>Ga0075017_100002534_pt1 | contig 11442 bp, 9 predicted proteins | sample AleBraG_ABR_2012_FD_71475 | JGI IMG/M metagenome (GOLD analysis project Ga0075017, IMG submission 71475) | Freshwater sediment microbial communities in response to fracking from Pennsylvania, USA - Alex Branch Run_MetaG_ABR_2012 | ecosystem: Environmental > Aquatic > Freshwater > Creek >...
CCGCGTACGAAAGTTCACCGGATTGATCCGAAACCATGTCTTGCCCTTGAGTTCAGTGGTCGAAATCCAGAAGCGCCCGTCTTGCTCGATACGCTGCGCGACCTCCGCATGCAATTTCTTTAGTTTCGCTTCGGCCATGTCAGCTCGGTTGAATCTGATGCAAATCGCGGACATGGGTGGAACGCTGGCTGGTTCGAAGTCGGGATCATGGCTGGCCAGCGCATACAAGTGCCTTGCTTGATTGACGTTGTTGTCGATCCACTCGCCGATCTGGAGCGCGCCGTAGCGCTTGAAGCTCATCCAGACCTTCAGACTGCGAAAGCGGCGCGATTGCTCCAGCCCGTGAACGTAGTACTGGTAGCGCTCATTGGTCGGGTCAAACTCGTCAGTGAGATACGACGGCTTCATCCCAAATGAGGCGGTGAGCCGGCGCTCGTCTTTCACCAGCACCGCGCCGGCATCGAGCGGCGCATAGAACCACTTATGAGGGTCGATCGTGATCGAGTCGGCCAGTTCGAGGCCGCGGTCGCGCATTGGCGACGCCTGGGAGAGCAGCATCCCACCGCCATACGCGCCATCCACGTGCAGCCACATACCCTCGCGATCGGCAATCCGCCGCAGCGCCCGGAGATCATCGACCGCACCGGTGTTCGTGGTTCCAAACATACCCACAATGCACATCGGGCGGACGCCATCCTTCTTGTCCTGAGCGATCGCGTCCTCGAGCGCATCCAGACGCACTTGGAACGCGGCATCGGTAGGCAAGGCACGCAGCGCATTTCGGCCAAGGCCGATGCAGTCGACAGCTTTGTCCACTGATACGTGCCGTTCTTCCGAGGCATACACAGCCCAACGATCCTGGATCCCGGTGTGCTGTGCCTGGTCCTGAGTCACGGCATCGCGCCCAACCTTCAGCCCGATAAAATTCGCCATCATTCCGCCGCTGGTCAGATTGCCCCCGGCGTTTTCAGCGAAGCCGCAGAGATCGGTCAACCAGCGAACTACGGTCCTCTCCATCGCCACGGCAGCTGGGCCGATGGAATACGCACCAACATTCTGATTCAGCGCGGAACAAATGAAGTCGGCGATGATGCCCACAGGCGATGGGGAGGGCGTGATCAGGCCCATGTAGCCGGGATGCCCGACATTCGTGCAATACGGGAGTAGCTTCTCCTCGAGTTCCCTGAGGACCGTTTCGGCGGCGCTTGGCGTCTGCGGAAGGGGACCAGAAAAGAGCCGGTTTACGGTCTGTGGTTCCACGTCCGGGAATACACGCTTTTCTTCGATATGTTCGAGGTAGCTGGCCAGCAGATCAACCGTCTTGTGGCCGAGATCGCGAAATTCCGTCGAGTCCATGTGGCGATTCACCCTGAATCAGAATAGGACCGCGATGGCTGCAATGCCATCTGTTTCTTGCGGTCAAACTGCATTGTGAAGTGTATCGCGCACCGGGGGAAATCCACTTCTCCAACAAGAAGCGAGAAAGTGGGACCCCAGGAATTACCGCGCCTCTTCCGGCACCACCTTTAATTCCATTTTCTCCGTCCCGCGCAGCGCAGTGAGGGCGCAGCTCACGCCGACTCGCACCTCGGTCAGCAGTCGGTGCAGGTCATCGACGCCTGCCACGGGTTGGCCTTCTAGCGCCACGATGATGTCTCCCTCGCGCAAGCCACCACGCTTCGCCGGACTCCCATCCTCCACCGACAGGACCAGCGCACCCGATTCTTTCGGCAGATCGTAGAACCGCACCACACGCCGGTGCACCGGGACCGTCTGTCCTGACAGGCCAATATAGCTGCGGCGAATGCGCCCATCGCGCAGCAGGCGGCTGGCCACGAACTTCGCCGTATTGATGCCGATAGCAAAACAAATTCCCTGCGCCGGCAGGATCGTCGCCGTATTCACGCCCACGACGCGCCCGGCGGAATCGACCAGCGGCCCTCCCGAATTGCCAGGATTGAGCGCAGCATCGGTCTGAATTACGTCGTCAATCAGCCGCCCAGAATATGACCGAAGCGAGCGGCCCAGCGCGCTCACCACGCCTGCCGTTACCGTCGACTGAAATCCGTACGGGGCGCCAATCGCAATCACGATTTGCCCCACGCGCAGGCGCTGAGAGTCGCCCAGTGCGGCTGCAACCAGCCCGGGTTCATCCACACGGATGACCGCGAGATCGCTTGCCGGATCGTCTCCGATCAGCGAAGCCGGCATGTGGCGGCCGTCGGTCATTGTTACCGCAATCCGCGCTGCATCGTGCACTACGTGGCTATTGGTCAGGATCAAGCCATCCGGCGTAAATACGAATCCCGACCCTCCGCCGCGCCGCTCCTGCGGTTCCCCCGAACGCGTGCGGCCCGCCTTCTGGTGCACTTCAATATTCACCACCGACGGGCTGACGCGATCGACCGCGCTTGTAACCGCGGTCGAATAGGCATCGAGCAGGGAATCGTCGGGTTCGATGTTCCCGGCTGAGTGATGATCCAGGGGCCCGCTGCTCCCCAGATTTGAGGACAATTCCACTTGTTCTAAATTCATGCTGGATAGATGAAGGTCGATCTAGGTTGGATTCAAGCCGCGGAGTGCTGTCATCCTGAGCGAAGCGAAGGATCCCGCGCCAGCAAGTGCTACTTGGAACTCGTGAGGGAGTTTCCTTGCCGAACCAAGACTGCCGTGGAAATCCCCTCTGAGACCGCAAGCGGTGTGCAAGGGGTAAGGGATCCTTCGACTCCGTCACAGGTTTGCGTGCGCGAACCTGTTCCTGCGCTCAGGATGACAGTCGCTCAGGATGACAAGAAAAAAGCCGGGACCAGTGGATGGTCCCGGCGAGTGTGTTGGCTGGTTGCCCGGATAAAGTCGAAGTACGGGGGCAAAGCCCCGAATTCTCTCGAGCCCTTACGCGGCCCTGAAGGGCCGCTTCCACTACTACGCGCTCCTCCGCGGCCGCACCGTCAGATCGCGCACCTGCATCAGGATGCTCGACATCTGCATTCCGTTCAGCTGCGAAACGAATGGCAAGAGCTCGGCGATGAACTGATCTTTCATCAGCTCGCAGATTTCTTCCTGACGAGTGCGTTCTCCTCCGCTGAGCAGTTCGGGCACGGACACCTCCAATGCGCGCGCCAGCCGTTCCAGGGAAGACAGCGTGGGCGTGGCTTTTTCGTTCTCGATTTTTGAAACGTAGGTACGCGGCACGGACATCCGTCCCGCAAGTTGCCGCTGGCTGAGCCCGTTGCGCAGGCGCAGTGAGCGGATGGATGTAGCCAGGTTCAAATGTCCGCGACCGTTGCCATGCGCTGGCATCATCACCGGAGCGGCAACCGGTATGGGCTCCGGCTCAGGCTCCTCATCGAGCGACGCGTGACAGCGGCGGCAATTATTATTGGTCGTACGGAATTGAACCAGCAGGCAGTGATCGCAACGAACGACTTCCCTTGAATCTACCGGGGCAAGAGTCGTAGCCATCGGGTTGTGGGAGTGCCAGAGCGGGCGCTCCTTACATCGGCAGGAACTATCTGGGGGAGTAGCTCCTACGCAGGGTCAATGTGGGGCACCGGGGCTGTGGAAGTCAACAGAAAAATGCACAGGAATCGCGGCAGCACGCAGAGAGAAAAGAAATGGAATGGGTGAAAGGCCCGAGGAACAAGGGAAGCTATGAGCGAGCGTGAGTCTGCGCGGGGTTTACTAAATGTATTCGCGCTGTCGACGGAAATCGGTTTTGAGTGTGATCGCCTGGTTACGACATTTGACTCCTGACGGCAAGCCCACCTATTGCTAGAACACGGCTAGCCTGTATGCTTATGCGGTTCGCGGAATGGGGAAACTGCACTTGCGAAGGAGATTCTTGGATGGCTTCATTGTCCGATGCAAAAGTCAAGCAGCTGCTGGAAAGCCGATATATCGCGTCCTTTGCGACACACAACCCGAACGGTTCAATCCATATCGTTGCTGTGTGGTTCTGGTTTGACGGCACCGACATTTATGTGGCTACGGCTTCTCGAAGCCGCAAAGCCCGAAACCTTCAAGCGAATCCGCAAGTGTCTCTGATGGTCGACTCTCGCGACCCCGCTGCGTCCTACGGAGTTACCGTCACGGGCATTGCGCAGGTACTGAGCGGCGACTCATCTCACAGATGCAACACAGAGATTCATCGCAAGTACCTAAGCGAGGCTGCGTTAGCTGACCCGAAGGTGGGTCCAGTGTTTGCAGGATGGGATGACGTTACGGTCCGACTCGTGCCGACTTCAGTAATTGTGTGGGATATGCGCGAGGCAGATCAGCACGTCTTTGGCGGATCATTCAAGAACAATCCCACATACCTATTGCCGCTAGAGCGGTAAATGGGCAAAACATCGCTATTACACTCATTAAAGGGTGAAAGACGACCCAGCTGGATACAGGAAGCAGCTTGTACCATGAATAAAACCGACAAGAGAGAGGCAGCCTGGCAGCTCCTAACCGAGTTCACTCAGTCGGAAAGCCTGCGCAAGCACGCGCTCGCCGTCGAGGCCTGCATGCGCGCCTGCTCGCGAAAGTGGGGCAGTGGCTCGCCCGAAGATGAAAATCTGTGGGGCATTGTTGGCCTGCTTCATGACTTCGATTACGATCGCTGGCCGAGCCTCGAGGACCATCCCTACAAGGGCAACGAAATTCTGAAAGAGCGCGGATACTCCGACGAAATCCGCCACGCCATTATGTCGCACGCCGAATACACAGGCGTGACGCGCGACACTCCGATGGAAAAGGCGCTCTTCGCCTGCGACGAACTCGCAGGTTTCATCACCGCCGTCGCCCTGATCAAGCCGGGAAAGTCGCTGGCCGAAGTCGACGTCAAGTCCGTGCGAAAAAGGATGAAAGACAAGGCCTTCGCCCGCAAGGTGAACCGCGACGACATTATCCAGGGCGCGGCAGATCTGGGAGTCGATCTCGACGAGCATATTGGGTTCTGCATCGAGGCCATGAAGCCCATTGCGAAAGAGTTGGGATTGGACGGCAGCGCGGTTCAAAACACAACGGCTGCTTCGGAATCGCGGAATCCATAGTCACAGGAAGCGCACTTTGTCATTCCGAACCGGGCTGAAAGCCCGGTGAGGAACCTGCTGTTCGCCTGCAGACAGCAGATTCCTCGCGCGATACGACCGCGCTTCGGAATGACAAATTTCGGAAGGACAAGACTTCAAACTGACCCACTACCGGAAGCTCAATTGGAACTCATCTTCCTGCGCAGACGTGTGCTAACATCGCTAGCGTTTTTACGTTCTCGGGTTCCCAGGCGTCTCGTTCGCCCCGTAAAGTTCGTATTTTGCAGCCGGAGGCCGGTTGAGTATGCCGACCGATAGTACTAGCGAGCCATCCGCGAAGGTATTGCTCGGATGCAGCCGTTGCGGTGAGAATCTGCCGGACGATGCCAAGTTCTGCCTGAAGTGTGGCAAGCCCGTCAGTTCGCCGAAACAAGCGGCGACGGCTTTGCCCGGCGTGAAATCACCGACGGACAGCGGCAAGCGCCGCAAAGTCTTCCTCTGGATTTTGCTCGGCCTTTTCCTGCTGCTGCTGGTTTGGATGGCCATCAGCGACAATCCGTTCGCGCAGCAGGTGCAGGACTTGGTTGGGTTGAAGCACGACGAGACGATCATCGAGACCGAAACTCCATTCCTGGTCGGCGCTCACAGTTTCCGTTATTACAAGTTCGCGTTGCCGGAAGGATCGATGAATGTGGCGGTCGTCGGCCAATTTTCGGCAACCGGCAGCCTCGATAAAACGAAGCACAAGGACAAAATCCAACCCAAGGCCGACGACGCCGACAACACGATTGAGGTCTACGTGCTTAGCGAACCGGCCTTCACCGTCTGGCAAAACGGATACGCTACCAGTTCGGTCTATGAAAGTGGGAGAGTCCCCGAGGGCAAAGTGCAGGCGGAGATTCCCGCCGGCGCGGGGATTTACTACCTCGTCTTTAACGATCGTTTCAACGCTAAGGTCGCTAAGAGCGTGACCGCATCGGTCTGGCTGCGCTACAAGAGCTGGCTTCCGGGCTCGTTCCGCCGGATAAAAGGCCGCGTGTTCGACTGGTTTGGTTTCTAAGCGGACCGCGAAAGTCCTACCGCATCGACTCTTCGATTTCTGAAATCCAATCAGGACGTTTCAGCAGTTCGCGCGGCTTGGGACCATCGGCCGCACCCACGATGCCATCCTGCTCCATAAGATCAATCAGGTGCGCCGCGCGACCGTAGCCGATGCGCAGGCGCCGCTGCAGCAGGGAAGTGGAAGCCTTGCCGAACTCGACGACCAGCTTCACGGCATCGCCGTACATGGGATCGTCGTCGCCCTCGGCGGTTGCGCCCACTTCGCTGCCTTCCGCTCCAGCCTCACGCTCCCCAGCGGGCGCTTCCAGGAATTGCTGCTGATATTCCGCCGTTCCTTGCGCCTTCCAGAACTCGACCACCGCGGCAATTTCTTTCTCCGTAACAAACGGAGCGTGCAGGCGGTGCACGCGCGCCGATCCTGAGGGCAGATAGAGCATGTCGCCCTTGCCAAGTAGGGCTTCCGCTCCATTCGCGTCGAGAATCGTCCGCGAATCGACTTTGGTCGCGACTCGGAACGACACGCGCGCTGGAAAGTTTGCCTTGATTAATCCCGTGATCACGTCGACGCTCGGCCTTTGGGTCGCCAGCACAAGATGAATGCCGACCGCGCGCGCCATCTGCGCCAGCCTCGTGATCGACTCTTCCACGTTGCTGGAATCGAGCATCATCAAGTCGGCCAACTCGTCGATGATGATGACGATATAGGGAATCGGCTTGTCGTCGGACTCTTCGGCGAACAGGCTCGGCGTTGCTCCTTGATCGAACAGGCGGTTGTACTGATCGATGTTGCGAACGCCCTTGGCTGCTAGTAATTTCAACCGGCGTTCCATCTCGCGCACGGCGTTGCGGAGCGCATTAGCAGCGAGCTTCGGTTCCGTGATGATGGGCGTGTAAAGATGCGGAACGCCTTCGTAGTTGCCCAGTTCGAGCCGTTTCGGGTCGACCAGAATCAGGCGAACTTGATCGGGCGTCGCCTTGTACAGAATCGACATGATCATGGCGTTGATGGCCACGCTCTTACCCGCGCCGGTTGATCCGGCGATCAGCAGGTGCGGCATGCCCGCGAGATCAGCGGTGACGATGCGACCGTTGATGTCCTTGCCCATCGCCATGGTGAGCTTGGACTTTGAGCCCATGAACTCCTGCGACTCGATGTTTTCGCGCAGCCAGATGATTTCCCGCTGGCGGTTCGGCACCTGAATGCCGACTGTGCTCTTTCCCGCCATGCGCTCGACGAGAATGCTCTCGGCTTTGAGCGCTAAACAAAGATCATCGACCAGATTGGTGACGCGGCTGTACTTGATGCCAGCTTCGGGCTTGAACTCGAACGTGGTGACCACCGGACCAGGATTGATCTGCGTGACCTGTCCGTGAACCTCGAACTCGGCGTATTTCTCGGTGAGGACTTGCGCCAGGAGCTTGAGTTCGTCAGCGTCGACGGCTTGCTGCTCATCGGGACGCTGCAACAGGCTGCTGGACGGCAGTTTGTATCCGCCGGCAATGCGCGGCATTGTCGTCTTGGCCTTATTTCCGCTGTCGGCGCGCTCGGTGACTTCGGGGTCAGAGGGCGCTTCGGTCGCAAGTGACTCGGCCAAAATTCCACCGCTTGCTGCCTTTTCCGCTGGCGCAGGATCTTCTTCGGCCAGCATGCGCTCGATGCCGGTGCGGCGTGCCTCTGCGGACCGTGTAGCGTGCTCAGTGGGCTGCTCGGTTGCCGGACGTGTCTGGATCAGCTGCGTCTTCACCAGGGGCTTCGAAATTCGCCGCTGCTCCAGTTCCTTCTGCTGGCGGCGTTTCGCGCGCTCCTGCTGCCAATCCTGATAGCGATTCCATAGCGCCGTAACGAAGGCAAAACGCGTCGGCGCCCACAACCGAATCGAGGTGAACGAGAAAGCTGTCGAGAGATATAACGCTACGGCTAGAACGCTGCCGCAAACGATATACGCGCCGACCAGATTTAAATAATGAATCAGGAAGTCGCCAACCACGCGTCCCATCAGGCCTTCGATGGGGATGACGTGCATCCAGCGCACATGGCCGGGCAGAAGGCCGATCATGGCGGGGACGAACATCATGAGCCAGATTCCGCCCAGACTTTTCGCCAGCGGAGACTGCACTTTGCTGGAGCGGAACCAGCGCACGCCGAGCATGGCAGGGAAGATCACCAGCAGAAACGCCCCAACTCCAAAGAACTGCAGCACGGCGTCTGCCATGTACGCACCGACTACGCCAATCCAGTTGCGGGCGGAGTGCGTGCCGGTCAGGACGGAGGCGCTGTTCCACGAAGGATCGAGCGGAGAGTACGACGCGAGCGCGAGGAAAAGGAGGAGCGCGGAAATGCACAACAGGAATCCGACCAGCTCATTCAGCCGGCGGTTGCCCGTGGGCGCAAACACTGTAGCGAGATAATCCATGAGGCCAGATTCGCTCACTGAACCTATCAGAGTCCAGCGTTGCAATCGGCCAGAGCCTTATCATTATGCCAAGAAGCCAAGGATCCGACAATCGTGGAAATCGGCGGTAGTGTTCAGTTGGCTTCCCGCCTCCCAAATCAGCCCGGAGCGCGGCTAGACCAGCTTCGCCGCGAACACGAGCACCAGGATTCCGATGAGGATGCGATATACGGCAAAAGGCGCAAAGCCGCGCTTGCGTACGTAACCCATGAACCACGCCACCGAACCGTAGGCAACAATGAACGAGACCACGAAACCGATGGCCAGCACGATCCATTGATGAGGAGTAATCTCGGCAACGCCGATCGGGTTCTCACCTTTTCCGCGCAGCGATTTATACAGCGTGTAAAGAGTCGCGGCAGCCATCGTCGGAATGGATAGGAAGAACGAAAATTCGAGAGCTGAGGCGCGCGACATGCCAGCGAGCTGTCCGCCTGCAATCGTCGACATGGAGCGGGAGGTTCCGGGGAAGACGGCCGAGAAGATCTGGCAAAAACCGATCCAGATCGATTGCCCGAGGCTCATGTCTTCCATCTTCCAGGTGTGGATGCGGCTTCCGCTTGCGCCTGGACCGGCCGCTTCAGACTTGGCGTGCATCGCATCGACGATCCACATGACGACTCCGCCGATTAGCAGCGCCCAGCCGATGATGGTGATGTCTTCCAAATGCTTGCCGATGACCTTGGTGAGCAGGAACGACGGAACCGCTGTGACTACGAATGCGACTGCGGTCAAGCCGAGTGGATGCGTAAGTGCGTTGCGGTTGCCGCTCTCGCCGCTCGGAAAGGTCGAGACGAACTTCAGGATCCGGCTCCAGAAGTAGACCGGAAGGCAGAGGATTGCGCCGAGCTGAATCACGATGGAATACATCTTCCAGTATCCGTCGGAGAGGCTGATATGCAGCAGGGCTTCGGAAAGGCGCAGGTGTGCGGTGGAGCTGACCGGAAGGAATTCGGTGAGGCCCTCGACAATTCCCAGGATTAAAGACAGCAGGTAGTCGTTCAATCGTCCTCCGAAAAGTAAGGGAACAGTATCGCAGGTTGTGAGATTGTTTGGGGCTCCATTCTAGCCTTGTCATCCTGAGCGAACGGCAACGCAGTCGAAGAACCCTCTGTGTCATATTTGATTGCGGCGATTGGAGGATTCCCAACAAGGCCCGCGAGTCATCGGGAGAACGCCTTCGAGACTCATCGCAACGCTCTCGGGGGGAAGGGATCCTTCGACTGCGGTTGATCTTTGCGCTTGGCGCGCAAAGATCAATCCTCGCTCAGGATGACAAATAGAAACACTGTTAGTCGCTGGCGTTTCCCCAGGTGGGGACGCTTTGCTGGATGTAGAAGATGAGGTCTTGCGCACGCAAGGCCCAGTCGTTCTGGGGATATTGGCTGACGATTTTTTGCGCCAGCGCCAGCGCGCGGTTTTTCGACTCGTCAACTTTTTTCTGATTGGCTTCGGTCTTATAAATTTCGATCAGCGCGGAGCGGCGCCAGGCCGCGTCATACAGAGCTTCCGGGGCGGAGGGCGATTGTTCGTGCTCACTGGCATATTTCTCGTACATCTCAGCTTCTTTTTCAGGACACTTCGGCGCTCCCTGCCAGTCGCCGCACAACTTGTTTTCGATCAGGTGGAAGGCAGCGAGATCGGCCCACTTGGTGCCAGGAAATTTCTTGATGACCTGCTTCATCCAGTCTTCGTTGATCTGGCCGCGCATGTAGGCTTCGCGCTCGCGGGCCGAAGGGCGCGTAAGCACATCGGAGCGTTCGATCTGCCAGCGGATGTCGGCGGCGCGGTACAGGCCTTCGGCCGCCAGCGGAGAAGCGGGGAATAAATCATAGACGCGGTAGTAGAGACGCATTGCTTCCTGCGCGGCATCGCGGCGTCCGCGACGGCGGCTGGCCTGGTCTTCGGAGTCGACGGCTTCGCCGAAGACGATCTTGTCCCCGTTAGGAGTAGCCATGCTGACCAGGGCGCTGCCGCGAACCCATCCGGTAATGGTTTTGCCTTCGGAGGCGGGATCGTCTTCGTCGGCGTCTCGCCTGGGTTCGCGGAGAATGGCTTCGACGTGTATCCAGTCCCGGCTGGTTTCGATGATGATGAGTTCGTGTCCGCGATCGGCCTCGCCGAGTTTGGCGGCATCGGCGCTGGGGGCGACGCGGATGGTGGCTTCGTGGACGAGCGTTCCGCGCTGGGCCTGGGGCGAGGCGAAAGTGGTGAGCAGGGCGAAAGCCGGGATAAGCAGAAAGCGGAGCTTCATAGTTAGATTATTGGCCGTGGAGACGTTGCTTGCAACGTCTTATGCATCCGCGGCATGGTCGATTAGGGCCGGCACCCTCCGTGTCCCAGTTTTTTTCACTGTGCTTAGATGCGTGGGAGTTGAGGGAGAGCGTCGAAGTGCGCGTCGCGGGCGCAAAGGACAAGCGAATGTTGCAGGACCAGAGCCGCGATCCACATATCGTTCGTCGGGATGGGACTGCCTTGCTTGCGCAGTTGCCGGTAAACGGCGCCGTAATGATGAGTGGTCTGATCATCGGCATAGAGCACGCCCACGTCGGACTTCAGGAGAAAACGGCGCAAGATAGCTTCGTTGCGCGGTCCTTGACTGCCCACGGCAAATCCGGCGCGCAATTCTCCCAGAACGATGAAGGGCAGCCAGACTTCGTCGGCAAGTTCGACAGCTTCGACGACGGACGCATTGCCGCGGCACAGGTCGGTATAGCGATTGGTGTCGAGTGCCAGCCTCACCGCCACATCTCTTCGTCAATAGTATCCTGCGCGGCCACCGCGTTATCGAAAGCGGCATCTTTGTGCCAAGTGCCTGCAATGTCGCCCAGATCGCGTTGCCGCCGGCTCTCTCCGGTAACGCCAGCGCCCCGAGCCAGGGCTTCAATCGCCACTTCGTTCAGGCTCTT
>Ga0075017_100002536_pt1 | contig 11440 bp, 6 predicted proteins | sample AleBraG_ABR_2012_FD_71475 | JGI IMG/M metagenome (GOLD analysis project Ga0075017, IMG submission 71475) | Freshwater sediment microbial communities in response to fracking from Pennsylvania, USA - Alex Branch Run_MetaG_ABR_2012 | ecosystem: Environmental > Aquatic > Freshwater > Creek >...
CGGCGTAGTCCTGGACATCCATGACGTTGGAGAACCGCAGCCCCACGATGCTCAGCTCCGGGTCCCAGCGGGTCATTTCCCGGGCCATCTGCTCCTCCAGGACCTTGACCAGCGAATAGGTGCTCTCGGGCCGGGCGGGGTATTCCTCATCAACGGGGATGTAGGGAGGGTCTGCGTCGAAGGGCAGCCCCAGCACCGTCTCGCTGGAGGCGTACACAAGCCTTTTGATCCCGGCCCGCCGGGCCGCCTGGAAGACGTTGTAGGTGGAGAGCATGTTGTTCTCGAACGTGGCAGCGTCCGGAACCAGGCCGGGCGCGGGAATCGCGCCCAGGTGCACCACGGCGTCGAAGCCGCTGTGCCTGTCATCCAAGCCCAGGAAGACGTCCAGGACCTGCCCGTAATTGCGCAGATCCACCACCACCTGCCCGGGGCCCCGCGCCCCGGCACGGTCAAGGGTCAGCACCTGGTGCCCGTCGTCGGCAAGCCTGCGCACTACGTGGCGGCCCAGCTTTCCGCTGCCACCTGTCACGGCGATCTTCATTGCTTTCTCCTTCGGTATGGTTCGCAGCTTCCAACGGACGCCCGGACCGGTCCCCCGTCAATCACGGGCCATGGCCAATTTTCTTGCGCAGCGGAGCTTGTAGCTCCACTATAGGACCCGGCCAAACCTTGGGCATGGCCCTCTTGATCCTAGGAACTGAAGGGCCACCTTCCCTCTTGGAATGCCGTTTCGGGGCGCCGCAGAATGGAAGGAACTGAGCGAGGAAGGTGGAAATCATGTTTGAAAACCCACAACCACCGGTTGTCCGATCGTGCGCGGCACTCTCGGTCGGCGACCACATCGAGGCCTGGTGCGGCGGCAGGCTGCTGGACGCCGGGACGGTGATCCGTCCCCTGCCGTCCGTGGGGATGGCCTGGATCGTGTGCGCCAGGACGGGGGCACACAAGCTGGTGGACATGCAAGGCGCCACGGTAGTTCGGCTCGCAGCAGCTCCGCAGCCGGCCTGGGACAGCCATGACCGCAGCCCAGGCGCTGCTGGCTGCCATTCCACACGGGCGGTCATCGCCCGCGGTCGTTGCTTCTAGCCTGCTACCGGCCCAGGACGGCCAGCGCCGCATCAACGATCGAGGCCGTGTCGATGCCGTGGATCTTGTAGGCGTCGTCCAAGTCGCTGGATTGGCCAAATTCGGTGACTCCAAGCGACCGTGTCTTGTCCCCGCGGATGCCCGCCAGGAAGGACAGCGTATGGGGATGGCCGTCGAGCACGGTGACCAGGGGCGTGGGGCTATCGGCGGGGAATAGGATCTCGGCAATGTCGCTGGAGTTCGACGCCGTTGCCCGTCCCCGTGCCGACCAGGATCGAAAGACGAGGTCCGCGCTTGTCAGGACGACGACTCCGGCCACGATCCCCTGCTCCCCCAGCACCTTGGCTGCTTGGAGGACTTCTGGCATGATCGCCCCCGCGCCGACAAGGGTGATTTCCTCCGCACCTGGCCTGTTTTCGGTGATCCGGTAGCCGCCGGCGATCGCGTGCGCCCGGCGTCGTTCCCGAAGGGCGGGGTCCTGGGGTGTACGTGCCAGCAGCGGATCGATGGGGCGTGTGGAGAGCCGGAAGTAGCTTGAGGTCCCTCCTGGCACCCCCACCTGGTTCATGGCATGGAGCATGCACCATTCCAAATCCTGCGCGAACGCCGGCTCCCATGCGGTGCAGCTGGGCTGTTCCAGGCCGATGGACGGCGTCATGATCGATTGGTGGGCGCCGCCTTCCGAAGCCAGGGTGACCCCGGAAGGTGTGCCAACAAGGATGGACTGGCCTCCCGCGTAGATGCCGTAGGACCACGGTTCAAGCGCCCGGGTAACGAAGGGGTCATAGATGGTGGCGATCGGTATCAGCCGTTCCCCCCAACGGGACCAGGTGGCGCCCAGTTCACCAAGCAGGCAAACGAGGTTTACCTCCGCAATGCCCAGCTCAATGTGGCGCCCCGTGGCGGCTTCCTGCCATTTGAGGACGCGGTCCACGTCGTCGGCAAACCAGTCGCGCCGGGCATCAACGTTCCACACTCCGCTTTTGTTGATCCAGCCACCCATGTTCGTGGAGGATGCGACGTCGGGGCTGCACGTGACGATGCGGGCGGCGGCCCCGGCGGCGTCCCTCGAGATGTCTGTCAGCAGGCGCCCCAGCACTGCCTGGGTGGAGATGGGCACCTTGTGCGTGCGCCCAATCGCGGCGGGAAGCAGGTCCGGCTTCTTCTGGGTTGGTGGTGTCCGCTTCAAGACTGCTGCGCGTTCCTGGCACAACCTGGCCGGCGCCGAGTCCGGGGTGAAGGTCCGCCAGGGGTCGGCCAGGGATGAGCTGGTGGATGTGGCAAGTTCGCCCATCTGTGCTCCGGTTAGCAGGGCGGAGTGGTTGTTGGGGTGCCCCTCGGTGGGCAGTCCGCGCCCCTTGATGGTGTAGGCGAACACCACCGTGGGACGGCTTGTCTCCACGGTCTCGTAGGTGTCAAGGAGCAGGTCGATGTCGTGCCCGCCCAGGTCGCGGATGGCATGGGCCAGTGTTTCTTCCGGGACGCCCACAATGAGCTGGCGCAGCGATTCGCTGGCGTGCTCGCCAAGGATCCGGGCGGGCACCTCGGAGGACTTGGCACGGAGCATGCGCTGGTATTCCTCGTTGGGCATCGCCTCCATGCGGGTTTTGAATTCATCGCCCCCTTCGCGGTCAAACAGTGCGCTTATGGTGCTGCCCCATTTGACTGTGATGACTTGCCAGCCGGCCCCGGAGAACATTCCCTGCAGGCGCTGGATCTGGATATCGGGCACCACACGGTCCAGCGACTGCCTGTTCAGGTCCACGATCCACAGCAGTTCGCCCATCTTGGCCACGGCGGGGTCCGCGACTGCTTCCCAGATGGCTCCCTCATCAAGTTCGGCATCGCCCAGCAGGCTGATGAAGCGGCCCGCCTGGGGCACCTCGGAAAAATGGGAACTCAGGTAGCGGTGCGACATGGCAGCCCACAACGCGGCGGTGGCCCCGATGCCCACGGACCCGGTGGAGAAATCCACCGTGTCGGGGTCCTTGAGCCGGCTCGGATAGGACTGCAGCCCGCCTTTGGCGCGCAGCGTGGGAAGGTATTTCTCCTCCAGGTCACCGAGCAGGTAGTTGATGGCGTGCAGCACCGGTGAGGCGTGTGGCTTCACGGAGACACGATCTGTGTTTGCCAGCTCGGCAAACCATAGTGAAACCATGATGTCCACCATGGACGCGCTCGATGACTGGTGCCCGCCAACTTTCACACCGGTGTTGTTGGGACGGCCCCGGTTGGCCGCATCGACGATGGCACTGGAGAGCCACAACACCCGTTGGGCCACATCCCGCAGGACCTCGGAGCGGGAGGGGCCGGCCGCGGGAGTGAGGGGGCTGTGGTTGTGGTGCGAACTGAGGCTGACGGGCAAGGCGACATCCAGGGGCGGGGAGGTGGTGGAGGACAGGGTCATGGCGGCATCGGCTTTCCGGGCTGAATATTGGGGCGACTGAGCCGGGCAGTTGGTGGTGGCCGTGGCATTGGCAGGGCGGGAGGACGTCGGCACCGCTGCTGTTGAACAAGTGGTAGGGATCACCTGCTACCAAGGATGGCGGCTACGATGCTCTGGGGGTAGTCAAACGAAACATACTCGCCTAATGTTGCGCAGATATGACCCTTATGCCACCCTTGTGGGCATGAATACATGCTTTGACGCATGATTATTATGTGAGGAGAAATATGGACGCCATCGACCAGCAGATCCTTGAGCTGCTGCGCCACGATGCCAGGATCTCAGTGCGGGAGATTGCAAAACGTGTTGGGCTCTCGCCGGCGCCGGTATCGCGCCGGATAGACAAACTTGAAAAGTCCGGCGTCATCCGCGGTTATGTGACCCTGATCGACGAAGGCCGGTCGGGGGCGCTGGAGGCCTTCACCGAGGTGCGCCTCAACGGTTCCACCGAAACCAGTGAACTCGGCGCGCTGCTGGAAAACGTGCCCGAGGCTCAGCAGTATTTCACGATCGCCGGCGACCCGGACGCTCTCATCCACTTCCGGGTGAAGGACGTCAACGATCTCCAGCGCGTTGTCAATGACATGCGACGGACCGGGAAGATTGCCGGCTCCAAGACGCTGATCGTCATGGCGTCCTGGCAACGCGGTCGGCAGGAACCGTAGCGGGCGGCAGGCCCCGGCACTGCACGGCACCGGCCTGCCCTCCCGTCACTATCAGGTGAAGAGGATCATTTTTGCCAGTGCTGCGATTCCCACCACAACAATGGTGGCCCGCAGGACTGAGGGCGGCATTTTTCGACCATATTTGGCGCCGGTCAATCCTCCCAGGAAAGCGCCTCCGGCAATCAACGCTGTCACTGACCAGTCGATGTAGTTCCAGGCGATGACCATAAAGGTGAGCGCCGCGACGCCGTTGACTGCGGTGGTGAGGACGTTCTTCACGGCGTTGATTTGCTGCAGGGCCACCGTTGTCATGATGCCCATGAGTCCCACAATAAGGATTCCCTGGGCTGCACCAAAGTATCCGCCGTAGAGTCCCAGCACAAAGATCCCCACAACCAGGCCCGCGCCGGTCCTTGACCGTGCAGGATCTCCGGCCGCCGGCCTGCCCCGGGCAAGCCACCGTTGCAGGATCTGGCCAAACCCGACCATCAGCAGGCCAAGAACGATCAAGACCGGAACGATGGCGCTAAATGCCGCTGGCGGCAGTACGAACAGCAACAAGGCCCCTGCCAGCCCGCCGGCAAGTGACGCCGGCAGCAACCGCAGGATCAGGGCCTTGTTGGGGGCAAGTTCCTTGCGGTATCCCCACGTGCCGGACAAACCACCGGCCACCAACCCAATGTTGTTGGAGATGTTTGCCACGAGGGGCGGGTACCCAAAGAGAAGCAACACCGGAAACGTCACAAGCGTCCCTGAGCCCACCACGACGTTGATCATGCCGGCCCAAAAGCCCGCCAGGAATATCACCGTCGGCTCAAGCATGTGGGCATCCCTTCTGGAACCTGTGAACGGTCATCTCGACCATGCTTACCGCCTGCCAGGTGGCGCCCGGGCAGGAATCATGTCGGCGCTCACGCCGGCCCGGCGCATCAGCCCCGCCCAATAAAGGGCATGCCCGCCGCGGTCACCACCAGCTGGCCAATGTTGACCGATGCCGGTAGATCAGCCATGAACAGAACCGTCCGGGCGGCGTCGGCCACGGGGAACGTTGGCTCCACCAGCAGGCTGCCATTGGCCTGCAGTGCCCCGGCGGCCACATCCAGGGTGGCCATGATGGAGGTGGCCGTGTTGCCAATATCAATCTGCCCGCAACTGATGCCAAAGTCCCGCCCGTCCAAGTCAATTGATTTGCTCAGGCCGGTGATGGCATGTTTGGTGACGGTGTAGGCAGCCGATTTGGGCCGCGGCGAGTGTGCCGAGATGGAACCGTTGTTGATGATCCGCCCGCCCCGGGGATGCTGTTTTTTCATGGTTCGGATGGCCGCCGCGGCGCACAGCATTGAGCCGGTGAGGTTGACTGCCACGGTGGCGTTCCAATCGGCCAGGGAAATTTCATCCACGGCTTGGGCCGGGCCAAACATTCCGGCGTTGTTGAACAGCACATCCACGCGGCCAAAGTGGTCCACTGCCCTGTGGAAAAGGGCTTGAACCTGCCCTTCATCGGTGACATCGGTGGGCACAGCCAAGGCGCGCGGGTGGCCGCCGGCCGCAGCGTGAAGTTCGGCTTCGCGCCGGCCTGCCAGCACCACGGCGTACCCGCCTGCCAGGGCCGCCTGCACCACGGCAAGGCCAATGCCGGAGCCGGCCCCTGTCACCACCATGACCCTGGCCACAGCGTTTTGAAGTTCCTTGTTCACATCCACTCCTTGTCTAGGATCTCTACATTGTTCCCTGATTTTGGCCAGGCAAGCACAAAAGAGCGGGACCGGCGGAAAATGTTCCGCCGGTCCCGCCACTTGCAGTGTTAATGAGCTATCAAGTCCGACGCATTCGCAGGCACGGGCCAGCCGGTGAAGGCCTTGGGCCGGGGTGTTGCATAGGTGCGCACCTTGGAGGTGGACAGGCCCATCCGGACCAGGGACTCGGCAATCGTGACCGCAGCGGCGACGCCGTCGACCACGGGAACACCGGTGCGCTCCCGCACCTTGTCATTGAGGCCCGCCATGCCGCCGCAGCCAAGGACAATGACCTCGGCCTTGTCAGCGCTGACAGCCAGTTCAGCCTCACGGACAATGGCTTCAACAGCACGTTCCGGCTCTTCTTCGAGCTCCAACACCGCCATGCCGCTGGCCCGAACCGATGCGCAACGGTCCGTCAGGCCGGCCAGCTTCAGCCGGTCCTCGATCAACGGCACGGCACGGTCAAGTGTTGTGACCACGGAGTACTTGTGGCCCAGGAACATGGCCGTGCTGGCTGCCGCTTCGGTAATGTCCACCACGGGAACATTCAGCAGTTCCTGGAGGCCTTCGCGGCCATGTTCGCCATACCCGGCCTGGACCACGGCGTCGAACGGCTCCGGGTATGACTGCACGGCGTCCATCACGGCGACTGCAGCCAGATAGCTTTCAAAGTTGCCCTCGCACGATTCCGCACCAAAGCGGGGGGTGAGGGCCACAATCTCGGTGCCGGGAGCCGCCACTGCACGGGCTTGTTCTGCAATTGATTCGGTCATTGATGCCGTGGTGTTCACGTTGACTACAAGAATGCGCATTACATACCTTTCAGGAGGCGGAAACGGTTAGTGAACGCTGTCCACGGCAATGGGTTCGCCGGACACGTCGTGGTAGGCAGCCTTGCGGTCGGCCACAAAGTAGTAGGTGATTGCTGCCAGGCCGGCTGCAAAGAACCAGGAGAAGGATGAGAGTTCTTTCAGTGCCGGGGTGAAGGCGATGGCCAGGGCCACCACGGAGGCGGGAACCAGGGCAATGACGGCCCGCGGGTTGACGCCCCTCTTGTAGTGGTACTCGGCGCCCTCCGCTGTGGTGTACAGGTGGGGTACGTTGACCTTGCCGCGTCGGATGAGCCAGTAGTCGGCCATGATGACACCGAACAGGGGGCCCAGGAGTGCGCCCAGGCCGCCCAGGAAGTACACGATGACCACGGGGTTGTTGTAGAGGTTCCAGGGCAGGATGACCAGGCCGATCACGGCACTGACCAGGGCGGCCTTGCGGAAGTTCAGGTGGCGGGGGAACAAGTTTGTCAGGGCGTAGACGGGTGCCACGAAGTTGGCCATCAAATTCACCGCAATGGTCAGGATCAGCAGGGCAAGGCAGGCCGCGACCAGCAGGAAGGTGTTGGGGATGGTCTGGACAATGTCCGCCGGGCTTTGGATGATGGTGCCGTTAATCTTGAACTGGGCTCCTGAGATGACAACAACAATGGCACCGAAGAGGAGCATGTTGATCGGGATGCCCCAGAAGTTGCCGCGGACAATCGACTTGGCGGACTTGGCCGAGCGGGTGAAGTCACAGAAGTTCAGGACGAAGGTGCCGTAGATGGCAACCCACAGGGCGCCGCCGGCAAAGATCGTGTGCCACATTTCAGCACCGTGCAGGCCCTTGTCTGTTTGCCAGGCGATGGAGCCGCCGGCCTGCAGGAACATCCAGATGGCGATGGTGGCCATGGTGATAAGAATGATGGGGCCGGCAAAGGCCTCATACTTGCGGATCATGTCCATGCCGAAGCTGACGATGAAGACCTGCACAATCCACAGGGCGATGAAGGCCATCCAGCCAAGTGTTGACAGTCCAAGGATGGAGTTGGTGTCCCACGACTTCAAAGTGGGGAAGAGCGCTGTCAGCATGACTCGCAGGACCACCGAGGCCAGGAAGGTCTGCACGCCGAACCAGACGATGGCGACACCGCCTCGAAGCAGGGCCGCAATGTGCGCGCCCTTGATGCCGAAGCTGATGCGGCTCATGACAGGAAAGGGAACGCCCGTCTTGAAGCCCATGAATCCGGAGAAGTTCAGCAAGCCGAAGAGGAGCACTGCCCCGATGCCCAGGGCCAGCAGGATCTGCCAGCCGCCCAGTCCGAGTGCGAACAACCCGATGGCGAAGGCGTAGTTGCCCAGGCTGTGTACGTCGTTGGCCCACAGCGTGAAGATGCTGTAGCTGGACCAGCGGCGGCCTTTCATCTTGGTGGGTGCCAGGTCCTGGTTGAACAGGCTGGCACTGAGGGTGTAGCCCTCGGGTGTCTTGAAGGGAGGTTCAGAGAATGTGGTTCCTGTGCTGTGTTCAGACAAGGTGATTCCCGTTCTTTGATCAGGCAGGTGCTGCCCTCTCCTTCGAGGATCGCCACCTGCCTGAGCAGTGTGGATATTCTTTGTGGAAGTAGCGTCCATGATAGCTCCGCAGCAAATAGGTTTTTCGTATGGTGGAATAAAACTTTTGAGGTATGAAAACAGTCTATGAGCCAGCTCACATCAAGTCAAAGGTTTTTTTGTGAAAATCTGTCACGCGTCCAGAATTTTGCATCGAAGGGGCTGGGGGCGGTACTCTCGGCATACAATAATTTGTTTCCATCTAGCGAAAATCGCACCCGTGAGTTTCTCGCTTGGACCACCCAACACCCGCGCCACGTTCGACGGCGAACGCGTAGCCAGCGGGTACGCGCGGCCTCACCACCAGGGAGGCCGCGAATGCACCACTGAAAGAGGACAGATGTTCTTGCGAGACGATACTTCCCATATCCTCAGCGGGTTGACAAACCAGCTGCCTGATCGCGATCCGGAAGAGACTGCCGAGTGGCTTGAGTCCCTGGATTCGCTGATTGCCGAGCGCAGCACTGAGCGTGCCCAGTTCATTATGCGTAGTCTGCTGCAGCGGGCTGGCGCGCAAAGCGTGGGCGTGCCGATGGTCACGACCACCGATTATGTGAACACGATCCCGGCCGATCAGGAACCCGAGTTCCCCGGCAATGAAGAGATTGAGCGTAAGTACCGCACCTGGTTGCGGTGGAATGCTGCGATCATGGTCCACCGGGCCCAGGCCCCGGATATTGGGGTGGGCGGACACATTTCCACCTATGCCGGTGCCGCGACCTTGTACGAGGTTGGCTTCAACCACTTCTTCCGTGGCAAGAACCACCCCGGCGGCGGGGACCAGGTCTTCTTCCAGGGCCATGCCTCCCCCGGCATGTACGCCCGCGCCTTCCTGGAAGGTCGCCTCTCCGAGGAAGACATGGATGGTTTCCGTCAGGAGAAGTCCAAGGAGGGCCACGCCCTCTCTTCCTACCCGCACCCGCGCCTGATGCCCGAATTCTGGGAATTCCCGACCGTGTCGATGGGTATCGGCCCGATGAACGCGATCTACCAGGCCCAGTCCAACCGGTACCTGCACAACCGCGGCATCAAGGACACCTCCGACCAGCAGGTCTGGGCGTTTTTGGGTGATGGTGAAATGGACGAGCCCGAATCACGGGGCCTGCTCCAACTCGCAGCGAACGACAAGCTCGATAATCTGAACTTCGTCATCAACTGCAACCTCCAACGCCTCGATGGCCCGGTCCGTGGCAACGGCAAGATCGTCCAGGAACTCGAAGCGTTCTTCCGCGGTGCCGGCTGGAACGTCATCAAGGTGTTGTGGGGCCGGGAATGGGATGAACTCCTGGCCCGGGACACCGACGGGTCCCTGGTCAAGGTCATGAATGACACCCTCGATGGTGACTACCAGACATACAAGGCCGAATCCGGCGGGTTCGTCCGCGAGCACTTCTTCGGGCAAACCCCGCAGACCAAGGAACTCGCCGCCCACCTTTCCGATGACGAGGTCTGGAATTTGAAGCGCGGCGGGCACGACTACCACAAGGTCTACGCCGCCTACAAGGCCGCCACCGAGTTCAAGGGCAAACCGACCGTGATCCTGGCCCACACCGTGAAGGGCTACGGACTCGGCACACACTTCGAGGCGCGTAACGCCACGCACCAGATGAAGAAACTGACCCTGGCCGACCTGAAGGCCTTCCGCACCCACCTGCGCCTGCCCATCTCCGATGAGGTCCTGGAAGCTGACCCGTACCGTCCCCCGTACTACCACCCGGGCATGGACACCCCGGAAATCGCGTACCTGATGGAACGCCGCGCCACCCTGGGCGGTTTCGTGCCCGAACGCCGCTCCACCCACACCGCCCTGACCCTGCCCGGGGACAAAAGCTACGAAACGGCGAACCGCGGCTCGGGCAAGCAACACGCCGCCACGACCATGGCCTTCGTGCGCCTGCTCAAGGACCTGATGCGGGATAAGGACTTCGGCCAACGCATCGTCCCGATCATCCCCGATGAGGCCCGCACCTTCGGCATGGACGCGTTCTTCCCGACCGCGAAAATCTACAACCCCAACGGGCAGAACTACCTCTCCGTGGACCGCGACCTGGTCCTGGCCTACAAGGAATCCATCAGCGGGCAGATCGTGCACGCCGGCATCAACGAGGCCGGTTCCGTGGCCGCGTTCACCGCCGCGGGCACCGCGTACGCCACCCACGGGGAGCCGTTGATCCCGATCTACGTCTTCTACTCCATGTTCGGCTTCCAACGCACCGGCGATTCCTTCTGGGCCGCCGGGGACCAAATGACCCGCGGATTCATCATCGGCGCCACCGCAGGACGGACCACCCTCACCGGTGAAGGCCTGCAGCACGCCGATGGGCACTCCCCGATCCTGGCCTCCACCAACCCGGCCGTGATCACCTACGACCCGGCCTACGGCTACGAGATCGGGGCGATCATGCGCGCCGGCCTTGAACGCATGTACGGCCCGGACTCCACCGATCCGAACGTCATGTACTACATCACCGTCTACAACGAACCCATCCTCCAGCCCAAAGCCCCGGAGAACATCGACGTTGAAGGCATCAACAAGGGCATCTACCTGCTCAAGACCAGCGACACCCAGGGACCAAAAACCCAGCTGCTGGCCTCCGGCGTCGCAGTCCCCTGGGCGCTGGAAGCCCAACAAATCCTCGCCACCGAATGGGGTGTCAGCGCCGATGTCTGGTCCGTAACCTCCTGGACCGAACTCCGACGCGACGGCCTGGCCGCCGAGGAAGAATCCTTCCTGCACCCCGAACGTGAAGCACGGACCCCCTACATCACAGCGAAAATGGCTGAAGCACAAGGCCCCGTCATCGCCGTAACCGACTTCATGAAAGCCGTCCCGGACCAGGTACGCCAATTCCTGCCCAACGACTTCGCAACCCTGGGCGCCGACGGCTTCGGCTTCTCCGACACCCGCTCAGCAGCACGACGCCACTTCAAGATCGACTCCCACTCCGTCGTCGTACGAACCCTGCAAATGCTCGCCAAACAAGGCAAAATCGACCCCACCACCGCCACCCAGGCAGCCACGAAATACGAGCTCCTCAACGTCAACGCCGGCACCACCGGCAACGCAGGCGGCGAAGGCTA
>Ga0075017_100002537_pt1 | contig 11439 bp, 9 predicted proteins | sample AleBraG_ABR_2012_FD_71475 | JGI IMG/M metagenome (GOLD analysis project Ga0075017, IMG submission 71475) | Freshwater sediment microbial communities in response to fracking from Pennsylvania, USA - Alex Branch Run_MetaG_ABR_2012 | ecosystem: Environmental > Aquatic > Freshwater > Creek >...
GTGCCGGAGGTCGGGCTGACGACCTTCCGCATGCCGTATACGCCCGTGAGCTTCGGCTGCTTCGCGGGCCATTCGCGCGGCGAGCTGTTCGACCCCGTGCGCACAACGCCGATGCACGCCTGGGCGCGCGCGCACGGCGCCGTGTTCGAGGACGTCGGCATGTGGAAGCGCGCGCGCTACTTCCCGCGCGCCGGCGAGGACATGCACGCGGCCGTCGCGCGCGAGTGCCGTGCGGTGCGCAGCGCCGTCGGCATCTTCGACGCCTCGACGCTCGGCAAGATCGAGGTCGTGGGCGAGGACGCCGTGACGTTCCTGAACCGGCTGTACGTCAACAACTGGACGAGCCTCGGCGTCGGCAAGGCGCGCTACGGCATCCTGCTGCGCGACGATGGCTTCGTCTACGACGACGGCGTGATCGGGCGCACCGCGACCGACCGCTTCCACGTCACGACCACGACCGGCGGCGCGGCGCGCGTGTTCGGCATGATGGAGGACTACCTGCAGACCGAGTGGCCCTCGCTGCGGACCTGGCTCACCTCGACCACCGAGCAGTGGGCCGTGATCGCGGTGCAGGGGCCGGCCGCGCGGCGCGTGCTCGAGGGTCTCGTCGAAGGCGTGGACCTCTCGTCCGCCGCGCTCCCGCACATGAGCATCGCGCGCGGGCGCATCTGCGGCGTGCCGCTGCTCCTGTTCCGCGTGAGCTTCTCGGGCGAGCTCGGCTTCGAGCTCAACGTGCCGGCCGACTATGGCGGCAGCGTCTGGGAAGCGATCGTCGCGGCCGGCCAGCCGCACGGCATCACGCCCTACGGCACCGAGGCCATGCACGTGCTGCGCGCCGAGAAGGGCTACCTCATCGTCGGCCAGGACACCGACGGCACGCTGACGCCCGACGACGCCGGCCTCGCGTGGGCGATCGGCAAGGGCAAGCCGGACTTCGTCGGCAAGCGCTCGCTGGCGCGCGCCGCGATGAGCGGGCCGCAGCGCAAGCAGCTCGTCGGCCTGCTCACGGCCGACCCGCAGGTCGTGCTCGAGGAAGGCGCACAGCTCGTGGCGACGGCCGGCCAGCGGCCGCCGATGCAGCTGATCGGCCACGTCACGTCCTCGTACCACAGTGCCGTGCTCCGGCACTCGATCGCACTGGCGGTCGTGCGCGGCGGCCGTGGTCGCCTCGGCGAGACGCTGTACGTGCCGATGCCGGGCGGTGACGTCCCGGTCAGGGTGAGCTCGCCCGTTTTCTACGACCCTCAGGGGGCCCGCCTCAATGGCTGATTCCGCCACGCGGCGCACGCCCGCGGTCGCGGCCACGCACTGGCTGCGGCCGCTGCCGCCCGCCACGCGCTTCGTGCTGCGCGGCGTGCCCGAGGTGCTCGCGCGCGCCGGCGGCGTGCTCGGCGTCGCACTGCCGCAGCGCGCCTGCCGGGCTGCCGTCAACGGCGTGTACGCCGCGCTCTGGCAGGGGCCGGACGAGCAGCTGCTGCTCGCACCGGACGCCGCGCAGGCCGAGCTCGGCGCCCGCCTCGCGGCCGCGCTCGCCGGCACGGCACACTCGCTCGTCGAGGTGAGCCACCGCCAGGTCGCATTCGAGCTCGCCGGGCCGCGCGCGGCCGTGCTGCTCAACGGCGCCTGCCCGCTCGACCTCGATCCGCGCGAGTTCCCGGTTGGCATGTGCACGCGGACCGTGTTCGCCAAGGCCGAGATCGTCCTGTGGCGAACCGCGCCCGAGCTCTTCCGCGTCGAGGTCTGGCGCTCGTTCGCCGGCTACTTCGCCGGCCTGCTCGGCGAGATCGCGCGCGACGCAGCGGCCGGACCAGGCTGACGCCGTCCATGGACATCAGCGTCCTCGACATCTTCAAGATCGGCATCGGGCCGTCGAGCTCCCACACGATGGGACCCATGAATGCCGCACGCCGTTTCGTGCTCGATCTGGTCGAGCAGGGCCTGCTCGAGCGCACGCGCACGATCGGCGTGCAGCTGTACGGCTCGCTGGCGCTGACCGGCAAGGGCCATTGCACCGACCGCGCCGTGCTGCTCGGGCTCGAGGGACTCGAGCCCGCGACGCTGGACCCGGCCGCGGCCGAGCCGGCGCTCGAGCGCATCCGCAGCTCCGGCCGGCTGCGGCTCGGCGGCACGCACGAGATCGCCTTCGACGAGGCGCTCGACCTGCTCTGGCACCGCGACCAGGTGCTGCCGGCCCATGCCAATGGCATGCGCTGCACGGCGCTGGGCGCCGACCGCACGGTGCTGCATCGCGAGGAGTTCTACTCGATCGGCGGCGGGTTCATCGTGCGCGCCAGCGAGTTCGGCCGGGAGGCGACCGGCGCGACCACCGTGTCCGTGCCCTACCCGTTCGAGTCGGGCGACGCGCTGCTCGCGCAGTGCCGCCGCGCCGGCCTCGAGGCACACGAGCTCGTGGCCGCGAACGAGCGGGCCTTCCGCCCGCCGGCCGAGACCGAGGCCGCGCTGCAACAGATCTGGGGCGTCATGCAGGCCTGCGTCGCGCGCGGCTTCGAGGCGCAGGGCGTCCTGCCCGGCGTGCTCAAGCTGCGCCGCCGCGCGCCGCGGCTGCACCGCACGCTGTCGGAGTCCGGCAAGACGAGCCCCCTGCTCGCCATGGACTGGGTCAACGCCTACGCGCTCGCCGTGAACGAGGAGAACGCCGCGGGCGGACGCGTCGTGACGGCGCCGACCAATGGCGCGGCCGGCATCGTGCCCGCAGTGCTCATGTACTACCGCCGCTTCGAGCCCGGCAGCTGCGACGCCGGCGTGCGGCGCTTCCTGCTGACGGCGGCCGCGATCGGCATGCTGTACAAGCGCAATGCCTCGATCTCGGGCGCCGAGATGGGCTGCCAGGGCGAGGTCGGCGTCGCCTGCTCGATGGCGGCGGCCGGCCTCGTCGCGGCGCTCAACGGCACCAACGAGCAGATGGAGAACGCGGCCGAGATCGGCATGGAGCACAACCTCGGCCTGACCTGCGACCCGATCGGCGGCCTCGTGCAGATCCCCTGCATCGAGCGCAACGCGATGGGCGCGGTCAAGGCGATCAACGCGGCGCGCCTCGCGATGCACGGCGACGGTACGCACAAGGTCTCGCTCGACCAGGTGATCGCCACCATGCGCCAGACCGGCATGGACATGCGCACGATCTACAAGGAGACCTCGCAGGGAGGTCTCGCGGTCAACGTGCCCGAATGCTGACGGTGGCACGGTCGCTCGTGCAGCGCGCAGCGCTGCTCGGACTCCTCGCGCTGGCCGGCTGCGGCCCGGCCGGGCCCGCGGCGCACGAGGAGTCGCAGCTCAACGTCTACAACTGGTCCGACTACATCGGCAAGACCACGATCGCGGACTTCGAGCGGGCCACCGGCATCCGCGTCAACTACGACACCTACGATGCCGACAACACGCTCGAGGCCAAGATGCTGGCCGGCGGCACCGGCTACGACGTCGTGACGACCTCGAGCGACTTCTTCAGCCGCCAGATCAAGGCCGGCGTGTACCGCAAGCTCGACCGCAGCGCGCTGCCGAACTGGAAGTACCTCGACCCCGCGGTGCTGCGGCTGTTCGAGGCCGCCGACCCTGGCAACGAGCACGCGGCACCGTACCTGCGCGCCAACGACGGCTTCGCCTACAACGTCGACCTCGTGCGCGCGCGCATGCCCGATGCGCCGGTCGACAGCCTCGACATGCTGTTCAAGCCCGAGGTCATCCGCCGCTTCGCCGACTGCGGCGTGCAGTTCCTCGACCAGCCGTCGGACGTACTGATGATGGCCCTCAGGTACCTCGGGCTCGACCCGAACACGAAGCGACCGGAGGACTTCAAGGCGGCCGAGCAGCTCGTCATGGCCGTGCGCCCGTACATTCGCTCCTTCGACTCGGTCGGCTACATCAACGCGCTCGTGAACCGCGAGATCTGCATCGCGATGGCGTGGTCGAGCGACTACGCAACCGCGGTCGCGCGCGCGCGCTCGGTCGGCGTCGACGTGCACTTGGCCTTCACGCTGCCCAAGGAGGGCTCGAACCGCTCCTTCGACGCCTGGCTGATCCCGGCCGATGCACCCCATCCCGGGGCCGCGCTGCGCTTCATCAACTTCATGCTCGATCCGAAGGTCATCGCGGCCGTGACCAACGACATCTACTACGCCAACAACAATCGCGCGGCCGACGCCTACGTCGACCCGAGTATCATTGCCGACCCGGTCCTGTATCCATCCGCCGCTGCCGAGGCGCGCATGTACCTGAGCAAGGAGACCGACCACGCCACCGAGCGGCTGCGCACGCGCGCCTGGACGCGCATCAAGACGGGCCACTGACGGGTGCGGCCGCGTGCCGGCGCGGCGCGCACGCGAGCGAGGCGGGCGGTCGACGAAGCGATCGAGGGGAGGAATGAGGACACGAGCGCGCGCAGCAATGAACGCGCACGAACGAGGGCACGACGATGACAACAGCACGCCTGAGCGCGGCTGCGGCGGTCGCATGAACACGCCGCGGCTCGTGAGCTTCCGCCAGATGAAGGACGGCACGCGCGAGGACTACCTGCTGCTCGACGAGTTCGAGCGCGAGTTCACGCGCCGCCTGCCGCAGCGCATCCTCGCGGCGCTGCGCCGGCTCGACCAATCGCTCGACGGCTACCCGGTCAGCCGGCTCGGCCATTCGCTGCAGGCCGCCACGCGCGCGCTCACCGACGGTGCCGACGACGAGCTCGTGCTGGCCGCGCTCGTGCACGACCTCGGCGACGAGCTCGCGCCCTGCAACCACGCCGAGGTCGCGGCCGCGATCGTCCGGCCGTACGTGCGCGAGGAGGTCACGTGGATCGTCGAGCAGCACGGCCTCTTTCAGACCTACTACTACGCGCACCACATGGGCGGCGACCGGCTGCAGCGCGAGCGCCTGCGCGGCCACCGCTGGTACGACGCCTGCGCGGCGTTCTGCGAGCGCTGGGACCAGGCCTCGTTCGACCCCACCTACCCGGCCCGGCCGCTCGAGTACTTCGTGCCGCTCGTCGAGCGCATCTTCGGCCGCGAGGCGCGCGACCCGCGCTACGTCGGCACGCCCGCGCCCTGAGGGCGCGCGCCGCGGCCCTGGCGCCGGCGGTGGCGGCTATGGATTCTGTTCCTGCGACGCGTCCGTCCCGGGTCGATCCGGCAAGCGCTCCATGACCGCGATCGCGCCGAGCACGTCGGCAACCGAGCCCTGCAGCTCCGCGCGCAGCTCGGCCGGCGCCGCGCCGAGCCGCACGTGCTCGATGAGCGCGTCGAGCTTGGCACGTGCGAGCCACGCCTTGTGCCGCGCGAATTCCGCCACGATGCCCGGCTCGCCCCAGTCGGCGACCTGGTCGCTGGTCGGGTCGGGGAAGCGCGTATCGCGCGCCACGAACCCCGGCACGAAGGTAATCCGCTCGGCACGCTGCGCGAGACGCGTCGCCCGGTGTACGACCAGGTTGCCCTGCTGGAACAGTGCGTAGCCCGCGGCCGGAAACTGCGGGCTCACGACCCGATCCGGCGGCAGGTCCTTGCTCGTGGCACCGGTCAGCGTGCCGGTATCGGTGTCGAGGAGCCGCGCCGCCTCGTCGATCGTGCCGCGGAAGAACTGGAACTGGCCGCCGCTGAAACTCGCGGGGTCGTTGAGCAGCAGCACGTAGTCGAAGCCGATCGAGTCGACGTGCCAGGTGTCTACGGCCTTGGTCACGTCGTCCGGCGCATAGTTGATGTACACCTGCTGCGACGGCATGCTGTGAGGCAGCAATTCGCAGCCGGCGACGGCGGAGATGAAATCGACGATCTGCGGGCACGTGCACAGCTCGCGGAGAAATTTCGAGCGATACACGCCGCCGGCCAGGTAACTGGCCGTGCGGTCGCCCGCCAGGCGCCGGTCGCGCAGCGCGAGCGCGACGGAGCGCGCCGCGGCCACGCCCTCCTGCGAAAGGAGCCGGAACGGGCCCGCAACGGCCACTGCGCTCGCGCAGTTGCGGATCTGCGCACTCGTATAGCCAAGATCCGCCAGCCGCCAGGTCTGCTGCGGCGGCTCCAGCGCCAGGTGCCGCTTTGGATCGAATGCCGGCTCCTCGCGCATGGCCTCGTAGGTCGGTGGCAGTTCCCGCGGGAATGGCAGAGGATTGGCTGACATGCTCGATCCTTTACCATGGATGGCTTGCCTTGAAACTAGCATAACTGCCCACCGTCGACGGGCGGGCATGCTGACGGCCGGGCGGGCCAGACCCGCTCGAACCGCGCCTGGAAGAAACGCAGGTAGCGCGGCTCGTAGACGAACTTGAGGCCACGCGCCGCCCGCCGCTCCGCGAAAACCGCGACCACCGACTCGGCGGTCAGGTCCATGTGCGCCTGCGTGTACACGCGCCGCGGGATCGTGAGGCGGACGAGCTCGAGCGCGGGGTGATGATTCTCGCCGGTCTGCTTGTCACGACCAGCCGAGACGATGCCGCGCTCCATCGCGCGCACGCCCGACTCTTCGTACAGGTTCGCCGCGAGCGCCTGCGCGGGGAACAGGTCCTGGCTCAGGTGCGGGTAGAAGGCCCTGGCGTCGAGGTAGACGGCGTGGCCACCGATCGGCCTGACGATCGGCACACCGGCCTCGATGAGCTTGGCGCCGAGGTACTCGACCTGTCCGACCCGCGCCCGGATGTGATCGTCCTGCACCGACTCGACGATACCGCGCGCCATCGCCTCCATGTCCCGCCCAGCCATGCCGCCGTAGGTGTGCAGGCCCTCGTACAGCACGACGAGATTGCTCGCCTCCTCGTAGAGGGCGGCATCGTTGAGGGCGAGCCAGCCGCCGATGTTGACGAGCGAGTCCTTCTTGCCGCTCATCGTGCAGCCGTCGCTCAGCGAGCAGAACTCGAGCAGGATCTCGGCCACCGGCCGCTGTGCGTAGCCGGGCTCGCGCTGCTGGATGAAATAGGCGTTCTCGACCGCACGCGTGGCATCGAGCATGACCTTGATGCCGTGCCGGCCGGTGAGCTCGCGGACCGCGCGCGCGTTGGCCATTGACACCGGCTGGCCGCCCGCCATGTTGACGGTCGCGGCGAGGCAGAGGTACGGGATGCGCTGCGCCCCGACGCGCCGCACCAGTACCTCGAGCGCGTCGAGGTCGACGTTGCCCTTGAACGGCAGTTGCGCGCCGGGATCGTGGGCCTCGGGTATGACGACGTCGACGAAGGTGCCGCCGGCGAGCTCCTGGTGCGCGCGCGTCGTCGTGAAATACATGTTGCCCGGCACGTAGTCGCCCGGCTTGATCAGGATCGCCGACAGCAGGTGCTCCGCGCCGCGGCCCTGGTGCGTCGGCACGACGTAGCGGTAGCCGTAGTGCTTCTGGATCGCCTCCTCGAGGTGGTAGAAGTTGCGGCTGCCGGCGTAGGCCTCGTCGCCCAGCATCATGCCGGCCCACTGCCAGTCGCTCATCGCGCTCGTGCCGCTATCGGTCAGCAGGTCGATGTAGACGTCGTCCGAGCGCAGCAGGAACGTGTTGTAGCCGGCGCCGGCGATCGCGCGCTCGCGCTCCTCACGCGTCGTCATGCGGATCGGCTCGACGACTTTGACCTTCCAGGGCTCGGCCCAGGAACGGCGCCGCATCGCCGGAGGATCGGACGAGTTGTTGTTCACGGCTGCGACTCCCCAGGTGGCCGCCGGCTCGCGCCGCCCGCCGGCGCCATGATCCGGCCACCCGTCATCAGATAGAGCGCGTAGGTGCCGAGCCAGTGACCGCCCTCGTAGTGCTCGCCCGTGACGGCGGGCAGCGCCGCAGCACGATGCGTGGCAGCCGTCGCGCGCAGCATGGCGATCCGGCGGTCGGATGCCGGCAGGCCGCTCGCGATGCCCTCGAGCATCCAGGCACGGCTCAGGTTGAGCCCGTCGATGTGCGCGAGCCGCGGGTCGCTGCGATCCGTCACGATGGCCGGCGTCAGCCACGGCGCCTTGCTGCGCCGCGTGGGAAGCTGGGGCAGGAAGGCCGCGAGCCAGCGCGCGAAGGCCGGCCGGTCGAGCACGCGGCGCATGAGGTCCGCCTCGCCGAGGCACGGCGACAGGAAGTCCTCACCCGAGGGCTCGTAGTCGAGCGGACAGGCACGGTCCGCGAGGTAGAACTGGCGTGCCTTGCCGGCCACGAGCTCGCGCATCGCCGCGTCCTGCCTGACGTCGGCCCAGTCGAGGATCAGTCCGAAGGCGAACGCCGTCTGGCCGTGCTCGCCCGTGCGGATCGGATAGCGCAGCTTCGGCAGCCAGCTCGAGAGGCGGTCCGCCGCCTGCGCCTCGAGCGCCGCGAGCACGCCGGACCAGCGTCGCGCGTCCGCGTCATCCCACGAGCGCAGCTCCGCGCCGAGCTGCAGCAGCCAGGCAAGGCCGTAGGGACGCTCGAAGGACGCCCGCCCCTCGGCCTTGAGGTAGGCGACCTCGCCCGCGACATTCTCGGCCGTGACGCTGCGTTCGAGGGCTGCACGCGCGCGCACGGCGACGGGCTCGCCCGGATAGAGCCGCGCCGCACGCGCGAGCAGCCAGTGGCCGTGCACCGACGAGTGCCAGTCGAGGCAACCATAGAATGCCGGGCTGAGCTCGCGCGGCGGGCGCGCGTCCGCGTCGCTGCGCAGGTCGTGCGAGATGTGGTTCGGGTACTCGCGATGCACGCAGGCGAGCGCGAGCTCGACGAATCGTCCGACGGCCGGCGCATCGAGCCCGGGCGGGGGCTCATCGCCGGCGGCAGCGGCCGACGCGAGCAGCCAGCCGAGCAGCGATGGGGCCAGGAGCCGTTGCACGTGGCGATTCTGGCACGATCGTGCCGCCGTGACCGGCCGGCCGCGGCCCGCGGGCGCGTCACCGGCAGTCGCACTGGCCCCGGCGCCCGTCGTCGGCCACACTGGACGGATTGCGCTCAAGTGCGGGCCGAGGGGAACCTCCGCCCGGACCCCTGCTCCAACTGGCCGCGACCGTCGCCCAACGGCGCCGCCGTGGCGGCCCAAAGGAACCTCCGTGCGGAATGCCGCTGCAACCCTGCTGATCGCCGCGCTTGCGGTCGGAGGCGTGACGGTGCCGCCCCGCGCCCGGGCCGACGACGTGGCCGCCCTGCGCCAGGAGCTCGGCAACCTCAAGAAGGAGTATGCGGACCGCGTCGCGGCACTGGAGGCGCGCATCGCGCAGCTCGAGTCCCAGGCCGTCGCGGCCGCGAGCGTGCCCACCCCCGCGCCGCTCCCAGCCCCGGCGCCGAGCCGCAGTGGCGGCGGCGCTGGCACCGCGTTCAACCCGGCGGTTTCGGTCATTCTCGCCGGCAACTACGCGCAGCTCTCGCAGGACGCAGCGAGCTACCACATCGCAGGCTTCGTACCGACCGGTCAGGATACGGGGCCCGGCCCGCGCAGCTTCAATCTCGGCGAGTCCGAGCTCAGCCTCGCGGCCAACGTCGACCCGTATTTTTATGCCAACCTGACGGCGGCGATTCACGGCGACGACACGATCTCGGTCGAGGAGGCCTATTTCAAGACGCTCGCGCTGCCGGCCGGGCTGCTGATCAAGGGCGGCCGCTTCTTCTCCGGCATCGGCTACCTCAACGAGATCCACTCGCACGCCTGGGATTTCGTCGACCAGCCGCTGGTCTATCAGGCCTTCCTCGGTGGCCAGCTCGGCCAGGACGGCGTCCAGGCCAAGTGGCTTGCGCCCACCGACCTGCTGCTCGAGTTCGGCGTCGAGGGTGGCAACGGCCGCACGTTCCCGGGTACGCCGCGCGACCGCAACGGGCTCGGTGGCCGCGGCGCATTCGTCCACGTCGGCGACGACCTCGGCGACTCGGCGAGCTGGCGCCTCGGGCTGTCGTGGATGGAGCGGCAGGCCGAGCAGCGCACCTACGCCGATCTCGATGCGGCCGGCCAGCCCGTGCTGAACGGGGCCGGCCAGCCGCTGACGAATGCCTTCACGGGCTCCTCGAGGATCGGGGCCGTCGACGCGCTGCTCAAGTGGTCGCCGCACGGCAACCCCACCCAGCACAACCTCAAGCTGCAGGGCGAATACCTGCACCGCGTCGAGGACGGCACGCTGGCCTTCGATACCGGTGGGGCCAACGTCGGTGCCGGGTACCGCTCGCAGCAGTCGGGCTGGTACCTGCAGGGCGTCTACCAGTTCATGCCGCGCTGGCGCACCGGCCTGCGCTACGACGCGCTGGCCTCCGGCACGCCGCGCCTCGATCTGCCGCCGCTGCTGGCGCTGCCGGCGACGTATTTCCCGCAGCTGCTCGCGGCCACGCCGAAGCGCTACACCTGGATGCTGGATTTCAACCCGAGCGAGTTCTCGCGGCTGCGCATCCAGTACGCGCTCGACGACGCGCGTGTCACGGTGCGCGACCGCCAGCTGCTCCTGCAGTACCTGTACAGCATCGGCGCGCACGGCGCGCACAAGTTCTAGGAGTCCTCATGTTGAACTGGATCCGCAGCGTCCTGCTGCTCGCCGCCGTCGCGGCCGTGGCACCCGCGCACTCCGCCGTCCGGGTGCTGGCCACGACGCCGGAATGGGCCGCGCTCACGACCGAGCTCGGCGGCGCCAAGGTCGACGTCTACGCCGCCACCAACGCCTTCCAGGACGTGCACCGCGTCGAGGCGAAGCCGAGCCTGATCGCGCGTGCGCGCAGCGCCGACCTCGTCGTCGCGACCGGCGCGGAGCTCGAGATCGGCTGGATGCCCGTGTTGCTGCAGGAATCGGGCAACGCCCGCATACAGCCCGGCAACCCGGGCTATTTCGAGGCCGCGGCGTACCTGTCGCTGCTCGAGGTGCCCTCGAGCGTGGATCGCTCGATGGGCGACGTGCACCCGCAGGGGAACCCGCACGTGCTGCTCGATCCGCACGGCGTCGCGGCCGTCGCGCGCGCGCTGACGGCGCGGCTCGCGGCGCTCGACGCGCCGAACGCGGCCTTCTACCAGGCGCGCGGCGCCGATTTTCAGGCGCGCTGGCAGCAGGGCATCGCGCGCTGGGAGGCCCGCGCGGCGCCGCTCAAGGGCGTCGAGGTGGTCGTCATCCACCGCGACCAGGCCTACCTGTGCCACTGGCTCGGGCTGCACGAGCTCGCGGCGATCGAGCCCAAGCCGGGTGTGCCGCCGAGCGCCGGCTATCTCGCCCAGCTCGTCGGCAAGCTCGGCGCGACGCCGCCGCGCATGATCCTGCGCAACGCCTACAACGACCCGAAGGCGGCCGACTGGCTGGCCGAGCGCATCCACGTGCCGGTCGTGCTGCTGCCATACACGGTCGGCGGGACGCCCGAGGCCAAGGACCTGTTCAGCCTGTTCGACGACACCGTCACGCGGCTGCTCGGGGCCCTCAAGTGAACGCACTGCAGTCGGACCTCAGCATTCTCTGGCCCGCGATGGTCGCGGGCCTGCTCGTGGTCCTGTCGCACGTACCGCTCGGCCAGCAGGTGCTCAAGCGCGGCATCGTGTTCATCGACCTCGCGCTGGCG
>Ga0075017_100002538_pt1 | contig 11438 bp, 8 predicted proteins | sample AleBraG_ABR_2012_FD_71475 | JGI IMG/M metagenome (GOLD analysis project Ga0075017, IMG submission 71475) | Freshwater sediment microbial communities in response to fracking from Pennsylvania, USA - Alex Branch Run_MetaG_ABR_2012 | ecosystem: Environmental > Aquatic > Freshwater > Creek >...
GTCAACGTGGCCCTCATCGCCGCCGCGGTGCTCATGGCCGGGGCTGTGGTGCTCGGGGGGCTGGCTGGCAGCTGGCAGCTGGCCATCGTGCTGGCCGCCTACGTCATCATCACGTTGAGCTACACGGCCTACCTCAAGACCGAGCCGGTGATCGAGCTGGCGTGCGTGGCTGCCGGCTTCGTGCTCAGAGCTCTCGGGGGTGGCGCGGCCTCCCACACGCCTCTCAGCGTGTGGTTCGTGGTGGTGATCTCCTTCGGCGCCTTGTTCTTGGTGGTGGGCAAACGTCTGGCTGAGCTTCCCGACGAGAACGGAGAGGGCGGCGAAGCACGCGCCGTGCTCGCCCGGTACACCAAGACCTACCTCGAGTCCGCTCTGACCCTGACGGCCACGGTCTCGGTCACCGCCTACTGCCTCTGGGCCTTCGAGGGCACCGGTCTGATCGAGCGCGCCCACGGTCGAGAGATCTGGATCCACCTGACCGCGGTGCCCGTGGTGATCGGCGCCCTCTACGTGCTTCGGTCGCTCGACGCACGCGAAGGCGGTGCGCCGGAGGATCTCATCTTCTCAGACCGCGTCATCCAGATCCTCGCAGCGCTCTGGGTGGTCTTGGCCGTGATCGGTATCTACGGATGACGCTCGGCAACCAAGAGCTCCTGAGCGGCTGGGGCAACACCGCGCCGTCGACCGCCTGGGTCACGACACCTCGCTCAGCGGACGAGGTCGTCGAGCTGCTGCGCTCGACCAAGGGGCCGCTCATCGCCCGAGGCCTTGGTCGAAGCTACGGGGACGCCGCGCAGTGCGCCGGCGGCACCGTGGTCTCCAACCGTTCGCTCTGGCACCTCTCACCGATCGATCCGAGCACCGGTCTCGTGACCTGTGGGGCCGGGGTCAGCATCGATGAGCTGTTGGCCGTCGCCCTGCCCGCTGGCTTCTTCGTGCCCGTCACCCCCGGCACTCGGCAAGTGACGGTGGGTGGAGCGATCGCTGCCGACATCCACGGCAAGAACCACCACGTCGAGGGTAGCTTCATGAACCACGTCACCTCGATGACGATCGCCACGCCGGTGGGCCCCATCACGGTCTCTGCCGAGTCCGACCCGCCGCTCTTCTGGGCGACCGGCGGCGGCATGGGCCTCACCGGGATCGTGACGCAAGCGACAATCCGGCTGCTCCCGGTCGAGTCTGGCTACGTAAGCGTGGACACCGAGCGCTTCGACGATCTCGACTCGATCATGGAGGCGATGTACACCGGCGATGCCAACTATCGCTACTCGGTGGCGTGGGTGGACTGCATGACCGCAGGAGCTCGCATGGGCCGAGGGGTCCTGACTCGAGGAGATCACGCTCCCCTCGAGGCGCTCAGCGCCAAGCAGCGAGCCACGCCTCTGGCCGCCCCTACGGGCGCCAAGCTCTCCGTGCCCTTCACCGCTCCCCCGGGCTTGCTCAACAAGCTCTCCATCAGCGCCTTCAACGAGCTCTGGTTCCGCAAGGCCCCGACCAAGCGCGACGGCGAGATCCAGAGCGTCGGGACGTTCTTCCACCCCTTGGACGGCGTGTCGAACTGGAACCGGATGCACGGTCCCAAGGGCTTCCTCCAGTACCAGTTCGCCGTGCCCGACGCCCATGGTGACGTGGTGACCCGAGCCATCGAGGTGCTCTCCAGTGCGAAGGTCCCCTCCTTCCTCGCCGTGCTCAAGCGCTTCGGGCCTGGTGACCCGGGACCGCTCTCCTTCCCGATCGAAGGCTGGACGCTGGCGCTCGACGTGCCGCTTGGGCCTCCCCAGCTTCCGAAGGTCCTCGACCAGCTCGATCAGATGGTCGCCGAGGCTGGCGGTCGGCTCTATCTCGCCAAGGACAGCCGTGTCTCTGCCGAGCTGCTTCGCACCATGTACCCCTCGCTCGACTCGCTCAACGAGGTCCGACGCCTCATCGACCCCCACGGGGTCCTGGCGTCCGATCTCAGCCGGCGCCTCGAGCTCGACTGATCACAACCACAGGAGGAAGCACCACGGTGCAGAACGCATTCGGACAGCCACAGAGCGTCCTGGTCCTCGGTGGGACCTCTGATATCGCCCTGGCCGTGACCCGTCGGCTCGTGAACGATCGGACCACCACCGTCGTGCTGGCGGGAAGAGACGATGCCGCCCTCGCCCGCTCCGCCGAGGAGCTGAGGGCCCACGGAGCCACGCTGGTCGAGACTGTCCTCTTCGACGCTGGCGACCTCTCGAGCGCGGCACCGACCATCGATGCCGCGTTCGCCGCAGCGGGAGGATCGATCGATCTCGTGCTGGTGGCGGTGGGCCTCTTGGGAGATCAAGACAAGCTTGATGATGACGCCCAGGGCACTGCCTCGCTCTTCAGCGTCAACCTCACCTGGCCCGCGGCTGCCTTGGCCGCACTTCGACCTCGTCTGATCGCGCAGGGCACGGGCCACGTCGCCGTGTTCTCCTCGGTCGCCGGGGTGCGCGTGCGGCGTGCGAACTTCACCTATGGCTCGACCAAGGCCGGCCTGGACGCCTTCACCCAGGGCTACGCCGAGTCCCTGCGACCCTCCGGCGTCCTCGTCCAGATCATCCGTCCGGGCTTCGTGCGCACGAAGATGACCGAGGGCATGGCCGAAGCTCCGTTCACCACTGACGTCGACACCGCAGCTGACACCATCGTCAAGGGGTTGAGCACGAAGGCTCCGGTGGTCTGGTCACCTTCGATCCTGAAGGTCGTCTTCATGGCGATGGTGCATCTTCCGAGCGTTCTCTGGCGCCGGCTCCCCGGCTGAGGAGCCGCGCTCGGCGAGCGAGGGCGCGAGCCGACGGGTGAGTCCCGCCGCCTTCTCGGAGGCTCGCACCACCAAGCGGCCGCGATAGTCAGCCAGCTCCAGATCGAGCGCTGCCAGACGATCTTCGAGGTCATGGATGGTCGCCTCGAGCTCGGCCACCCGAGGCACGTAGCGATCGAGGACGTCTTGGCGCTCGGCGACGAGCACCTGGAGATGGCTCTCGATCGCCTCAAGCTCGGCGATGCGCTCGGTCGCCTCGTCAAGCGTGGCTTCGAGACTGACCGCGTAGTCCGACGTGAGCACCGCTGATCGATCCCTGAGCTCCGCATCGGCGGGTCTCGGCTCATCGGGTGTCATCGCCCTAAATCTCTCACCTTGGGCCAGCTCGCTCAAGGTGACCCGAACGCGGTCGACGTCTCGGCGGATCCCCTGGGGTCGGAAGCTCGACGGGTGCTCGGGGAGCAGACCGAGGACCGGTGCCCACCGCAGGGCGAAGCGGGCTCGATTGCGCTCGGTCAGGAACGCCGCATAGCGACGAGGCGCTCGCCTGGCGTGGTGGTGGACGACCACGGAGGCGGGCTCGAGCCACGTGGTGAGCCCAAGGCCCAAGAGCTTGAGCGCGAGATCGGCGTCCTCGAAGTACGCAGGGAAGTAGCCGGCGTCAAAACCGCCCACCTCGATGAAGGCCCTCCTGCGCACCGCGAGCGCAGCGCCCGAGACGTAGAGCACCTGCTCGGCTCGGGGCGCGTCGCCGCCGAGCACTGCCTCATCGATCTGGAGGGGGGCGCCATTGTCGTAGAGGAACGCTCCGGCCTCGACGATGCGGCCCCGCTCGTTGACCTGCAGGCTGCCGACCGCTCCGACCGTGCCCTCGGCCTCCAGTCGGTCGATCAGCGGATCGAGGAAGCCTCTCTTGACGATCGCGTCGTCGTTGAGCAAGACGATCGTCTCGCCCGAGGCGCGCTCGACCGCATCGTTGTTGGCCACGCCGTAACCACGGTTGACGGGTGAGACGTCGATGAGGTCAAAGAGATCCGTGTGGCCTTCGAGCTCAGCGATCAGCTCGGCGTCGGGTTCGTTGAGCACCACCACCACCTCGCGGGTGGCACGCGAGTCGCTCTCGTTGAGGGCTCGGAGGCAGCGAACCAGCTCAGGAGCCCGACGCCACCCCAGCACCACGATCGAGACGTCGGGTGTCCGGTCGGCCACCGTTGCCTCTAGGGCTTCGACGTGGTCGACGTCGTACCAGTGGAGGTGCCCATCGTGCCGTCCGCGTTGTAGCGAGCCGAGGTCGTGAAGAAGTCCCGGATCCACCAGTTCTCGAAGTAGCGAGAGGGGCCAGAGCCGTTGCCCCCCATGCCGTCGATGAGCGCCTTGCCGTTGGACGGCGCCGCCGGCTGGCCGACGAGCGGGTTGTAGTGCGAGTACTGGACCCAGTCGGTGTTGATGTCGAGCTCCATCCCTCTCACGGCGCCGGCCCGCACCAGGAGGTCGGCCAAGCTGGCGATCGACATCGAGGGTCCGCCCACATAGACCAGTGCCCCGTTGGCGGTGATGCCGAGACCGGAGCGCCACACGTAGGTCGCACCACCGACGGTGACCCCCCACTGCGAGTGATCGTTCGCCAGCAGGCCGGGAACCGCTGCACTGTGGTTCACGATCAGATCGAGGTTCTGGCGCACCGAGACCACGTTGGGAGCCATCTTGACGTCGGTGCCCCAGGCGCCGACGTTCATCGTGCCGTCCTTGTAGATCACGGCACTGGCCGCACCGGGGACGAGAGGGATGATGGTCTTCTGATCGGTGAAGTACCCCCCTCGCGAGTCGCTCGGCAGGAAGCCAGCGTTGAACGCGCTCACCAGGCTCTGCGATGCGCTGGCACTGATCGGCGCGGTGTGGGTGTACGGGCCGCCGCCTGGGATCTGGCTCCCTGAATAGAGGGTGAACGAGAGCAGCTTCGGATCCATCCAGACGATCCCGTCGACGTAGGACGTGTGCACTGCGTCGGGGCGGACGAACGACTCATAGAGCGCCGAGCAACCTGCCGACAGTCGACCGACCGGCGCCCAGGCCCCTTCTCCGGGGGCCGCTGGCGTCACCGGAGAGACCACCGTGGTCGGGGCAGGGAGCGCTCCTGCGCACGAGGCAGGCAAGGTCGAGACGGCGGTGGTCTTCGTCTTCGCGAAGGCGTTCTTCGGCGGCTTGCCACCGGTCTTCGGTGGGTTGAGCGAGTACCACTCCTTCTCCACCCAGCTCACCACGGAGCCCAGGTGGTGACCACGTCCCCACTCAGCGAAGCGAGCAGACAGCGACGAGCCGAGCGCAGGGTTGGTCAGCGCCGTGCCCAGCGAATAGCCAAGCCACGCGATGAGCACGATGAAGACGGCACCGAGGACCGCGACGATGCGGCGGCGGCGATAGCGCTTGGCCAGCTTGGTGCGCTCTGCACGGCTCGGGATGTGCGGCGGACCCGTGCCGTCGCCTGAAGAGCCCCCGCCAGAGGGACCCCTCCCGTTCGAGCCAACGAGTGGTCGCCGTGAGCTCGCCACCGCTCGGGGGGCGCGCTCAAGCTCCGCGTCGGGGAGATCCCAAGAAGTCATGAAGCAGCCATTCTTTCACCGCCAAGGCCCCCAAACGGGGGCACCGCAGCAGTTCAGGCCCCTTGGGGCCTCGTGAGCGGTGCCATGGACAGCATCAGGGTCTTGTCCCCCACCGCTCCGAAGCGCACGGTGGCCGTCGCACGGTCGCCTTCGCCAGCCACCGAGAGGACCTTCCCCGGCCCCCAGCGATCGTGAATCACCTCATCACCAGGGCGAAGACCCAGGAGATGGCCACCTGTCGAGACGGGCTCCTGGCGGGCCACCGCGCCTCGCCCGAAGGTGCCCCCCGCCTCATCGTCGTCGTGGCGCCTTGAGCTCGGCAGCTCCCACGAGGCGTCTCCCAGGCGCTCTGAGCGCGTCCAGGTCTCATCGTTGCGCCGTCTCGGCGACGCCAGCTGTCCGGCATCTTCGACGAGCTCGGAGGGGACCTCGGCCAAGAAGCGGCTCGGGATGTTGTAGCTGGTCCGTCCCCAGAGGCTCCGCACCCAGGCATGGGTGAGCGAGAGGTGCTCTCGAGCCCTCGTGATCCCGACGTAGGCGAGCCGTCGCTCCTCTTCGAGCTCTTCAGGATCATCGAGCGAGCTGAAGTGCGGGAAGATGCCGTCTTCGAGGCCCACCACGAAGACGACCTGGTACTCGAGGCCCTTGGCGGTGTGGAGCGTCATCAGCGACACGCGCTGCGCTCCCTCGTCGAGGTCATCGGCCGCGGCCACCAGCGCCACGGTCGAGAGGAACTCATCGAGATCCTCGTAGCTCTTCGCCACACCGATGAGCTCGGCGAGGTTCTCCAGCCGACTCTCGGCCTCATGGGTGCGCTCGGCCTCGAGCTCAGCTCGGAGACCCGTCTCGTTGACGATCTTCTCGATCAGCTCACCGGGCCCGAGCTGTTCGGCTTCGGCCCGAAGGGACACGAGCAGCCGATCGAGGGCCTGCACGCCAGCTCTGGCCTTGCCGCTCAAGGTGGTTGCCAGCTCCTCGGTGCCGAGGACCTGGGCGAAGGACTGACCGGTGCGCGCGGCCAGCGCGGCGATCTTGGTCACCGAGGTGGCTCCAACGCCGCGCTTGGGTGTGTTGATGATCCGTCGGGCGGAGACCTCGTCGGCTGGGTTGGCCACCACCCGCAGGTACGCCATGGCGTCCTTGATCTCCTTGCGGTCATAGAACCGGGTCCCGCCGATGACCTTGTAGGGGATCTGGGCTCGCACCAGCTCCTCTTCGACCACGCGGCTCTGGGCGTTGGTCCGATAGAAGACCGCCACGTCCGAGAGGGCGATGCCCTGGTGCTGGTGCCGTCGGATCTCTGAGCACAGCCACGCCGCTTCATCGTGCTCGTCCTCCGCCCGATAGCGCTTGATCTTGGGTCCCGCCCCACCCGTCGTGAAGAGGTCCTTGGCCACGCGGCCGGTGTTGTGGGCGATCACGGCGTTCGCCGCATCCAGGATCGTCTGGGTGGAGCGGAAGTTCTGCTCCAAGAGGACCACCTTGGCGTCGGGGAAGGTGGTCTCGAAGTCAAGGATGTTGCGGATGTCGGCAGAGCGGAACCGGTAGATCGACTGGTCGGAGTCACCGACGACGCACACCTGGCGATGCGCCTCTCCCAAGGCCATGACCAGCTCGTTCTGGGCGCGGTTGGTGTCTTGGTACTCGTCGACCAGGATGTGGCGAAAGCGCTCCTGGTAGCCGGCGAGCACGTCAGGGTGCTCACGGAGCAGCCGGACGGTCACCATCAGCAGATCGTCGAAGTCCATGGCGTTCGCCGCCACCAGGCGCCGCTGGTACTCGGTGTACGCAGCGGCCTTCTGGTCGGCGAAGAGATCGAAGCCGCCCTCGATCTCAGTGAAGCGGCTCGGCCCGATGAGCTCGGCCTTCGCGCGAGAGACGGCCCCCGCCACGTTGCGCACCGGCAAGCGCTTGAGGTCGATGCCGAGCTCACCCATGACGATCTCGAAGAGCCTGAGCGAGTCCGTGCTGTCGTAGACCGTGAAGCTGGAGGTGTAGCCGAGGCGCGTCGCCGACGAGCGAAGCATGCGAAGGCACGCGGAGTGGAAGGTGGAGACCCACATCGAGCGCGCGCCCGGGCCCACCAGGTCCATGACTCGAGACCGCATCTCGTCCGCTGCCTTGTTGGTGAAGGTGATCGCCAAGATCTCGTGGGCTCGAGCGTCCCCTGTGGCCAGCAGGTGGGCGATGCGACGGGTGAGCACCCTCGTCTTGCCTGAGCCGGCTCCCGCGATGATCAGCAGCGGCCCTCCACGATGGGTCACCGCCGCTCGTTGGTGCTCGGTGAGACCCTCTAAGAGCTCGTCGGCGTCCAGCACCGGAGCCCGACGCTGCTGGACCTCAAGGGTGGAGAGCCCAGGCAGGTCGAAGGAGGACGGCTGCGGCCCGCTCACTCCCACTCGATCGTGCCGGGCGGCTTCGACGTGACGTCGAGAGCCACCCGGTTCACGCCGTCGACCTCGTTGATCAGCCGGTTGGCGATGGTCTCGACCAGGTCATAGGGAAGGCGAGCCCAGTCCGCCGTCATGGCGTCGTCGGAGGTCACGGCACGGATGACGATCGGATACGCATAGGTCCGACCGTCGCCCATCACCCCGACCGTGCGGACGGCAGGCAGAACGGCGAAGGACTGCCAGAGGTCTCGGTAGAGACCAGCCTTGCGGATCTCATCGACCACCACGGCGTCGGCATTGCGAAGGATCTCCGCACGCTCTCGGGTCACCTCACCCACGATGCGCACGGCCAGTCCGGGACCGGGGAAGGGCTGGCGCCACACGAGGCTCTCGGGAAGGCCGAGCTCCTCGCCGACGGCTCGCACCTCATCTTTGAACAAGGCGCGCAGCGGCTCGCAGAGGTCGAAGTCGAGATCCTCGGGCAAGCCCCCGACGTTGTGATGGCTCTTGATGTTCGCCGCGTGCCCTGAGCCCGACTCGATGACGTCGGGGTACAAGGTGCCCTGCACCAAGAAGCGCGGTGCGGTCTCGCCACTGGCGATGTCGCGGGCGGTCTCTTCGAAGATGCGGATGAACAGCTCGCCGATGATCTTGCGCTTGCGCTCAGGGTCGGTCACGCCCTCGAGGGCGTCAAAGAAGCGATCCGCTGCTTTGACGTGGATCAGCTCGACGTGGAACTGATCTTGGAAGGTCTCCTCGATCTGGGCGCCCTCGTCAGCTCGCATCAGTCCGGTATCGACGAAGACGCAGACCAGCTGCTGGCCGACGGCCTTGTACACGAGGGCGGCCGCGACCGCCGAGTCCACCCCACCGCTGAGCGCGCAGAGCACGCGCTCGTCACCCACCTGGGCTTGGATCTTGGCGACCTCGGCTTCGATGATCGAGACATTGGTCCACGTGGGTGCCAACCCGGCCAGCTCGTGGAGGAAGTGGGCGAGGAGCTCTTGGCCGCGTTCGGTGTGGACGACCTCTGGGTGGAACTGGACGGCGTAGCGACGCCGCTCGGTGTCGGCGAAGGCTGCGACAGGCGCCTCAGGGGTCGAGGCCACCGCCACTGCTCCCTTGGGAGGAGCCGTGATCGAGTCGCCATGGCTCATCCACACCGTCGACGACCCAGGCCAGAGCTCCAAGAGCGAGCAGGGCTCCGTCAGCTCCAAGGTGGTCCGGCCGTACTCGCCCCGTCCCGTGGCGGTCACGGTGCCACCGAGATCCTGAGCCATCAGCTGTGCGCCGTAGCAGATCCCGAGGATCGGGATGTCGAGGTCGTAGATCGCCGGATCGATCTTGGGTGAGCCCTCTTGGTAGACGGACTTCGGTCCGCCTGAGAGGATGATCGCTCCCGGCTTCTTCGCTGCGACCTCGGCCGCGGTGATGTGGTGAGGGACGATCTCGGAGAAGACGTGTGCCTCGCGGGCTCGGCGTGCGATCAGCTGCGCGTACTGCGCACCGAGGTCGACGACAAGAACCGAGCCCTCCGTGGTCAATGGCCCATGCCGACGCGCTGCGACTTCTGCAGGTCCTTGCCCTCGGTCTGCAAGGCAGGCGCCACCATGACCTCTGCCTTCTGGAACTCCTTGGCCGTCTCGAAGCCACAGGTGGCCATCGACGTGCGCAGTGCCCCGAAGAGGTTCATGCGACCGTCGTTCTGGTGGGCGGGACCCAGCAAGATCTCCTCGAGCGTGCCGCGCACCTGGGTCTTGACCCGCGTGCCGCGAGGCAGCGTCGGGTGGAAGGTGGCCATGCCCCAGTGGTTGCCGGGGGCGGGAGCCTCACTGGCTGACGACAGCGGCGAGCCGAGCATCACCGCGTCGGCACCGCACGCGATCGCCTTGGCGATGTCTCCGCCCTTTGACATCCCGCCATCGGCGATGACGTGGACGTAGACACCCGTCTCATCGAGATGGCGCATGCGAGCACCCGCCACGTCAGCGATAGCCGTCGCTTGCGGGACGCCGAGGCCCAAGACGCCACGGGTGGTGCAGGCATTTCCTGGACCGACACCGACCAGCACTCCCACGGCGCCGGTGCGCATCAGGTGCAAGCCCGCCTGGTACGAGGCGCAGCCTCCCACGATGGTGGGCACGTCGAACTCACGGATGAAGCGCTTGAGGTTCAGCGGCTCGACGGTTTTCGACACGTGTTCGGCGGAGACGACGGTGCCCTGGATGATGAGGATGTCGAGCTCGGCGGCGGCGATGGCCTCGGCCATGAACGCGGTGCGCTGCGGGGTGACGCTCGCACCACTGACGATGCCGGCGTCCTTGAGCTCCTTGATGCGCTGGGTGACGAGCTCGAGCTTGATCGGCTCCTCGTACATCTGCTGCATCCGGCCAGTGGCCTTGTCGTCGTCAAGGTTCTGGATCTCGTCGAAGAGCGGCATCGGGTCCTCGTAGCGAGTCCACAACCCCTCGAGGTTGAGCACGCCCAACCCACCGAGCCGACCGATCTCGATCGCCGTGCGTGGGCTGATGACGCCGTCCATGGCCGAACCCATCATGGGCAGATCGAAGCGGTAGGCATCGATCTCCCAGGTGATGTCGACGTCCTCGGGATCACGGGTTCTCCGTGAGGGGACGATGGCGATGTCATCGAAGCCGTAGGCCTTGCGACCTGACTTGTAGATACCGATTTCTACCTCTGCCATGGGGGATCCTCCGCGCCTCGCTTCACCAACGAAGTCGCCGGGCCGACCTTCCGACGATGCCTCATGCTACTCGGTCGCGGTTGGCTTCCCGCGACCACCTCGATGCCCGAGAGCGGGCATTTCGAGTTCGAGAGCGGTCGTGACCAGATCCACCAGCAGGTGCCCGGTGGCGCCCCAGACCATCTCCCCGTCGACTTCGAAGAACCACAGCTCGAAGCCCACCTCTGGTCGGCCAGGACCCGGCGATCGATACCAGAGCTCTCGATGGGCGACGCCCTCGATCAGCAGGTCAGCCAAAGCCACGTCAAAGACTCGCTCGACCTCTGAGGGAGCCGCGACGAGCTCAGGGCGACGATCCAAAGTGCCGACAACGGGCTGGATCCACGCCCCCGCAGCAAAGGTGGCGATGGGGGCCAGGCTGCTGGCGACACTGACGAGAGAGGGCGTGAGTCCGACCTCCTCGTCGGCCTCGCGCAGAGCGGCCTCGACGGGATGCTCTCCAGCATCGATGCCCCCTCCGGGAAACGAGACCTGGCCGCGATGGGTGCGCAGGTGGTTGGCCCGGCGGGTCAGGATCACCCGAGTCTCACCGCCCTCTTCGAAGAGGGCGACGAGGACGGCTGAGGAGCGGACGAAGCTGAGCTCATCATCGCCGTCGGCGACCTCCTCGGCGTCCTCGTGCGCGGTCGCTTCGGAAGGGATCGTGCTTCCATAGCGCGCCTGGAGCCGCTTGATCACGTCGTCAAGGCGAAGGCCCCGACGCTGCGAGACGTCCAGCGAGTCCCACGGTGGTGGAGCTGCTTGCTCCCAACGCTCTGGTCTCGGGATGACCTGGGGATAGGTGGCGCTCACGTGAGCGGGGAGCACCGGAGAGCGAGCATCGACCACAGGTTACGGGTTCAGCCCAGACGCGAGACCGGCCGGACCCGCCTCCAGGGGCAGATCCGGCCGATCCCAGTGCTTCG
>Ga0075017_100002539_pt1 | contig 11438 bp, 9 predicted proteins | sample AleBraG_ABR_2012_FD_71475 | JGI IMG/M metagenome (GOLD analysis project Ga0075017, IMG submission 71475) | Freshwater sediment microbial communities in response to fracking from Pennsylvania, USA - Alex Branch Run_MetaG_ABR_2012 | ecosystem: Environmental > Aquatic > Freshwater > Creek >...
GGTGTTTCCAACAGGGATGCCGGTGGCCTCGGCAAACTTCGCCATCTCACCTTCGGCGTAGGCGTACAGCACGCCGCCACCTGCGATGATCAGCGGGTTCTTCGCCGATCTGATGGCGTCGGCGGCGCGGCGGATGTCGTCGTCGTCCGCGTCAGGACGACGGATCCGCCACTCACGAGGCGCCAGGAACTCCGTCGGCACCACCAGGGATTCGGCCTGGACGTCCTGCGGCAAGGAAATCGTGACGGCGCCGGTGTCGGCCGGGTCCGTCAGCACCCGCAGGCCGTTGAGCAGGGCCGAGAACAGCTGTTCCGGGCGGGAGACGCGGTCAAAGTAGCGTGATAACGGGCGGAAGGCGTCATTGACTGAAATGTCGTAGGCGTCCGGGCGTTCAAGCTGCTGCAGGACAGGGTCCGCTGCCCTGGTGGCAAAAACGTCGCTCGGGAGCAACAGCACAGGCAGCCGGTTCGTGGTGGCCAGGGCCGCACCCGTCAACAAGTTAGTGGACCCGGGCCCCACCGAAGCACTGACAGCATAGGTGGCCCTGCGGCGTGAGTGGCGGGCATAACCGACAGCCTGGTGCGACTGTGCCTGTTCATTGCGGCCCTGGTAGTAGGGCATGAATGCGGGGTCGTTTTGCTGGTACTGTTTCAGGGCCTGCCCGACGCCGGCGACATTGCCGTGGCCGAAGATGCCAAACATGCCCGGGATCAGCCGGCCGCGGTATTCCTCGGCACCGACTTTGTCCACGGTGTATTGGTTACCCAGGAACTCTACGACAGCCTGGGCGACTGTCATTGTGCGTGATGCCATGATTTACTCCTGCAAGCTGGTGGTCGAACTGTTCAAAAGTGATGCCGCGGTGGCCACGGCGCCGGCCACGTCCCCGTCGCGGGGGTACAGCAGGGTCCGCCCGACGGTCAGGCCCTGCACACCGGGGAGCGCCAGTGCGTCACGCCAACTGGCAAAGACTTCATCCGCATCCGCCGCCGGGTCTCCGCCGAGCAAAACTGTGGGCAAGGTGGTGGCCGCCATGACCCGTTCCATCTCCGCCACCACGGGCAACTTCATCCAGGTGTAGGCACTGGTGGAGCCCAGGCCCGATGCGATGCCGATGGACTTGATGACTGCATCCGGGGAAAGGTCGTTGCGAACCTTGCCATTTTCGCGGACGGAGAGGAAGGGCTCCAGCATCGCAATGAGCTTGCGCTCGGCCAAGGAGTCGACGGCCTTGGCTGTTGCTTCAAGCATGCTCGCGGTGTCCGGGTCGCCCAAACAGATGCGATTGAGCATCTTGCCACCGTCCGCACCCAAATCGGCCAGTGCCTGTGCCGTGTGGCCGGTGAAACGGTCGTCTATTTCATTCACAAGACCCGCCAGGCCGCCACGGTTCATTGAACCAAAGACGAGCTTGCCTTCCAGCGCACCCAGCAAGAGCAGGTCATCGATGATGTCAGGGGACGCCAACACCCCGTCAACCGCGGGGTTATCCAGCGCAATCTGCAAGCGGTCCAGCAATTGCCGGCGGTCCGCCATGGCTGTCGGATCCGGCCCCACTGAGATGGCGCCACGGGCCGGGTGGTCTGCGGCAACAATAAAGTTCTGCACGCCACGCTTGGGCCCTGGATGCCTGCGCCGTGCCGCGGCGGCCCTGGCCACCGCACCCGGGTCTTCCAATCGGGTCGCTGTCAGCTCGGCGTATCGGTGCGGATCCGTGTCCGCGATCTGTGCCCTCATTTCAGGGCTCCTTCCGGGAAGTTCTCGGGAACCATGCGGCCACGGACAGCCAGCAGCGAGGTGACCTCATCCGGCGTCGGCATTGCATCGGCGCACGATAGACGTGAGGCGACTATGGCGCCGGCGGCGTTTGCATAATCAAGGACCTGCTCCAACCGCCATCCGGCCAGCAAACCGTGCACAAAGGCCCCACCAAAGGAATCGCCGGCACCCAGGCCATTGAGGGTCTCCACGGAGACTGGATTCGAGACAACGCGCTCTGTGGCCGTTTTTGCCATGACACCGTCCGCTCCCAGCTTGACCACCGCTATCTGAACACCCGCAGCCAGCAATCGGTCGGCCTGCTCGTCGGGCGTTCCCGCCCCGACAGCTACAGTGCATTCCTTGTCGTTGCCAATAGCCACGGAAACGTGCGGAAGGATTGCTGCAATCTGTGCCTTGGCTTCGTCCTCGGAACCCCAGAACATGGGCCGGTAGTCCAGGTCCAGGATCGTAAATTGCCCTGGCTGCAATTCAGCTTTGGGGCGGGCGAGGTGAGCTGCCAGATGCGCGCCGCGACTGGGCTCCTGGCACAGGCCTGTCACCGTTGACCAGAAGATTCGAGCGCCCTTGATCGCCGCGATGTCCAACTCATCTGCGGCAATCTGCCAGTCAGGGGCGCTGGGCTGGCGACCATAGAAATACAGGGGGAAGTCCTCAGGTGGCTTGATGGCACAAAATGTCACGGGGGTCAGCAGCGCTGGGGTGGCCCGGAGGAATTGGTCATCCACATTGAATTTGCCGAGCTCGCGCCGCAAATAGCGGCCGAAGGAGTCTTCGCCGGTCCGGGTGATAACGGCCGTACGACGGCCGTGCCGGGCTGCCGCCACAGCAACATTGGTGGCGGATCCGCCCAGGTACTTCCCGAAAGACGTCACGTCTTCAAGATCCACCCCAATGTCGTTGGGATAAATGTCGACGCTGATGCGCCCCATGGTAATCAAGTCGTGGCTCACGATAATCAAAAAGACCTTTCACGGAGAATCTCGCCAAGTGCGGACAAGACGATGAATCGCGGAATCCATCCGGCGCCAATGCCGATCGGAGTCAACTGACGAGACAAGCCTGCCTCACGACAAACATCATGTCAATACTTTGTCCTGACAATAGAACATCTTTAGGGACAGGCTGGCAAATCGGTAATGCATGCGTCTCTTGCGTATGATTTGTCCTGACAATAGGATGTTATTCTGCAAGCCACGAACACTCGAGCAGGCATCCGACCTGTTCCTTGTGCGCTGCCTAAGGAGTTTTCCGTGACAAATTCACTGAACCTGTCCATCGACCGCGCCTCCCCTGTCCCCCTTTACCATCAAGTGGTAAAGGGCATCGAAGCCGCCATCACCAGCGGGGAACTGGAAGCCGGCTCCAAGCTCGAAAATGAGATCGATTTGGCCGCCTCATTGAACCTTTCGCGTCCCACCATGCGAAAAGCCATGGATGAATTGGTGCGGGCCGGATTGCTGGTGCGCAAGCGCGGAGTGGGAACACAGGTTGTCTCCAGCCAGGTCCGGCGCTCACTTGAGCTATCCAGCCTCTTCGATGACCTCGTGCAACGTGGCGGCAAACCCTCCACGGAAGTTCTGACTTTTTCCCATCTGCAGGCAACGGCCCTCATCTGCGAAAAGCTGGCTCTGGCTCCGGGCTCCAAGGTCTACCACTTCACCCGCCTGCGCATGGTAGATGGCAACCCACTGGCGCTCATGGAAAACTGGGTGCGCGATGACATCGTCAAAATCGACGAGTCGACCCTTGCCGGCGAAGGTCTCTACGCCCTCTTGCGCCAAGGAGGCGTCAATTTCCGCCTGGCCAAGCAAAGCATCGGCGCCTCGGTTGCCACCAAACACCAAGCCGGGCTCTTGAAGATTGCTCCGGCTTCGGCTCTGGTCACCATGGAACGAACTGCCGTAGATGACAAGGGACGGAATATTGAAACGGGCCAACATGCCTACCGCGCCGATCAATATAGCTTTGAAATGACACTGGTGCAGCCCTAACTGCCCCGACCAACAAAGGAGTTCCATGACTAACTGGGTCTACCCCGGCGGCACAGCTCGCGACGGACTCTGGGATATCTCGCTGGGAACCAGCGATTCCCAGCTTCCGGCGGAAGGTTGGCAGCACACAGGCCTGAAGGTCGCCACGCTGGGAGCCGGTGACGGCGTCGAGCTTGAAGCTGTCAGCGAAGAGAGACTCGTGATCCCGCTTAGTGGCTCTTTCACCGTCATAGTGGATGGCGCAGCCCATGAACTGGCCGGCAGGACGAGTGTCTTCACCGGGCCTTCAGATGTGCTTTACGCCGGCATCGGGCAACGCATGCGCATCGAATCAACGAGCGGCGGACGCGTGGCAGTGGCGACCGCCGCGGCGCAGAACAGCCACCCCAACCGCGTGATCACCGCCGCGGAAATCCCCGTCGAGCTCCGCGGAGCGGGAAATTGCTCACGGCAAGTCCACAACTTCGGCACCCCAGCGGCTTTGCTGGCAGACCGCTTCATTGTCTGTGAGGTCATCACACCGGCTGGCAACTGGTCCTCCTACCCTCCCCACAAGCATGATGAGGAAAAGGACGGGGAAACCTCGCTTGAAGAGATCTACTACTTCGAAACCCAGGTTGCCGCGAACTCGTCGGCACCGGCCGATGCCGACGCCATCGGCTACCAGCGGGTGTATGCCTCTGATGATCGGCCCATCGATATCAATACCGAAGTCCGCACGGGCGACACCATCCTTGTTCCCTATGGATGGCATGGGCCGGCCATGGCGGCACCAGGCTACGACATGTACTATCTGAACGTCATGGCCGGCCCGGGGCTGGTCAGGGACTGGCTCATCAGTGATGACCCACACCACGGCTGGATTCGAAAGACTTGGGACGCATCTGCCATCGACCCGCGGCTCCCCTTCTCCGGGTAGTGCCGTGTCAGGATGGGCGTAGGTGGCTCCCGACACACAAAGACAGGAAGATCCCGGGCTGCCTCGGGATCTTCCTGTCTTTGTTGATGTATCTTCAGCGTGCAGCCAGGCCCGCTGCCGCTGAGCCCCAGGACACGAGTCTGGACCTGACATCGTCACGGGATTCCGTTGCGATCGCTTTCGCATATGCCTGCTCGATCAGATCGGCGATCACTATGCGTTCGCCTTGATTGGCTGCGCTGACGACCGTCGCCTCAACCATGGCCAGGCTCATGATGTTGGCGTGGATCTCGTTCTGTGGGGTTGTGCCGAGTTCGATGGCCTCGCGGAACTCGGCGAGAGCGCCGGCCATTTGTTCAGGACCGTCACCGACCCTACCCATCGCAAGGATCGGCGGGTCAACCTGAGGCACGTTATCGCCGTCCCATTTTGCCGCGCCATGCTCTGCTTGAATGCGCCATGAACCGTTCCACGAGGTGGACATGCCGGGGGTGGCCCGGCTTCCGGAGTAGACGTACCGGGCACCCGATGCAAGCTCGAACTCGGCTGCGGCGGAGGCATATCCGGCGAACCAGCTCCAGGAAGGATTCCAGGTACTGCCGCGTACCGCTACCGGAACATCGTCGGTGATATACCGCATAGCGTCGAAGTGGTGAATCGACATGTCGACGAGGAGCGGATGTTCCATCTGCTCACGGAACCCAGGTTCGTGATCGGCATGGAAGAACTCAGTGGTGATGGTACCGATCTGGCCCAGGCCGGCTACCGCGTCTCGCAGGGCCCGAAGGTTGTTGAAGTAACGCCGCGACTGGCTGACCATCAGGAGTTTTCCGCTCAGCTCGGCAAGTGCCACCTGTTGCAGCGCTTCGGAAAGCGTGCCCGAAATGGGCTTCTCGCACAAGACCGGCAGCCCATGCCTGAGTGCTCCTTCGTTCACTGGTCGGTGTGCTTGCGGAACTGTAACGTTGATAACGGCGCACGCTCCTGACTCGTCGGCTATGTCGGCGACTGATGCTCCGATGATCACATCGGTGAGCCCCTCCTCGATAGCAACCCGGGCAGCGAGCTCGAGGTCCAAGTCGACGAGTCCGACTATCTTTGCCGTGGACGACTCTGCGAGCATGCGAATCCAGCTACGGCCCATGGCGCCGGTGCCGACGAGAATGACTGGGAGCGGGGTGGAAGCGCTCACGCGAGAACTGTCCGAATACCGTCGGTCAGATCGACCATGATGTCATCGTTCTCGCGCCCTTGGAAGAATTCGCCTCGCTCAAAGTGGCGTCCTTGCGGGATGATTCGGGACGGACGGTCAGTAACCACCCAGTCAACGCCGTTGGCGATGACGTGTTGAACATCCGGGTGGTGGTAGACGGGATAGTCCTGGTCGCCCGGGCTGAAGTAGAAGATCTTGCCGTTGCCGCGTCGGAAGGTACAACCACTGCGGAAGACCTCGCCGCCAGTGAAGGAACTGATAAAGACCAACTCATCCGGGGTTGGAATGTCGAATTGCTCTCCGTACATCTCCTGGCCGTCGATGACAATCGGGTTCGGGATGCCCTTCGCGATCGGGTGAGTATGGTCAATTGTCCACACCAGTTCACGTTCATTGTCGTTGCGCCACCTCAAGGAGCAGGTGGTACCCATGAGCTTTTGAAAGAGCTTCGACTCGTGCCCTGAGTGCAGAACTACAAGCCCCATGCCGTCAAGCACTGCCCGATGCACCCGCTCGACGATGGCGTCGTCGACTTCCTTGTGTGCCACGTGGCCCCACCAGACAAGAACGTCCGTCCCGTCGACGAGCTCCTGTGTCAGGCCATGCTCGGGGTCATCCAGGGTCACCGTTGTGATGTCGGCATGGTCGCCGATATAGCGCTCAATGCCGTCTTTGATCGCGCCGTGCATCCCAGTCGGGTATCGCTCGGCGATCTCGGTGCTCATTTTCTCATGGCGGTTCTCGCCCCATACAACTACCTTGATTGGCTGAGTCGAATCAGATGTGCGTGTCATTTGTGTACCTTTTCTCTTTGTTTCAGTTGCCGGGCTGACTACTTGCAGCAGTTTTCGTGGCCGTTTTCATGGGCGTGTTGTTGGTTCAAGCTGGCGCTGTTTAGCGACGTCATCCCTTGATCGCGCCGGATAGCCCGGCCTTGAACAAGTACTTGCGGACCAACATGTACAGGATGGTGGGCGGGAGCATGTAGATGATGGCGGTGGCGGTGAGCATCCCCCAGTCAACTTGGTTGAATCCCGAGAATGCGCGGAACAAGCCGATGGACAGCGGATAAAGGTCCTGGGACTGGAGGAGAACCAACGGTGTGAGGAAGTCGCCCCATGCGCCAACGAAGGCAAACATCGCGGCGGCACCAAAGGTTGGACCGACGACAGGAAAAACGATGCGGATGACGGCCGTCAAACGAGAGCTGCCGTCAACCCATGCGGCCTCCTCAATTTCCAGTGGGACGTTATCGACGGCGGATTTCATCTGCCACAGGGTCAACGGCAGGAGGGCGGCGGCTTCCACCAGAATCAGACCAAACAACGAATTATTCAGGTGCATCTTGGTCATCATCAGATAGAGCGGGACGATCGTCGCAGTTGGCGGAACGACACGGATGAGCAGGACGAAGAACATGAAAAAGCGGCGACCGCGGAACCGGAAACGAGAGAGCGCGTATCCTCCAACAAAACCTAGGAGCATCGTCAACACGGTGGATCCGATGGCGATGATGAGGCTGTTGCGGAGAAGCCCTAAGGTTCCCGCCTCGGTGACGAGCTTGACGTAGTGTTCCAGGGTGAAGGCGGGCCATTGGAGAATATTGCCAGCATTGCTGTCCATCGACGTGGCAATGAGCCATCCGAAGGGAATGATGCAAAACGCTGCGAGTGCGGTGATGAGCGCGTACTGCAGTGCACGGCTAATTGCCGTAGCGCCTCTCAGTTTTCGCCGAACACTCGGTGCCTCGGAGGTACGGCTGGGCCTCGTCTCGGTTTTCGAGATGGTGGTCATGTCAGACCTCAACTTTCGCAACTCGGACGTAGGTCAGCCCGAGAATCAAAACGATCACAAGCATGATGACGGAGGCGGCGCTGCCCAACCCGATCTGGGAGAACTGGAAGGCGCGATCGAAGATGAAGAGGGCCACCAGTTGGGTGTCCCCGCCGGGACCGCCTTGGGTGAGGAAGTAAACCAAGCCGAAGATGCCGGCGGTCGTGATAGCAGTCAATAGCAAGTAGAGGAACACCGGCCCGCGGATCAAGGGCAGAGTCACGACTCTAAATATTTGGAGCGCCGACGCTCCATCAATGCGCGCTGCTTCGATCAGCTCGTCCGGGACGTCCTCAAGCGCCGCCTGAAACATGATCATGGCGAATGCTGTTCCGCGCCAAATGTTGATGACAATGATGGACATCAGGGCGTACTGCTGAAGCCAGGCGACGGCACCCATCCCAAACAGATGCGTAATCATGTTTACCGTTCCCTCAGGTCCGGAATAGAGCATGCTCGCCCAAGCCAGGGATGCTACGACCTCCGGAACCACCATGGGCATGACGATCGCTGCACCAAAGATACCTTTGGCACGCATCCACTTGTTTTTGAGCAGCAAGGCAGAGATCATGCCGAGCGCCGTTTGCCCGATGATGGCAGACAAGGCGATGAATATGCCTGTCTTGCCAAGCGAGGACAAGAAATCGCCGTTTCCTAGCAAATATTTGAAATTGTCTAACCCAATAAACTGCGGATTCCGTGCTTCAAACCCCAGGAGCGTGGTGTTGGTGAGGCTGAGGTAAAAGGCATAGAGCACGGGTGCGACGACAAACACACCGATCAGCAGGGCCGACGGGCCAAGCATCAGTAACAGGAGCCGAGCGTTTCTGCGGTCCTTTAATTTGTGGCGCGGAAGGCGCCCCGCCAGGGTGATACCAGCATTATTGGCACTCATCAAGCTTTCCTTGCTGCTTGGCCGGGCCAAGCGTTGGTTTACCAGCACGGTGCCCTGTCGCGATCTTGGCCGCTTCTGGGCAGGATGCGAGCACCTGGTCTTTGATCTGCATTCGCCTTCACGGCGAGTCGTTTCCATCAGCCGGCGATCACTATGTCCGGCACGGGTCGTGCGGTGGGCCTTGGCTTTCACCAGGGCCCACCTGTTTGACCTAGTTGACCTTGGCCGGGCCGAGCAAGTCGGTCGCCTGCTTCACGAAAGTTGACGTTGCATCGGACCCACTCGCACCGTTGAGTATGTCTTCGGTTGCCTTTTGGACAGCCATCGAGATCTGGTCGACCCCGTCCGCGTACGGGACGGTTACAGCCTTGGTTAGCTGCGCCTCTGCTTCGAGCAATTGCGGCTCATTTGAATAGGGAGCCACATTGTCAAGGCCGCTTCGCGGGGATACCGCGCCGATAGCGACGAGCTGATTTGCCAGAGCCTTGTCCGAAGACATCCATTGGATAAACTTCACAGACGCATCGGCGTTCTTCGTCTTGGCGGTGACAGCCCAAGAGAAGCCCGGTGCTGTCGTCACGTATGGGGAACCACTGGCGTCCAACGCCGGGAAGTTCCAGGTCGAAACCTTGGACGTCAGATCCTCGATGGGGGCAGATCCCGAGGGACCCCAGTCATACTTCCAACCCCACGATCCTTGACCCGTAACTGGGATGGATCCGTCAACAAAACCCTTGTACTTCGTCGCAATCCACGGGTTCGGGTTTTGCAGGTCCTGCACGGGCAGCAGTTTGTCTTGAGTCAATTTCGCGAACAGGTCGAACGACGCTGCGACCCCTGCGTTCTTCACATCCCATTTGCCAGTGGATTCGTCGAAGAACTTGCCATCAACTCCGGCGACGATGTTGCCGAATCCCTCGGCCCAACTCCCGCCGCCCCACGCAGTTCCTGCCGGGAGCGTAATGGCAGGGCCGCCTGTGGCTGCGGAGATCTTCTGCAGTCGTCCAATGAGCTCATCCCAGGTCTTTGGTTGAGAAGTATCGATACCAAGTTTTGTCAGGACATCTTTACGGTAGAACAAGCTCTGCACACCCATCTCATGAGGGAGTGTATAGGTCTTGCCATCAGCAGCTTTCGCCGCAGCCTTGGTGATCGGGAAATAGGACTCCCAGCCGGACCACTTGGCAAGGTAGTCATCGAGCGGGAGAAGGTATCCAGCTCCGGCATAGCCGCTCTGTCCGGAACTGTTCATGTCGACGACATCGGGAGCCGTGCCGGCGTTGTACTGCTGGGTGATCTTGGTGCTGAACTGCGCGTCGGTCAAAATGTCCGTCTCCAACTTCACAGTTATCTTCTGTCCCTGCTTCGCCATAGCGGCCTCAAACGCAGGAATCTCCGCCTTGATCGCGTCCGCGCGAAGTTGCTGATATGCCAAGACGGTAACGGTAGCCGAACCGGCTGCCGGCGCTTCAGAGGAGCAACTGGACAACCCAGTGGCCATGAGAACTCCGCCGGCGGTCAACGCAACCGCCGAAAGGATTCGATTTCGAATCATGATGGGCCTCTCAACTCGACACGCGGCCACATTGCCGTCTGGATGGCGAGCTTTGATTGCTGAGCCTACCTGGACTTAGTCCTGACAACAATACATTTCAAGCAAGATCTTTTAAGAAAGCTCTTGGCTCGGGTGGGCTTGCGCGTGGGCGGGGTGACCTGCCTATAGTGGAGGCATGTTCTTGTGATCCTCGCTTCTCTCCTGCGACCGTGGCGATGCCCGGCGGGAGATCAACCGACCCCAAGGACAACTGTGCGAACTGCCGCAACCCCATCTCCCTCATTGACTGCCGCCCATCTTCGTGTGGATGGGATATCAGCATCCTTCACGGACCGTCGCGTGCTCACCGATGTTTCGTTCACGGTCCCCGCAGGAGACCGCACCGGACTGATCGGTGAAAACGGGTCCGGGAAAACCACGTTGCTGAACATCATCGCCGGGCTGCTGGCCCCGGACGCGGGCATCGTGAACATCCGCATGCCCGGCGGGCATGAGCCCCGCATCGGGCTGTTGCACCAGGAGCCACCCTTTCCTGGCACGTTCTCGATTGCCCAGGCACTGGAGTCGGCCGTCGCACCGGCCCGCACCGCCGCGGCGGCAGTCGATGAAACCGCTGCTGCACTGGCCCATTGCCACTCTGCGGGCACGGCACGTGACTACGCCGCGGCGTTGGAAAACGCCGCGCGGACCGGCGCCTGGGACATTGACTCGCGCATCCAGGCCATGCTGACGGGCCTGGGCCTGGGCGACGTTTCGGTGGAACGCAAGATCCGGCAGCTCTCCGGCGGCCAGCGGTCCAGGCTGGCACTTGCATGGCTCCTACTCAGCGCCCCGGATGTGTTGCTTTTGGACGAGCCGACCAACCATCTCGACGATGCCGCCACCGACTTTCTACGTGTAACCCTGTGCTCCTGGGCCGGGCCGGTACTGATCGCCAGCCATGACAGGGCATTCCTGGATGAGACGGTGACCTCGCTCGTGGACCTTGACCCTTCGCCGCTGCCTCATGTCCTGGCAGGCCCGCTGATGGGTGACGGCGCAGGGGCCGGCATCGGCATCACCCGATTCACCGGCACCTACACCAGCTACCTCCACGCCCGGCTTGACGCGCGGGACCGGTGGGAAACCCAATACCGGACCGAGCAGGACGAGCTCAAGCGGCTGCGCGCCTCCGTGCGAAGGAACCAGGTCGTAGGCCATCGGGACTGGACGCCACGGAGCGAGGTGGGAGCTGCACAAAAGTTCTATTC
>Ga0075017_100002540_pt1 | contig 11436 bp, 13 predicted proteins | sample AleBraG_ABR_2012_FD_71475 | JGI IMG/M metagenome (GOLD analysis project Ga0075017, IMG submission 71475) | Freshwater sediment microbial communities in response to fracking from Pennsylvania, USA - Alex Branch Run_MetaG_ABR_2012 | ecosystem: Environmental > Aquatic > Freshwater > Creek >...
GAGCCGGATGGACAATTCCCGGAGATGGCGCTAATTTAGGCACAAGGCGCGGTACCCAAGTGGTAAGGGAGAGGTCTGCAAAACCTTTATACGTCGGTTCGATTCCGACCCGCGCCTCCATCTTAAGGCCCGCGTATTTCCTCACTGTTACCAAAGATTCCTAGAAACTGTGCTAATTCTGTGCTACCGTTGCCTTGGTAAGTAGTGGAGGCGACAGTGGTTCCAAGCATTGCAATCTTCGTCCGGCACACTGCCGGATGCAAATATCGAGAGGATGAGACCTGTAAACGGTGCAATTGCCGCAAGCATTTGCGCTGGTCTCACGATGGCAAGCAGTACCGCCGGTCGGCTGAAACCCGCTCTTGGGGACAGGCGGAAGAAAAAAAGCGGGAACTGGAAAGGCAGTTTGAGGAAGGCGGGAAGCCTACAGCGGTTGTCACGGATGACCGGAAGACGATTGCCCGCGCCATAGAGTTATTCCTGCTCGAACGGAAAACGGGCGGATTGAACGGCGGTGTCCTGAAGAAATACAATCGGGAGTTAGGGCGGTTGCAAGAGTTCCTCGCAGGACGTTCAAAGTTCTTCCCTTCCGAGATTGACCGCGAGTGCCTGATTGAATACCGCGCAACTTGGGACGCCCTGTACCCGTCATCGGCAACCCGTCAGATGGTACAGGCGCGGCTCCGCCGTTTCCTGCGCTTCTGTTATGACTCCAATTGGATTGATCGCATTCCCAAACTATCGCCAATCGAGGTAAACGAGCCGCCCACCATGCCGCTGTCAAAAGCGGAGTTCACGAAACTGCTCGGCACAATCCCAGAAATTTTCCCAGCGGAGAAGGCCACGCGTGTCCGGGCGCTGGTACAACTGATGCGCCATTCTGGGCTTGCCATCCGCGATGCAGTGACGTTAGAGCGGAGTGAACTGATGCGCGATGCGAAAAAGAAACTTGTGCGCGTGGCAACCGCCCAACAAAAGACGGGTACATCGGTCTCCATTCCGCTCCCGCCAGCAATCGCGACGGAGATTCTCGCCGTCCTGAATTGCAATCCCCGCTTTGTGTTTTGGAACGGCAATGGGTTGGAAACTTCCGCCGTCACGAACTGGCAGCACGATCTTCGCGCTCTATTCCGTGCCACGTTCGGGAAGGACACGCATTTTACTCCGCACTGCTTGCGCGACACGGCGGCGGTGGAGTGGCTGAGTGCTGGCATCCCGCTTGAGGAAGTTTCAAAGTTGCTTGGACATACCAGCGTCAAGACTACGGAAAAGTCGTATGCCCCTTGGGTGACCGCTCGGCAAGATCGGTTGGATTCGCTCGTAGTCGCAACGTGGAAGGCTGCCAATGTCTGAGTTGCTCACAGTCGTGGATGTGGCGATTATTCTGAAATGTTCTGAGGACACCGTCGTTAGGCGGTTTGCGAAAGTTAAAGGCGTGATTGATCTCGGCAGTGCGGAATCGCGCAGCAAACGGCGATACCGCGTTCTGCGAATCCCCGTCGCGGTTGTCGAAGGTCATCTGGCGAAATTGAGCGGTGCAACCGTCAGGATCGAAGTTCCTGAACGAGCCGAGCGGCCTAAGCGCAAAGGGGTATAAGACTCTGAAAACACTGATTCTTGGTCCGCTGTCCCGAAACCATAGGCCGCTGTCCAACCTTCGGGGAATCCAATTTCGGGAACAAAACGACCTTATCCAGCATCATATTAATCAAGCAGTAAACGCCTGTACGTGCCTGCGGCGTTGCCTGTTCCCGGTCGAGCCGCTTCATGCAGCCGCCCAGGGAGGAGGTGCGGGCAATGGAAGGCGCAAGGGCCCCGGAGTTCCGCTCCTATTGGATCCGTTACATTGTCGCGTTCTGGGCGACGGAGAAGCTGAAGTGGGCGAGAGACAACATCCTTATCGCCTGTCTGTGCTCCCTAGCACCTGGTTTGATTGCTGCCGGTATTAGCGCCGCCGTGAGCGACGATAAGTGGCGTGCGGCGACCCATGCAACGCTCCTCGCCTACGCCGGATTGTTTGCTCTGTTCCTGACGTGGAGGCTGGCTTCCACTCCGTTTGAACTGGATCGGGAGCGGCAGCGATTTATCAACGGCTTGACGAAGAGCCTTGCGCACACCAAGTTCAAGCTGGCCGAGCTGCGAGCTTCCCCACCCACCATCGACATAGCGGTCCTGGAGATTCACGTTCAAGCAGCACACTCTCTGTCCCATACCCCCGATTTTCCGATCGCTGGCGACATCTTTCTCAGAGTGAAACTGACGCTCGCCGGGACGCAGCCGATTGACATGCTGGAATACGAATTAACCACTGTCTTGCATGGCAATTCCCTTCGCGCGGATTTCGTCGACGACATTGAAGGCTGGGGACTGGTCACCGAGAAAAAGCCAGTTGGAATCGGAAAGACATTTCGCTACACGATGATCACGCTGACCAAGCTCGCTGAGAAAGTAGAACGAGCGGGGGTGCCAGTTGAAGGGTGGCTCCATTTCCATGTCAAGCGAGTGTACCAGAACGAGATTGGGGCAACCGTTTACAGACTTAGTGTTCTAACCCCGACCGGCGCCATCAGTGCAGACATCAATGGCGAGAAAGCCCTAGCCGGCTCCGAAGGCCCAGAGTTTCAGAAACTTCCGAATGCTGCTCACGCTGAGGGTTCTATCTATCATTAAATCCCGCTCCGAACTCGTCATCGCAGGGCTTAGGTGAGCATCACCCATCCAAATCAATCCGCACCGTGAGCAGGTCCGTCCCAAACAATCGGCAGCCGTATTCACGGCGGTGCTAGGCCGCCGACCAGCAAGCCACCTCTGGCGCTCCCGCACATCATCGTCGGGTAGCACCTGCGCCGTGCCCGTATGCCAGCGGGCCAGAATCCCATGACGCAATTTCAGCCGTACGCGTGGGTTCGCCGCAATGTTGCGGACGTATGCTGCCTTCATGCCGTGCTCTGCCACAATCCAGAACTCGTTACTGCCTTGATGTGGCCCTGGGATTGGGCGGGGTGGCAATGGAAAAATAGCAAACTCATTCGCACACGGCACGGTAACCGGAGAATTGAACTACCCCAGTCCGGCCGCCGTCGTCACCCCGCGCCGCTCAGGCTCAGGTCATCCGGCAAGTTTTTTCTTCTGCATGCCAAGGCCATGCGGGCGACGGCGTTCGGCATTGCGGGGAGTGCGGATGTCAATGTTCAATTCTCGAAGAGTGCGAACGAGAGTGGTCCGGTGCATTCCCAACGCTCGGGCGGCTTTGCTCTTATTCCAATCGACCTCTCGAAGGACAACAAGAATAAACTGCTTTCTAAATTCGCCCAGCGCTTCGGAATAGAGGATGCCCGTCCTGTACATCCGCAGCACCAATGTCTCAAGCTGCGCCTTCGTGGCATACGTATGTCTTCCACCCATGTTGAACCCGGAGAGGCTCTTGCATCGCCATCGAAGGCAATCTGCTAGAGTTCCAATACGAAGCCGAGTTGCCCTGAGAAATTGCCTCTACAGATTTCGTACGCTTACTGGCCAGCCTGGTCAATTACGTAAGAATGGTGCAGTTGGGGCTTCCCGTTCTATGAAGTGGACTGGCGCACGCTGACGTGTCGACAGTGGAAGTGCGAAATCGTTGCGGTTATCAAGCGGGTTTCCAGTGATCGGTCGGAAGAAAGTGGCCTGTATGAGACCACCCTTGTGTATAATCACGATCAGCTAAGTTTGATTCATCTGCAGTAGAAAGTCGGTATCGCCAACCAGCGTCACCCCTTCTCACCCGCAGCGATTCTTCTCAGCACAATTCACAAAAAGGAAAATAGGAATATCAAATGGAACAAGGAACAGTAAAGTGGTTTAACGACGCCAAGGGGTATGGTTTCATTAGCCGTCAGAATGGGGAGGATGTCTTCGTGCATTTCTCCGCTATTCAAGCTGGCGGCTTTCGCAGCCTGCAAGAAGGGCAAGCCGTGCAGTTCGACGTGACTAAAGGCCCAAAGGGGTGGCAGGCCGAGAACGTTCAGGCAGTCTAGGGGGCAACAAGAATGCCCGTTATCCGAAAGGATTTCGGGCATCTCTGTTTAACTTGGTGCTATCACTTCTTTCGGACTAAGCACTACTTGTACGGAAACCAGCTCTGGGCTGCACCGGGAGTTTTGGAGCGATTTGACAGCGTCTTCGGCTGTGAATCTCCCCATAACCAATGCCAGCTTACGATTGGGTGTCATTTGGATGGGTGTCAGATCAATCCGCTGTACGTATTCGGTGGCGCGAGTACTACCTCGATTCATTTTCACAACAAACTTCGTATTTTTCATGGTTTCTCACTGCTTTTGTTATACGCGGATGAGCGGGGCAGCGAAAACTCAGCCATACTTGCATGGCTCTTTGTTTATCGAGGACAGACTCACGAAGAAATCTCGGTCAACGCCCACTCAATTCGCTCCACTTCTTCACGAATCACACGGATCGCTTGCTGATTTATCGGAGATGGCACGGGCGTGATTGCTTCTACCGCGTGACGAATTTTGTAGTTCCGATCCCGAATCAAGGTGATTCTCGCGGAGGTCGCCATTCGATTTTGGTAAATCCTTCTAACCAGTTTCATAGTCATCCAGGCGAACCCTAGTCCGAATAACATCTCGATTGGAAGACGATCGGTTGCTCCATCGAAATCGAGGAAAGCGACTCGATACACGGCTTCGCCAAGGCCCAGTGAAGCGAATATCACCCCCACCCCAATCAATCCAAACGCCAAGTGACCATTTAGGCGACGTGCCACAGACAATTGCTCACTGCCACCGTTTTGCGAGTATGCCATGTGCTCCCCAGATGTAATGTGAGATTGGCCGAAGTCTCACTATTTTACGCCGAATCATTTTTAGTGACACAACTTGTGAGCCCGGACTTCCGCCTCATCTCGGAACCTTTCTGGTGGTCGTTGGTTCCTCAAGAGGGTGAATTTGCCCTCCCCGCAAGCGGGTCGGCTGCGGGATTGCCCAGATCGAATCCAGGCACGGGAGAGAGTATGAATGACCTGTCCGTTTTCCGCATTACCGAAGGTTGTTCCGAGTGAACTTCCGGGTGAACTGTCCCCTCAGCTTATGCGTACAATAAAACATGCATCTTGTAGAAGAACTCGACACGGTAACAATCGAACGTCTAAGAAAACAGGGTGAATTCCTGCGAAGAATTTACCGGGCAGAATTTGCCAAAGACCCTACCAGCCATGCCACGGAATCCTCGCGCAGCAATGTGCTTGCTATGCAGCATACCGTTAGGCAGATGTATGGAGAGGCTGTTGCGCGGGACGTAGCCAATCTCGTTACAGCAACACAGGAGAGTGTTCGCAATCTGGGACAAACCATTCCCTTTCGCACATCTGCGACTTGATCCGTTACAATTTCACACGTTGCTGATTGAGCCGCAGAACATGGTTGAGGAGTCATAGATGGCAAAAGCGGCGGGTAAAGCAAAGAAGAATGGTGCATTCATGAAGCCAGTGCAGCCTTCAGAGCACTTGGCCAAAATTGTCGGCACGGAACCGATTCCGCGGACCGAGGTGACGAAAAAGATCTGGGCGTACATCAAGAAGCACAAACTGCAGAATCCAAGCAATAAACGAGAAATTCTGGCCGATGATAAATTACAGCCTATTTTTGGTGGAAAAAAGTTGGACATGTTTCAGATGACCAAGGCGGTCAATAAACATCTGAAGTAATCGGTGCCGTTACAATTTCGACGACCCCTTCCGCTGTAGCTCCAGAAGAATGCGTATCCCGCGGTAGAAATTTTCCTTATTGTAGGTTGTGTCCCATCGGCTCAACACGGCTTTGAATTGCTTGCTGGCATTCTTCAGGGCGACTTGTGCCCGCGGGCGATTTCTCTGAATGCTCCTAACCGAGCGAAGTGCGTCCACGATCTCCGGCTCGATCCGTTTGCGTGATTTCTGAGCATTTCTTATCCATCGAGGCGGAATGTTTGCGTGGAACCTCAAAAACCCGCGGGCGGCCGATCCAGAACTTGACAGAAAGAGCTTGGCTTCCCTTGGCATACTATCTCCCGTGATACGTCGGCCCCCGGAAACTAACAACATCACAAAGACCCAGCAACTCCGGCACGCTACTGCAGCTTCGCAAACTCCGCCTTGGCTTCTTTCAGAATGGGGATGTCGGGGTCGGCGTCTTCCAGGCGTGACGAAATTCCCGATACGCGGCGAGAGCTTTGGTGACGTCGCCGGAAAAGGGCGTAGGTCGGAAAAAGTGGAAGCGACAGAACGCTAATCTTTTTTTGCCAGATACCGCCCCTGGCATTCTTTGGCCGCGGTCAGCAATTGATCGAACTCACTAGTCCCATGCAGCTTCACAAGCAAAGGGTCAGATTGGAGATGGGAGTAGGCACAGTAGTCACGCCCAATTGTATTCCTCAGCATGCGTGCGGCGGCCTGCCTCTTGCCACAAAATTCGAGGATAGCCGCTTGAGAATATGTGAATTCAGGGTCGGCTTCTGCAAGCACGGTGGTTTCTGCCTCGTGCGCAATCCTCTCCAGGTCGGGCGACGGTGGAAGTTTGAGACAAGCTTCTAGAAGGTCACGATGGTAGTGAGTGGCAATCGGCATCTGTTTCACCGCCTCGCGTGCCTCCTCCACTTTGCCTTCTCGCAGGAGAAGGGGAGGCATGGCATAGCTGGCCCACTCCGAACCAGCGTCGAGGCGGATAAAATCCCTTGCTCGCGTGGTCTGGCCCAATTCCATAAACGTCCAGGTGCAGGAACGCCACTGATAATTTGCCGGGTCCAGAGCCAGCGCGGCATCACATTCGTGCGCGGACTCTTCTAACATTCCGGCATAGCGAAGAACATACCCTAGTGTGAAATGGGCATAAGCGCTTTCCGCATGCTGTTTGACTAGGATGTGAGCGTCCTGATAGGCCTTTGCTGGTTGTCGTCGCTCCACATGGTTAACCACGAGTTGCATGGCCGCAAGGATCAGATTCGGGTCGAGAGTCAGAGCCCGTTCAAGAGCCGTGTTGGAGCGCTGGATCATTTCCTCGCCGCCGTTCGAATAAGTCGTATCGTAGTAGTAGCGGACTCCCAAAGCCTCCCATGCAGGCGCATAACTTTCGTCCATGCCCACGGAACGCTCCAACATTGCGATCGCCTCCTTGTTAGGAGCAGAGTCATGGGGCACGGAGACACTTCGCAGATAAAGGTCGTACGCTTCCTCGTTCTTGGGACGAGTACCAGTTTCCGCCGACGTGGTTCCCCCCAAGACAGGCAGCAGCCCATGTCGAACCTTTGCCGTGATCTGCTCCCGCATGGCGATCATGTCTGGAGTCGCAGCCGTCAGCGTGTCCCGCCAGATGATCCGGTTATCCTCAACGTTCACTGCCTCGAGAGTGATTTGTAGCTGGTTCCTCTCTTTCAAGTAGTGCCCCGTCACGACATCAGTGACCTTCATCTCACGGCCCGCCTTCTGCAAATCTAAGTCAGCGCCGACATACTTGCTGGTCAGGGCGGAGGGGCGGACGGACAGCGACCGCGCATAACTGAGCACTGTCGCAATTTCGTCCGGCAACGCTAAGCGAAGAAAATCGATGTCTTTATCTGAACCGGAGTTCTGGAATGGCAGAACCGCTACGGTCGTCGGGTTTGGAAGGCCCTCAGGAGAGACGGCGTGATGCTTGACCTGCCAAAGGAGAACAGCAAGCAGGCCCGCGGCAACAATTCCGCCCAACCACGCGAGCTCCTTGTAGCCCCGCCCGGCCTTGGAAGTACCGATTGCCGTGACCAGTTTCTCATTGTGCCCCGAACTCGAATCTCGCTTTGCTCGCGTCAGGTCGGCTTTCATTTCGGAGGCGTGCTGATATCTCACCTCCCGGTCCTTCTCTAATGCCTTATTGATGATGTGTTCCAACTCCGCTGGTACCTCGGGGTTCAGACGCACTGGCGACGTCGGAGACCGATGGAGAATGCAGTCGAAGATGGCTCCCGACGTGTCGCCCTTGAAGGGGAGAAGACCGGTCGCCATCTCATACAGCAGAATCCCGAAGGAGAACAAGTCTGTGCGAGCGTCTAACAGCTTGCCCAACACCTGTTCCGGGGACATGTAGACCACTGTGCCTAGCGCGGTTCCCGGACTGGTGAGATGGTCTTCGGCGAGAACAGAGGCAGCCTGAGTATTCTGCCCGGCTATTTGGCTGGCAGAACCGGCAGGAGTTGTAACTTTTGCCAAGCCGAAATCCAGAATCTTGGCGTGCCCTCGCTTCGTAACGAAAATGTTCGCCGGTTTGATGTCGCGGTGCACGATGCCCTCCGCGTGTGCGGCATCCAGGGCATCCGCGATTTCGATAGCCAGCGGAAGGAGAACGTCCAGGTCCAGCGGGCGGCCTGCAATCTGATGCTTCAAAGTCACGCCGTCCAGAAACTCCATGACGATGAACGGCTGGCCCTCGTGCTTCCCAATCTCGTGGATGGTGCAGATGTTGGGGTGATTCAGAGCTGAGGCAGCGCGGGCCTCCCGGCGGAAGCGTTCCAGAGTCTGCGGATCTCCAGCCACCTCCGGAGGCAGAAACTTCAGAGCCACGAAGCGTCCGAGTTCACTGTCTTCGGCCTTATACACAACACCCATCCCACCGCCGCCCAACTTCTCGACAATGCGATAGTGCGAGATGGTTTGGCCGATCAAGTCGAGAACTCCAGCCCTCGGGCCGCATCTTAGGGTGGATGAACGGGCAAGTCAACGCCGGACGCGCACTTAGAGCTAAAATGAGACCCAAGTGGCAACACGGTAGAGACATGTTCGATCCTGACCACGACCCCAAACGCCGTGACCTCAGCCGCTCCACGACCGCATGCCAGTCATCCTTGATCCAGATAGCTACGACCTATGGCTCGATCCGGGGATGGGGGATGTGGTTGCGGCGTCCGAACGGTTGAAACCCTACGATGCTCGGCAGATGCGATGCTATCCCGTGAGCACTCGGATCAATTGCGTGGCGAACGATGACGAGGAATGCTCCGCGCCCGTGGAACTCGCCCACATCCAGAGTCGTCTCTACTCGTATTAGGACTCGGAGGGCTCCGTAATGGTGTTTCACGTCCATACAGCGGAGCATCGGTTTAGAATAGGCATTCAGCAGCGAAAAGCAGCTCTGCCGTGACTCAAGATACCGTCACCATCTCACCGGGTTCGCGTTTTCGAGCCGCCATGATTCTGGCCATCATTGCGGATGCACTCCAAATCGCCGTTTTTCCCTTATTCGTCGGAGGCGCTTTATCGCCCGCTGATGACATACTCGATTTCGGTATCGCAGCCGTGCTGGTTCACCTTCTTGGCTGGCACTGGGAATTTCTGCCATCGTTCCTTGCCAAGCTCGTACCCGGAGTCGATTTAGTTCCTTTCTGGACGATGGCGGTTGCAAACGTCTATCGGAAATCGAAGCGGATTGCGGTCACCACAGAAGAAAGTCGTGAGCAGCACCCGGCGCTAAGAGACCCACAAGGTTCGTAAAGGCGGGAATCAGATGGCGATCAGAACGGCAGGTTCCAAGGATGGCCTCAAAGAACGCCTCGCCCGCTACCGCCAGATCAAAATCAGCGTGATCGGCAGAAGCTCCGGGCGCACAATCTCGATCCCGGTCTGGTTCGTATGTGAAGGAAACAAACTCTACCTCCTGCCAGTACAGGGTTCGGATACGCAGTGGTACAAGAACTTGCTGCGCCATCGGGAGATCGGGATTTCGGCCCGAGGCGTGGAAGCAGAGTTCCACACCGCTCCCGTGACTGATCCCAAAGCGGTCGCATCGATTGTCGAGAAGCTTCGAGAGAAGTACGGGGCGAAGGACGTGAAGAAGTATTATTCGAAATTCGACGTAGCCGTGCTGGTTACACTGGTGCAGTGAACTGTCTTTAGAGCCAAATAGAGCTACAAACCGAAAGGCGTATGCGGTTCAGATTTCCTGAAGACGAGCCACGCCAGCAGTACGACACACATCAGCACAGCGCCAATAGCCGCCACAAGTACCAGCGTGTGCGCCGACCACATGGTTGTCACGAGCCGCCTGCCGAACACAGATGCGAGGTAAGCCAGTAGAGCAAAGCGGCACACCCGTCCCATGGCGAAAGACAGCACAAACGCAAGGAACGGATAGCGCGTTACACCAGCACCAATTACAAAAGCGGAGGTAGGAAATGGTGGCGGAAGGAGTGCGGCGAGCGACAGAGAAAGGCTTCCAAAACGATGTAGGAATGTCGCGACTCTGTCGAATACCGCTCCCTTAATACGTCGATGGAGGATTCCGAGACGCGACAGGCGGTAAGCGACTGAAGCCCCGCAGACCGAGCCTGCCGTGCTGCACATAGCGTAATAGGGCCATAGCTCCGGGTGCCGAGCGGCCAAGACTATCGTGAGCGCGTCAACTGCCCCGAGAGTGGGTAGCACCGAGCTATCGAGGGCGGCAAGAATGAAAACCCCAACTCCACCCAGGTTTCTCAGCATTAAGACAAATGATGTCACTGGTTCGATGATCCGGCTTGATCAATCCTTTCGAACAGTTTCTCGCAGCTTACCTATTGTCGTCGTGGTCGCCAAAGTACGAGGCGTACCATTGGGCATGAGCAGAATACATCCAGAATGCCCCGACTCAGAACCTCCTGGTCGCTCGGTAGCTGCCGATGTCCTCCTTCGACAAGAGCCAGCCGAGGAAGAAGAGGAAGAGGAAGAAGAGGACGACAAAGACGACGACGGCTACTCGGAGTGAGCGTGCTTTTATTCATTTCAGTGGGTGAAGGATGAAGCGTGAACATTTCATCAATCCGCCGCCCTCAAGCTCGCATGGCCGAGCCTCGATGACATAGCCCTTGTATCCCTGCCTGCGCTTCATGACCCGCAACCTCTTAAAGGCTTTTAGCCTGGATCACCGTGTCCTATTGAGGTTCCGCGTAGACGCTTTTGACGAATCCCGCGGCATTGGTGTTCGTCCAGTCGGGATGCTGCGTTTTGAGGTCGGCGCTGACTTGTTTCCCGGCGTCATCGGGCGATATGCCTTGGCGCTTGAGCGCGATCGCTCGCGTACGGATTTCGGAGATCAGGTTCAGTTCCGCCGCCACGAGCGAACCATCGCTGGGAGCGCTATGGTCGGGCAAGACATGGGCGGCATTGAGGGCGGCTACCTTCTCCAGCACGGCAAGCCAGCTCGCAGGTGTGCCGCCGTCGCCGAAGATGTTTGGCATGGTCTTGTTCTGCACCACGTCGCCCGAGATCAACGTGCGGTCCGGTTCAACAAAGGTCAGCTCGTCGCCTTTGGTGTGGGCTCCGCCGAACCAGAGCAGGCGCGCCGTCACACCGCCAAGGTCGATGATCGCTTCCTGGTCGAAAATCACGTCGGGCGGGCGCAACACAATGCCCGCGAGCAGCTCTTTATTCTGCGGCGAGCGCTGGCTGAACATATCGATCAT
>Ga0075017_100002541_pt1 | contig 11435 bp, 10 predicted proteins | sample AleBraG_ABR_2012_FD_71475 | JGI IMG/M metagenome (GOLD analysis project Ga0075017, IMG submission 71475) | Freshwater sediment microbial communities in response to fracking from Pennsylvania, USA - Alex Branch Run_MetaG_ABR_2012 | ecosystem: Environmental > Aquatic > Freshwater > Creek >...
GGCGAAGGAGGGCGTTTTCTTGCTGAAGAGATTTGACCAGTGCGTAAACCCGGATACCATTAGAAAGAGCAGAAACAGCGCAGTCACGGCTCGCGGGAAATTGTTGCTTCATTCCTTCAACGCATATTCCTTAGGGGCTTCCACGAAAGATGAGGCGGGCATGTACCTTCGAGACCTATTCGACGTCCCGGTTCGCCGAGCAAAATGAAATTGCTGCGGCGAGAGTGATCAACCCTGTCAACGCAGTCGCTACAAATCCCCCGCCGTATCAGGTTGCACCGGGTGATACGGCATGAAGAGGCAGCTCGTGAAATGGATTCGTTCCCTCGGAATCGGTAACTCTCGTCCTCGGTTTTTTCTCGCCCTGACCATCGTAATGATGTTGGTTCTCTCGCTGAGTGCCGCAGCTCAGAATCAATACTACGTTGCTCGGTCTGGGAGTGATTCCAACAGCGGCACCAGTCCAGGCGCGCCGTGGCAAACTATAAGCTTTGCCATCGCCCATGCGAATCTCACAGTTGGAGCAACTATCAATGTGGCATCGGGCACCTACACCGAAGCTATCCCTTGTGCAGGAAACACCACAGTGGTGTGCGTTAGTCGCGGTGGTCCTTCTCCAACCCAGCGCCTCAAACTCCAGTGTGCTACCCAGTGGGGCTGCTTACTAAGAAACAACGCTGGCACGAACGGGGTAATGGAAATAACAGCCAACAATATTGACGTTAGCGGATTTGATTACTCCGACTCCGGGGCGATATTCGGGATTTGGGTATCCTGTGGAGGAACTACTTCCGGTCAGTGTGCAACAGGCAACTCCATACATCTCTTCAACAACTACATACACGATCTTGGACAAACTGCGGATGACGGCCGAGGATTTCCTGGCTGTCCATCAGCAGGAGCCATCAACGTTGGGCCAAAGCATTTTACGACAGCCTTCGAGACTGATATACAGGTCATTGGAAATCGAATATCCAACTTCGGCCTCCAGAGTTTGGCACCTCGCAACGGAGGGTCCTGCAACTTTACTCATGGCATCTACATCAGCAATCCCGGATCAATCATAGAAAATAATGTCGTAGTTCAAGCCATTACCTACGGAATACAGTTTTATAGCTATCCCTGCAATGGTGTTATCTCAAACAACACAGTAATGCTGTCCGGGAAGGGCGGGTTAGTGGTGGGCGGCAGCGATTGCAGTCCGCAAGGAAAAATCACCATCATCAACAACATTTTTGGCACTGCTCCGTCGGGTGGGATTACCTTAGGCGCAAGCGGTACTGCACCTTGCACTAGCACTTCGCGGATCAAGATTTCAAATAATCTCTTTCCCAGCAGTTCAAATCAGATTAGCGGCAATCTTAACGGGTGTACTGATGTAAGTGGATCGCTCGTTGAGGCTCCGACTACGACCTTTGCCAGCTATTCAGGCGCGAGCAATGATGATTACCACCTAAAGGCTGGAAGCGTAGCCGTCGGCCACGGAACCACCGTCTGCACGAACGGAGTAATCAACTGCGTCAATGCAATTGACATCGCCGGCCTCACACGACCCAGCCCGCCATCCATTGGAAGCTACGAGTTCGGCAGCATTAGCAGCGACTTGCCTGCGCCGACTGGCTTAACCGCAGTCGTACAGTAAAGGAAGTCAGAAAGGGGCCTCAAAGGCCCCGTATCTCTCTCACCCCTCGTCACTACCCCGGCGCCACGTGAACAGCTTGTTCAAGCTGTAGTTGAGATAAGTGCCAAACAGAATCGACACCAGTTGCGCTCCCAAGAGATACGGTGGCGACGTACCGAAACTGGTTCGAAATCGCAACTGCGTAAGAATAGAGTAAGACACTGCGGTGAGCGCGATCCCCACCGCTGCAACAGGAAAATATAGAAACGCTCCGTTGAATAGCGCCCGGCCGCTCCTGCGCCGGTCACCAAACGTCCAGTGGTTATTTAGCAGGTAGTTGTGCAGGGCTGCGATCACGCTCGCGATCGTGGAAGCTCGCCAGTCGCGAAGATATCCAGCTTGAATCAGCAACGCCATTACCAGCAGGTTTACGACTACGCCAATTGCACCCACCACCAGGAACTTGAATAGCTGGCTTGATGCGATTGAGGCAAGGTAAGAATCGTTGCCATTACCCCGGGCAACGAAGGGCCGCGTAACGGCAGAGAGGCACCGCGCCGAAAATGTGCCCCCATCCGTTGGGGACACGCGATTTGACCCGAAGGAACTTGCCTTATGCTTCACAATTTCCTGTTCCGGCGCAATCGTCCACTCGTGCCGCTGCTCTTTCTGAGTCACTAGTTCCCCGCCTCGGATCTGTTCATCTATCAAGTCGGCCCCCCAAATCCTTAACACACGCTGTGACAGTGCTGCAGTATCTGGTTAACAACGCAGCTGCGATGACAGCGTCGTCTGCGTTCGAGTAAATTTGGGGGAAGCGTTAAGTATCTTCACGAATCTTCAGGCGTCGCGTTTCGAGCTGACAAGCTCTTTTGCCAAAGGCGCAGCCGATACCTGGGATTCACGAACTTGCCGCCAGGTGATAATGGACGTAACGGCATAGTTCCACACTGCGCCAACGGATAGCCCGCAGGCCCCTGCAAGGTAACGCGATGAGCCGGCGTCTTTGATAAACTCTGCCACCCGGAGGTTGACCACTGCGCCTACTGAACATGCGGCGTAAAATGTCGCCAAACCGATCCACAAGCGGCGCCCCCGCAATCGGCGGTCACGATAGGTCATGCTGTTGTTGAGGAAGAAATTCGCCGTCATAGCAACGAAGGTGGTGATCGCCTGGGCGGTCAAAAACTGCACCTTCCCGAAGGAGAGCAGCAGATAGAGCAATCCCAGGGAAACCACCAGGCCACCGGCGCCCGCCATACTGAAAATGATGAACCGGGGCGGAATCAAGTCTCCGACCGCCTTGTCCAACAACAATTGCAGGTACTCGAGACCGACCAGTATGTCCAGCTTGCTGGTTCCATGAATTCGTTTCCGAAACGTATAGGGGACCTCGCCAAAACGGACTGGGCGGCGTGCCGAGGCGACCAGATCCAGCAGGATCTTGAAGCCGACACCCGAGGCGGAGTGCACGACCTCTTCCAGGAACCTACGGTCCAGCATAAAAAACCCGCTCATCGGATCGCTGAGATCCGTGTGGGAGACCGATTGACTCAAGCGTCGCCCCAGATTGCTCAACCATACCCGGTGTTTGGAGAATTCCCCCATGCCTCCGCCCCCAGCGTTTCGGGTGGCTACCACCAGGTCGAGCTTTTGGTTCCTGATCTTCTCGAGCATGGCCAGCAGGATGCCCTCGTCGTGCTGGAGATCACCATCCATTACAGCGACATAGGGGGCTGGAGTTGCCATCATCCCTTCCAGGCAGGCGGACGCGAGGCCGCGGCGGCCGACTCGTTGCAGCACGCGCACCCGAGGGTTGGTTCGCGCAATCTCCCGCACCAAGGCCGCGGTTCCGTCGGGAGAATCGTCATCCACGAAGATGACCTCGTGCGCGATGCCCTTCAAACATCGATCCAGGGCTTCGAGCAAAGGGACCACATTGCCGCGCTCCTTGAACGTCGGCACAACTATCGCCAACTCCAAAGGTGATTGCGTTGTTTCGATGATATCTGCCATAGCGTTACGGTGTCGTGGTTACGGTTCGACCGGCATGTTACCGCAAGCAAACTGTAGTCGCCTGCTTCGAGAGCACCCCAGTCACTAAATAAAAGTCAAAAGTTATGAGGCCCAAGTTCTCTCAACCAGCGCTCAACAATGACGGACCAGCTATATTCGCTTTCGACAAGCACCCTCCCCGCAGAGCCCATCTGCTGGCGTAAATCCGGGTCAGCAGCCAAATTTAATATGGCCTCGGCAAGTTGTGCGGCGTTCTCTGGCTCAGTCACTACCCCACATTTGTTAGCTTTCAGCAAATCGGCAGCTTCGCCCATGCCGGCATAAATTACCGGCACCTCACAGCTCAGTGATGGGAAGATTTTCGAAAGGCGCATAGCTTTCGCAACATGAATCTTGCGCAAGGTTGCCATAGAGGCATACGCGATCGAATAGAGCTGGTCCATTTCCTCATATGGTGAATCGCCAAAAACAATGTTAGTCAGTTTGAGGTCAGCAGCCTTTTCCTTAATGCGTCCGCGCTCCGGGCCGTCGCCGATCATAAGAAAGACGATGTCTTTCTTATGACGTAACAAGTCAGCAGCCTCGATAATGACATCCAACCCGTGGTAGTACGCGTGCGTTCCGACGTAAAGGAAGACCTTTTTCCCGCGGAGGCCCCAGCGATCCAAGAGTGCAGCGCTCGGCGGGTTCGATTTCAGAAAATCAGTATCGGCGCCGTTCGGCAGGAAGGTTATCTTATCTCGCGGCAGACCACGACTTGCGAAGTGGTCAATGAATCTGTGGGTTACGGTAGAGATCTTCAAAGATCTTCTGAGAAACAGATCCTCAGCTGCGAGAGCCAACCGCAGAAAAAAGGAATTTCGCAAAAATCCCATTTGTCGAGCAACATCCATCTGCAGGTCCGGTATGTTGTAGATGTATGGCACTCCGCGCAACGACCGCATCAGAACAGCCACAAAACCAAGAGACAAGGGCTGTGCTTCCACAAACAACAATTGTGGCCGCGGCCCCAATAATGCCGCGAACAAAGCAGTGATCGTGAAGCTCAGGTAATTGGCCAGGCGGACCGGAGCAGATCTACCGGTGGCAGCGTATACCCAAGTGCGCCTCACCGGTACGCCATCAATACGCTCCGCCATACGCCATTTGCCGGAGTAGCTTGGAAATATCTTGCCAGCGGGATAATTAGGCATGGCCGTGAGCACTCCGACGTCAACGCCTAGCCGCAGCAGGTTGCGAGTCAGAGCCCGAAGACGAATTTGGGGGGCACCAATCTCGGGTGCATAATACTGGGTCAGTATTAACCAGCGAGGCTGTGGCTTCACCATGAAATGCTCTGATAGCTAGATGGTCTCACAATCACAATCTGTCCGTGCATATCATTCACCAAGGAATCAGCTAATCGAACCTACATACGAGAGCGGAAACAAGGGCAATAAGGCTGGTGGTCTGCGAGTGATAATTTGGCGTATATAAGCGGCTGCACGGGAGCGGAAAAGATGCGCTGTACGCTTCGGTTCGCTGCTTAGACCAACTTGTTGAATCATGTCGAGCAATTCCTCTCGCTGAACACTGAGTCACAAAATGCCTAGGCTTGTGCCATACCCGGTAGGAGGCGGACGAGTTTTCCGGGAGCAAGCTGTCGACTGAGATCGCCAGCCGCCCGCCAAGCTTCAGCACCCGGGACATTTCTTTAAGCCCCTCAAAAGGACTGGCAAAGTGCTCCAAGCAGCTGATGCTGCCTTTTTGTCAAACGTGGCATCTTGAAAGGGTATGAGTTCTGCTGCGCCTTTCAGATAGGTCACATTGGGCCGGGCGTACAGCGTTTGGGCATATCCCCGGAGCTCGTCCTCGGGCTCAATGCCAGTCACGGCAGCACATTGGGCGGCGAGACGCGCAGTCGAGAAGCCGTGCCCGCTGCCGACGTCCAGCAAAGTGTCATCCTTTTGGAAGGCCAGCATCTTGCACAGTGTGCTGTACTCGCGGTCCCGGTTCAGGGGTCAGCAAACTTCGGCAGGTTCGGTCGACGCTTTTGCAGTACATGCAGGTCGGTAGCCTTCCGGGAATGAGATTCTCCCTCTGAATGACGATCATGGCGCTCAAAGGGACACCGAGCACGAATTCCGACGATTTCTAATTGTGCTTCCGTCTAGCACAATAGTCAAAAAACCACGGTAACAGGTCGGGGAAGGGCCGCTCGGGAGTTCGATCGGCGAACAGAATTAACCTTTACTAACCTTGTGGCAATAGGATTACGAAGTTTGATGGTCCGGGTGCTGCCAGCCGGTGGCTAGCAACCTAAAAGAAATGCCTCGAGCTCCTCCAGGGGGCGTGAGCGGAGATCGGGCCGATCCCGGCCTGACCAAAGACTCCTGCGTTGCTGGCCTTAAGTAGCGAGTTGATCTTGCGGTTGGGCTAGGCCTTCCGACAGCCGCGGGGACAGCACGGGTACTCCAGCGCAAAGTGCAAATGGAAGGCGCAATTGGAGCGGACATTTTCAGGGTTGGCTCGCCGACAACGTTTATCGAGTCCATACGATCCGGAGCCTTGGGAAGAACCCGAAATGGCGTCCCAATTCCGACTTCCATGATAAGCCCTTGTCGAGAGGGCAAGAACTCTCCTGGGGGGCTGGGAGAAGCGCGGGAAACGACTCCATCCATTTGCTGGCTCTGGCGGTCCCCCGATGCCAATCTAATATTACTCGCGCTCGGTATTGCGAGTCAGCGTACGTCGGCGACTAGGTCGTGTACGACGGCCCGATCTCACATTGTCACCAAGAAATGCCCCGATATGTAGATATTCCTGGAAATGAACGACTCTCACTCAAGCGGACCAAGTCGATCACGGCAATACGTCCATCCAGCTCCCGCAGCGCTGCCTTGAACTCAGGGCGATCTTGGTTCACCACGACGCCTTGACATTGCTGCAAAGTCTCTGCGATGTCAGGGCGCAGGATATCTTTAATTTGCGGCAACTGGCGCTCCAGATATTCACGATTGCTGCCTAACATAGTGTCCAGATTGATGTCGGGATCACATACCAATGTGTCTATTCCGTCCTGCCACAACAAACGAATCAGGTCGACGATGGGACTCTCTCGTAAGTCGTCAGTGCCAGCTTTAAAGCTCAGCCCCAATACTCCCACACGTTTGGCATTGAGCTCGTGTACTTTTATGCGTGCTTCTTCGATTTGAAGACGGTTGCTGGGCAGAATGCCTTCAAGAATAGGCAACTCTACTCCTAGACGGCGCGCGGTCAGTGTCAAAGAGCGTAGGTCCTTTGGCAAACAGGAGCCACCAATCGCAAAACCGGGCTTGAGGTAGGCAGGAGAAATGTTCAGCTTCGTATCAGCACAAACCATCCCCATCACGACGTGGCTGTCGATGCCGAGTCGAGCGCATACCCGGCCAATCTCATTGGCAAACCCCACCTTCACCGCATGGAATGCGTTGTTTGTCATCTTCAGCACTTCTGCTTCTTCCAGCGCCACCCGGTAGACGGGAGCTTCGATCCCTCGGTACAGGTCCCGCACACGATCGCCCGAGCGAACATCGAATTCGCCGATCACGGTGTAAGGAGGCTTTAAGAAATCGTTAATCGCACTGGTCTCACGCATGAATTCAGGATTGCATGCCAGGCCGAAGTCGGTTCCAGCGCGACGGCCAGAGTGCTCCTCCAGAAGTTCCCGAAGAGAATTGCGAGTAGTGCCGGGGAACAGCGTGCTGCGTACCACGACGACGTGGTAGTGATTTGTCTGCCGCAAACCGCTACCAATCTCACTGGCAACGTTTCGTAAGTAGGTTAGGTTTTGGCCTCCATCTGCGGCAGAGGGCGTACCCACACAGATGAGTGAAACCTCGGCTGTACGAAGGACGGGTGCTCCATCCTGGGTGGCCCTCAATCGCCCACTCGCTACACCCTCGCTGACCAACTGGTCCAGATTTGGTTCCTTGATTGCACTCCGTCCAGAGTTGATGGCCTCCACCTTCGCCGCGTGGGGTTCCACCCCAATCACCTCATGGCCCAGCTGGGCCAGGCAGGCCGCAGACACCGTACCGACATACCCTAAGCCCCAAACGATAATTTTCATCTCTTATTCCCCCAATTGAAGGCTCGCCAAGTTCAGCGGACAGGTGGATAACCAGAACCTCCTACAGCAACGGTCAATCCGCATTCGCGCTTGGTGCCGCGATCCTGAACAAAGAGGTGCCCTATGTCCCGAAAAACTGAGGCGTCAACTCCGAAGATCGACCGCCGCGTCCGGCGCACGCGCGACGCGCTTGGCGATGCGCTCCTCAAGCTGATGCAGGAGAAGGCGTTTGAGACCATCACGGTGCAGCAGGTGCTCGACCGCGCGGGCATTGGCCGCACCACGTTTTACGCGCACTACCCGTGACAAGAACGACCTGTTCCTCAGCGACCTCGAAGACTTCTTCGAACCGATGTCGACCTTACTCCTACGTCATCGAGAGGCTTCGAATCGCGCGGCTCCTGTGCGCGAGCTGTTTGCGCACGTCGCCGAGATGCGTCACCTGCACGCAGCGCTGATCGCCGCCGACAAGCTGCGCGATTTTTTGGAGATGGGACCGGAATATTTCGCGCGCGATCGAGCAGCGTCTCGGCGAGTTGCTTTCGTCGCACCCGATCACCCCAGCGCAACGCACCGCCACGGCGCACGCTTTCGCTGGAGCGTTGTTGTCACTCCTGTCATGGTGGATCGATCATGGTGCGCCCTCCTCCCCTGAAGAGATGGACAACCTCTACAGTAGGGGGAGAGACTCTGTTGGGACCGTGTTGTGGGGACAAGTTGGCTCCTGTCTAACCTCTGTACTCCAGCACCCGAACATCCACAAACACCGCCGCCTGGTTGAACGTCACCGTCACCGAGCACGACCACCATCAGCTCTTACTTTTTTCTCACGGGTGTTCCGTGCGAAACAGGGAAACCTCGATCCCGTCGCCCTTCGGAAAAGTGCGGAATGAGTATTGCCTGAATTGACTTTTCAGCGCGTCTTCAACAACCTCATCGTTGGAGTGTGATCGGATCAGCCATATCGAGTCATATATTGCCAACTGGCTCCGGGCGTTGTCCGGGTCGAGGGACAAGTAGGGGACGTTGCGCCTTTGATAATAGTCATAGCAGTGGTGCAGCCAGGTCGGTTCGAAGACGATCACGGCCTTGCCGGAGTTTTGGGATTCGAGGTAAGCCACCGCTTCCCGCCACTGCTCCCGGCCGAAGCGGGGGCTGAAAAAGTAATTGTACAGCGAAACCAGCAGCAGCAAAGAGTACAGCGCCACTGCTCCGATGCTGAACCAACTCCGCCAGACTGTCAGCCCATCCCGGCGCCAAAGCAGCAACTCGGCAATTGCCGCGGCGACGATCATGTAGAGAAATGGGGCAGCCGCGATCAGGTACCGCTCGTCGAAAAGCATCACTTTGAAAGAAACCAGAAAGGCCAGCAACACTGGCACACTGGCAGACACGAAGACATACATCAACCGGTCTCCCCAGCGCTTCCATGCCAGCCAGACAAAGGGAAGCAGGGCCGCGGCACTCAATACCGCAGCCAACAGGAACGGGGCAAAATGCACCAAGGTTTGCCGGATATGTGTGACCGCCTGATCGTCCAAGGGAATCAACGTGTCGCCAAACAAGAAGCTGAAATAAGCCTGCGGGAGCTTCAACAGCAAGTGGCGCCGGACCTGGCCGCTGCCGCTTGCGGCCCGAAGAAGGGTGGGCAGCCAAGGCAGGAACAGAAGCCCTCCCGCCGTTCCGCTCGCGAGGAATGGGATTAGCTGTTTGCGCCGGCAGAGCAGCACGAAAAAGCCGGCTCCGGCCAGGAAAAAGACCGAGATGAAGTGCGCATACAGCGAAAGCCCGATGGCCAGGGCGTAGCCCGCGAAATACAAAAATCGCTGCCCCCCCGCTTTGGCTTCCAGCGCGCTCCACAATGCCAGTCCTGCCAGCAAAAGAAAGAACTCAAGAAACGCAAACGTCCGCGCCTCCTGCGAGTAGTAAATCTGGAAGGACGAAATGCACTGATATACCGCCGCACCCAGCGCAATGCCGCGGGAAAACAGCTTTTTCGCTAACCCATAAGCCAGCCCGACGGAAAGCACACCCGGTATGACGGAAAGGCCGCGCAGAGCGCTTTCACTGGTGCCTAGCCAGCTGATCCAGAAGTGCAGCATGGTGTAATAAAGTGGCGGATTCGTGCTTTCCCCCTTCAAGGCACGGCCGAGGTCCGCGGCAAACCACCAGGATTCAACTTCGTCCACCCACAGACTTTCTTTGGCAAGAAATGCGCACCGCAAGGCGAGGGCGATCCCCATAATCAGCAACGGCCAGAGGTAAGGAAGAAAGAAAGGTTCCTCATCGGGGACGGGATTTGCGGAGACAGAGACCGCTTCGTTACGCTCCGCGCGCGCGTTTTTCCTCTGCATCTCGAGGGGGATGTTGGAGTGACCCGTGTTCATCTTTTCACCAGATAACATAAGAGGTTCCGAATAGTCAGATACCCGGCGAGTGCCCTCCGGGCTGGCGCGATGCACTTTGGTCCGACGCCCTGCCTAGATGGGGCATGTACTTCGATACACATCAATTTTGTCCGCGACCTTGATTCACTTCTGGCGCCGCGCTCCGTCCGGAGAGGTCTGGTAGAATCTAACGAAGAAAGCCGACGGGGGTCTCGATTCTCTGCCCCTTCTGTGGTCTGGATCGTGTGATGATCATGGATCTAATCCTATCCGGCACACCGTCGAGTACACAATGAACCGAAGGTGATAGCCCCTAAGTTCATCAAAAGGCGCGGTACCCAAGTGGTAAGGGAGAGGTCTGGTAATCTTTCCCCGGGCTTCCAAAATCCCGCGCATTCAGTTCGTCGTCCTGATTGCGATCGAGCTTTTCGTTGTACATGCCGATACGATCGAAAAGCTCTCTGCGAAACGCGCCAAATGGCACAGTCTCCACGAATCCGTCGGCAGGACTGGTGCGGAAGCGGGAGCCACCTTCCCCAAAAAGATTGCTGAGGATGGCAGCCACCAATGGCTCCGAAAGTCTGATCGGCGGGCACAGTCAGCCAGGGCCCACCTCCATTGTCCGCACTGTTTGGTCGAGGTACTTGATGCAGTTCTCAATGTAAGTATGGGGATAGAAATTGTGTCCGTCGGCACGAAATAATGACCTTGCGCGTTGCGGATCCCGATATTCATCGCTACTGGCGCGATGCCAGCGGGGTTATCGATACAACGTACATTCGGAGAGTCGCGCTGGATCTCTTCGACGATTTCTTTGTAACGGTCGGAGGATCGGCCATCCACCACAAATGATCTCGTATGAGCCTAAGGAAGACTTTGGTGCAGAAGTGACTTCAGACAAGCCCCTATTTACCGCACTTCATTCCGGATCGGCACGACGACCGACGCGTCAATATTGTTCATAGGGGCTTGGCCGTCCAAATTGTTGGATGGCGGAGGCGTACACAATGTTCAGGTCTCTGCGAGTTCTTAACGCAAGTGGACATCGCTCATGGGAATGCAATCGACCTTTGGTGAAACATCAGCAGTCAGACCGGCACTGGTTCCCGCGTCTTTACGCTCTAAGGTGCGGTTCGAAAGGTAGCCATCTGCATCACCCAACTGGACGAGGTGGCTTGCGCTTTGGCACTGTAGCTTCCTCTGGCGCTCACCGTCTTGTCTTCCGCAATGTCTGCGTCTGGACTGGTGATAATCCGGGAAGTAAATCCTGTCCCTGCCGCAGTGAACTTCGCTGCGGTCATCCCCGCCCCAAAGATCAACT
>Ga0075017_100002542_pt1 | contig 11429 bp, 9 predicted proteins | sample AleBraG_ABR_2012_FD_71475 | JGI IMG/M metagenome (GOLD analysis project Ga0075017, IMG submission 71475) | Freshwater sediment microbial communities in response to fracking from Pennsylvania, USA - Alex Branch Run_MetaG_ABR_2012 | ecosystem: Environmental > Aquatic > Freshwater > Creek >...
CCGTCACAGACGCGGCTCGTATCTCTTTATGGGCACGGCCGGATGCGATCTTCCCAGGTGTAATAAACGGCTCAGCTGGGCTGCTTCGGTAGCTACGATTGGATCAGGGCTTCGCCGCTCCACTCTCTGCGCCAAGTAAAGCCGAATCGAGAATTTCAGCAATATCGCGCACGTGTTGCGGCGTCTTTCCGTTATCCGCGCGGGCTGCGGCTTTACTGCCGTCCTCCAGCATGAGTAGGCAGAACGGACAGGCTGTCGCGAGCACCGACGCGCCGGTGGCGCGCGCCTGTGTCGCGCGGATCACGTTGACTCGTTGCTCCGGAGGTTCGATTGCAAACGCGCGTCCGCCGCCGCCGCCGCAGCAGAAGGAACGTCCGTGGGAACGCTCCATTTCCACAACATCCGTGCCGGCGCCGACGAGAACAGATCGCGGCGCGTCGAATTCGCCGTTATAGCGCCCGAGATAGCAAGGATCATGAAATGCGACGGCGCCTGCCCCGGTGTTGCAATCTTGCATATGCGGTAGGGATCCATTCTCCATCAATTCAGTCAACAGTTGTGTGTGATGGACCACCTCATAGTCGCCGCCGAAGTCGCTATATTCGTTCTTGAGCGTGTTCATGCAATGAGGGCAGATGGTTACAATACGCTTGAATACGCGCGCGTTCAGCGTCTCAATATTGGACGCCGCCTGAAGCTGGAACAGGTAGTCGTTCCCCGTGCGGCGCGCCGCGTCACCGGTGCACTTTTCGTCCTCGCCGAGAATGGCAAAATCGATCCGGGCCGCACGCAGCAGTCGAACGAGCGCACGCACTACCTTCTGCGCGCGTGAATCGAGGGCCGCAGTGCATCCCACCCACAGCAGGACGTCCGTCGATTCTCCTGGCGCGAGCACGCGAAGGTCGAGGTCCTTGCACCAGTCGAGGCGGGAGAATGGGGTTCCAGCCCACGGATGGCCGCGCTGCTCGATCGAAAGGATCGCGCCCGATATACCGTCTGGAATGCGGCCCGCCTCCATGGACAGATGGCGGCGCATATCGATGATCTTCGGCACGTGTTCGATGAACAGAGGACAAGCTTCCATGCAGGCGCGACAGGTCGTGCAGGCCCAGATGGTCTCCTCTTGGATTGCGCCGCCAATCAGCGGACCGCTGAAACCTTCGCGATGGCCGCCAATTCCTCGCGCCTCGAGAAGATGGTCACGCAGGTCCATGATCAGAAGCTTGGGGTTCAGCGGCTTGTCGGCGGCGTAGGCGGGGCACAGTTCCTGGCACCGTCCGCATTCCGTACAGGCGAAGAGGTCGAGCGTTTGCTTCCGCCCGAGTTGCGCGATGTCAGAAAGTCCAAGCTTCGGCTGTTCCAGATCGGGCGTGACGAGCCGGCCGGCTGGATTCAAATCGCGAAAATAAACGTTGGGAATGCCAACAATCACATGCAGGTGCTTTGAGCCGGGTAGGTAGATGAGAAATGCGAGGACGGCGAACATGTGCATCCACGCAAACACCGTGGCGCCGGCTGCCGCCGCCGCACCTGTGACACCGATCGACGTTAACCCGACTTCAATTAGCGAACTTAGGGGTCGCCACTCAGGGTCGCCGCCAGCCGCTATGTGGAAAGCATTCTGCATGAGCATGCCAACAACAACAGCCGTGACCAGACCGAGAATGATCGCAGCGTCTGCTTTGTTGGAACCGACGAAGCGGGACGGCGCCCACACCAGGCGCTGATAACCTGCCATCACCACCGCAATCAACAGCAACGCACCGAAAATGTCTTGCCCAAGCGCGATCCATGTCGCCCCGCCGATAGCATTGAGAGTGAACGGCGATAAACCCTCGCCAAACACTTGGAGGATTGCGGTAAGAAGGAACAGAAACCCAAAAAACATCATCGCGTGCAGTAGCCCCGAATAGGGCTTTCGCAACAGACGCGCGTGGCCGAGGATATTCACCACGATGCCCCATGCACGTGGCGCAAAAGGTTTCAGTCGAGGTTCGGCCGGAGCCGCCAGCAAAAGACGCGCTAGGCGTTTAAATCGGACGGCGCCCCATACAAAGGCTGCTACGACGACAACCAGCCGAAGGCCGAGCTCGGTCGACATTTCAATCCATCCAGTCGGAGCTCATGCAGCGCGACCGGCTTGAGACGAATGAGCTACAAGCGTATCCCGGAACGCTGGGACGATTTCCTTCCAATCGCCGACGATGCCATAGTTGGCGATGCGGAAGATTGGCGCTGATGCATCGTTGTTGATTGCGACGATAACCTGTGATGACGAGCATCCAACGAGATGCTGGATGGCGCCTGAAATCCCGACCGCGATATAGAGGTCGGGCGCTATCGTTTTTCCGGTCAGGCCGACCTGGTGTGCCTGCGGCACCCAGCCAGAGTCGACCGCAACCCGTGATGCACCGACGGCGCCGCCCAGAAGGTCGGCGACCTCGCGCAATAAAGCGAACGCTTGCGGACCGCCAAGTCCCCCGCCGCCAGCGACCACGGTCTTTGCGCGGTCGACGCTCAGGCCTTCAACTTCGACGCGGGTGCGAGCGCCGCAAGAGGTTGCGAGCGCCGGTGGTGCAAATGCATGGCGCGTCGGTTCGATAGCTGTTGCGGCATTGGTCTCGGTAGGAGCGAACGCGCGCGGGCGCGGCACAACAACCCAGGGTCCGACTGCGGAGCGCACTGTCGCGGTAACGGCCCCTCCTGAAACCAAGCGGATCGCTTGTAGACCACCATCGGGCGTAACTTCGACCTCAGTAACATCCTGAACGAGCGGCCAGTTGTATTCGACGGCAACACGCGCCGCCATTTCAGAGCCCAGCACCGTTCGCGACAGAAGAACGAGCTTAGGAGCGAGTTGGTTACATAGTTGCTTTAGCGCCGCCGCGTGAGCTTCAGGCCACGGAGCGTCCAATCGCTTGTCTTCGACGACGTGCAAGTTGTCGACCCCGGCGGAGGCTGCTTCACGAGCTGCCGCGTCTAGATTTTCGCCGATCAGCGCAATCGCAATGCCTCCGCCGATTGATCGCGACAAGCCCTTTGCCGCCGTCAGAAGCTCACGGAATTCAGGGCGAAGTTCGCCGCCGTCTGCTTCAGCAACGATCAGGATACCCTGCATGATCAGACTCCTCCACAAAGCCGGACGGCGCCAGCTTGCATCAAAGCTTCAGCCAGGCGCGCTCCAGCAGTCGGTCCGTCGGGGGCTTCGATAAAGGTGCAACTGCGGCTTGTCACGGGAACCGCCAGGTCCGCGACTACAGGCGTAGGAGTCGCTGAGGTGACCGCGCCAAGTTCCTGAAGGGTTAACTGCCGAGGCTGCTTGCGTGCCGCCGCCAACCGCGCAGCAACTGAGGGCATCCTAAGCGTGCCCAATTCGCTGGTCACTGTCACTACTGCAGGCAGGTTGGCCGTCATGACCATCGAACCGTCAGCCAGAACACGCTCGATCTCGAGTTGAGTGCCGTTCTGGCTCACGCGCTTGGCGAGTGTAAGGATAGGCATTTCCAAAAGATGCCCGACGATGAAAGGCGTCAGGCCGTTGTCCCAGTCTGATCCTTGGCGTCCGCAAATGACGAGATCGGCGCCGCCGATGTGACGAATCGCCGATGCCAGTGCGTTAGCAATCGGATAAGGGTTCCAAGTATCAAGCGATGGGTCCTGGATCAGCAGTAGTTGATCGGCACCGACAGCCAGCGCCCGCTTCATAACGTCGTTATTGAAACGGTCGCCGGCGGCGAGACCTATGATTTCGATATCCTTGTTCGTTTCGCGCAACCGCAGGGCGGCCTCCAGCCCCTGCTCATCGAAGCCGTTAATGACCGGTGGGCTGCTGACGCCGACGCGAATCTTCATGTCTCGATTATCGAGAGCAAGGGAAGTCGCAGGGGTCAGCGGATCGATGACCTGTTTGAGGCAGACGACGACACGCATGGAGTCTCTCCAGTGATCAGAATTCGCGGCCGGCTTGTTCCCAGATGCGCTTCAATCCCCGATCTTGAGCAATCATCTTGTATGCGATGTAGCTCGAGCCGCGGCCGACGCCGCCGGCCGAATGCATATTGGACGAGCACATGTAGAGATTCTTGACCGGCGTGCGGAAGCCGGACAGCTCCGGAAACGGCCGGAAACGGCCGAGCTGCGAGGCAAACATCGAACCTTCAGTCCAACCGCCTTCCACCATATCCGGTTTGCTGGCTTGCACATCGTATGGACCGTAAATGCGCGTGCCGATGATGTTGTCTTTCGTCATATTCGGCGCGTACTTGCGCCATTCCTGGAGTGCTCGCTCCGTGAATTCCTCCTTGATGCGCCCCCATTCACGCCCTGAGAACAGACGCGCTGGCGCCGTGAAGTCCTCGATCAGGATTGTGTGCTTACCTTCGGGCGCACGAGTGCGATCCCAGATGCTGTCGGGTGCGGTGAGGATGTAGGGTTGCTGAGGGAAACCCAGCAGGAAGATGTCATGCTGGTACCGGCTCGCCATATATTCCGGATCTTTGGCGCCGGTATACAAGCGGGGTTGCGAGCCGACGCCGGGATTGATGTTGTCGGCAGTGTATTTGGGCAATTCGTGCATCGCGACATTGCCCCAGAATATCTGGCCGCGGTCATAATGAATGTTCTTGATGCGATGAAGCAGCTTATCGCCGATCGGATGTTTGCGCAGCAATCGCAGGAACGTCTGTGGCACGCCAAGATCTGAAACGATCAGCGGCGCTCTCATACTACCGCCGCCTGCCAGCTGCACGCCCGCGGCCGCTCCGTTTTCGACAATGATCTGATCGACCTCGTGACCGGTGAAATATTTGACGCCAAGCTTCTTGCCTGCCTTGACGAGTGCGTCGGTAATCGACTGCGTTCCGCCTTTGACGATTGCCGCAGGTTCAAACGACAGAACGAGGCCCATGACATGTACGAGGCTTTGCAGGCCCATCGGATCGTCTGGCATGCAGCCGCCCGAGGTCGGGGTCGCCCGCATGAATAGCGTGCGCAGCTCTGCGCTTTCGAAGTAATCGTAGGCAATCTGGCGAGTCGACATGAATTGGTGGACAGGTTCAATCCCGCTTTCGGGAATGTCGCACAATGCCTCCAACGCGTCAGGAGTTCTCCAAGGCGTCGGCGCGGTGAAGCGATGTGTGTGGAACGCCTTTTTCCAGTACTTCTGATATTGCTCAAACAACCGCATATATGCGTCAGCGTCACGCTGCGAGAACGCCTTTATCTGGTCGTATGTCTTCCGCACGTTGTCTGGCGCTTCTTCAGTGCGGCCCGTCTCAGGATCAACGACTCGAAAGCCTGAATAGCCGATGAAGCTCGACCCGTCCTCGAATATCATTCCTTCGTTCTGCTCGGGAAAGACATATTCCAGTCCTTCTCCACGCAGATTGAAATCAGAGTAAGCCGGATGCCCGTAGAAACGAGTGAAATGGGCGTGCGGATTCTGGCGAAACCCCGGCGCTGGCGCCTCTTCGCTAACCGCGCCACCTCCGAGGCTGGGTTGTCCTTCCAGCACGGCGACATTGAGCCCAGCTTTAGCAAGATAGCAGGAAATTATCGTCGCATGATGGCCCCCGCCGATGACGACGGCGTCGTACGATTGGTCTGCCATCGCGCTCCTCCCTGGATATTCGCCTGATAACCTGACAAAGGACAACCTAATGTCGGCGAGATTGCTGAGTCAAGCGGCGTTTCCGCGCGCCGATCTGGTGCATGATGCGGAAGTGAACATTCTTCGCGTTTACGCGTTGCCAGCATCGCCGCGTAGATTAATACGGAAGTGTGTTTACGCAGCTTTCCGGCGCTCGCCTATCGAGCGAGAAATCCTCCGTCCACCACGATTGTATGGCCGGTGATGAATGAAGATGCTCTACTAGCAAGAAACAGCACCGCCCCGGTCACCTCATCAACGTCGCCGATACGTCCCAGTGGCGTCGCCCGCTCGATCGCGGCACGTACTTCAGGATTGTGTGAGGCGTTGGTTATAAACGGCGTTTCTATCCACCCAGGAGCGACGCCGTTGACGCGAATTCCAATCGAGGCCCATTCGACCGCTAGTGCGCGCGTCAAATTAACGACAGCGCCCTTTGATGTTTGGTACGCGACGTTTGGATAGATGCCACCGGAAAATCCGAGAGCAGAAGCGATATTGATAATGCTGCCGCCTTCGTCGCGCATGTGCCGAGCCGCAGCCCGCGCACAGAGAAATGAGCCCGTGGTATTGACCCCGTTAACGAACTCCCAATCAGTCAACGAAATTTCCAAGGCGGGCCGCCGGCGCGAAACGCCCGCGCTGTTGACGAGTATGGCGACTCTGCCCAATTCCACAGCGGCAGCGAAGCATTGTTCGACCGCAGCTTCGTCCCGCACGTCGAGGCGAGCCGAACTGGCCTTACCGCCAGCCGCAACGACGTCTGCCGCGACGGTTCTCGCCGATTCCCGCTCAATGTCGGCGCAGACGATGCTTGCACCCGCGCCGGCGAGGAGCAGCGCGACGGCCTTGCCGATGCCGCTGCCCGCGCCTGTGACTACCGCAACTTGATTGTCGAGTCGAAAGGCGGCCAGCGGATCGCGCAATTCTGCCATGCTATCCATGATTTTACCTCAGTCTCAATATCCCCGGTGGGCGGCCTCCCAGAAACGCGGTAGGCCGCGATCCGCAGCCATCACCTTGTAGGCGATGTAACTGCTGCCTCGGCCGGTGCCTGCGCCCGAATGTAGCGCAGAAGAGCACATGTAGAGATTTTCGAGGGGCGTGCGGTATCCGGACGCTTCCGGGAAAGGTCGGAAACGGCCCATCTGCGACGCGATCATGGAACCTACCATCCAGCACCCGTTGACCATATCCGGATGGCTCGCGCCGATGTCATACGCGGAATAAATCCGCGCCCCAATGACGTTATCGCGGGTCATGTTCGGCGCATAGACCTGCCATTCGTCCAACCAGCGATTGAGGAAATCATCTTTGAGCTGATTCCACTCTCGCGGTGAAAACATATGGGCCGGAGCAGTGTAATCCTCGACCAGGATATTGTGCTTGCCGCTCGGCGCTCGAGTCGGATCCCAGATGCTGTCCGGCGCGGTCAACACATATTGCCTCTGCGGGACGCCCAGCATGAATATTTCGTGCTGGTACTTGTTCGCGAGATATTCTGGATCCTTGTCTCCCGTGTACAGGCGCGGCTGCGAGCCAACCCCTGGGTTCGTCGCCTCGGCCTTGTATTTTGGCAGCTCGTGGACAGCGACGTTGCCCCAGAACACGTGTCCGCGATCAAAGTAGATGTTCTTGACTCGATGCATGAAGCGCTCGCCAACCGGGTGATCTCGCAGGAGTCGGAGAAATGTCTGCGGCATACCGAGGTCGGAGACAATCAGCGGCGCATCGAAGCGGCCCCCCTCGGTGGTTTCGACGCCGATCGCACTACCGTTTTCGACGATGATGCGATCGACGTCGTGATTGGTGTGGTACTGAACGCCAAGTTTACCTCCTGCGCTAATCAGCGCATCGGTCATTGCTTGAGTGCCGCCCTTGGCAATCGCGGCAGGCTCGAATGACAACACCAAGCCCATCGTGTGAACGAAGGACTGCATCCCTATAACGTCGTCTGGGAAGCATGCGCATGAAGTCAATATCGCGCGCATGAACAGCGTTCGCATCTCCGGGCTCTCGAAATAGTCATAGGCGAGCTGGCGACCGTTCATGAATTGATGCACAGGCTCGATGCCGCTATCGGGTATGTTGAATAATTCCTCCAGCGGATCGGGCGTGCCCCACGGGGTAGGCGCCGTGAAGCGGCTTTTGTGAAATGCCTTCTTCCAATATTTTTCATACTGCTCGAACAGACGCAAATAAGTGTCCGCGTCCCGCTGCGAGAATTTGCGAATCTGTTCAGATGTCTTTTGGACGTTGCCAGGAGAGTGTTCGGTGCGGCCGGTTACAGGATCGGCGACGCGAAAACCGGAATAGCCGATATAGCTGGAGCCATCGTTGAAGATCATACCTTCGTTTTGTTCAGGGAAAGTATATTCGAGCCCCTCTTCCCGCAGGTTGAATTCCGTGTACGCTGGATGGCTGTAGAAGCGCGTGAAATGGGCGCAAAAGTTTTGACGGAACCCCGGAACCGGCCCGTCTTCGGTGCCCGTCGCTCCGCCGAGAACTGTGTGCTTTTCGAGCACAACCGTGTTCAGGCCCGCTTTTGCCAAATACAAGGCGATTATCGAACCGTGATGGCCTCCCCCGATAACGATCGCGTCGTATTTTGCGTCCGCCATGTTTCTCTCCCGACGTGCGTTGCTGCCGCCCTGGCAACATGATAGTCAGATCATCTGATGAATAGGGAACACGCCGTCAAGGCTTCTGTCAAGCACGCCGCGGACGCCCGGGCTTGCAGTGACTGAAACCGCATCGGATCGAAAGTCGGCGACACAAGGGAGGAGACAATGCCAAAAGCGAAATATGATGCCATTGTTGTTGGCGGTGGTCACCATGGATCAATCATCGCCTGCTATCTCGGCGCGGCTGGACTGAAAGTCGGTGTCTTCGAACGCAAAGCCCAGATTGGTGGCGGCGCGACCAGCCGCAAAGGACCAGTGCCCGGCTTTCTGATGAACATTTGCGCGCATTGGACGCGTTTCTACGGCCATCCCGCCTATCGTGACTTTGATTTGGGCTCGGAGGGCTTGCGATACGTCTTTCCCGACGAAAATGAAGGCATGGTGTTTGACGACGGCAGTTCGTACATCGGGTATTCAGCTTATCGCGTCGTCGACTATGTGACGGGTAGGCAGGAATACAGCCAGCACAACGTCGATCGCACACACAAGCAGATCAGTCATTTTTCCCAGCGTGACGCCGACACCTATCTCGACTTTCTCGACAAATACACCAAACACTGGAAACAGGCGTTTTCGAAGCACCGCTTCACCCCCCCTCCGCCATGGGGGACACCAGATCCGCTTGAGGCGCTTGTGGGGCGACCTGAAACGGGAATTGAGCCCGTTTATCAATTCATGACCGTGCGCCAGCTCGCCTACGAATTTTTCGAGAGCGCCGAGTTGCGCACACTTTTCATGCGAGCCTGCGCAACCTCCACTGGCTGTTATGCCGACGACGTGATGGGCCTGAACGGGCTGTTACATGTTCTGCCGCTGGTGCTGTCGTTCGAACCCGCGGCGATCGCGGTCGGCGCTAGCCAGTCGCTCACCGACGCGCTCACCGCCGCCGGCCGCAGGCGCGGCGTCGAGTATTTCACTCAGTCCGAGGTCGACCAAATCCTAGTCAAGGGCAAGAGAGCGGTTGGCATCCGGCTCAAGAATGGCGCAACGGTGGAGGCGGACGTCGTCGTCAGCAACCTCGGCTTGCCGCAAACAATCCTTCGTTTAATGAGGGATGTCAGTATCGAATCCAAGGTTGAACGGCGGCTGCGCAACATCCATTACGACCGAAGCCAGGTATTTTGGCTCAACATCGCGCTGCACGAACCGCCCAAATACACCGCAGCCAAGACCAATCCGGGAGTTGGGCCGCAGCCGAGACTGCTTTGGGGGCCGAAGGATCCGGATTACCTCGCCACCCGGTATCAGCCTGAGATGTTTCTGCATGGCCATGCAAAGCGCATCTACGCATATACCTCGGTTGACACATTATGGGATCCGTCGCGCGCGCCGAAAGGTCAACACCTCGTCGGCGTCGAGGAGTTCGCAGCGCCGCGGCGTGTGTTTAGCGATCCGCAGTGGAAAAAGATCAAATCGAGTTTGAAGAAGAACATGCTCGAACAATGGCGCGACTACGCTCCCAACATGACGCCCGACAACATCATATCGGCGTATATAGTTGCGCCGGACGATGTCGAGAAATTGCATCCCGACAATATCGAGGGAGGCTATTCGCAAGGCTCTACAATTGCGTCGCAGATGGGGCGGTACCGTCCTGCACCAGGGCTGTCGGGTTATCGCACGCTGCTCGATAACGTTTACAATTGCTCGTCGAACCTGCACTCCGGATCGGGCATCGGTCGCGGCAGCAGTTACAATTGTTTCCAGGTGATGGCCGCCGAATTGGGCTTGAAATTCCCAGCGCCGCTCGCTGCGAAAGAAACAACCTCGCAGAGCTGACGCGATGGCTTTGTTGCGCATTGCCCCTAATGACGCGCTCCGTATGCATGCGATTGCGACGGGATCGAACGGCGTTCCGATTCATTACTTGCGTCGGGGAACCGATTCCCTGGTCTTGTTGCTGCGCGGCTGGCCAGGGTTCTGGTACGACTGGCGCGCCGTGATTCCCGAACTCGCGACGCGTGCTGATGTGATTGCTCCCGATTTCCGTGACTTTGGACATTCGGGCCAGCCGACTGGCGCGGCAGCGGATGTCTTTGCGCCGAACAATCATGCAAATGATATCGTCACTCTGATGGATCATCTCGAGCTCGATCAGGCGCTTTTGATCGGACACGATATTGGGCCGGTGGTTGCGCAGACGCTCGCGCAGAAGGCGCCTGACCGCTTCCCGAGGCTCGTCCTCCTCAATCCTCCTTATCCAGGTATCGGCGCGCGCCGCTTCGAGCCCGAGGCGACGCCGGAATTCTGGTACTACAATTTTCACAACCTGCACTGGGCGCCGGATCTGGTCGCATACGATCGCAACACGCATCGTATGTACCTCCATCACTTCTACGACCACTGGGTTGGCCGCAAAGTGACAGTTGATCCACTGGAATTCGAGGCAATCGTCGATAACTTCGCACGACCCGGAGTATTTGCCGGAACTATTGGCTTCTATCGAGCGCGAGCGGCCCAACGACGAGGTCCTGCTAGCGCTTCCAGGGCCGAGCCGATACTTCAGCCCGCGCGCATCCTTTGGGGAGCTCTAGATCCGGTCATAAAGAGCGATTGGTCGGATCGACTTGGAGAGTATTTTTCCTCGACGAAACTGGATGTGTTGCCTGATGCCGGCCACTTTCTGCCGTTCGAAGCGCCGGTCGAGGTTCTTGCTGCAATCGAAAGCGAACTAGCAGCGCTTACGGCCAAGCCGTAGCGAAACCACAAAGTGTCTGGTCTAGGAGCGAGTAGTCATGAATCTGACAAACGACGATGTCGAAGACATCATCAGGTTGCTCGATTCTTCCTACTTCAACGAGCTTCGTCTCAAGACTGAGCGGTTTGACCTTTACCTACGACGTTCACGATCTGGGTGGACGCAGGAAATGCATACCGTCGCGTCGCCGAACGTAATCGGTGGCGCACGACCTGAGAAAGCGGCGCATAAAGCGGCGGAGTCGGGCCAACCCGACAGTGAGGTCTCCGGATTAGTCGCGGTACGGGCGCCGATGGTCGGCACTTTCTACCGAGCGCCGAAACCGGGGGCTCCGCCCTTTGTGGATGTCGGCTCCACGGTTGGCGAGCACACCGTTATCGGAATTGTCGAAACCATGAAG
>Ga0075017_100002543_pt1 | contig 11428 bp, 6 predicted proteins | sample AleBraG_ABR_2012_FD_71475 | JGI IMG/M metagenome (GOLD analysis project Ga0075017, IMG submission 71475) | Freshwater sediment microbial communities in response to fracking from Pennsylvania, USA - Alex Branch Run_MetaG_ABR_2012 | ecosystem: Environmental > Aquatic > Freshwater > Creek >...
TGGCGAAGTTGTATCCCGGCACCGGCAGTTCCTACTATTTTGCCGAGCAGTCGTTCCTGAATCACGAGAAGGCGTGGCCGTATGCCCGACTGGCCAAGTTCGTGGTCGGCTGGGGCTCGCATCTCTACTATTGGATCTACCCTGGAGTGATGGTCGGAGTCATCGGCGTAATCTCCGGCTATCTGGTGGGAACGATTTGGCCGAATTTCATGAGCGCCAGCAATCCCGGGCCCATGTTCATGATGGCAGTGGCCATCTTCTTCTCGTTCGCGGTGGCCTACATCGCGCATCGCGGCGTAAACGGTTCGACCTCGGTAAACATCGCGATCAACGTCATTCAGATCAGCGCCCTGCTTCTGTTTTCGGTTGTGGCTCTGAATTACCGTCTCAGTCACCCACCGGGAAGCACCGCTCCTCAGTTTGATGCTCAGACCAGCGCCTCATATAACTACGAGTTCGCTACGACTTCGCAGACCGTGAATGGGCAGGCGACCGACGTCATCGTTCGCGACGCGAACGGCGTGCCCCAGCCCAAGCTGGACGCTTCCGGGAAGGCCGTGCCCTTCCACATCAGCTACCCTGAGCGCGACTCCAGCGGTGCGTTTGTTTCGCACCCGAATGGCAAGTCCGTGGTGCGCATGCACAATTTCGGCTGGATGTTCGTGCAGGCCACCATCGCCATTCTGATTCTGGTGGGATTCGAGTCGGTCACGTCGATGGGCGGTGAAGCCAAGAATGCGAAACGCGACGTGCCCATTGCGGTCATTACGTCGCTGCTGGTGCAGGGATGTTTCTGCTATCTCTTCGAGTATTTCGCCGCGAACTACGTGCTGAACAGTGGATATACCATGGCGAACGCGCAAGCCTCCGCGGCGCCGATCGGGGACATGATGATACTGGTGGGTGACACTCTGTTCGGCCCCGGAAAAGGACGAATCTTCATGCTGGCCGAGGCGGCGACGGTGTTTCTGGCTCTGATCGGCACTACGCTGTCGTGTATCAACACCGGAGCGCGCGTGACCTACGCCATGGGCAAGGACAAGGAATTACCCGATTCCATGGGAGCGCTGCACTCACAGAATCTTACCCCGCATCGAGCCATCTGGCTGCTGGCAACCATCTCTGCCGTGGTCGGTTGCATTACGGTCGTGATGTACTTCGGCGACGGAGCAGCTCCGGCTGATTCCGCTATTCAGGCGCTGCCCCACGGATTCTGGTCGAGCTTTGGTTACTCCACGCATGACAAAATGGCGGCATTGCCGAATTCTTTCTTGACGATGACGCTGGCTTCGAACTTCGGAACCTTCCTCCTCTACATGCTGAGTTGCCTGACCTGCCTTGTATGTTTCCACAATCACCCGCAATTCAAGGTCGTTCGCCATCTGGTGATTCCGATCTTGGGTCTGTTCGCTAACCTTGCCTGCATGGGCTTCTACGTATACGGCCCGTTCATGGGGTACGGTACGAAAATGGAGCCTCTGTTGGCACTGGGGATCGCAGCCTGCTGGGCGATCTATGGCGGAATCTACTTCCTGCGCGCCAGCAAAGCGGCGGGACGGAACACGCTGGTCGAGGGCAGAGTGCCGGCGGCCTGATACGCAGGTGCCGCAAGGTTGAAAGGCCTGGCAGTCGCAAGATTGCCAGGCCATTGCGTTGGCCGGAAGACTGACAGCGGCTGGACCTAGACAAGTGACATGGTCAAGAGGTTGGAGTAATCCCGCCAATGAGCGTCACTGCGGCGTTGCGCCAACAAGGGTGCGACCCGAGAGCGTTCTCGCTGTGAACGTTTCAACCATTGCTGCCCTCCGACTCTCCGGCCCAGAGCATAGGGGAAGACTCGTAAGAAAATCATGAGATAGCCCCGGAAGAGAACATTGGTAAACAAACGGCCAGATGAGGCGAGGAACCCTACTTTGCCTTCGCTTTGTCTCCCAGCAGCCCGAAGATCTGCAACTGTTTGTTGCTGGCCACGAAGACTTCTCCATTGGCGACCACCGGAACCAGGTTGGCATTCCCACTCAAATTGGGCCAGTTGCCTGCCGCGCCGTCGAAGAGAAGCTTCATGGTGGACCCACTGACCGAGTCCGGATCGAAGGCATAGAGATAGATGGGCGAGGTTGTCGAGGGCTTGGGTGGCCGCGACAACGCCCAGAGGATGGGACTGGCCTTACCGTTTGAAGAGATTGTGGTAAAGAACCCCGCGTCCTGGCCGCCGCCAATGCCAGTAGAGTTCGCGACGTTGGTGAGAGAAGGCGAGGGTGATGTGTTGACTTTCCAGACTCGGGCGGTGCGGCCGCCGCTGGTGACCACTCGCGCCCCTCCGTCCGAATCCACGAAATAAGATGGACCACACCAGCAGGAACCGCCCCCATACGTCCCGAGAACATCATTCGAAATTGGGGAATATCCGCCGAGATGGTCGGCGTTCATCAGGAACAGCGCGCCGGCCTTGCCGGCGGCGACGGCCAGATGCGGGATCGAACCGGGCTGGTCGGGGAGAACCAGAATTCCGCCGGAGCCGAAATCGCTGTCGGTTTTATCCAGGCTGGCTTGATTCTTGGGCGTGAACAGGTCGAGCACGGTGGTCAGGTTGGAAGAGACTTTCACCACGCTCTCCTGAAGGTTGGCGATCCCGTCGTAAGTCGAGCCGGAATGATCCGAGTTGCCGGTGACGAACAGGATGTTGCCGGAGTCATCGCTGGCGAGGCCGTAGCCCGACATCCAGATGGAAGACAGGAAGAACGTGCCCGGCGATTTGACCCGCGTGTCGACGAGTTGGTTGGCGGGGAGCGGAGTCAGGGACGCCGCGGACCAGCCCAGCAGCCAGCCGCGTGACAGGTTCGGGGCAAAATCGCAAAAGCTGCCAAATCCGGCGTAGACGTTGCCACTGGTCAGCAACAACCCTGGGCGCTGCCGCTGGTAGGTGGCGTTGAAGCTGAGGGTAGTGCCGTCGGTCAGCGTGTGCGAGGCTGCGATCACCACCGGCTTGATCTTGTCGGTGAGGCTGCCCAGGTCGAGCGCGTGAATGCGGTAGGTGGGTCTGCCGGCATCGTTGGTATAGACGATCGCGTACAGAGTGTTGCTGGAAGAGTCAATGACCGGAGTGGAATTGATGCCTACATTCGGCCCATTGTTGGTGCACCCCAGCGGATGCGGTACCGGGGCGCCGAAGTTGGGACTCAGCAGGACGTCCCCGCTCTCGGAGTCAATGGCATAAACCGTATTGCCCTCGCTCGCGACATACACCACGTCATGCTTACCCTGGTAGCTTCCGGCGGTGATGATCACGCCCGGAACGAGAAGAGGTTGTCCGTCCACCTGGTCATCGAGCGAGACCGTGTGCAGCAGCCCAAAGGAAGAACTAGTCACGTTGGCGGGTGTGAGGACGGTCTCTTGCTGGTTCCAGCCGGTGCGGTTGTTGTCGTAGTGGTACGTGGTGACGGCGATCTGGCCTACGGCCACGAGAGTGCTGAAAGGAATCAGAAGCGTGGCCAGAACGGCGCGGCTCACTCGAATGCTGCGAGGATGGGACATGGGATTTTAGGGTCCTTTTTGCGGTCTTTTTGTGGGGGAAGGCCGATGTTTCGGCGAGCTTCGCGGGGGAAACGAAGGGCGAAGCACAGTGAGTTTACGGCATTAGCTGCAGGTTGTAAAGCAGCAGGAAGCCACGGCATGGCCTGCCGTTAACTAGCGCGTTTGCTTCGAGATGGAGTGGTGGCCCCGGCGTGAGTCGAACACGCGACCTTCGGTTTAGGAAACCGCTGCTCTATCCATCTGAGCTACGGGGCCGTGACGACAACCTCATTTTCTCACACTAATTTGCACACTGCGGCATCGCGCCACTTTCGGTTCTCACCGCCGGTTCACTGTCCCGAAGGCTCAGAACAGCGGCTTGCGCGGCGAGATTTTCCTCGACTTTTCCCATCCCACCCCGAGCATCGTCGTTGTCTTGATGGGGGGACGTGTCACATCGACATTGTAATGTCGCAGTATTCACTGAAAGCCGCTACCCAGCCAGGAGGAGCCCCGGCCTCTAGTCCACCTAAACTTAGACTCACTAGATTTCGGGCCAATGACAGGACAGTAGGAATTTGCTGGCAGTGAATTCAGTTCGTTCTGGCGAGTAGAGATTCGACCAATATTACGTAAGGAAGGCGCAAGAGCAAGGGAACAAAGAAACAGCAAAGCCGCGTCAGAACTTAGAGGGTCTTCCGCCACATAGTTCCACCGCATGTTTCCAAGCCTTCGCCAGTCGCTGCGCGTAGGCCACGTCGTTCACGATAAGCCACATCTTCTGCGTCTTTGACGTGCTTCTTAGTTCGTGTTCGGCTCCTGTCAGCTTTGAATAGGTTCGCACGTATTCCTCGTTGATCGAAGTGGCCCCGTCACGTGTCAGAAAGTAAACTTCCGCTCCGCTGCAGTCGAGTTTGCACAGTGTGACCTCTTCAGGATCGGCGCAGTCAAACACGTCCTTGTGCAAATCGAAGGTCTTTAGTTTGATTGAGTCCGGGTCAATGTCGCGCAAGTTGAAAGTGTAATCAGCCTTGCTGGGGGTATCCTCCCAAACACCGATGGGCGAGGTCTCGCTGTGAATCAAGGCGTTGCAGCCACCTTTTGGAAAGAAGGTTGTGTGAAACTCTTCGCTGATTTCTTCAGTGCCGTTTTTTCTTGGAGCGTAGTGTCTTTCAAACCCGTGACCTTGACTGAAGATGTCCGCCCCTTCGTGTGGATTGTAGGTTTGCTCAATCCATGTGAGAGTCTCATTGAGATCACGGCGGCGCTGAACTGCTCGATAAGCTACGAGGGCCAGCAGAGCGAGCACAATGACTAGTCCAGCGGCAAGCTTCTTTATCATGATCCCAGCAAGATTGTAGTTGCTCCCGCAAGCTGCCACACGGTTTCAATCCTCGGAAAAGGTCGTATTGAACTGCATGTTCTGGAGATTGCACGTAGCGGTCGACGAATAGGCGTGACCGGACAGGCTGCGATAGCTACAGTGGACGACTACATTCATCACGTCATCACCTGTTTTTTCGGCGGCCTGGAAAAGCTCCCTGTCGTTACACTTCGACAAGTACTCCGGAGCGCCTTGCTGCAGATACGAGAACGTGCCCGCTAGATCGCTCTCTTTCAGCGACCATTTCACCTCCATCGCTGGCCCCTTCCCGATGTTCTCCACTCGCGCAAGGTTCATGGTCTGGTTGAAAGTCAGGATCACCGCGGGGCGAAAGCCGGCCTCAACCTGCCTCTCAGCCGCCACGCGCATCTTCCTAGTCTCCAAAAGATACCAGCCGATAAGAAGCGCACTTAGGAAGAGCAGCTCTGCCTGCAACGCTGCCCACAGCGGGGCCCGCGCCGGGTCGTTCATCATGGCCCACAAAGTGGAGAAGGGATGGAACACAGCAGGCCAGTGTAAGCCGACCAGTCCGAATAGGGCAAACCAGAACGAATCGAAGCGCACGCAGGCGCGATGCGGCCACTGAAGAGGCTGAGCCGGTACCCTCTAAGGAGCCTATAACGAGCAAATGTCGTGCATTCACGTACGGTTGGGTGGGGCAGAGTAAAACGATTGAGGTTACGCCTCGTGGCCTTCCTTCGAAGAATTAGGAAACCGCTGCTCTATCCATCTGAGCTACGGGGCCATCTGAGCTACAGGCCACTGCGAGGCAGACTTATTATCTCACGGTCGTTTGCAGGGGCTGGCGGTTCATTCCCCCGGTTCGAACCGGTATCCCACCCAGGGTTCAGTGACGATGTAGCGCGGGGACGACGCGTCGGGTTCCAGCTTCTTGCGTAGCTGTCCCACGAAGACGCGGAGATACTCCACCTGTTCGGTGCTTTGCCCGCCCCAGATCGCGCCCAGCAGAGTGCGGTGGTTGACGACTTTGCCGGGACGACGAGCCAGGTACACGAGCAGGTCGAATTCTTTGGGAGTGAGGCGCACTTCGCGGTGGTGGACCGTCACTTTGTGCGCGGCGGTGTCGATGCGAAAATCGCCGACCTCGATCACCGCGTCGGGTTCGTTGTCGGCGGGAACCCGGCGGAGATTGGCGCGCACGCGGGCCAGAAGTTCATTCATGCCGAAAGGCTTGGTGACGTAGTCGTCGGCGCCGGCGTCGAGGGCTTCGACTTTTTGCTGTTCCTTGTCGCGGACCGAGAGCACCACGATGGGAACCTGGGAAACGGCACGAACTGAGCGGCAGAGCTGCACGCCGTCAATCGACGGCATGGAGAGATCGGTGATGATCAGGTTGGGCGCCCAGTCCTTCATGATTTCTAGCGCCATTTCACCGCTGTTGGCGACGCGGATGTCATAGCCTTGCGCGGAAAGGCTGGTGCGCAAAACGCGCGTGATCTGGGGCTCGTCATCCACCACGAGAATGTGAGGCGGATCGGGCATCAGCGGGCCTCCTGGGTCACGATGTGCACATCGACGGAGGGCGAGTCGCGGAGGAAGCGCTGGATCGCCGACATATAGAGGTATCGTTGCCAGCCAGTGCGTGCCGAGCGGCCAAAAATTACCTGCGTGATGTGATGCTCACGCACGAGTTGAGCGACACCGTCGGCGATGCTTCGACCCGACGTGCGCACGACATGGGCGCCCAGATTCTCGGCGAATCGAATGTTCTCTGCCAGCGTCTTCTGGTCTTCGGGCCGGGTGTCGCGGCCCACGTCGATATAGAGAACGTACAAGTCGCCCCCAATGGCCTGCGCCATGCGTGAGCCGCGGGCGATCAGATATTGCGCCGCGGGATTCGAACTGACGCAGACGCCGATGCGCTCGCGTACGGTGTGCGCCGGCTGGGTCCCATCTTTTTCCAGAAAGGCGTCGAGACTACGGTCGACCACTCCGGTGACCTGGCGGAGAGCGAGTTCGCGCAAGGCGATCAGGTTGCCGGGCCGGAAAAAGTGCGAGAGCGCGCGCTGGGCACGGTCCACGGGATAAATGTCGCCGCGCTCCATACGCTTTTGCAGGGCCTGGGGCGTCAGGTCGGCGAGGACGATTTCGTCCACGCGCTGCATCACCCAGTCAGGGACCGTTTCACGAACCTGCACGCCGGTGATCTGCTGGACCGTGGGGCCAACGCTCTCGACGTGCTGCACGTTCATGGTGGAGAGCACATCGATCTTGGCCTCCAGGATCTCCATGACGTCTTCATAGCGCTTGGCGTGTTTGCTGCCCTCGATATTGGTGTGCGCCAGTTCGTCGATGAGAACGACGGAGGGTTTGCGAGCGACGATGGCGTCCACGTCCATCTCGTCAAAGGCAGTACCTTTGTACTCCAGTTTGCGCGGGGGAATGCGGTCGAGCTTGGCGGCAAGTTCGGCTGTGGCCTTGCGGCCGTGGGTTTCGACCACCCCAACGGCAATGTCTTCGCCGCGGCTGGCCCGGCGGATGGCCTCGCTCAGCATGTTGTAAGTCTTGCCGACACCGGGAGCGTAGCCGAGGAAGAGTTTGAAGATGCCCCGCGGCTTCTCCGGCGGGGCGACTTCGCTCAACCATTCCTCGGGCGTCTTGGTCATCGCAGCTATTGTCTTTCCCGGCGCCGGAATTGTCACGTCCGCCGTATCGTCCATCGTACAATGCGGGAGTGAAAACCGGGTCGCAGACGCAAGCGGTTCGCTACGCATTGGTGGTGGCGGCGATTGGAGTGATCACGTGGGTCGACTACCGGCTGCACGTTAATCACACCACCGTCGCATTGATGTTCCTGGTCGCGGTGCTGCTGGCGTCGGCCTATTGGGGCCTGCGTTACGCGGTGGTGCTGGCTGTGGGAGCCACTGCGGCGTTCAATTATTACTTCCTGCCCCCGATCAAAACATTCACCATCGCCGATCCGCAGAACTGGGTGGCATTGATCGCTTTTCTGGTGACTGCGCTCGTGGCCAGCAATCTGGCCGAACGCGCACGCCGCGAGGCGGAACAGTCGAAACAACGCCGCCGCGATGTGGAGCGGCTTTACGGTCTAAGCCAGCGGCTTCTGGCCTCGGAGAATGTCCTCGAACTTCTGAATGCTCTGCCGCTCTATGTCGAGGAAACGTTCTCTGTGGGGAGTGTGGCCGCCATGGCCGCGGACCACCCCACGGTTTACCGGTCGTCGCTCGATGCCGCTTTCGATGAAACTGTGCTGCGCTCGACGCTTCTGCGCGGGGAGCCCATCACGCAAGGAGGGGTATCTTACGTGCCGCTGCGGCTTGGAATGCGGACGGTGGGAGCGTTGGGCGTTACGGGCAGTGATCTTTCGCGAGAGACGCTCGATGCGCTGGGAGGCCTGGCTGGTCTGGCGATCGAGCGCGCCCGCGCCCTGGAGGCTCTCAGCAAGAACCGGGCGGAGCAGGAGCATGAACGCTTGCGAACGGCTCTGCTCGATTCCGTGACGCATGAGTTCCGCACGCCGCTGACTTCCATCAAGGCCAGCGTGACTACGTTGTTGTCGAGCGCCACGCTCGACGACGCTGGAAGACGTGACTTGCTGACGGTTATCGACGAGGAGACCGATCGCTTGAACCGACTGGTGGGCGAGGCGGCGGAGATGGCGCAACTCGACGCCGGCATGTTCAAACTCGATCTGCAGCCGCATTCGATGTGGTACGCGCTGCAACCGGCGTTAGAAGATGCGAAGGCCTCGCTCGAAAATCATCCGATGGATGTTTCCGCCGCTTACGGAGAGTTGCCAAAGGTGCGTATGGATGTGCAGCGTATTCGCGAAGTGCTTATGCACCTGCTGGAGAATGCCGGCAAATATTCCGATCCGGGAGTCCCGATCAAAGTGACCAGCGAGGTCAAGGGCGACAGGCTCGTGACCAGTGTTGCGGACCGCGGGCCGGGCATCGATTCGTTCGAGCAGTCGCTGATCTTCGAGAAGTTCTATCGCGGCCAACACCAACGCTATACCGCCCCGGGAACGGGAATGGGGCTGGCGATCGCGAAGGTCATCGTGGAGGCTCACGGCGGGACGATCGGCGTGGTCAGCCAGTTGGGGAGCGGCTCAGTGTTTTCGTTCAGCCTGCCGATCGAGAAGGGACCCCGATCGTAAAGCGCCGCCTTGCGACGGCTACTTCTTGATGTAGAAGGCGGCTTCTTCCGGGCGCATTACGCGCGGGATCCACAGCGGGCGGCGCAGGCCGCCGGGGCCGGGAGCCGGACGAGTCAGGGCTTTCCATCTTTGATAGACGGCGAAGGAAAGATTGGTGTCGACGAAAATGTCGCCGTAGCGGTCGTCGGTGCCGGCCTTTTCCACGCGCACCATCTGATGCCAGCAGTGCATGCCGCTGATGGGATCTGGATGGACGGGGAATGTAATGTCCTGGTGCACGCCGGCGTCGCTCCACCAGACGCGCTTTGTGTCTGAATCCTTGCTGTCGTAGGGTTCCACGCTCTCGAGTTGACGCATCTTCCATTGACCTTTGGCGACTTCTTTCAGATCGACCCAGGCGCTCGACATGCGTTCGACCTGATCGTCTTTATTGATGCGCCAGCGGCCGAGGTGGTGAGAGCACGCAACAACGCCGGGCGTCAGGCCCTCGGTCACCCAGGCGTGGAGCACGAAGTAGCCGATCTCGGTGTGGACTTTCATCAGGTCGCCCGTGCGCACAGCGCCGAGTTGTTTCGCGTCCACGGGATTCACCCAGAGCGGATTCTTGTGCGAAATTTCATATAGGAACTTGGCGTTGCCTGACCGCGTGTGAATGAGATTCGGCAGTCGGAAGATCGGCAGCAGCGTGTAGATGTCGCCGTGCGCGTCTTTCGGCCACTCGACTACGGGCGTGTACTTTGGGTCGAAATCTTCTCCCGGCTGACCCAACGACGCGCCGTGGGCCGAGCGGTCGATGTGGCTGCGGTAGTATTCGGGCAGAGTGAATTCCGGCCACTTCCAGTCGGCCATGGTTTTCGAGAACAGCTCGAGCTTGCGCGACGGAGTGTTGTAGCCGACGACCGGCTTGTCCTCGACCATCACTCCAACGGGCTTCCCATCTTTGGTGACCACGCCGTTTGGTCCGACGGTAGAGCCGGCGAGATCGGCGGCTGCTACCGGCTTTTCGTTCAGCTTGTAAACGTCTTTCGTCACCTCGTACGCGCCGTATTTGCGCATGTATTCGAGTGGCTTGAGCCCCTCTTTCTTCGCGGTTTCGGGCAGGCCGGGGACGGAGTTCTCAAAAATCCAGCCGTAATATTCGTCGACCGTAAGTTTTTCTCCGGGCTTGTACGGTGATTCGAAATATTGGCGGATGCCCATCGAACCGTCGGGATCGATTGCCCACGAGAGGTTGATCCAGAACTCGTCTTCCTCCCACACTTCGCCGGGATTGGCCTGGTAGGTGTACTCGAATTTTTCACCGGCCCGTTCGCGCAGGACGCGATTCACGGGCTGGCGAAAGCCGATCCATTTCCCGGCGTACGATTCCTGACTCATCAAGTCGTGGCGTTCGGAGCTGAATCCCATGGGCAGGACGTAGTCGGCGAACCAGGCAGTCTCGCTCCAGGTGGGAGACAGGGCCGCGTGCAGTCCGACTTTTTCTTCATCGCGGAGCATCTCGATCCAGGAGAAGCCGTCGGGATACGTCCACACCGGATTGAACACGCGCGTGAAATAGGCTTCGATGCGGCCGCGTCCCTCTTTCAGAAAGTGCGGGAGCAGGAATGACATTTCGTGCGTGCACAGCGGCCACTCCTGCGGATAGAGCAATTCGTTCCAGCGTTTCTGTGGGGGCGGGACTTTGAAGGTCTTGGGAACGAACTTGTTCCAGGCATTCAGGTTGTGGCCGCCTTCGGTTCCCACCGAACCAGTCAGCACGTGCAGCAGCATCAGCGCGCGCGCTGGTTGCCATCCGCCGAGGTTGCCGGAGGCGCTGCCGCGCCATAGATGCGAAGCGAAGCGGCTTCCCGCAGTTGCGATTTCGCGTGCGGTCTTGACGATGACGTCGGCTTTGACTCCACTTTCTTTTTCGGCGAACTGCGGCGTGAACTGCGCGTAATGCTTCTTCAGGGCTTCAATGACCGCCTCGAAGCTCTGGTCCTTCGCTTTGAAGCCATCGACTTCCAACTCTTCCCAGTTGGTCCAGTTCTTGACGAACCTGGCGTCGAAACGGTTTTCGTTGAGAATCACCATCGCCATCGCGAGAAGAACGGCGGCTTCTGTGCCGGGGTAGGTCGGCATCCAGTAGTCGGCCATGCTCGCCGTGTTCGAAAGGCGCGGATCCATCACCGCGAGCTTCGCGCCGGCCATCTTGCCGTCGATGATGCGCTGCGCGTGCGGATTGAAATAGTGCCCCGACTCAAGATGCGCCGAGAGCAGCAGGATGAAGCGCGCGTTGGCGTGGTCGGGTGATGGACGATCGGCGTAATGCCAGAGCAGATAACCAAGCCGCGCCGACGACGAGCAGACGTTGGTGTGCGAATTGTGGCCGTCGATGCCCCACGCCTGCA
>Ga0075017_100002544_pt1 | contig 11423 bp, 13 predicted proteins | sample AleBraG_ABR_2012_FD_71475 | JGI IMG/M metagenome (GOLD analysis project Ga0075017, IMG submission 71475) | Freshwater sediment microbial communities in response to fracking from Pennsylvania, USA - Alex Branch Run_MetaG_ABR_2012 | ecosystem: Environmental > Aquatic > Freshwater > Creek >...
TCGGCAATCCGCTCGTTGTAGGCCAAAAAATCCGCACGTACCGCATCGGCCTGGGTCGCGGTCAGGAGTAGCATCTTGAAGGCCGCGTCGTCCACATCGGTCGAAGTCGCCAGTTTGAAGTAATTGAAGCTTCCCTGGCGAATGTAGCCTTCCAGATTCGATTGCAGTTGCTTGAGATCGCCGAATGCGCGCGTGGCGGCGGTCACCGGGTCCACCTTCTTCACCAGCAGTTCCGCGAAGTCGGTCAAGCGTTGTGTTTTTTCTTGATGGTCCTTTATGTACATGTAGTGGGTCAGCGCCCACGACTCGGCATAAAAGATGGAGCCCTTGTTTTCCTCGTGGTAGTAGGGCGAGTTAGTGTCGACGGTGAACAGGGCGGCCAGAGGCAGCAGCCGGCTCTCGCGCAGCAACATCAGATTCCCCGGACTCGCCTGGCCAACCGCGACCTCCTTTTCGTGGATATCGGTGTTCTGATAAAACTCCGCCAACCCTTCATTCAGCCACAAGGGCAGCCATTCTGCCGACTTACTAAGAAGCAGGTGCGTGTACTCGTGATAGACCACCGAGTATGGGTGTTCGCCCTCGGCATCCACCCGCATAAGAACATAGTTCTTGTCGGGCGCCCGCAGAAAAAGCCCACCCAACTTGAGCTGCCCTTTCGCCAGATAAGCTTGCGGCTCAAGAGTGCGGAAGTCTTTCTCGTCTTTGATGGCGAGCACGATGATGGGCGAACCGCTATCGATGGACAGGTGCGGAAACGCTACATGAAAAACCGAGCGCATGCGCTCAAAATGGTCCGCGATGCGCCGCCCCGTCTTCTCGTTGGCATTCGTGACCACGGTGAAATGCGGGGTGCGGACCTCCAACCAGTTCTCGGGCTTAGCGCGTGCCGGAACCGGTGCAGCGGCGAGCAGGGACACGAGCAAACCAATACGTTGCCACATAGCTAGACACTGCAGACGTAACCGAGCCATTAGAGATATAACGAAGAGCACGGCTAGTCAAATGAATTCTACGCCCCAACTTAGTTCGGGCTCTTACTTCACCGTAACCTGCGTGATCTCCAGATCGGGGTAGGCGTGGTTCCACTGCGCGGAAATGTTTTCAAACGTCAGGCGGAAAGGTTTGCTCTGTCCGGGCGCGAGGGGTGAAAGGTTGAAATCGACGGCTTCGTCGTAAGGTCCGCCGGTACGCAGCACGCGCAGCGGAAGTTCTTCGCGCTGCGCCGTCTGGCCCATGTCGTCCTTGAACGTGACCTGCACCACCGCGTGGATGACTGTCTTATCGCCGGCATTGGTGATGACGCCATCGATATAGCTGACAGTTGCGCCTACAAAGTTCTGCGCCGCGCTGGTCTTCATGTCCGAGAATTTCAGGCTCGCGGCATAGGCTGGAGGCGCCGCCGGCTTCTTCTCTTCGGCTCGGAAAATCAGCGCCAGCAAGCCGACCACAATTCCGACGACGGCGATCCCGATAAGAATCGGACGCAGGCTGGACTCCTGCCGCTCTGTCGTAGGATTGGCGCTCGGCAGGATCAGGCTGCCCATGGCCGGATTGTACTACCACCCAACACGTGGTTGTCCCTACGCTAGCGTTTGCCCTCGCCGGAAGACGATGCCGGCGTAGCACTCCCCGATCGCCGCGCATCAGCCACCCGGTAGTTGCTGTATTCAATCGTCAGCGTGGCGCGCCCGCCCAGGCGGATGTAACTCACCGACTCGTTGCGCCGTGGCAGCCAGAAGTTCTCCACCTTCATGTACTCGTGATGAATTTCGCTCTTCTTTGTCCAGAAGGAAGGATTCTGGGCCGGCTCGGCGTCAATACGTGTCACGGCAAAATCCGTTCCATCGACCCACACTTTGCCGCGATAGAGGTACTTGCTTCTCGCTTTCGGAGAGACAGCAAGCACATATTCGCTGCCTTTGTCGGTGGACTCGTAGCCGACCAGCGCTATGTCATAGTTGTTGCGGTTGAGCAGCGTGCGGGCATGCATTTCCGGCTCTGCCGCTTCTTTTTCGCTTTCCAGCAACCGTTTGAACACGCGCTCGATGATCAGCTTCGATCCGGTTTGCGCGAGGACTTTAAAACTCTTGCTGGAAGGACTGTCATAGGTCGCCGCCACGGTCATTTCAGCCTCGCGATCGCTCGGGAATCCGCGATAGTAAAGGCGATAAACGCGCGTAGCTTCGTAGTGACGCAACGCCTGCGCCCGCTCTTCATCTTGGTGGACGAGATTGTTAATGACCTGATCGACGGAGAGCGGCGCAGTCGTGATGGAAGGCGGGAGCGGGCTGGAATCGACGGCGGCCACTCGGGCGCATGACAGGGCGAAAGTCAGCACCGTGAAGAGTCTGATCGTACTCCGAAGCGTAAGCTGCATCGAACTCGAAACCGCGAGCATGCCTTACCGATCCATTATTTACCGATCATAGTGCAGCAGCGAGAACACGTCGTACCTCGCCAGTTTCTCGCGGCCTTTCAGGAAATCGAGTTCGACCGCAAACGCCAATCCGGCAATGTGCGCGCCCAATCCGCTGGCCAAGTCCGCTGTGGCGACCGCTGTTCCACCGGTGGCCAGCAGGTCGTCCACGATCAGAACGCGCTGGCCTTTTTTGATGGCATCTTTGTGGACTTCCAGCGCGTTGCTGCCATATTCGAGTTCATAGCTGATCTTCACCGTTTCGGCAGGCAGCTTGCCCGGCTTGCGGACCGGGACGAATCCCGCGTTCAGCCGGTAGGCGAGCGCTGGTCCGAAGATAAATCCGCGCGCTTCGATGCCAAGCACCACGTCAATTTCTTTTTCTTTCCCAATGTAGTTTTCCGAGAGCGCGTCGATCAGGCGCGCGAAGCCGAGTTTGTCCTTGAGCAGCGTAGTGATGTCATAGAACAGGATGCCCTGTTTCGGAAAGTCAGGCACTTCCCGGATAAGTTTCTTCAACATCTCGCGATCTACTGGTTGGGTCGGCATCTTGGTCTGCATTGAAAGGTCAAGCTCCTCGAACCTGAAATGAATGGAGTCCCGAGTTAAGTCCAGCGTCCGGCTCGGCGTCGAATTCCTCTACGTCATCCACTCGCGCCGCTCGCGGCCCTTCTTGCAGACGCGACCGCAGTCCGGCCAACTGTTCGCGCGTTCCCATGGCCAGCACCTCGACGCTGCCATCGTGATTGTTGCGGACCCATCCGGCAATCTGCAGGATGTGCGCCTCGCGCTCGACAAACCAACGGAAGCCGACGCCCTGCACACGTCCACGCACCAGGAATCGGCGGGCTTGAGCGCGAGATGGACCGCTTGTGGAAGCCATGGTTCGATTTTCGATTGAAGAGGTCAGATTGCAGAGGTGAAAACCAGGTTCTGACCTCCGCAATCTGACCTCTAACCTCTGACCTATTGCGCCCGCGACAGATAAGTCCCCTCCGCCGTGTCCACTTTGATCTTCTCGCCTTCGTTGATGAACGGTGGCACCTGGACGATGAGCCCGGTTTCGGTCTTCGCCGGCTTGGTCACGCTCGATGCGGTTGCGCTCTTCAGGCCGGGCTCGACTTCCATCACGGTCAACACCACCGTCTGCGGCAACTCGATGCCGACCGCTTTGCCATCGAAAAACTCGACCTTGATCTGCAGGTTGGGCGTCAGGTACTCCACCGCATCCCCCAGAATGTCGCGAGTCAGGTGGGTCTGCTCGTAGTTTTCCGTATTCATGAAGTAGTAGTCGTCGCCGTCGCTGTAGAGAAACTCCATGTTCTCCTCGTCCACGTTGACCTTCTCAATGGGATCGGGCGAGCGAAAACGGTGCTCGAACATGGCGCCGGTACGCAGGTTGCGGAGCTTCGCCTGGATGAAGGCGCGCAGGTTCCCCGGCGTGCGGTGCTCGACACTGAAGACGGAATGCAAGTCATTGTTGTGCTTGATGATCATGCCGGGGCGGAGTTGGGTTGCTGGAATCGACATTGCTGGTTTGCATCTCCTTACTCTGCTAGGAATTCTAGGCGGCGGGGCAGGTCAACAAGGCTTCCGCCGCACTTGGAACCAACAGCTCATTTTACACAGGCACAGAGTATTGTGGGAGCTGCGCCGTTCACCGATTTCGAGCATGTCCTTACGCGCTAGAGCGGCCCGGTCGTTCTGGGACTAAAATGTAGAGACGGGGCTCGCCCCGTCTGGCAGTATGAGCATGAACGATCGGGAGGTTCCCTTATGCGCATTGGAAAATACGAGAGTTCTGACGGCACGGCCGGCACCGCAATCTCATTCTTGCTGATCGGGCTTGGGGTTGGTGCGGCTCTAGGCCTGTTGCTCGCTCCGAAAACCGGGCGGCAACTGCGGAAAGACCTGCGGCGGTCTTATGACGACGCACTGGAAACTGCCTCCGAGTGGACCGACCAGGCGAAAGACCGTTTCGAGGATGCGGTCGAAAAAGGCGGCGACTTCGCCGACGACTTGCGTGCCAAGACCAAGCCTCTGAGCGATTTACTGCGGCGGTCGTAGATTACGGCTGGTGGTTGGCCGTTCGTCGCTAGTCGTTGGGAAAGTCTTGATCCTACGGTTCGGGTTGCGTTTCGTCTTCGAGCCTGCGTTTCTTCTTGCGCACACTGCGGATGACCACGCCCACCGAAAAGCGGAAGTTATCCTGCTTCTGTTTTCCGACAGATCGAAACGAGGTGCCGGTCTGGAAGTAATCGGCCTTGAAGCGCAAGGCGAAGCGTTCATTGATTTTCCGGTCCAGGCCGCCGCCTGCTATCACGGCCCGGCCCGTTCCGATCGCCGTGACGGAAGGGCCAGACGGGAACTTCTCCACGCCTCGTGTGCCCTGATGCCCGTACATCAGTTCGCCAAACGGCGTCCAGCCTTCATACTTGCGCCGTGCAAATTGCGCACCGAACAGGAAGTTGTACTCTCGGGTCGTCACATCGAAGGTGGAACCTAGGGCACAGTTGGGCTGGCAAGGCGGTATCTGAAATGGCTTCGGCACATCCACCGGAATCTTAGATGTTCCATAGTATTGCCCGCCTTCCACCAGGAACCCCAGCCAGCTGGCCGCGTTCACCCCGAGAGAAGCGTCCCAGCCCGGCAAGCCCGCCCAGTGTCCGGCATTGAAAAGACCGGCCTCGGCATACGAGCCTCCGCCAAACAGTTCGAATCGCGGATACGGGTGCACGGCTGCCGGGTTGACCTTCGGAGGAGTCGGAACCTCAGCCGGCTCCGGGGCGGGCGTCTGAGTCGGCGCTGGGTTTTGTGCTGGCGCTGGCGTTGGAGCCTGCGCCCATGACATCACGCACAGCGCAGCCACGCCCGCCAAAACACCCAGGTATTTCCTCACGATTCCTCCTAAAAGATATCCATAGAGACGCGGCTTGCCGCATCTCCGTTCGCGGCGGGAGACGGGGCAAGCCCCGTCTCTACATGGTCGCGGGCTTTCCGAAAACGGTATTGTAGTGAAGCCGAATGTCCCCGCATGTCCCCTGCTCCGGCGAATAGACCACGCAGGTATCAAAAGGTCGCGAATAGACGTGCAGGGTTACGGCGCGCTGTTCGGCTTCCCGTGGATTCACCACCCGGTGCACCGGCTCCTGCGGATCGACCGCGCACGGATTGGCCACCGTCAACTCCACCGTGTTAGATGCCAGCAAACGGCATGTGCCCGCCTCGAGATCCTGAAATTCAACCCGAAAATTTTCGACCAGCAGCCTGCCCACCGGGGCCGCCATCCAGCAATTCTGGTCGCGATGGTTGTGCACCGAACTGCCCTGCCCAACTTCCCAGCAAACTGCCACCAGTTCGTAGAGTTCGGTTTTGTCGATCAGGTTGCGCGTGTAGTGCTGCCGGTCCCAGCTCAAATAGGGACCAAGACTGGCTTCCGCAACCGGCATCTTCGAAAGCAACGAGCGTATCTCCTCCGTTGCATCGAAGGCCGATGCGGTCAGCGCGCGAAGGCTCCTGACCAATTCGTCTATCGGGACTCGCGATGGTGGCGCCTGTTCAGTCATAGATGTGTTCGACAAACTATTGAGTATACCGTGCCCCGTACTGGTTGATCGTGTGCAGTGGCTTGATAGTGTGGAGCGGGCGCCCTCGCCCGCGGCCTTTGACTTCGGTGGTTTCGATACAATCGAAAGCGGCCAGAGAACCCATAAGAGAATCCATGGAAACGAAACTGACAGAAGCCGAAGTCCGCGTCCTGGGCTCGCTGATCGAAAAGGACATCACTACGCCGGAGTACTATCCGCTGTCGCTGAACGCGCTGGTGAACGCCTGCAACCAGAAGACGAATCGCGATCCGGTGATGCAGTTGGGCGAAGACTCGGTGCGCGACGCTTTGGAGGGCCTGCAGCAGCAGCGCATGGCTGGTCCGGCCCGGGGCGCCGACAGTCGAGTTACCAAGTACGAGCAGCGCTTGCAGGAGGTGTTTAATTTCACGCGTCCGGAAATCGCAGTGCTGTGCGTCCTGCTGTTGCGCGGCCCGCAGACCCCGGGCGAACTGCGTGGACGCGCCGAGCGTATGTTTCATTTCGAAGCGCTCGACGATGTGCAATCGGCATTGCAGAAATTGATGCAGCGGGACCCTCCGCTGGCCAAGGTCCTCCCCCGGCAGCCGGGGACCAAAGAATCCCGATATGCACATCTCTTTGCCGGCGATGTGGTGGAACTGGAAGCCTCTGCGCATTCCAGCGCCGCGGTGGAGCGCATTCCGGCAGACGGGGAACGCATAGCGCGGCTGGAAGAAGACGTGGCGGAATTGCGGCGAGAACTGGGTGAAGTGAAGGATCAGTTGGAGAGATTTCGTAGGCAGTTTGAGTGAATATCACCGCCGAGACGCCGAGAAGACCCGAACCTGAATTCTAGTCCTGCCTTTCTCGGCGTCTCGGCCGTAAATGGTCTTCTACAACACCCGTTCCTGCGTATAGCCCGCGGCGCCCAGCGCCGAGATGATCTCGGCAATATGATCGGGCCCGCGAGTTTCCATCGTGATTTCAATCGCAGTCTCACCCAGGCCCACGCCGTGGTAGGCGCGGTCGTAGTCCGTTTCAACAATATTGGCGCGATGCTGCGCCAATATGGACGTAAGGCGATTGAGCGCGCCGGGATAGTCGGGCAGGTGGACGCGCAGACGCACCAGGCGGCCGTCTTTAACGAGTCCGCGCTCGATGATGCGCGACAGTAGCGTAACGTCGATGTTTCCCCCGCACACCAGCACGGCAACTTTCTTTCCGACCAGCGGCAGCTTGCGGTTCACCAGCGCCGCCAGCGCCGCTGCCCCCGCGCCTTCCGCCAGAGTTTTTTCGCGTTCCAGCAGCAGAAGAATGGCGTTGGCGATTTCCTCCTCTTCGACGGTAACAATGTCGTCCACGTACTTCTGCACCAGCGGCAAAGTGCGGTCGCCGGCGCGCCGCACGGCAATCCCATCGGCAATGGTCGAGGCCGCCACCAGCGTCACCGGCTTGCCTTCGGCGACCGCAACTTTCATCGACGGCAGCCGCGAGGGCTGCACCCCGAACACTTGAATCTTAGGATTCGACTCCTTCAAAGCGCAGGCAATGCCGCCAATCAAACCTCCGCCGCCAATCGGAACCACCACAGCTTCAAGGTCGGGATGTTGCTGGATAAGCTCCAGCCCAATCGTGCCTTGTCCGGCGATGACGGCGTCGTCATCGAAGGCATGCACAAAGGTGAGGCGCTCGGCCTGGCTGCGGCGCACCGATTCTTCGAAAGCTTCGTCGTAGTTAGCGCCGTGCAAAACCACATCGGCGCCATAGCCGCGCGTCGCCGAAACCTTGATCAGCGGCGTGGTCAGCGGCATGCAGATCTGGGCCCGAATGCCAAGCTTGCCGGCGTGATAGGCCACGCCCTGGGCGTGATTTCCGGCCGAGGCTGCGATCACCCCCTGGGCACGTTCCTCGGGGCTGAGCAAGAGCAACTTGTTCAGTGCGCCGCGCTCTTTGAAAGCGCCGGTTCGCTGCAGGTTGTCCAGCTTCAAATAGACCTGATTGGCGGTAGATTCGGAAAACGTCTCCGAGCGCGCGCACGGCGAAAGGTAGATGGAACTCCGAATTCGGCGCAAGGCCGACTGGATGTCGTTGAGTGTAATCATTTTGCGATTGCGTTTGCGTCAGTAAGGATGCACCCATCTTACCTGACACAAACGAAGGGAGCGGGGGTAACGGATTGAAGTACAACCTCCGTAATGGCCCTTTCGGACAGTGGCTAAGTCCTTTCGAAACCTATGCAGACGTGAAAAGGCGCGTCAGAATGGGCTTTTACAGGAGTACATTCCTTGGGACTCATGCCTGCTTCGACTGCTGCCGCTCTCGCCCCCCTTCTCGCCCATCGCAAGACCGCTGCGCGGGTTGCGCTGTTTGACCTGCCCGAGGAGTCTGCCCACCTCATCACCGACTGTTTCCGTCAATTTGGTATCGAAACGGCTTCGGTGGAGCGCGAAAACGCCGATCGGCTGCAACACGAAAAATTTGAGGCCTGCGTCCTGCCCCTGGAAGAAACCGCCGGCAGCATCATTGAACTGGCGCGCAGCTCGGCTTCCAACAGCCGCATCGTCATTTTCGGCCTGGGCGGGACCGCGCAGGACGCCATGCGCTATTCGAAGTTGTGCATCAACGCCATCTTTCACGAGCCGCTGGAGCGCTCCGCGGCCATGAAGCTGGTGCGCTCGACAAGAATGCTGGTGCTGCACGAATTCCGCCGCTACGTCCGCATCCCGGTCATGACCGAGGTTGGGATCGTAATGGCCGACGGTGGCCGCATGACAGCCACCAGCCAGGAGATCAGTTCCGGGGGGATGTCGCTCAAGGGCCATCACGTTCCCGAGCAAGGGCTGCAGGTGGAAGTGACGTTTTCTTTGCTGACGCTGCCGCGCGTCTGGGTGCGCGGCCAGGTCACCTGGAAGAAGAGCAACAAAAGCTTTGGGATTCGCTTTGACCCTACCGACGAGCGCCGTCAACGGCTGAAAGAGTGGATTGCGGCCTATCTGGAAAGCTAGCAAACTGAAGAAGTTCTCTGTGTCTAGTTCGCGTCCCATAAGTTTGCAGCAAAACTTCGTCTGTCATCCTGGAAGACGCGCCCCAGCTTTGTTCACGCATTCGGCACTCAGCTCTCAGTTAAGACTGCCCGATCCCGTTACAATATCCGCGTGAGTTCTTCCGCCGCTGTCGAGCCTGAGCAATCTTCCGTCTCAGAAACTCGCCGGTTCTCCCTGCGACAACGAATTCTCCTTTGGCTCATCAGTTGGGCGGGATATCTGGCCATTGCTTTGATCGGCCCCACTCTGCGCTATTCAATATCGTGGGAGGAGCCCCCCACGCCGCCAGACGCGACTTTCGAAAAACCGGTGATTTATTCTTTTTGGCACCGCGCCGTCTTCGCGGGCGCATGGCTATGGAGAAACGTAGGCGCCGCGGTGATGGTAAGCCGCAGCTTCGACGGGGAGTACATCGCTCGGACCATCGAAAAGCTGGGCTTCGTCGCGGTGCGAGGATCGAGCAGCCGGGGTGGCGCGCCAGCTCTGCTGGGCCTGAAAAACCAGCTGGAAAAGGGCATTCCGGTTGTGTTCACGATCGACGGACCGCGCGGTCCAAAATACGTGGCCAAGCCCGGCCCCGTGCTGTTGTCGCGCGCCAGCGCCTTGCCCATGGCGGCGTTTTACGTGGCGCTCAGCGATGCCTGGGTGCTGAACACGTGGGACGCGCTGATGATCCCGAAACCATTTTCGAAAGCGCTGGTGCGCTTCAGCGCCAAGATGCAAGTCCCCGCCGAAGCCGCCGAAGCGGAGATAGATACGCAGATGGCGGAGTTCCAAGCGCAACTGCAGGCCGCGCTCGAGCGCGTCACCAGCTACGCTGAAGAACACGTTGCGCAAGTCGGGTCGGCGGATTTTCCCCTCATTAAGAACTAGCAAGTGGAGAGCCAGGCGTCCAGCCGGCCTCCCGACCGAATGCGCAATACGCCCTCGTTCCACCAGCATTTGACTTTGCATGGGGTGCCCCGGTAAATTGGCGGGGCTGCCGCTTTCGCTCTTTCTCAACCTTAGGTTCGCGCATGATCGTAGGCCGGCGCCACGCCGCCCTATGGGAAGCGGGTGCAAATCCCGCGCTGCCGCGCAACTGTAAGCGAGGACAACGCAACCGGTCACTGGGCATCTCTGAAAATGACAGCCTGGGAAGGCCGGTTGCAGCAATCGGATGCCGAGCGCAAGCTCGCATCCTCACTCGCCAAGCCAGGAGACCGGCGTGAACCGTCCACACAACCCTTTCGCGTGATAAAGGAGACGTGTATGCGGTTTTCTGGTCTGCTCTCAATTAGCTTTTTTCTGTTGGCCATCGCTCTGGTGTCCATCGCTTCCGCCGAAATCAGAATCAAAGTCGTCGATCCCCAAGACGCCGCCGTCGCTGGTGCACAAGTTCAATTGCTCAAACTAGGAAAACCCGCTCCTGCGGCCGTGCTAACCACGTCCGCCGAAGGGCTGGTGGTCCTTCGTGAATCAGCATCCAGCGCATACCGTGTTCAGGTGTTGGCTCCAGGCTTCGCGCGCGCGACGGTGGACTTTCCCCCAACAGCCGAAACCATCACTATCAAGCTCCGCCCGGCGACGGCGGCGGAAACCGTGGTCGTGACCGCGACCCGAAGTCCGGTTCCGGAACAGGAGACGGGCAGTAGTGTGACGTTATTGAGCAGCGGCGAGATCGAGGTGATGCAACCGGTCGCATTAGCAGATGCCTTGCGGTTCTTGCCGGGAGCGGCGGTGAACGTGGCCGGACAGCGGGGCGGCTTGGGATCGCTGTTCGTCGAAGGAGGCGACTCGCGCTACAACAAGGTTCTAGTGGACGGTGTGCCGATCAACGATCCCGGCGGCACGTTCGACTTTTCGACCATTCCGCTGGCCGAAACGGACCGCGTGGAATTCTTGCACGGAGCTCAGAGCACGCTCTACGGCTCCGATGCAATGACAAGCGTGGTGCAGGTGTTCGCGCGGACCGGGACGACGGCTACTCCGGAGCTGCGGCTCGGGGCTGACGGCGGCAACTTCGGTACTGCCCATGGTTTTGCAGCTCTGTCCGGGGCGCGCTCGCGCTTTGATTACGATGCCTTCGCGGATCAGTTCAATACCAACGGGCAAGGCCCGAACGCCGACTATTCGAACGCACTGCAGGGCGGCAACTTCGGCGTGCAGTTAAGTCAGCCGGTGCTGTTGCGCCTCCGGGCTCGGCACTCCAACAGCCGCACGGGTGTTCCGGGAGAGTGGGATTTCAACGGCCAGCCTCTTCTTGCCCCCGACATCGATCAACTGGCGCGGGCCAACAATTTCCTGGGCAGCGCGGAACTCACGATTTCAGGTCCTGCGCGTTGGCAACATCGGCTCGCTGGGTACGAATACAACAGCCGCCGGCTCAACCAGGACACGATCCCCGATCGCCCG
>Ga0075017_100002545_pt1 | contig 11423 bp, 23 predicted proteins | sample AleBraG_ABR_2012_FD_71475 | JGI IMG/M metagenome (GOLD analysis project Ga0075017, IMG submission 71475) | Freshwater sediment microbial communities in response to fracking from Pennsylvania, USA - Alex Branch Run_MetaG_ABR_2012 | ecosystem: Environmental > Aquatic > Freshwater > Creek >...
TCTCTGGCAAATACCACGCAACAGGCTCACTCTTGGCTTCCAAGTTAGCCATCTTCACATAGGTATCACGTTGCTCGGTCAAGTTAGCTATTAGCTTGTTTGCTTCTTCTAGCTGTGCCTCAAGCCTTTCATTTTCATCATCTAGGTCTCTACCCGCTTTTTGAAGCTCTTGTATCAACTCTTTCAAGCGTTTTATTTCTGCCTTGAGTTCTTCTAATTCATTCTTCATAGTCTATGTCTTCCTCATATCGTACACATTCATCGAGGTCTAGTTCCTCGTCTGGTATTTCCATTTCCTCTAGGTCTGTACGAACTTCCACATCCATAGCGTCAGCTACCTCAGCGAAGCATTTGTTACACATATCCAGATATTCACCAGTAGTGTGACTCTTGCGTGTTGATTCAAAGTCATTCAACAAGCGGTCACAACATGAGCAATGCATTATGCACGTCCTTTCACTTTATCTACAATAGCCTTAGCGTACATACGCAAGGTTGTGCCTTCCATCCCAGGATTGGCATTAACTTCCAGCACTACGAGTTTCTTCTTCTTTACATTGTGGACAATATCGACAGCGCCAATAGAATAACCGAGAGCCCTAACAGCATCAACGGCAATTCCACGGAGTCCTTCTGGTTCCACAATGTTCTCCCGACAGAACACATAGCCATTAGCAAGGTTGCGTACACGAGTATCTCTCTCATTCTCATAACCCCTTCGTTTCTTTTTAAGTTGGACGTCTATTGCTCGTCCGTCGAATACATGCACTCGGAATTCCTGCTTCTTAGGCACATATCGGGTGTACAACCTAGCGGGCACAACCTCATCTGGTGTCTCAGCAATGACAATTCCCTTTCCTGATGATGCAAGTAGAAGTCTGCGACATACCACAGTACTCCCACTATCAGCCCAATCACGAGCAGTCCCAATATCAGTAGTGTAGTCAGGACAGTTGATTCCATGTTCATTAAAAGATTTTAATTGTGTTAGTTTATCTGTGCCTTTCGGCAATGTAAATGCTACGCGACGACGCACACGATTGGGTGCAACACGATAGACTTTATATCCCAATTCTGCTGAGAGAGTATTCGCCAGACGTTTGGCAGACTTACTCCTCATGTTATTTGGAACAACAACAAGTTTCATTAATAGGCTCCTATAAATCCTAATTCATCTTCCAGATTAACTGGGTCTGATACGCTAGTCAGCCCACTACTAATCACCATACCAAACCCTGTTTGAATATCAGCAGGACCAGCATTGGTGTATCGACGCCATGTTTTACCAGCTACCTTAAACATTGCCTTACGATTGTTTAGAGTCATGTCTAATATCTCTGCCTCAGGTGTAGCTGGAGGGAGAAACTGTCGAATCATCATGTCAGGCTCATTCAAAGCACGAGCATATACATAGTAGCCAGAGAGGTTATTTTTACCATTAACCTCATCGAACTCCAGACACTCACCTAAGACTTGCATATTGTCCTTGAATACCTCAGTCATTTGAGTGAACCTTGGACCAGACATAGCAAAGTCAAACCTATCAGCTAACACTTCCTCACGCTTCTCTAGGTCGCTCTGACGAACGTTGCCTAGAGGCTTGAAGATTGTCTCATCTACTTTCGATTGCGTTTCAAGATTGGCATAGTAGTCAGCCAAGAGAGCATCACCGCACTCATCATTGCAGTCATTTGCCCCAAACTGGTAGCTTCCGTAGAACCCACTTTTGGAGTAGTCTTGCCGAGGACCTCCGACCTCGGTAGGACCTTTGTATGGAACCGTAAGAGTTATTTCCTCACTATCAACAGTCCAATTACCCTGCTGAGTCTGAGTGTACTTCACATGGCAACTAGCTGAGAGAGGCTTAATCTCCCCGATTGTTTTTATGTTAGGGTTGCGTGAGAGTGCCCATGCAATGAAGTTGTGTTCACTTGCATAAACCCATCCACAATTAGTTTCAACCCAGAACAATGGCCTATCATTATTGCGTAGGATGTTCAATGTCTTATTAGTGTAATCATGCCAAATGAGAGCATATGCTCCACTAATTGTCTGCATTGCTTTCTCTACGTCATTACCATGCTCATGTAGCACATGGGCAATAGCATGACTATCTACCTCAGTATCGGCCAGCTTCTTATGGTCTCCCCATAAAGTGCCATTATGCACCAATGTTATGCGGTCATCTACCACAAAAGGATGGGCATTTTGGTCCGTGACCGACCCTCTTGTTGCCGCACGATTGTGCCCAACCATAGCAGACCCATTACGAAATGCCTTGCTCAGTAGGTCTTTGTACTCCTTACGTCTACGAAAATCTGCCGCATGAGAAGCCTCCTTAGCTAGAGACATTGTCCCCTTATTATCAATGAGAAATACACCAGTACTATCCATGCCACGAAGGGCATCAACATACAATAAATCATTGAATAAATCCTGTTGTTCCTTACTAAATCCATTAATAGATTTACTGATAACTGCAATAAGTCCACACATTTTAGTTCAACTCCTCATTATCAATAGCTTCGTCAAAATCTGGTTCGTCTCTATTAGCCATATCCAAACGCGCTAATGCCTCCATTACTCGATGCTGTGCTTCTCGTGCTCTAGTTATTCTATCTGCTACTTCTTCTGCTCGGATTGGGGCTACCTCATCCACTTGATTGATTGCTTGATTACGCATCATGCCCTCAATGTCTAATGGCCGCATTCCAAGCACACCATTTTGAGCTTCATTAACCATTGCAACCTCGAAATTAACCTGTTCATGGTCTGCGTGACGAGCCTCATTCACTGCCGCTTGAACAGGCCAACCCCTTGTAATAAAGGTAGCAAACTGCTCTGCCGCCCTAGGCGTTTGGAATTGATACTGACCACCATCATAGTTGACAATGTAGAATTGAGCAGCAGTATTTTGAATTATCTGGGGTTGAGGTTGTACTGGTCGAGTATTCTGTGCCATTACTAATCCAGCCTGTGTTCCGCCTCTCATTAGGTTAGCGGCATATCTCCGTGGTACGGCAGGGGCCTGTGCTTCTACCTTGTTACGTCCCTTTCCCATGAGAGTGAACTTAGCAAAGATGATGCCTTCCTCTAGCTTCTGTCGATAGGTTTCGTTATAAGGAAGTGTCCCTTGCATTACCCGATTAAAGAATGCCTCATACTCGGATGTTGAATTAAGCGATTTAATCTCAGCAATTAAATTATTTAATTCCGTATTGCTTCCATACTTAACCAAAGCCCCAATCATATTTACCCATTGGCCTATACGATTCATGTCAGCAGTACCATGCATATGCCTAAACTCTATTGTACCATAGTTGTTAAGCGGAATCAAGTTGAGCGCAGTATATTTTTGCCAACGACGCAATACATCTGCTGAGTTACTCAGGAAGTTATGCACAAGGCTAAGGTGATTGCGACATTGATTCCAAGGGATGCAATAGATATTGTTCTCGCGTTCTTGGCCTACGTATTCAAAGAAGGTATCTTCCATTACTGAGTACACCAAGGCAATGCCAGAAACTTGCTCCGCTGTAAAGTTAGTACAATTCACATGGACATGGACACTACACCTATCACTGTAATTGGCAGGTCCAAACTTTGTCCATTTAAGAAGTGCCGCTGTCGCCGCTAGTGCATGGTCAGAGCGCATAGGAAGGGATACAAACTCTGCACTATCCCCACGCAAACTACCATCTGCCTTAGCTTGATAGTTGAATGGAGCAATTACATTGTTGTACCTTTCAGGAGACATATCCACATTCTCAGTCTCCAACTCAAGGCCAATGACTAACTCAGGATTGGCTAATCCCTCAGTTACAGCAGTGTATGTTCGCACAGCTGGTGCGTGTACTTGAAAGATTTGTGAGATTGTCTTGGCTTCATCACTCATTTAACTTCTCCTTTTAGTTCGCTTCGACGCAATGCATCCCTTACTTCCTGACCCCATAGGCCTACGTCATTAAGTTTGATTATAAACTTATCCTTATCTACTGCCCACTTGCAACTACCAATCACTTGCCCAAAGCAATAGATATGATTAGCAACAACGTCTAAGGCAAACTGTGGACTAATGGCAACCCCTGCTGGATACTTGAACAAAGAAGTTGGTGAATCAATATTCTCTACCAGTCGCTTATACATTTCTAATGGAGTTGGATTGTTGGAGAACAATGACGTTAGCGTAGTGAAGTCAACTGGCAAACGACCACCATTCAAAGTTGCAATGTAAGTATTCTTATCGCAAATACCACGAGAGTATTGACGAGCAGGAACACGGCCAATCAATAGAGGTCCACCCTCCTTGACATTGTGATAGCTACAACGCAAAGGCAGGAAAGTAAATCCAGTACCCTCCTCATCTGAGTCAGCATTAAGAATGTATCCCATCTTATCAGCATCCTCAAACTTAACCTCACGACGAGTAACCTCAATCAGACGTACAAGAGTCTGCTTACCCTTGCGGGTGAAGTGACCATATGTACCTTTGTATCTCTGATGAAATCCCTCGAAATTCTCAGACGTAAACTTCTCAAACATTTACAACCTCCAGATTAAAAGTTTTAATTAGACGTTCCGCCAATGCTTTGTCATTGTTATTAATAGCGTTCACAACATTCTCACTGTCCTCATCGCTTAAAGCGAACCGCGCTTCCGCGGCAGACACAGCACGAGAAGTGTTATCCCATACCCACTCAATTAGACGACTATTGAATATCCAGAAATTACTCAGGGTGCGATACTCCACACCATAAGCCTTATCTCGATAAGCACCAGCTTTACCATACAACTGCTTACGCAAGTCTCCCTTATCCATCAAGACTGATGGGACTCCCATAAAGAGGTCACACAAGCGAATGATAGAACTTCCGTCAACACTAGCTTTGTCATAACCAATGTGAACATGACCACCACAAGAGCGCAAAGCTTTATCCACAGCATTAGGCTTAGGATTGACGTCACCAGTCCAAGCATTATAGTCAGGGTCACAGCCAAAAACCAATGCCGCAGGGTTATCCAGTTCAGTAGCAGGGAAACTTGCCGCTGACATTTCTGCAATAGTGAATCCATATTGGTCCTTTACCATATCAGTTAAAAATTTTAATGTCAGCCCAATGCTTTCCACGAATTGTGACCGACCCTCCGCTGGAGGAATGTTAAATTCCAAGGCAACATTATCCTCTTGCACAGCATAACCCATGCCCAAAGGTAATGGCATAGGCTGTTCTTTACTACCCCCAATCAATCCAATAGACGAGCGCAGTTGCCCATTCAAGTCAATCAGAAAAGCCTCAGGGTCACATCCAAGTTTGATATTCATGCTTCTACTCCTTCTTCAACAATTTCCTCAGGTGCATACAAATCACGCCAAATGTTATTATCTGACGCTAACACATACAAAAACAAGTTACGCTTAGTGTCGTGATGTTGATGGTTGGTAAATCCCCTTTCTATTTCATATGAAATATTCTTACGCAAATCATACTTAGTAAGCCACGCATCAAAGGCTTCTTTTTGATGATTGGTCACAATGAAAATAAAGTGACTATCATCAGTCTTTTTAATGAGAGTAGCTGTCAACTCAAACTGATTGAACTCCTGACCAGCTAGACCCTTAAGGATAGTTACCCAACCATAACCACGAGGGTCTTTTATAGCCATGTCAGCATAGGCTGGATTGCTAGCCCAATTAGGAACATTGCGATGCGAGTAACCAGTGTTCATTCCATTCCAGTAGCAAGTATATATCATTCGTCTCTCCACATAAGTTTAATAAAGCCTCCCTCATCGGGCACAACTACGGACATAGTATGCTCTGACAAATCTGCACGAAACTGATGAGGAATATCCCCACCATCAGCAGGCCTACTGAACACTGCCATAAGTTTATCGATACCAGTTTGATTGTCCTCTACATGGGTGCCACAGCACACACAAAAGTTTGTGCCAGTTTGACTATATAGCCCTTGTCGAAGGTCAATCTTTTTATGCCCTATCATTTTAGCTAGGGCATCTAATATATTTTGAGGTTGTTCAGATAGTGCAATCATCTTTTACTCCATGACGTAGATTAAACTGTTCCAATATAAACTTAGTGGCATCGCTATCCTCACTCATTGCTTCAGGATGCCATTGTACTGCAAGTCCCTTGATTTGTGGGAAGTAAATTATCTCTGCTTCTACGAATCCCTCCGGTGGTCTGTAATGCAAATCATTCTTGTACACATACTGGTTAGTACTCAATGCAGGGGCAGTCCAACCAAGTAACTCATGCTGAATATTTTCATATCCTGCCATCATTTGATGATGCACAGAATTAACCTCAATGGTTTTGCCATTAAAAGTTTTAATATAGTGCATCCCGCTATGGTTTACCACATCCTGAATCAAGAACCCTCCTGCCGCCGCACATAGCATCTGTGCTCCACGACACACGCCAATGATAGGGATTTCCATTCGGACTGCTTCCTTAATCAGTCCCCATTCTGCCATATCCCTGCTCTCAATACAATGGGTGTATCGCCCTTTCTTATGCCCATACAAGGCAGGATTAATGTCAGCACCACCCCATATCACAAGCACACTATCAGTCTCTATCAACTGACTAGGGTCTCGCACTACCTCGGACTTAACACCCAATCCTTCAAATGGGAATGGTTTGCCATTAAACATGGCACTATAAACTATTTGTCTCATGCTGGCAACACTCCTGCTTTACTGATTTCCTTGCGCTTTATGTCACCCACACCCCGCGTAATTATCTCAGACAGATTAAAAATTTTAATTTCGTGACCGACCCATTCTTGACTGAGCGCCTCAGCTAACAATGTTCTATCGTGATAGTTGCACATCCAGATTTTAGATGAGCGCAATACACGCGACCAATCTACTCGTTCAAAATCAATGTCTCCGAAGTCCTCACTTGTAAAACATTTCATGGCTTCGACACATCCACGAGGTTCCATCCAAGTACCTCCCTCAGTGTTGGGGTCTAGCACAGTTACAATACAATCAATCATACTACCCTCCTAATTCTGGCAATCATTAGCTTACGGAAATTAGTTCGGACACGCTCAGTACCATAGGGAGCACCAGTCTCCTTATCGTTCTTAATCACATCCACAACTACATTCATGGGTGTAAGGCCTCCTCTCACCCAATGTACTTTCTCTGGGTCATCCTCAATGGCGACCACAGTACCATAGACAGGATTACGCTTAGGCTTTTTAAACCTCACATAATCTCCAACTTTAATATGACAACGTCCTACATTTCTGCGTAGTATTTCCTCCTTAGATAGAAAAGGACCAAGTGTAGTCGAAGGGTCAGGCGTGGCCTTGGGGGGTGCTATTCTGTAAGTGAACAAGTTGTGCCTCCTTCTCAGTTAGCTTACGCATTGTACTCGGACCACGAGTAACTACATTCTGGTACTTGTCTTTCAATGTCAAACACATTGGCTCATCTTTCGTTGAGTCATAGGGACAATTGTAATAGAGTTCCTCAATGTATGTCAACTCCAGTACATAGGACAATGGCCTCTCCTCCCCTAGTGGAACATTAGCATATGCCACTAAGTCACCTACCTTGTACTTAGTCTTGACTTCCTCTATGAATTGAGAGTACCTCCATTTGCTCCATGTGAAGGGAAGCAATAGCCTCCCTCGCCTATCAATTACACGATTTTGATAACCATACCTTTCCCTATTTAGATAGGAGTCCCTTGATTTCTCGTAAGGAGTTCTCGTATCCTCAGGTTCAGGAGGCTTGATTTCATAAGTAATCATACATTAAAAGTTTTAATGCAAGTTATCTGCAACTTGCTTGAGCAATGCCTTAGGCAAACGAGCGCCAGCGATTACTGACACACCCCAATGACCACGACGAACACGAGTCCAATGCTCGAAGCCCTTACCAAGAAACACATCGAACACATTAGAATGGAGACGTTTGATTAGCATGATAATTCCTATTAAAAGTTTTAATTACAGACAAGTTTATAACACACTGGCTCAATGATGGGCATGGAAGGCACAATTATTGTAGCACTTGGAGTGCAAGTACTAGCTTCAATGATGTGGCCTAACATAAACCCACACGCTGTTACTGTCGTGAACAGTATACATCCTGCAATAAGTTTTTCAAGCATGATTACTCCTTAGGTAGAAAGTAACGTACTGCATAATAGAACGACTCAGGAGTGCATCCCTCTATCCCCAATATCTTACCTTCAATCCTAGCTAGTTCATTAGGCAGATAGCGCAATGGTACTACCTTGATTGGAGCCATACTTGCCTCTGCTCTACCTACATACTTGCAATAATTATCTCCTTTGCTACAAAAAGTAACTTGCACATCTACTTGACCGACACGCTCAGTATCCCCAAACACTCGGACAGTAGCACCCCGATACCTACGTCCACCAATGGGACGAATATGAAAATACCTTACAACTTGACTCATAATTTCACCTTTTTAGGTACTTGCTCAATTTTAAACTCCACGTCAATAGGCCTGGCCTCGTAAAACCCACAGTCAGCTAAGACTACATTGGAGCTTTGGTCTAGCAAATCTTTCCATGCTTCAACCAAGGTTTTGCCTTGTCCCACAGTGTAGTCATGCACAATAATATACTCTGCCATGCTAACCCCTTAATGCCTTACGAGGCACACTAGGCAAAGGCCTAGCCTTTTCAAGCCTTTGCATTTTATTTAGACGAACAACGTGTTCCATTTCCCTGCGAAGTTTTGCTCGATAGGAGTCCCTTTCATTCCTGAGGTTAAGAAAATGGGATGTAGCCCATCCCACGATAAAAGAAATCAAAAATACTGCAACATATTCCATCACATCACCCCTTTCATTTTGAGTGCATTGTATGTATGCAACTTCAAATGAGCATCCCATTCACGCACACGCTTAATGCCAACGTCACGCTTGAGTGCGCCAACACACGCGGAAATGACCGACCCTTTTGCCTCAGCTAGAGGGAAACGCATACGCAGGAAAGCCTCACGCATCGCTGTGGATTGTTCAATAGTTTTCATTTCTCTACTCCTACATAATGCCCATGCATCGGGCGGTAAATGGTATTCATTGTCTCAAACTCTCCGTCAGGCCGGACAACTATTACAGTTGATGTAATAACTGCCTTAGTGTTAGTCACATATGGACTACTGTGGTCAATCGGATAGATTAGAGCTGGCCTTCCAATACTAATTCTATGCTCTTTATCTAGCCGATAGTGTACTATTCTCTTAGCATTAAAAGTTTTAATTCCTCGATTTGTAGGTAGCATTCTTAAATCCCTCAAGTTTACGACGATTGGAAAGCATAACTTCCCATGCTGTTTGCTCAGGACTAATGGTGCTATTCATTGCAATGATGGTAGCAATGATAAACAAACACACTAGTCCTATCACAATTGGAATTGCAATCATTTAATACCCTTCTTAATGTCCCGATATTTTCTATCGGATTCACCGACAAATCGCTGAGTCAATCCGTCCCATATGCGGGCTTTAAATCCGTCACTACTACGCGATGCAATACGCATTGCTTGTCCTAGGAATACTGCCTTGGATTCAATAAGCCTATCATTGGAACACCCAAAGATGGTATAACGTGGTTTAACTTTATCGGCCATGATAACTCCTATTAAAAAATTTAATTGCCAGTCAATTCAAAATCCCTAATGTGCTTCCACCATGCGTGGACTGCAAGCCCATCGGTAAGCGTAGCACCATTATACCATGCCTTTCGCAAGGCAATGTCCAAAAGCACTATATATCCATGCCTCATACAATGCCTTTAAGGGTTAGCTTTCCCTCCTTAGGTGTACCATAGGCCGCACCCTTGATATGGTCAAAGGCCGCGATTAAATCGCAATGGCGCCGAGGCTTATGACCGACCCTGACACTTCCCTTTGCATAATAGTGTGCTCCTATCCCTGCAATAGATGCTATCTTAATCATAGGGCGAATGGGACATATTGCTTGTTTGTTAGCATTCATAATTAACTCCTATTGAAAAATGACCGACCATAAAAAAGCCACCCTAAGGTGGCCGTGTGTGAGAATTAAAACTTTTAATTCTTTGGAAGTGCCTTGAGCATTTTCTCTACTTGCGCCGCAAACTTGGCAAACTCTTTCGGGTTATTCTCAAGCAATTCCTCAGCGGCCTTAATTGCCTTGTCAATCAAGGGTGTTGCCTTGCGCCCTGCTTTACGCTTAGTTGCAGGCTGAGCACCCTCAGCACTGTTAGCGGCGTGGGAGTGTTTCATTGCCACACTCTCAGCGAGCACTAAACTCCAAGATTTCTGAACCCCTTCATCATTGACAATGTTGTACCCCATCTCGCAAGCCTGACTAATGGTTTTCCAATTAGTTACAAGGGTCGCAAAGGAATTGAAAGCATAGCCTTTAGTATGCTCCTTGGTAACTTCGCCTACTTTATGCAACTCTTTCAAGAGGTTTAACTCCTTAGTCAATTCAGCCCTGAATTCAGCATGGCCTTCACGCGGGAGCTGTTTGATAGATTTGACAATGGCACTCAATTTCCCGGCTTCCTTTTCCTCCTGCTCCATGCGTTTGATAGCATAGTTAAGGCAAACTTTTGCAAGGGCGGCGCCGAGTGCAACTTCCCCTTTATTGGGTGCCTTTGCTTTGCCTGATTGAATCACTTTCATCTCTGCTACATCTGACATTTTCATACTCCTTAGGATTAAAAGATTTAATTCACTATGAACTAAACCAACCCATAGTATCTCATGCCCTAGAATACCCGTCAACCATAAAATTAGAGAGACCTCTCTAAAAACACTAGGGGTTTTCCCTAATGGATTTATATACAGTATGTACAGATATACAGTACTGTGTTTTTATACAGTAAACAGTGCTGCACTCCTTTACTGTATGGGGGGTTTTCCTAGGGGAAAGCTAGGGGAAAGTTATCCACAAACTGTTAAATTTCACCATGTGCAACTTGTTTTATGCTGTGGACAACTCACTTATCCACAGCGGAAGCAGAGTTATCCACAATAGCACCAATGGCCCTAGATGGCCCTTGGAGCGTTCGTTTTTGCTCCATGCACCCTACCCCTTACCCTAAGATATTCACAGCATTCTAGCCCGTTTTTGACTTATCCACAGACTTATTCACACCCTGTGTATAACTCCATTCCCTAGGGTTTTCGCGTGCCTTCTTAATACAAATGAGAATCATTCTCAAATGGCATTAAATCATTTAATTGCACTCTGACAAAGATGTCAGACTGGGACATATGTCTTATATAAGAGGGCTATCAAAAGTGTAGCACCCCTTCAGACCATGCAACGCACCAGACGCGCGCAAGCGATTGATTAGATTGGAAATGGTTGATACACTTTTTAAAGGTCGTCGGGGAATTCTTATAAAATGTCGAAGGC
>Ga0075017_100002546_pt1 | contig 11423 bp, 7 predicted proteins | sample AleBraG_ABR_2012_FD_71475 | JGI IMG/M metagenome (GOLD analysis project Ga0075017, IMG submission 71475) | Freshwater sediment microbial communities in response to fracking from Pennsylvania, USA - Alex Branch Run_MetaG_ABR_2012 | ecosystem: Environmental > Aquatic > Freshwater > Creek >...
CGCGCCTGCGGGTGCCCGCCGACCACCTGGTCCTTCTGGGCAACGGGGTCGACCTCGAGCGCTTCCAGCCGCGCCGGAGCACCGGGGACATCGCCCGGGCCAGGACGGCGCTGGGCGTGCCGGACACGGCGGTGGTGGCCGGGACCGTCGGGCGTCTGGTGTGGGGCAAGGGGTTCCGGGAGCTGTTCGCCGCCGCCGATCGGATGCGCACCCTCCGGCCCGAGGTGGTGTTCGTAGTCGTGGGGCCCGTCGACGACGCCAAGGGTGACGCCCTCGGCCCTGACGACCTGGCCCGGGCGGAGGCGCTCGGCAACGTGGTCTTCGCTGGGCACCGCGACGACGTCGAGGACCTCTACCCGGGATTCGACTTCTTCGTCCTCCCCTCCTACCGCGAGGGCTTCCCCCGCTCGGCCATGGAGGCGGCGGCCAGCGGGCTCCCGGTCGTGGCCACCGACATCCGCGGCTGCCGACAGGTCGTCGACCACGACGGCAACGGGCTCCTGGTGCCGTTGCACGACGTCGACGCACTGGTGGCCGCCGTCGCCGACCTGGCGAAGGACCCCGGACGTCGGGGCACGATGGGGGCCCGGTCACGGGTCAAGGCCGAGGCCGAGTTCGACGACCGTCAGGTGATCCGGACCACGCTCGACGCCTACCGGCGGCTCGACCTCGACCGCCCGGACCGCAGGCGGCACTAGCCGGCCGCCTCGTTCAGTCCGCCGTCCGGGCGACCCGGGTGGCCACCTCCGCCACACGGGCGGCCACCACGTCCTCGGCGTACTCCCGGACGAAGAGTTCGTGGGCGGCATCGACCAGGCGGGCCCGCAGCGGCCCGTCGACCAGCAGCCGGGCGCAGGCCTCGGCCAGTCCGCCGGCCGTGTCGGCCAGCAGGAGGTGGACGCCGTCGACGGCGCCCAGGCCCTCGGCCCCGAGCGTGGTCGACACCACCGGCACCCGCTGGGCGAAGGCCTCGAGCACCTTCAGTCGGGTCCCGCTGCCGAACCGGAGCGGGACGACCACCACGTCCGCCGCGGACAACTCGTCGGCCATGTCGGGGACCTGGCCCACCAGCGTGACCGCAGGCGGGTCGTCCAGGCCGACGAGCGCCGGCGAGGTGGCTCCGACCAGCCGGACCCGCACTCCCGCCACCTGCCCGGCGAGGAGCGGCACCACCTCGCGTACGAGGAACCGTGCCGCCTCGGCGTTGGGCGGGTAGCGGAGCGTCCCCTGGAACAGGACGACCGGCGGGTCCGCCACCTCGGTCCGGCCCACCGGCTCGGGCACCAGTCGGTAGGCGTTGGGGACCACCTCGACCCGCGGGACCCCGCCGGCCCGGGCCCGGTCGGCATCGAGGTCGCTGCAGACGACGGTGGCCGCCACCCGCCCCCCGGCGGACCGCTGCAGCCGGCGCCACCGGCGCACCTCCTCGGCGCTGAACGCCCGGGCGGCGGCACGTCGGGCCCGGCCGGCCGCGCCCCGATGTGGTGCGCTGTCCGGGATGGCCATGCGGGCGGTGATCTTCTGGTCCTCCAGGTCGACGAGGTCGAGGACGCCCGGCGCAGCCACCATGCCGTCACACAGGAGCAGCGGGCGGATGCCGAAGTACCAGACCAGGTCGTAGTGGCCGCGAGCGAACCGGGTCAGCGCCCGGAGCGACGCTCCCCCGTCGGAGCGCGGCAGTTCGAAGGGCGTTCCCCGCGCGGCGGTCACCAGGCGATCGACCCCGGCGGGCGGGCGGTCGTCGAACGTCACGTGGCCGACCCGCTCCAACCCGGGCAGCGGGTCGGGCGGGTCGATGTCGGTGCGGGCCGTCGGCAGCACGGAAAACAGGTCGACCGGGCCGCAGCGTGTGAGCCCCCGCAGCACCGTGGCCAGCCGCAGCCGGGAGCCGCTGTTGACCGGCCAGGGGTACTCGCCGGCCACGACCAGGGTCCTCACGGGTCCGTCCTCCTGTCCATCCTTGGCCGTCACCCCGGGCCGGGTGGGCCGGGGAACGACCGATGGTAGCGCCGGTCCGACACCACCGAGGGGGCCGTCGTCGTCTCCACACCGGGCCCCGCCGTCGCCCACGGGACCGGCTGCGTACCGATGCCCGGCTGGTACGTTTTACCGGCCGGACGGACCGGCGACGGGGGGAGGCCGGGGTGACCGACCAGTGGCAGCGCACCGAGGAGCCCCTGGTGCTGCACGTGATCCCGACCCCGCTGGCCCGGGGGGCCCAGCGCGAGGCGCGGGCGCTGGCCGACGAACTGGACACCCCGGGCGTGCGGTCCCACCGGGTGCTGTGCCTCTTCGACGGGCCCGACGAGGTCCGACCTGATCTGACGCTGGGCATCGCCGACGGGGACGACCCCGGCGTCGGCCTCAATCGGCGGGCCGTGCCGAGGCTGCGCTCGGCGCTGGCCCGCCTGGAACCGGTGTGCGTGGTCGCCCACGGCGGCGAGCCCCTCAAGTACCTGGTGCCGGCCATGGTCGGACGGCGGCGGCCGCTCGCCTACTACGCCATCGGCACCTATGGCGCCTCGACCGCCCGCCGTGCCCAGGTGGCACTGTGGCGCGCCCTGCTGACCCGGGTCGACGTGGTGGCCGCAGAGGGCGACGAGGTCGCCGAGGAGTGCACCCGCCTGCTCGGGGTCCCGGCCGACCGGGTCACCATGACCCCCAACGGCCGCGACCCCGCTGTCTTCCACCCCCGGGACGACGGACGAGGCGACCAGCCCGTGGTCGCCTTCGTCGGCGCGCTGACCGAGGGCAAGCGACCCGACCGGTTCGTCGAGGTGGTCGCCGCGCTTCGCGGGCGGGGCCTTCCGTTCCGGGCCGTGCTCATCGGCGACGGCGCCCTGATGCCCCGGATCGCCGGGCCCGCCGCCGATGCCGGCATCGAGCTCCTCGGATCCCGGTCCGACGTGGCCGAGCTCCTGGGCCGGGCGGATCTGATGGTGTTCCCGAGCCGCCCCCAGGGCGAGGGCATGCCGGGCGTGCTCATCGAGGGTGGGCTGTCGGGCCTCCCGATCGTGGCCACCGACGTTCCCGGGGTGCGGACGGTCATCGAGGACGGCACCACCGGCTACGTGGTCGATCCCGAGGACCTCGGCGGCATGGTGGACCACCTGGCCCGACTGGTCGAGGACGGGGACCTGCGACGCACCATGGGCGAGGCCGCCCGCGCCCGGTGCGTCGACCGGTTCAGCATCGGGGCCGTGGGTGCCCTGTGGCTGCGCGTGCTGACGCCCCTGCTGCCGGCGGCGATCGGAGCACCCGACGTGGCACCTGCACCGGGACCCGGGCGGAACTAGCCGGGCGGACCGGGCGGGTCCGGGGAGTCCGACGCGTCCAGGGCGGCGGCCGGCGCCTTGGCCAGTGAGTTGGCGTAGGCCGTGCGCATCGACCGCAGCATCCGGTCCCGCTGGACCACCGCCGCCCGGAACTTCGCCCGGTCCTTGCGCCTGTACTCCCACTCGTACATGGCCGGTCTGCCCTTGGGGGTGCGGGGGATTGCGAAGAGGACCATCAGGAACGGCAGCAGCATGACCCGCTCGCGGTAGATGAGGCCCAGATTGCCCAGCGCGGCGAAGGCGTAGATGAACCCGATGCTGTAGATCAGGCACATCATCACGTAGGGACGGGCGAAGGCCGCCCTCGGCAGGATGCGCAGTTGGCGATAGGAAGAGATCACGATGCCCAGCAGCACCAGGTTCTCCAGGGCCGCGGCGTACTCGCCGGAGCCGTGGGCGTTGAAGGGGAGCGGGTTGAACAGCACCTCGTAGGCGTCGATCGGCCACTTCAACGGACTGGACGAGTACTGGAACCCGGAGCTCCCGAACCCGGCGCCGGTCCCGTTGTTGTTGGCGTTGGTCTGGTTGAGGTTGAGGCCACCCGAGGAGGAGCCGAGCTTCAGGTAGTGGAGGGTGAGGTAGACGGAGACCCCGAGGAGCACCCCCATGAAGAGGAGGCCACCGATGCGCTTCAGGGTGCTCCGGCTGTCGCGGCCGCCCTGGGGCCGGATCATGAGGCCCACGGCGAACCCGCCCAGGATGACGAGCAGCTCGTTCGGGCGGATCAGGGCGCCGATGGCGACGCCGACGGTGGCGATCCGGAACCCGCCGGGGGCGCGCACCAGCACCTTGGCGCAGCCGTACGCCACGAAGCCGAGGGAGATCGTCATGATCGCCTCCTTGCTCACGTCGGCGGTCCAGAAGAGCGTCGACGGCAGGAAGAAGACGAGGTAGGCGTAGCGGCGGTGACCGCGCACGACACCGGGGAAGGTGATGGTGAACGCCCGGTAGAACAGGATCGAGCCGAGGAACGAGAACCACGCGAAGACGAGGAACGTGGCCAGCTGGTTGACGCCGACGATGGCCATGACCACCCCGGCGAAGATGCTGACCGAGCCGTCGTTGACGATGCCGCGGACGTTGGCGCCCTGGAGGGTGAAGTTGAGGGCACGGAAGTGCGGGGCGAGGATCGCACCCTGCGTGTCGTAGCGGACCCAGTCGGCTACGCCGTGGTAGAAGTTGTCGACCACGTAGATCTGGGCGGGCGCGGCCACCAGGTGCAGGATCAGGCTGATGGTCAGGATGCGGACCAGCCACGGGCTCTGCTCCTTGTCCGCCACCCACCGGATGATCGGACGCGAGGCACCGTAGATCACGGCCACCACGACGAGGGCGCCCAGGGGGTTGGACCCCGTGTGGGCGGCGATCAGCACGAGACTCCCCTACCGCTCGACGGACTCAGGAGGGGTGGAGTTCGGGAGCGGTGTCGGCAACCGGTTCGGGCCCGTCGAGGGCGTCGTCCGCCTCGGTTGCGCCGGCGTCGAGGGCCGCCTGGCTGCGCGCCGACGCGAGTACGCCGGCCTCGAGCACCCGGCGTTTCGAGCGCGGGAGCACCACGCCGGTGAAGACGACGCCCAGCACCGGAGCGCCGAGGCGCCGGAGGATGTCCCCCATGTCCTGGGCGTCGGGTGACTCGGTGACCCCCGAGTCGACCACCACGACGACCGCGTCGACCGAGTGGACCATCGCCTCGGCGTGGTGGAAGCGCAGGAAGGCGGGTGCCTCGACGATGACCACGTCGGCCACGGCGCGGGCGGCGTCGAACACCTCCTTCGACCGGGCCACCAGCTGGCCGCTGTTGCGCATGAAGTGGCGCAGCGACAGCATCGACACGTTGTCGGGGCCCGCCGGGCTGAGCCGGCCCCGGATGTCGTCCGCGGTCAGCGGGCCCGACAGCACGCCATCGGCGGGATAGGCGGTGCCCACGTCGAGGTCGCCGGAGCTGACCACGATGACCTGCTCGGCGGCCTCTGCGTACGTGGCGGCCAGATTGGCCACGACCTTCGGCCGCGACGGCTCGTCGTCGGTGGACACCACGAGCAGCACGTTGCGCGACCCGGGCTCGGGCACCTTGTACGGCTCGACCTGCTGGCCGGCCATCGGGAACAGGTCGGCAAACGGATCGGTGCCGGACGACGTCGGGGTGCCGGCGGCCATCGACTCGAACAGGATGGACATGCGGAGCTTGCGGTACGCCTCGGCCGCCGGCGAGGTCGGGCGGTCGACCACGTCCACCAAGGCGGGGTCGGGCGGGTAGGTCTCGGGGATCTCGGCGATCACCGGGAACTTGCAGTGGACCTCGGCCCGGCCCGGTCGGCGGATCGACTTGTCGAGCAGCTCCCTGACCAAGATCACGAGGAGCGCCAGGAGGCCGCCGACCACCAGGCCGAGCAGCAGGCGGACCTTCTTGCTGTTGAGCGTGTTCACCGGCGCCAGGTTGACCCGGCGCGCCAGCTCGGGGGTGCCCGGGAACACCACCTGGTAGCCGGTGGTCGTCGACGCAGGCTGCGAACCGTCGGACGTAGATGCCGAGGACTTCTTGTTCCCGGAGGTCGCATTTGCGGCGGCGTTGGCGGTGGCCACCTGCTCGAGGGTGTTGCCGAGCTCCTTGGCGTAGGCGTTGGTCAACGCGGCCGCCAGTTGGGGTGTCGGGGCCTGAGCGAAGAGTGCGACCAGCCCACCCGTCGCCGCCTTGCCGGTGGCCGTGGCCGTCGGGGGAGCGGTCGGGTAGGGGCCCTTGCCGACGCCGGCGGCCGAGGTGCCGAACATGCCGCTCGCGTACACGAAGGGGTTGCCGGCCAGTCCGGCGTCGGACACCGCGGCCAGCTTGACCGGGAAGGTGTTGGCGTAGAAGAGGATCTGGGCGTTGGAGACCGCGTTGGAGATCAGGCCGCTGGACGCCGGGGCGCCCACCGTGGCCACCGTCTCCCACTTGAGGACGGTCTTCGGGTGCTTGGTGGACGAAGACGGGACGAGCAGTGCGATGACCGCGCCCACCACGGCCAGGAGCACGATGAGTCGCCACCGCTTTCTCACGGCGCCCAGGAAGTTGATTGGCTCGATCATGCCCCTAGTCCCATCTGTGTCCCATGACATGGGAGGACCCGTGATACGGACGACCCATGCTACTACACGGCTCCGGCGCCACTGCCAGGGGAATCTGACGAAACCCCAGCGTCTGGGTGTCGTGACCGGGCGGTGCGCACCGACCCCGCACCGACGGTCCCCACCGCCCCAGGCTAGGTGCTCCCCCGGGCCGTCGAGGGTCGCCCCGGCGGCGGAACGCCGGAGGGCGGCACGCCCCCTGCCACGCGCCCGCTGCATCACCTCTGCGGGCTTCCCCCCGGGGAGGACGGCATCCCAAAATTTGGGGATGCCATACCCGTTCCGCCGCGGTAGAGTCTTGTCTGACGACACAGGGCAACGAGGTAGTACGCAGGACCGACGGGTGCGGGGGCGCTCCGAGGTGAGGGTCATATTCGTCAGCCCGGGGCAGGCCAACAAGGTGCGCCCGGGCAACCGGCAGTGGATCAGGGGGGCAACCGGATGGGTTCGCCGACTTCGCCAGCGTCACGGGGAGACATGTCTACTGACGCGGCGCAACCCGACGATGGCGACTACACCCGCACCGACATGCGTCGGATCGCGGTGGCCGCCAGCCGGGTCCGTGCGGCCGTCCTCTTCATCGTCCTCGACGCCATGGCCGTGGTCGGCGGCTACGGGTTCGCCGAGGTCTCCTACTTCCGGAACCGCGCCCCGAGCGGCTACTTCCTCCCCTTCGTGGGCTTCCTGGCCGTTGCCGTCGTCGTCACCATCCTGTCCAACCGGTTCTTCGGCCTCTACGGGCGGATGTGGCGCCACGCCGGGGCAGACGAGGCCCGTCAGCTGCTGCTCTCCGTGGCCTGCACCCTCACCGTGCTCGTCATCTTCTGGCCCATCGGCAAGGCGCTGCACATCCAGCTCGTCCCGCCGATCGTGGTGGTCGTGGGCTGCATGTTCAGCGCGGCCGGCATGGGCGTCATCCGATTCCACTCACGCCTGTTCGCGTGGCAGCGGGGCTCGAAGCGCCTCGGCCTGCGGGTGGCCGTCATCGGCAGCCGCGACGCCGGCGCCGCCGCCATCCGCGAGATGCAGCGCAGTCCGGGCGCCGGACTCGTCCCGGTGGCCGTGTTCGACGACGACACGGCGGCACACGGCCTGTCACTGATGGGTGTACCCGTGGTGGGCGGCATCGACGAGATCCCGAAGGCGACCAGCCGCTTCACGATCCAGCAGGTCCTCCTCACCATCCCCTCCCCCTCGCCCGAGCTGGTCGACCGGGCGCTGCGTGCGTCCGAGCTGGCCGGCGTGTCGATGAAGATCCTTCCCGGGGTGAAGGACATGATCGACGAGCCGAACCACCTGGCCGCCCTGCGACAGGCCCGTGAGCCGCAGATCGAGGACCTCCTCGGCCGCACCCCGGTGCCGACCGACCTCGAGTCGGTGCGCCGGTCCATCGAGGGCCACCGGGTACTGGTGACCGGGGCCGGCGGCTCCATCGGCTCGGAGATCTGCCGCCAGGTGTCGAGCCTCGGTCCGACCGAACTGGTCCTGCTCGACCACGACGAGACCCACCTGCACGACACGGCGGCCACGCTGGTCGGCCCGGCCCGGCAGTGCCTCGTCGACATCTACGACCGCGAGGCGGTGTTCGAGGCGTTCGAGCGGTTCCGCCCCGAGGTCGTGTTCCACGCCGCGGCCCACAAGCACGTCCCGGTGCTCGAGGAGCACCCGCTCGAGGCGGCCAAGACCAACGTCCTCGGCACACTCAACGTGGTGGACGCCGCCGCCGCCGCCGGAACCCGGCGGTTCGTGCAGATCTCGACCGACAAGGCCGTCCACCCCTCGAGCGTGATGGGGGCGTCGAAGCGGCTGGCGGAGCAGACGGTGCTGGCCCACGCCCCTGCGGGCGGCGCCTACTGCACCGTGCGGTTCGGCAACGTGCTGGGCAGCCGGGGCAGCGTCATCCCCACCTTCGCCCGCCAGATCGCCCAGGGGGGTCCGGTGACGGTCACCGACCCCCGTATGACCCGCTTCTTCATGAGCGTCGAGGAGGCGGTGCAGCTCGTGCTCCAGGCGTCCGTCCTGTCCCGGGGCGGGGAGATCTTCATGCTCGAGATGGGCGTGCCGGTCAAGATCATCGACCTGGCCGAGCGGATGATCCGCCTGTCGGGATGCCAGGTCGGCATCGACATCCCCATCGAGATCACCGGCATGCGCCCCGGGGAGAAGCTCAACGAGGTGCTGAGCACCCCCGACGAGGAGATCCTCGGGACGAGCCACCCCTACATCAACCGGCTCCTGCCCACCCGAGCCCCGACCGAGGTGTTCGCCGTCGAGCTCGAGGAGCTCGAGCTGGCCACGCTCCGACGCGACAAGGACACGGTCCGGACGATGCTGTTCACCGCCGGCCTGCAGCCCGGCACGGTCCCCCACGTCCCCCACGCCGACGCAGCGCACGCGCCGGCCGCCGATCCCGGCACCGCCTTCGAATGGCCCGAGTTGGCGGACGCAGAGGCCGAGCACGACCTCCAGGTGGCCATCGCCCCCTTCCTGGGTCAGCCGCAGGTCGACCCCACCCAGGTCCGGGCGTGACCGACCTGCGCCGGTGACCGGACACCCGTTGGGCAAGCTGGTCGTGGTCGGACAGGGCTACGTCGGCCTGCCGTTGGCACTGCGCGCGGTCGAGGTGGGCTACGACGTGGTCGGCTTCGACCTCGACGTCGACCGCATCAAGCGGCTGGCCGACGGCGACTCCTACGTCGAGGACATCTCCGACGAGCGCCTGGCCGCAGCCATGGCCACCGGTCGCTACCTCCCCACCGTCGACGCCGCAGCCATGGCGGGGTTCGACGTGGCCGTCATCGACGTGCCGACACCGCTCGAGGAGGGCAACCCGAACCTCGCCTACGTCGAGGAGGCGGCCGCCACCCTCGCCGTCCACCTGCGCCCGGGCGCCACCGTCGTCCTGGAGTCGACCAGCTACCCGGGCACCACAGAGGAGCTGGTGGTCCCCATCCTCGAGGCCGGCTCCGGCCTGGTCGGCGGGCGGGACTTCCACGCCGGCTACAGCCCCGAGCGGATCGACCCCGGCAACACCGCCTGGTTCCTCGAGAACACCCCGAAGGTCGTCTCGGGCATCGACGCGGCGTCGCTCGAGGTGGTGGACGCCTTCTACAGCCGCCTCGTCGAGCGCACGGTCTCGGTGTCCGGTACCCGTGAGGCCGAGCTGACCAAGCTCCTCGAGAACACGTTCCGGCACGTCAACATCGCCCTCGTCAACGAGCTGGCCATGTTCGCCGCCGACCTCGACATCGACGTGTGGGAGGCCATCGACGCCGCCTCGACCAAGCCGTTCGGCTACATGCGCTTCACGCCCGGCCCGGGTGTGGGCGGCCACTGCCTCCCCATCGACCCGAGCTACCTGTCCTGGAAGGTCCGGCGCAGCCTGGGTCAGCCGTTCCGCTTCGTGGAGCTGGCCAACGACGTCAACGAGCACATGCCGGACTACGTCGTGCGCCGGCTGATGCTGGCGTTCAACCGGATGGGCCGGTCGGTGAGCGGATCACGCGTGCTCATCCTCGGACTGGCCTACAAGCGCAACACCGGGGACGCACGCGAGGCGCCGGGGACGGTGATCGCCCGGTCGCTCGTGGCCCTGGGCGCGGACCTGCGCGTGGCCGACCCCCACCTCGACAGCGACACGCTCGCCTTCCCCCTCGTCGAGGCCACGGCCGAGGAGCTGCGCGCCGCCGACGCGGTGATCCTGGTGACCGATCACGACGCCTTCGACTACGACCTCGTCGAAGCCAACGCGCGCTACGTGCTCGACACCCGCAACCGATTGGACGGTGCCGGCGTCGAGCGGCTCTGATGGCCCGGTGAGAGTGCTCGTCACCGGAGGCGCCGGCTTCATCGGCGCCAACCTCTGCCGGGCCCTGCTCGCCACATCGGGCGTCGACGGGGTCGTCGTGCTCGACGACCTGTCGACCGGTGACCCGGCCAACCTCGACGGTGTCGACGGCGTCGAGCTCGTCGAGGGCTCGATCCTGGACGCGGGCCTGCTGGACTCCATCGTTCCCGGCACCTCGTCCATCGTGCACCTGGCGGCACGACCGTCGGTGCCCCGGTCGATCAGCGACCCGATGGCCTCGAACGAGGTCAACACGACCGGGACCCTCCGCGTGCTGGAGGCCGCCCGACGTCACGGCGGTGCCCACGTGGTCGTCGCCTCCTCCTCTTCGGTCTACGGCGCCAACCCGGTCCTGCCCAAATCCGAGGACCTCACCCCGATGCCCGTCAGCCCGTACGCCGTCAGCAAGCTGGCGACCGAGTCGTACGCCCTGGCTTACGGGCACTCCTACGGGCTGCCCACCCTCGCCTTCCGGTTCTTCAACGTGTTCGGCCCCCTCCAGGCACCCGGACACGCCTATGCCGCCGTGATCCCGGTCTTCGTGGATGCGGCCCTGGCCGGCGCCCCCCTGCCCGTGCACGGCGACGGACTCCAGACCCGGGACTTCACCTACGTCGGCACGGTCTGCTCCGTCCTGGCCGACGCCGTCGTGCGCCGGGTCACCGACGACCGCCCGGTCAACCTGGCCTTCGGGACCCGGGTGTCGCTCCTCGAGGTCGTCACGCTGCTGGAGCAGGAGCTCGGCCGCACCCTGGAGCGGAGCCACACCGACCCGCGGGTCGGCGACGTCCGGGACTCCCAGGCCGACCAGGGCAAGCTCCGTGGCCTCTTTCCCGATGTCGTCCCGGTCCCCCTCGACGAAGGCCTCCGGGCCACCATCGACTGGTTCGAGGCCACCCGGTGACCTCGCCCGGTGCCGGCGCATCACCACCGGCACCCGACACCGACACGCCGGCGGCGGACCCCGGCGCACGACGGCCGACCGGGACGGCGCACGGGTCGGGACCGACGGACGGTCGGGTCGAGGTGCTGGTAGGCGGGATCGTGGTGGCACTGACCGTCCTGGCCGCCCTGTGGTTGCGCCACCATCCGGGCCCCGTCGTCCTGGATCGCTGGGGCTCCTCCCTCGTCCACCC
>Ga0075017_100002547_pt1 | contig 11421 bp, 9 predicted proteins | sample AleBraG_ABR_2012_FD_71475 | JGI IMG/M metagenome (GOLD analysis project Ga0075017, IMG submission 71475) | Freshwater sediment microbial communities in response to fracking from Pennsylvania, USA - Alex Branch Run_MetaG_ABR_2012 | ecosystem: Environmental > Aquatic > Freshwater > Creek >...
AATACCCTGCGCCTGGCGCGGCTGTTGCCGTACCGCGCCTATTTCTGGCTGATCAGCAAGGTGACTGGCCTATGAACGCAACCATGGATGACCCGCTGGCGCGCCTGGTGGCGTTTTATGAGCACCTGAGCATCGACAACCTGGCGCAGCTGGGCGCCGTGTACGCGCCGGACGCCCATTTCAAGGACCCGTTCAACGAGGTGCAGGGGCATGCCGCCATCCTGGCTATCTTCGAGCACATGTTCGTGCAAGTCGATGCGCCGCGGTTTGTCGTGTTGGAAAGCCTGGGGCAGGGGACGCAAGCCTTCCTGACGTGGGAGTTTCGTTTCCGCATGAAACGTCTGGTATCTGGCGAACAATGTATTCGTGGCGCCACCCATGTGCGCTTCGATGCGCAGGGACGGGTGGTCTTGCACCGAGATTATTGGGATGCGGCGGAAGAGTTGTATGAAAAACTGCCTCTGCTGGGCGGTTTCATGCGCATGCTCCGGCGCGCAAGCCAGCGCTAAGCGTGTTTCTTGATGCTACTAAGCAAAAAATCAAAAAAAGAAGAAGCAAATTGTGTGAAATCGGGCAGAGAAAAACTTGATTCCGATCAATGTGTCGTTTTTTTGACACAAATTTGTCAAAATATTGAGAAGGCAACATTGTAAGAAATTGTTTCAATTAATGCGCAATTTGCAAGCAAGAGTCGTCTTCATGCGTTCCCGGCAGAGGGCAGGCACATGCGCTGGTAAACTTGGAAAATATTTATATGTGAGCAATTTAAATTACCGGAAAGTCAGTAATTTTATTGTTACTTTGGCTATTTTCTGGGCGCGTGCGCCGACGTGCGAATTGGCGTCTACGCCCCTGAATAATGCGGCAACGCACCAAAACAGGGCGCATTATTTCCCGTTTTTGGGCATCTGGCAGCAAACATTGGCGATGCCGTGTATGCTTCGTCCCGTTTATCCATTATCGCCTGACAAATTGTGCGCTTTGTCGCGTAAGTCTTGGAGGGCAAATGACGGGTAAAGCATGTTGATGTTTTAATCACTCGCCTGATACTGTTGCACTAATACAACGGGTGCCAGCAAGCCATGCGCTATGATGGAGTGGTCAATCAGGCCCATGCATTGGTTGGCAAGGGGCACTGGCTCTGTCGCGTAGTACGGTTGGCGATGGTCGGGATGCCTGAAAAAGCCCCCGGCCTGGTACCGGAAGTAACATGTTGGAACTTGATGGAATGTGAAACGGTCGTTATAGTGCCGCTTCCGGTGCCGTTTGAGCACCGAACCGGCGCACGAATGACGGTCGTTATGCAGCCTTCAAGCTTATCGGTGCAATAGCGTGCCGATACCGATATGAATGTTCCTCTGACCGGAACAGCAATGTGGCAGGTGGAGACCTTGCCCTCACTCATAAAAAGCGCTCTGCTAGAGCGCAGCTCGAGATGCATAGGCTGTATTACTTTTTGCTTCAAAAATTAAAGGAAATCGCAATGAAAAAAACTCTGATCACCCTGGCAGTCCTGGCAGCAGCCACTGGCGTAGCCCAAGCTCAATCGAGCGTTGTTATCTACGGTACCGTTGACGCTGGTTTCGTCAGCGAGCGCGGCGGCAAAGCCGGCAGCGTCAACAAACTGGACAGCGGCGTTGCTTCGGCTTCCCGTCTGGGCTTCAAAGGCACCGAAGATCTGGGCAGCGGCCTGTCGGCACTGTTCGTTCTGGAATCGGGCTTCAGCGTTGACACTGGCGCACAAGACGTCGGCGGCACGTTGTTCAACCGTCAAGCCTACGTTGGCCTGAGCAGCAAAACGACCGGTACCCTGACCCTGGGTCGTCAATACACGCCTTGGTACAACACCCTGTCGAAAGTTGCTGATCCATTCGCAGTTGGTTACGCTGGTTCCGCTAAGAACTTGTTCCCAGCGAACACCACCCGCACCAGCAACACCGTGCTGTACACCTCGCCAAACTTCAACGGTTTCGACGCTGACGTTGCTTACAGCACCGCCAACAACGGCCAAGAGAGCCTGGTATCGAGCCGTATCGGCCGCCAAATCGGCGCGTCGGTTGGCTACGCTAACGGTCCTTTGAACGCACGTCTGGCCTACAACACCACGTCGAACGACAAACAAGTGGGCGTGACCACGACCGTTGCTGAAGCAGGCAGCGCACGTAACTGGCTGGCAGCCGCTAACTACGACTTCGCAGTAGCGAAAGCGTATGTTGCATACGGCGTCAACAAAGGCGCGAACAGCTCGCTGCGTAACAACGGCGTTGCTGATTTCTACAACACCGCATCGACCGGTGGTCTGACCAACGACAGCACCACCGCTCTGATCGGCGCAACCGTACCAGTTGGTCCAGCTGGCACCGTGATGGCTTCGGTTATCCACGTGAACGACAAATCGGGCCTGAACGCCGATGCTAACCAGTTCGCAGTGGGCTACTCGTACGCTCTGTCGAAGCGCACCAGCACCTACGCTTCGTACGCTAAAATCTCGAACAAAAACAACGCTGGTTACACCGTTGGTAACAACAGCAATGTTGGTTCGGGCGACCAAGCGTTCAACGTTGGTGTTCGTCACTCGTTCTAATATTCGCGCAAGCGAAGCTTAGTACCGCCAAGGCATCCCTTCGGGGATGCTGCAAGCAAAGAAACGCGCTGTCTGGCTTCGGTCTGGCGGCGCGTTTTTGCATGGGCGGCGCCAGTTATAATGGCGCCGTTACTCAAGTAAAGGAATGCCATGTATTCATTCACCTCGCTACGCCTGACCGCCATGTTGGCCGCGCTGCTGCTTGCTGGCGCCACGGGGGGCGCTGTGGCCGCAGTCAAGGGCAAGAAGCCGGCCGGACTGGAGCGCTACGGCGTGGCCGTTTACTCGGACCTGTGCCTGCAAAAGGATAGCGGCGAGATCGGTGGCCAGCGCGTGACCCTGCACCGCTTTGCCGAGGCCGATTCCGTCATCTATGAATTCACGGCAGGCGCCCTGAGCTGGCCCATCGTGGCCAACGACGTCAACCTGGATGCCGCCACGGGCGCCTTCGACTTCACCATCGCCGGCGCAGACAGCGAAGAGCGGACCATCGTCGGCAAGTTTTCCAAGGACGGGCAAACCCTGACCCTGGAAGGCGATTACTGCGGCGGCAATGTGCGCATGCCGATGAAACTGAGCCGCGTGCGCGATTTCGGCCGTCCCTTGAAAAACTGCACGCCCTGCCCGCCGGTGCCGGAAGCGTCCGCCGAGGAAAGCGCACCAGTACCCGCTGCCTGAGCGATTGCCGCTGTCAAAAAGAAAAAGGCCCGGTATCGACCGGGCCTTTGTTACTTCTCGCCTTGCAAGGGGCTTATTTGGCCGCCTGCGCCTTTTCCGCCGTGGCGCGGATGGTGGCGAGCGTGGCGTTCGGCGTGATCAGGTTGCCGTCATAGCGCAGCTCGATCAACGCCGGCAAGTTGTGCGCCCTGGCATGCGCCAGCGCCCGTTGCAGGGCAGGGGCGAACTCTTCAGTCGTATTCACCACTTCGCCATGCGCGCCATACGCCTGCGCCAGCGCCGCAAAATCCGGGTTGTGCAGGGTCGTGCCCGAGACGCGGCCCGGGTAATCGCGTTCCTGGTGCATGCGGATGGTGCCGAACATCTGATTATTGAAGACGATGATGACCACGCCCGCCTGGTATTGCACGGCAGTGGCCAGCTCCTGGCCATTCATCATGTATTCGCCATCGCCGGCGAAGGTGATCACGGTGCGCTCCGGATGCACGATCTTCGCCGCCACGCCGGACGGCACGCCATAGCCCATGGCGCCGTTGGTCGGCGCCAGCTGCGTGCGCATGCCGCCGTAGCGATAAAAACGGTGCGCCCACGAGGCGTAATTGCCGGCGCCGTTCGTCAGGATGGTATCAAGAGGTACCTGGGCCATGATTTCCTGCGTCACTTGCCACAGGTCCAGCGGCGCCTGGCCATCCTGGAAGATGGGCGGGCGCTGCTGGTAGGCGGCCAGCTCGGCCTTGGCTTCGCCCGGCGTATGTTTCCATGCGGAAGCGTCGACGGAGGGCATGGCGGCCAGCATGGCGCACGCTTGCGGCATGCCGCTGTTGATCATCAGTTCGGCCTGGTAAACGCTGCCCAGTTCCTCGGCGTCCGTATGGATGTGCACCAGGCGCTGGCGCGGCACGGGCGCGTCGAACAGGGTGTAGCCGCCCGTCGTCATTTCACCGAGGCGCGGGCCGATGGCGATGACCAGGTCGGCATTTTTCACGCGCGCGGCCAGTTTCGGATTGATGCCGATGCCGACGTCGCCGATGTAGTTCGGGTGTGCATTGTCGAGCAAGTCCTGGAAGCGGAAAGCGCAGGCGACGGGCAAATGATTCGCTTCGGCGAACTGTTGCAGGTCGGCGCAGGCCTGCGGCGTCCAGGTGGTGCCGCCCAGCAAGACCAGCGGACGCTGCGCCTCGGCCAGCATGGCGCGCAATTGCAGCAGTTGCTGTTCTGATGGCGATGCCTGCACGCTCTGGTAGGCGCGCGTGTCGGCGACAGTCGCCATGGAAATGAGCATGTCTTCCGGCAGGGCCAGCACGACAGGGCCGGGGCGGCCGCTGGTGGCGACCTGGAAGGCGCGCGCCAGGTATTCGGGGATGCGCTCGGCGCGGTCGATCTGCGCCACCCACTTGGCCATCTGGCCGTACATGCGGCGGTAGTCGATTTCCTGGAACGCTTCGCGGTCGACAAAATCATTGCCCACCTGGCCGATGAACAGGATCATCGGGGTGGAATCCTGGTACGCCGTGTGCACGCCGATCGAGGCGTTGGTGGCGCCTGGTCCGCGCGTGACGAAGCAGATGCCCGGCTTGCCCGTCAGCTTGCCGTAGGCTTCAGCCATGAAGGCGGCGCCGCCTTCCTGGCGGTTGATGATGAAGCGGATGCCCGAATCGTGCAAGGCGTCGAGCACGTCCAGGTAGCTTTCGCCAGGCACGCCAAAAGCGGTGTCGACACCATGGATCTGCAGGGCATCGACCAGGATCTGGCCGCCGGTACGGGATTGTTGCGTCATGTTCGGCTCTTTATAGTCTAGTGGGGTGGCAAAGAAGTGGGGCAAGCGGTGCGCATGCGCCTGCATGCAAGCAGCTTGCCCCATTCTATGTGAGCCGATTTGGCCCGGCTTTTGAAATGGCGACACCGAATTACACAATCCCTCGACTGTCGCGCCGCGCTTTTGCAGAAACATGCTGCGGCGCGGTACAATGGCGGGTGAAGCAGGCCAGACAGTCGCTGGCCGGCGCAGCAATGCGCTGGCGGGAGGAAGGTCCGGACTCCATAGAGCGGGGTGACGGTTAACGGCCGTCCGCTGAAAGCCGACCTGGCGTACTTGTATGCCGGGGGAGTATAAGGCGAGGAATAGGGCCACAGAGACGAGCGTATTAAGTTACGGTGAAACGCGGTAACCTCCACCTGGTGCAATTTCAAATAGGCACGCGATGATGCTGCTCGCGGAGCGTGCGGGTAGAAAGCTTGAGCGTCCGAGTAATCTGGCGCCTAGAGGAATGACTGTCATAGCGCCAACCTGCAAGGGACGGCGCCGTAACAAAATCCGGCCTACCGGCCTGCTTCACTTGAATTTTAGCTCCCTGGTCTGCCGGGGAGCGTATCGGCCGCAGCGGTTTGCTTGCTGCGCGCCGCCAAAAAGCCCCCGCAAAGGGGCTTTTTTTGTTTCCAAAAAGATAGTGCTAAGGATAAAGTTGTATATACAAATAAAATGAACAATTGGTTAAAGTTTCCTGGTCTTAATTAATTGCTGCATTGCAAAAATAATTGATCCGCATCAGGCCAGCCCCGGAAAACAGGGCCGGTACGCGCCAAGGGCGCCATTTTTTTGCCTTAAACCAAGTCTTATGCTGTGGCTGCTTGTTGTTGTGCCTGGAGGTCGAAAGTATTGTCATGTGTCAACTAACTGTAAAAAATTCAATTTTTACATTTCGTCTTTTTCGATGTTTACGGTAGGAAAACACATGTGTGCAGATGAGGTAGCACATTCACTATCTTTCATAAGTATCTAATTTATCGATATATTTTTATTTGAGACTGCTTCAACGATATGCGCTAAGTCCTTAATTTCATTAATAAAATTCCTGTTTTGCCAATCGGAAACCGCTTGACCACTATCTTTGCTTACTCTAAAGTGGGCAACTGTGTGAAAAAGTGTGTTTTTGTGGGAAATTTCCCCTTTTCATCATGATGCGCAAGCGTCGCAACCCAAGCTCAAAAAAGGTCTTCCGTGTTTCAAGGCGCGTCCGCAATCAATCTCGATGCCAAAGGCAGGATGTCTATCCCTGCCAAGCACCGTGACGCGCTGGCGATTCAATGCGAAGGCCGTCTGACGCTGACCAAGCACCCCGATGGCTGCCTGCTGTTTTTCCCCCGTCCCGTGTGGGAAAGCCACCGTCAGCAAATCGCCGCCTGGCCCATGTCGGCGCGCGCCTGGCAGCGCATCTTCCTCGGCAACGCCGTCGACGTCGAGCTGGACTCGGCCGGCCGCGTGCTGATCTCGCCCGAATTGCGCAACGCCGTGGGGCTGTCGCGCGAAGTCATGATGATAGGCATGGGCAGCCACTTTGAAATATGGGATGCCGCCAGGTTGGCCGACAAAGAACAGCAGGCGATCGATGCCGGCACCCCCGATGTACTTTCCAATTTTTCTTTCTAAGGCTCCGTAATGACACAACTCACGGTGCCGGAATTTCAGCATCGCACGGTGCTGCTCGATGAAGCGGTCGATGCGCTCGACCTGACGGGCGACCGCGCGCACGGCATTTACGTCGATGGCACGTTTGGCCGCGGCGGCCATAGCCGATTGATTTTGTCGCGCCTGGCGCTTGACGCGCGCCTGATCGGCTTCGACAAGGATTTGCAAGCCATCGCCACGGCCGAACAGATCGGCGACCCCCGCTTTGAAATTGTCCATGACAGCTTTGCCACCATGACGGCCAGCCTGGCCGAACGTGGCGTGCAGCGGGTCGATGGCATCTTGCTCGACCTGGGCATCTCGTCGCCGCAGGTCGACGACGCGGCGCGCGGTTTCAGCTTCCGCAACGACGGACCGCTGGACATGCGCATGGATACGACGCGCGGCATCTCCGCGGCCGAATGGCTGGCGGTGGAAACCGAACAGAATTTAGAGAAAGTGATACGCGATTATGGGGAAGAACGGTTTGCTTTTCAGATTGCAAAGGCGATTGTTGCTGGCCGGGCAGTCCAGCCAATTTCAAGCACACGACAGCTTGCCAGCATCGTGGCAGGCGCCGTCAAGACCCGCGAGAAGGGTAAGGACCCCGCTACCCGCACCTTTCAGGCAATCCGCATTTTCATTAACAAAGAGCTCGAGGATCTCGAGATCGGGTTGAACCAGGCGTATGCCTGCCTGGCGCCCGGCGCGCGCATGGCCGTGATCAGTTTTCATTCGCTGGAAGACCGCATGGTCAAGCGCTTCTTTGCCTCGAAGGCGAACGTGGAGCAGCCTGACCGCCGCCTGCCGATCCGCGCGGTCGACTTGCCGCAGCCGGAAATGAAGCTGATATTGAAGATGAAGCCGTCCGATGCCGAGATCGAGGGTAATCCCCGTTCGCGTTCGGCCGTGATGCGCGTGGCGCAGCGTTTGCCCATTCCAGTTAGTGGCGGCGCGCGATGACTGGCAAGCTGTGTGTCGTGCTGTCGGCCCTGCTGGTGTGCTGCGGCCTGTCGCTGGTGAACGCGCAGTACCAGTCGCGCCACCTGTTGATCGACCTGGAGCGCGCGCAAGCGCTGTCGCGCCAGCTCGACATCGACTGGGCACAACTGCAGCTGGACCAGTCCACTTTGGGCAAGCATGAACGCATCGAATCGATCGCACGGCGCGACCTGAGCATGACGCCGCTGACGGCGGCGCGTACGCAATACCTGACGGAGGGCGAATAATGAAGTTGGGCGGTAACAGCAACGGCCGGGTGGCGGCATCGAAAGGCGTGCCATTCTCGAAGAACCCCGTACTGGCAGTGCGTCTGCCCGTCTGGCGTTCGCGCGTCGTGCTGTTCCTGCTGTTCTTCGCTTTCGCCGGCCTGGGCGCGCGCGCCCTGTGGCTGCAGGGCGTGTCGACGCAGTTTTTGCAAAAGCAGGGCAAGGCACGCTACGAGCGCACGCTGGAACTGCCGGCCACGCGCGGCAAGATCACCGACCGCAACGGGCAGGTGCTCGCTTCGTCCGTGCCCGTGAAAGCCATCTGGGCCATTCCCGACGACGTGCTGCAGGCCTCGCCAGAGAAAATCAACGCGCTGGCCGGCCTGCTGGAAATGAACGTCAACGAATTGCGCAAGAAGCTCGATTCGGACCGCAGTTTCGTTTACCTGAAACGCCAGGTCGAGATGGACGTGGCTGACAAGATCTCCAAGCTGGGCATCGACGGCATCGACGAGCGCAAGGAATACAAGCGCTTTTATCCACAGGGCGAAGTGATGACCCACGTGGTGGGCTTTACCAATGTGGAAGACGTGGGCCAGGAAAGCATGGAACTGGCGCAGCAGAAAACCCTCGTCGGCACCACCGGCAGCCGCCGCGTGATCAAGGACCGCCTGGGCCACATCGTCGAAGACATCGGCTTCATCCACGAACCGCATGACGGCAAGGACCTGACCCTGTCCGTCGACAGCAAGATCCAGTACATCGCCTTCACGCAGTTGAAGGAAGCGGTGGAAAAATTCAATGCCAAGGCCGGCGGCGCCGTGGTGCTCGACGTGCACACGGGCGAAGTGCTGGCCCTGGCCAATTACCCCAGCTACGACCCGAACGACCGCCGCAAGCTCACCGGCCAGCAGCTGCGCAACCGCGTCATGACCGACACCTTTGAACCCGGTTCGACCCTGAAACCGATCACCGTCTCGCTGGCGCTCGACACGGGCCGCGTCAAGCCGACCACCCTGATCGACACGGGGCCGGGCCGCTACACCATCGCCGACCGCACGATTACCGACACCAAGCCGCACGGCGTGATCAGTGTTTCCGAAATCATCGAGATGTCGTCGAACATCGGCACCTCGAAAATCGCGCTGGGCATGCCGTCGCAGGAAATGTGGGAAATGTTTACCAAGGTGGGCTTCGGCCAGCAGCCGAAATGGGGCTTCCCCGGCGCCGTGGCCGGCCGCGTGCGTCCGTATAAATCGTGGCGCCCGGTGGAACAGGCCACCATGAGCTACGGTAACGGCATTTCCGTTTCGTTGATCCAGCTGGCGCGCTCCTACATGATGTTCGCCCGCGATGGCGACACGATCCCCCTGTCATTCCAGAAGGTCAATGAGCTGCCCGTGGGCCAGCAGGTGATCAAGCCGAAGACGGCTGCCGACATGCGCGCCATGCTGGAACTGGTGGTCTCCGGCGCGCACGGCTCGGCCAAGCGCGCCCAGGTCGCCGGCTACAGAGTCGGCGGCAAGACGGGCACCGCCTACAAGGTGGAAAACGGCCGCTATGCGATGCCGCGCAAATATATCGGCTCTTTCGTGGGCATGGTGCCGATGTCGGCGCCGCGCTTCATCATTGCCGTGATGATCGATGAACCAACCGGCGCTGCCCACTATGGCGGCCAGGTTGCCGCTCCCGCTTTCGCGGCGATTGCGACCAACGCGCTGCGCGCGATGAACGTACCGCCCGATTCCTCCGTTACCGAAATCGTGGTCCCGGCCAATGCCGGCCCGGAGGCCATGTGAAGTCACTCATGACCATACAAGACATCAGTTTGTGGATCAAAGCGGCTGCCCCGTCCGGGCAGCTGACGTCCGATTCGCGCCGCGTGCAGCGCGGCGACGTGTTTTTCGCCTATGCGGGCGCCACCGATTTCATCGACGCCGCCATCGAGCAGGGCGCCGCCGCCATCGTGCATGACGCCGTGGAATGGAACGCCGCATGGAATGTGCCGCACCTGCTGGTCAGCGACCTGAAACGCCTGGCCGGCCCCGTGGCGCATGCTTTTTACGACATGCCCGACAGTGCCATGTTCAGTGCCGGCGTGACGGGCACGAATGGCAAGACCTCGTGCGCGCTGTGGCTGGCGCAGGCGCTGGCACGCCTCGGTGTAACCTCGTCCGTCATTGGGACTTTGGGCGTGGGCCTGTGCAAGCCGCGCGGCGCCATCGAATTCGACGTCACCGGCTACACCACGCCCGACGCCGTGCTGCTGGCGCGCAAACTGGCCGCCATGCGCGATGCCGGCGCCAAGGCCGTCGCCATCGAAGTGTCGTCGATTGGCCTGGACCAGGAGCGCGCGGCCGGCATGCATTTCGATGTCGCCATGTTTACCAATCTGACGCGCGACCACCTCGACTACCATGGCGACATGGCGGCTTACGAGGCGGCCAAGGTCAAGCTGTTCGACTGGCCCGGCCTGAAAACGGCCGTCATCAACCTCGATGACCCCATGGGCTTGCGCCTGGTGCGCCATGTGGATGGCAAGCTGTCCGGCGAGTATCCGGTCATCGGCTATACCTTGCAGGATGCAGCCAGCCAGCCTGACTTGCCGGGTGTGCTGATGCTGCGCGCCAGCCAGTTCCGCAGCCGCCATGCCGGTACCGACTTCCACCTGGAATGCGCGCTGGGCGTGGCGCTGGTCAAGACGCAACTGGTGGGGCACTTCAATATCAGCAACGCGCTGGCCGTGCTGGGCGCCTTGCTGGCGCATGGCGCCGGCCTGCGCGCCGCCATCGACGGCATCGAATCGCTGCAGCCGGCCCCAGGCCGCATGCAACAGGTGGGTGGACAGGAAGCGCCGATGGTCGTCATCGATTACGCACATACGCCGGACGCTTTGGCAAAAACCCTGGCCGCCTTGCGCCAGGTAGCGCAGGAGCGTGGCGGCCAGCTGTGGTGCGTGTTCGGCTGCGGCGGCGACCGCGATCCGGGCAAGCGTCCGCAGATGGGCGCCATCGCGCAGCTGGCCGATCACGTGCTGGTCACCAGCGACAATCCGCGCAGCGAAGACCCGCACGCCATCATCGCGCAAATCGTCGCCGGCATGCGTGCGGACGGGCCGCAGCCGCAGGCGATTGAAGACCGTGCCGCGGCCATCCTGTCGGCCATCAAGCATGCCGCCAAGCCGGACGTGATCCTGTTGGCGGGCAAAGGTCATGAGCCGTACCAGGAAATCAAGGGCAAGAAACTGCCGTTCTCCGACGCCGACCATGCGCAGCTGGCCCTGTCCGCGCGCCTGACCATGATGAGGACGAACTGATGCGCGGCACCCTGACAGAACTGATGCCGTCGCTGGACGGCGCGCAGCTGACGGGCGACGCCGTTTTTGACGGCGTGTCCACCGACAGCCGCAGCGCCCAAGCCGGATCGCTCTTCGTCGCTTTGCGCGGCGAGAGTTTCGACGCCCACGACTTCCTCGAGCAGGTGGCCGCGCGCGGCGTCGCCGCCGT
>Ga0075017_100002548_pt1 | contig 11420 bp, 9 predicted proteins | sample AleBraG_ABR_2012_FD_71475 | JGI IMG/M metagenome (GOLD analysis project Ga0075017, IMG submission 71475) | Freshwater sediment microbial communities in response to fracking from Pennsylvania, USA - Alex Branch Run_MetaG_ABR_2012 | ecosystem: Environmental > Aquatic > Freshwater > Creek >...
ATTGCCGAGGGCGCCACGCTGCCGCCGGAACTGCTCGTGACCGCGCGTACCGCCGAAGGCGAAATCATGGGCCTGCGGCATCGCACGCTCAATGTCGAGGGCGTGCAGTTCCATCCCGAGAGCGTGCTGACGCCGCTGGGGCCGGCGATGATGAAGAATTTCCTGGCCAGCGGCGGCGGCCGGCGTTCCTGAGCAGGTCAGCGCCGATGCCCAACACACCGCTCAATTCACTCCTCAGCGAGACGCTCGATCGGCTGCTCGATGGCCAGAACCTGACCGAGCGCGAGTCGGGTGAGCTGCTGCATGCGCTGACCGCCCGGGACCTGGCGCCGGCGCTGGCCGGCGCATTGCTGGCGGCGCTGCGTGCCAAGGGGGTCTCGGCGGCCGAACTGCGCGGGCTGGCCGCGGGCATGCGAGCCCTGGCACTCAAGCCCGTGCTGCCCGCGCCGCTGCGTGCCGTCGACGTCGTCGGTACCGGCGGCGACAGATCCGGGAGCCTGAACCTGTCCACGGGCGCCGCGCTGCTGACGGCCGCGTGCGGCGTGCCCGTGGTGAAGCACGGCAACCGGTCCGTTTCCAGCCGCTGCGGGAGCGCCGACGTGCTCGAAGCGCTCGGCATGGCGCTGCCGCTCGATGAGCGGCGCGCCGGCGAATGCCTGGCCGCCACCGGCTTCACGTTCCTGTTCGCGCCGTATTTCCATCCGGCCATGAAGGCGCTCGCGCCGGTGCGCGCCGCGCTCGGCGTGCGTACGGTCTTCAATATCCTCGGTCCGCTCACCAACCCGGCCGAACCCCCGTTCCACGTGATCGGTGCGTTCAACCTGGCGACGGCCGAGGTGATCGCGCAGGCCCTGGCGGGCACCGCCATCGAACGCGCCCTGGTCGTGCACGGTGCCGCCGGCTGGGACGAGCCGACGCCGATCGGTCCGTTCGAACTGTTCGACGTGCGCGGCGGCGAGGTGCGGCGCGAACAGCGCTCGCCAGGCGATTATGGGCTGGCGTTATGCAGTGCGGCGGATCTGACCGGCGGCGATGCGGCTCACAATGCCCGCGCGCTGCAGCGCGTACTGGCGGGCGAGGAGCGGGGCCCGCAGCGCGATGCGCTGCTGCTCGGGGCGGCGCTGGCGCTCGAGGTGACCGGTGTGGAACCGGCGCCGCGGCTGGCGATGGCGCGCGCGGCCCAGGCGATTGATTCCGGAGCCGCCGCCAAGCTGCTGGCGCAGCTGGCGCGCTTCGCCGCGCTGGCGCATTCCTAACGAGGTGCAGCATGAGCCAATCTGCAGACCAGGAGAATTTTCTCGCCTCGATGGCCGCGGGCAGCGCCCGGCGCGTCGCCGCAGCCCGCGCCACGCTCGCTGATGCCGAGATGCTCGCCCAGGCGCTTGCCAGTCCGGTGCCGCCGCGGCTGCAGCTGTCCGCGCGGCGCTTCGATCTGATCGCCGAGGTCAAGTTCCGCTCGCCGGCGGCCGGCAGGCTGCGCGAGGGCAATGAAGAACATGTGCTGGCGCGCGTGGCCGGCTATGCGGAGGCCGGCGCCGCCGCGGTGTCCGTGCTCACGGAGCCGAGCCGCTTCGATGGTTCCCTGGCGCACCTGCGCACGGCCGTGCGCGCCTTGAATGGAAAGATTCCCGCCATGCGCAAGGATTTTCTCGTCGATCCCTACCAGGTCTGCGAGGCGCGGCTCGCCGGTGCCGGCGGCGTGCTGCTGATCCTGCGCCTGCTCGAACCCGCGGCCATGGCGAGCCTGATCGAATGCGCGGCGCGTCTCAAGCTGTTCGTGCTGCTCGAGGCCTTCGACGCGGCCGACATCGCGCGCTCCGCGGATCTGGTGCGCCAGTACACCTCGGCCACGCCGCTGCTCGTGGGACTCAACTGCCGCGACCTGGCCACGCTCAAGGTGGTTCCGGGCAGACTCGAGGAGCTCGTGCGCACGCTCCCCGACAGCGTGCCGCGCGTCGCCGAAAGCGGCGTCGCGACGGCCGCCGATGCCGGCCGCATGGCGGTGGCCGGGTACGATGTCGCGCTGGTCGGCAGCGCGCTGATGGAGGCGCTCGAGCCGCTGAAGCTGGTGCGCGCCATGGTCAGTGCCGGACGCAATGAACGCGCGCGGCGCTCGTGAGCGGATGGATCAAGATCTGCGGCATGACCCACCCGGAAGCGGTGAGCGCCGCCGTGGAGGCGGGCGCCGATGCCATCGGTTTCGTGTTCGCCACCTCGGTGCGGCGCGTGACGGCCGAGCGGGCCGCGGAGCTGGCGCGGGCCGTCCGCCGGCGGATCACCTGCGTCGCCGTGACGCGGCATCCGGCGCAGTCGGAGGTCGATGAGATCGTGCGCAGCTTTCACCCCGATCTGCTGCAGAGCGACATCGAGGATCTCGGGCTGCTGCATCTGCCGCAGCGCCTGGCCAGACTCCCGGTGGTGCGGGCGACGCACGCCGCCGCGGCCGAGTATCCGGCGCGCGTGCTGTACGAGGGTGCACACAGCGGCACCGGCGAAGTCGGCGACTGGCAGCAGGCGGCCGCGCTCGCGCGCCGTACCCGGCTGGTGCTCGCCGGCGGTCTGCATGTGGGCAATGTCGCCGACGCCATACGCCGCGTGCGGCCCTTCGGTGTCGATACCTCGAGCGGGGTCGAGTCCCGGCCCGGAATCAAGAGCCCCGCGAAGATCGCGGAGTTCGTCCAAGCCGCGCGAGCGGCCTTCAGTGAGATCGCAGCATGAATGCAGTCCTCGACGAGTCCGAGCGCGAGCAGTTGCTGGCGCAGCTGATCGCCGGAAAGTTTCCCGATGCCCGCGGACGCTACGGTCCGTATGGCGGGCGCTACGTGCCCGAGACACTGGTTCCGGCGCACGAGAGGCTGGAGGCCGGCGTCAGGCGCTGGCTGGGCGACGCGCAATTCCAGCGTGAGCTCACGCTCGAACTCCAGTCCTGGGCCGGGCGGCCGACCGCGCTGAGTCATGCGCCGCGCCTGGCGCAGCGCTGGGGTGCCGACGTCTGGCTGAAGCGCGAGGACCTGGCGCACACGGGCGCGCACAAGATCAACAATGCGCTCGGCCAGGCGCTGCTGGCGCGGCGCCTCGGCGCGCGCCGCATCGTGGCCGAGACCGGCGCGGGCCAGCACGGCGTGGCCAGCGCCGCCGCCTGCGCACGCGTCGGGTTGCCCTGCACCGTGTACATGGGCGCCGTGGACATGGAGCGGCAGGCCCCGAACGTCGGGCGCATGCGGCTGCTCGGCGCCACGGTGGTCAGCGTCACCAGCGGCGATCGCACGCTCCGAGCCGCGATCGACGAGGCGATGCGCGACTGGGTCGCCGATCCGGAGGGCACCTATTACCTGCTGGGCTCGGCCGTGGGGGCCCACCCGTATCCCTACCTGGTGCGCGAGCTGCAGAGCATCATCGGACGCGAGGCCCGCGGCCAGATGCAGGCGCAGGCCGGTGGCCTGCCCGACGTCGTCATCGCCTGCGTGGGCGGCGGGTCCAATGCCATCGGCATCTTCCATCCCTTCATCGCCGATCGCAGCGTGGCGATCCTGGGCGTCGAGGCCGGCGGCCGCGGCGCGGGGCTCGGCGACCATTCCGCCACCTTGAGCCGTGGGCGGCCGGGCGTGCTGCACGGCAGCTATTCGCTGCTGCTGCAGGATGCGGAAGGCCAGATCCAGGAAACGCATTCCGTGTCGGCCGGCCTCGACTACCCGGGCGTCGGGCCGGAGCATGCGCTGCTGCTGGCCTGCGGACGCGTGACCTACACGTCCGCGACCGATGCCGAGGCACTGGCCGCGGTCAAGGAATGCTGCGAGTGCGAGGGCATCCTGCCGGCACTCGAGAGCGCGCATGCGCTGGCCGGTGCCCGGCGCTGGGCGCAGGCGAATCCCGGCAAGCGTGTGCTGCTCGGGCTTTCGGGACGCGGTGACAAGGACATGCCGACCCTGTCGCAGACCCTGCTGGCGGCGGCGCCCGCCGGAGCGGCCTGATGCTTCCGCACGAACGGATCAGCGCGGCCCTGCGCCAGGGTGCGCAGGCAGGGGAACCCGCGCTGGTGGCGTTTCTGACCGCCGGCTACCCGCGGCGCGCACAGTTCCGCGAACACCTCGCGGCCGTCGCCGCGGGTGCCGACGTGGTCGAGATCGGCGTGCCATTCACCGATCCGATGGCCGATGGCATGACCATCCAGCGCTCCAGCCACGAGGCCCTGCGCCAGGGCGTGACCCTGCAGTGGATTCTCGACGAGCTGACCGCCATGCCACCGCTGAGCACGCCGCTGCTGCTGATGAGCTACCTGAACCCGCTGCTGGCCTATGGCTACGAACGGCTGGCCGAGGCCAGCGTCAAGGCGGGCGTGTGCGGATTCATCATTCCGGATCTGCCGCTGGATGAGAGTGGCACGCTGCGCGCGGCGCTCGAGCCGCGCGGGCTGGCCCTGGTGCAGATGGTGACGCCGGTGACGCCGGCCGAGCGACTGGCGCGCCTGTGTGCCGCGAGCCAGGGCTTCGTCTATGCCGTGACGATGACGGGCACCACCGGCAAGAATGTGGCGGTGCCGGCGGATGTGCTGGGCTACCTGGAGCGCGTGCGTGCGGTATCCAGGGTGCCGGTGTGCGCCGGCTTCGGCATCCGCTCGCGCGAACAGGTCGAGCGGCTGCGCGGCGCGGTGGATGGAGTCGTCATCGGCTCGGCACTGGTGGAAGTGCTCGAGCGCGGCGCGTCGCCCCAGGCCTGGCTGGCGACGCTGCGGCAGCGCTAGTGGAGCATCCCTCGCAGCCCCTGGGACGTCGCTAGCGATGCGCTGGCTCGGCTACGCGCTGCTGTCGGCGCTCGCCGCGGGCGCGACGGCGATTCTCGCCAAGGTCGGCATCCGTGGCGTACCCTCGAATCTCGCCACGGCGATCCGCACCGCCGTCATCCTGGCCTTCGCCTGGGGCCTGGTGCTGGCGCGCGGCGAGACACAGGCCCTGCGCACGCTGTCGATGCGCACCTGGCTGTTCCTGGCGCTTTCCGGCATTGCCACCGGACTGTCCTGGCTGGCCTATTTCAAGGCGCTGCAGATGGCGCCGGCGTCCAGGGTGGCGCCGATCGACAAGTTGAGCCTGCCGATCACGATGCTGCTGGCATGGCTGCTGCTGGGTGAATCGCTGTCCTGGCGCATGGCGCTGGGTTCCGCCATCATGGTGCTCGGCGCGCTGCTGACACTCCCGTAGCCGATCCGGATCAGTAGCGCCGTCCACCATCACGACTTATCCGCACGAGGATGCCGCCATGCGACGAGCCCATGTCCTGACCGCCCTGATGCTCTGCGGTCTGCCGGCCAGCCTGAGCGTGTCGGCGCAGGGCGCCGGAGCGACACCGCAGTACCGGTTGACGCGCAGCGTGCCACTGGGTGCGCCTGATCGCTGGGATTACCTGACATTCGATCCCTCCGCGCACCGAGTCTATGTGGCGCACGGCGATCGCCTGAGCGTGTTCGATGGACGCGACGGCACCCGCATCGGCGAGGTGACCGGCTTTGCCGGCGGCACCCACGGCATCGTCATCCTCCCTGCGCTGGGGCGCGGGTTTACCGATGACGGGCGGGCTGGCGAGGCGGGCAGCTTCGACCTGGCCACGTTGAAAGCCGGCAAGCGCATCAAGGCGCAGGATGATGCCGACGGCATGGTCTACGATGCCGTGAGCGGTCATGTGTTCGTCGTCAACGGCGACTCGCAGACCCTGACCGTGATCGATCCGCAGACCGAGTCGGCCATCGCCACCGTGGCTGCGGGCGGCAAGCTGGAATTCGCCGTCGCGGGCGACAACGGCAAGCTGTACGTCAATGGTGCGGGCCGCAATGAAATCGTGCGCGTCGACACGCGCAGCAACCGCGCCGACGCGCACTGGCCGATGGCCGGCTGCACCAGTCCGCATGGCCTGGCGATCGATCGGCAGACGCACCGGTTGTTTGCGAGCTGCGCCAACGGCGTGCTCGCCGTCGTGGACGCCGAATCCGGTGCGCTGCTGGCCACGCTGCCGATCGGCGCCGGCACGGACGCCGCAGCCTTCGATCCGGTGCGGCACCTGGTCTTCAGCTCGAACGGCCGCGACGGCACGCTGTCGATCATCCTGGAGAAGGACACGCACACGTTCGTGAATCTCGGCAGCATCCGGACCGCAACGCTGGCACGCACCATGACCATCGACCCGCAGTCCGGCCGCCTGTACCTGGTCGCCGCGCAGATCGATGCGGCGGGCACCGCGGCGGGAACGCCGGCGGCAGAGGGTGCCCGCAGGCCGGCCATCGTGCCCGGGTCGGCCCAGCTGCTGTTCCTCGATCCTGCGCCCTGAGGGAACGCGCGCGTCGCGGCGTGGTAAGCGTCACGGTACTGTAACCCCGGCGACCGAGTATCGGCGGTCGGGCGGGCCGCGCACGCCGATAGTGCAGCCGGGAAATCCAGGAGCTGCGTTGCAGTCATTGCATCGAGTCGTCGCCGCCGCGCTGGCCGCGATGGCCGTGATGGCGGGATACGCCGCGGCGGCGCCTTTTGCGGCTGGCCCGCCGGCAGCACGTGCGCCCACTGCGCTCCGCAATGTCATCATCTTCGTCGCCGACGGCCTGCGGCACGATTCCGTCAACGCCACGGACACGCCGACGCTGGTCCGTGTGCGCCGCGAGGGCGTCGACTTCGCAAACAGTCATGCGCTGTTTCCGACCTTCACCACGCCGAATGCTTCCAGCATCGCGACCGGGCACTACCTGGGCGACACCGGGGACTTCAGCAACAACCTCTATGCCGGATTCCCGATCTTCGGCGACGGCGCCGTGGCCGGCAAGGCGGCCGCTACGACCACACCGTTCCTCGAGAACAATCTGGTGCTCGCCGATATCGACGAACATTTCGCCACCGGCAATTTCCTCAATGAGGAGAGCCTGCTGGCCGTGGCGCGCCGGCAGGGTTTCCGAACCGCCGCGATCGGCAAGCACGGGCCGGTCGCGATCCAGGACGTAGCGCAGCTGCGCCTGGTCAACGGGCGGCTGACGGAGCCGACGACCGTGTTCATCGACGATGAGACCGGAGCTGCGGCCGGCGTGCCGCTGTCGGCGGAGGTCAGCTTGGCGCTGAACGCGGCGGGGCTCGCCGCCACGCCGCCGACGCGCAACCAGCCTGCGGGGAACGTGAGGACGCCCGGTACGCTCAAGCCCAATGTCGAGCAGCAGCAGTACTTCGCCGATGTGACCACGCGCGCGATCCTGCCGCTGTTCCGGGCCGGTGGCCGGCCCTTCGTCCTGGTCTACTGGTCCCGCGATCCCGACGCCACGCAGCACAGCCAGGGCGACAGCCTGAACAGCCTGCTGCCGGGCATCAACGGTCCGACCGCCCGGGCCGGCGTCGCCAACGCTGATGCCAATCTCCGCCAGATCCTCGACTACCTCGACAGCGAGCCGACCCTGCGCGACAACACGGATGTCTTCGTGACGGCCGATCACGGCTTCGCGACCATCAGCAAGCACGAGATCGACGCGCGGGGTCGTGCGACCGCGAGCTATGCGACGCGCTACGCCTACCTCGAGCCCGGTGGTCAGCCGGAAGTCATCCCCGGCTGGCTGCCGCGGGGTTTCCTGGCGATCGATCTGGCGCACGCGCTCAGTCTGCCGCTGTTCGATGCCGACGTCGTGATCCAGCTGGAAGGCAAGTCCGTCTACAAGCCCGTCGATCCGTCGCTGCCGCCGACCGCGACACGCGCGCAGCATCCGCTGATGGGTAGTGGACTGATCGGCGGCACCGGTGCGGTCCAGGATCGCGTCGACGCGCAGGTCGTGGTGACCGCCAACGGGGGTTCGGATCTGATCTATGTGCCCGACCAGGACCCGGGCCGCGTGCGCCGGATCGTAGCGTTTCTCAACCAGCAGGACTACGTGGGCGGTGTGTTCGTCGATTCCCGCTTCGGGTCAGTGCCCGGTGCCCTGCCGCTGAGTGCCATCGGACTGGAGGGCACCGCCCGGATGCCGCGGCCGGCCGTCGTCGTGGCCTTCAGGACCTTCGTGACCGATCCGCGGCAGCCAGGCCTTTCCGGCGTCGTCGTCGGCGACACGATGCTGCAGGAGGGGCAGGGCATGCACGGCAGTTTCGGTCGCGACAACACCTACAACAACATGGCCGCGATCGGTCCGGACTTCAAGCGCGGGTATGTCGATCACGCGCCGGTCAGCAACGCGGATATTGCCCAGACGCTGGCGCACATACTGCGGCTGCCGCTGCCGACGGTGGGGACCTTGCGGGGTCGCGTCCTCGAGGAAGCGCTGGCCGGAGGCCCGCCGCAGGTTGCTGCGCGGAGGCGGCATGCGCTCGCGGCGGCCGACCCGTATGCCCGGCGAGCGACGCTGCTGGAGTACCAGGAAGTCGGCGCACGCCGCTACTTCGATGAGGCCTGCATGGTTGACCTTCCTGCGCGGCGTCCCCTCCAGCGCAGCGCGCTGCACTGCCGCTGAGCGGCGTTCCGCCGCTGCCCGCATGCGCGGCGACTTGCGGAACACATGCGGCACTAGTCGCCGCTTCCGTAACACGGATGTCATCCAGCGCTGGCACATTGCCTGCGCTGACCGAAGCCACAGGCCGCCGATCATGCGCAATACATGCATGCCGGTGTCATTGCCGCGTGCCCAAATCTGGAGATCATCCTTCGTGAACAGTTCTTCCGGCCGGAAATCGGCGTGGTTCGGCGCGGGCGCGATGCTCGTGCTGTGGGCCGGTTTCGCGGCGCCTTCGGCGTTCGCCGCAGATCCAGTGCTCGCCGATGCCGCGGTACCGGCCAACCAGATGGCTTACGGCGGCACGGCGACGGCCACCGGCCAGGACGGCAAGCTGCCGTCCAAGGATGCGCTCGAGGAAGTCACGATCCTTGCGCAGCGGACTACCGCGGAAATTGCACGCGCGGCCCAGCTGCAGGCACCGAACCTCATCAACCTGACGACCGCTACGGAAATGGCGCGCCTGCCGGATGTGAATACGGGCGAGGCGGTACGCCGCATTCCCGGTATTTCGCTCGAGACGGATACCGGCGAGGGCCGCTATATCAATATCCGCGGCCTCGATGCCGACCTGAACAGCACGACCTTCGGCGGCCTGCGGCTGCCCCCGACCAACAACAGCTCGCCATCCGGCGCCGCCCGCGCCGTCGCCTTCGATTCGATCCCAATCGGGTTCGTCGGCGCGATCACGGTCACCAAGAGCAACCTCCCCGAGCAGGACGCCGAAGCGCTCGGCGGCACGATCGACATTACGCCGAAGACCGCGCCCAGCGATGGCCGGCCGTTCGTCGATACCAAGCTCGGCACCGGCTACGAAGTGGAACGCAAGACCTGGATCACGGACGTCGCCGCATCCGCGGGCACACGCTTCGGCGGCAGCGCCGGGGGCTACCAGCCGTTCAGCGTACTGGTGGTCGGATCTCTGTATACCGATCGCCGCGGCATCGATGACGCCGAGGCCGGCTTCATCGACAATCAATCCGGCGGAGTGCCCGATAAGGCCTTCGCCGGCTTCGAGCAGCGTTACTACCAGTATCATCGCGAGCGGCACGGCTACGGCATCGATTTCGGATTCGCTCCTGACGAGAACAACAAGTACTTCGCCCGCTACTACGATGCGGGGTATTCCGAGACCGTACAGCGCAACCGGCTGTCCTGGAACTATAGCGGCGCGCCGACCGTCGATCCGGCCAATCCGAACGGCTTCCTCGATACCGCGACCTTCAGCAAGACGCTGCGCGACGAGAAGGAATACCTGGATTCGAAGGTCTTCGCGGTCGGCGGCCGGAACCTGTTCAGCGGCAATACCCTCGATTATCACGTCGGCTATACGAAAGGCAGCTACGACAAGCCCTACGACTACAACGCGAGCTTCAATAATCCGGCACTCGCCAACGTCTCCTACGACAACACGACGCAGCCGAACTGGCCGGTGGTGAAGGTGCTGCCAGGCACTGCCGCCAACGGCACGGTCACCGTCAATCCCGCCGCTCCGGCCGGCTACGTGCTGACGGGGATGCGCAACCAGGTCCAGCATTCGGACGATCATGAGTGGGGCATCGGCGCCAACCTGACGATCCCCACGCATTTTACCGACCGCGTCAATGAGCAGATCAAGATCGGCCTCAACGCGCGCATCCGCGACAAGACCGGCGACCAGACCTCCTACAGCCTCGCCAACGTGCCGACGGTGCCGCTGGGCTCGGTGGTCTACGGCGGCAATATCCTCTACTACCAGGACCACTACTACAACGGCCCGAACATCGACGCCAACGCACTGCGCGCCATCTACGCGGCGAACGGCGGGGCCGTGACGGGTGGAACGCCCGATCCCCTCAGCCTGGTGCACGACAAGGAAGACATCTACGCGGGCTACGGCCAGTACCAGTTCGGGTTCGGCGCCCTCGGCGTCGTCGCGGGCGCGCGCGTCGAGGCGACGAAGGCCACCTATGCGGGCTACAAGGACGATGCCTCCTCCGGCACGGACGTGATCTCGCCGGTGTCGACCGACCGCTCGTATGCGAATTTCTTCCCCACCGCCCAGGCACGCTACGAGTTCACGCCGCATCTGATCGGCCGGCTGGCGATCTCGTCCACCATTGCGCGCCCCGGTTTCCAGCAGGTGACGGCGACCACCACGGTCGACAACAGCGGCAACATCGTCACTGGTAATCCGGACCTCAAGCCCACGACCGCGACCGGCTTCGATGTCGCGATCGAGCATTACCTGCCGCACGCCGGCATCGCCTCGCTGGGCCTGTTCGAGAAGGAACTCAGCAACTACATCGTCAACAACGTGCAGCAGGTCGCCGGCGGACAGCAGAAATCCGGCGGCAACCTCGGCATCATCGACATCGTCAGTTATGCAAACGCGCCCACGGCACACCTGCTGGGCGTCGAGGTCAACTACGTCAATCATTTCCAGGACGCGCTGCCGGGCGCATGGGGCGGCCTCGGCCTGTCGGCCAACTGGACCTGGGTGCAGTCCAAATACAAGATTCGTCCGGGTGAAGATTCGCTGCTGCCCTCGACTTCGCGAAATACCGGAAATATCGAGGCGCTCTACGACCTCGATGGCGTCCATCTCTCGCTAGGCGCCTATTACACCAGCCGCAACATCTTCGGGGTCGGCGGTTCTGCGGCCCTGGATATCTGGACCCAGGAGCGGCTGTCCATGGATTTCGGCAGCCAGTGGCAGATCAACGAGCCCTGCGGTGTCTACCTGAACGTCAAGAATCTCACCAACACGCCGCTGAAGTTCACGGAAGGACCCAGCGAGAACCGCGTCATCCAGCGCGAGTTCTACTCGACGACCATCCAGGCGGGCGTGACCTACAAGTTCCTGTAACCGACGCCGCCACGGCGGCCCCTGCCGCCGCCGCGCTGGCCGCCGCGCCGGCGCCCGGCGCCCCGCGGTTGAGCC
>Ga0075017_100002549_pt1 | contig 11419 bp, 11 predicted proteins | sample AleBraG_ABR_2012_FD_71475 | JGI IMG/M metagenome (GOLD analysis project Ga0075017, IMG submission 71475) | Freshwater sediment microbial communities in response to fracking from Pennsylvania, USA - Alex Branch Run_MetaG_ABR_2012 | ecosystem: Environmental > Aquatic > Freshwater > Creek >...
AGGTTAAGCTCCGCATCAGCGCGCACGCGTTGAAGTCGGTCGAGCACCGCGGCGGGCTCGATGCTTTCCTGCTGAAAGCAAGCGACGAAGATCTTTCGGAGCGCTGTCTCAAGCTCAAGCGCGAGCTCCGAAAGGCCGCCAAGGCAGCCCCGGCGGCGGCTTAAGACCGGCGCCGCGCAGATTACTTCTTCTTGATTGAGTTTTCGCCGGCGCGGCGCTCCGACTCCGTGCGCGCAAGATCGCCGCCTTCAATGGCGAATTGCAAGAGCAGCGTCCGTTGCAACAGGTGGTTGAAATTGTCGTCTGAGATCATCGTGACGATGATCTCGCCGCCGGCGCCAGCGTGAATCGCCAGTCCCTCCATGTTGTCGATCTCCTGGTTCATGGTCGCATCAAAGAGCATCTCGCCCTCGATGCGCTCACCGGGCTTGAGCTCGTCGCGACGGGTGAGCCGCAGGCGGGACTTTACCCCCTCGCTCCAGCGGAAGCGGCGCTCGAGCACAAGCAGGCCGCCGTCGGGGAGCCCTGCCGCGTCGGTCACGTCGTAGTCGCCGGGATTGGTCATATGGATCTCGACCGGCTTGTTCTTGACCCACAGCCAGCCCGTGTGATCGCCGGCGCCATCGGGGAGGCTCTCGGCGAAGGCGACGAGCGATCCCCGGTTGGGCCCGGCTCGCAAAATCGCGACGGCTTCGAGGCCCTTGTTGGACTTCATCTTCCTGGCGCCAGGCGGCAAATCGACGTAGCTCAGCACCGGCGACAGGCCGTCCGGGCCGATGTCGAAGCGGCCAATGCGATGGTTGCGCTCGAACGAGATGAGCACGCTGCCTTTGTCCGGTGTGCCACTGACGAGCGCAAGCCCTTCGGCGTCGCTGTTGCGCTTGCGCGTCAGCGCCTTGCCCGAAAGTGCGCGAATGGGACCGAGCCGCACGCCTTCGAGCGCCGCGGGCCGGTCGCCGGCGTAGGCGATCTCGCCGCTCATCCAGCTCCCGGCGTCCGATATCGAGAAGAACTTCTTGCCGGCGGCGTCGAGCACGAGCCCAGACCAGCCGCCGAAACGGCGCGAAGGCGACGTGAGCACGAGGCCGCCGCGCCACCTGAGCTTACCGAAATGAGTCTTGCCGACATCGATCTTGTCGAACGCCGCGATGGGGTGGGCTTCGACCGTGATGGCCTCGACCGCCTGGTCGGGCTTCGTGGGCTTCGAATCGGCGAACGCAACCGAACTGCAGAAAACAACAAGGCCGATCACCGAAGTTGAGACGAAGCGCTCTGCTGCCACCTTCAAGGCGAGCTCCTCAATGCACGCGACCGCGCGATCGCGAGCGCGGCCCGACTGTGCGCTGGCCTTCCTCCCCGAACAGCTCGACCAGCTTGTCGGTCATGGCTCCGGCAAGCTCGCTCGGGTCAGTTATCGTGACCGCCCGGCGATAGTAGCGCGTCACGTCGTGGCCGATGCCGATGGCGATCAGCTCAACCGGCGAGCGCGTCTCGATCTCCTCGATAACTTGGCGCAGATGCTGCTCCAGATAGTTGCCGGAGTTTACCGAAAGGGTGGAGTCGTCGACCGGTGCACCGTCGGAGATCATTATGAGAATGCGGCGCTGTTCCGGCCGCGCGAGCAGGCGCCGATGCGCCCAGGCCAGTGCTTCGCCGTCGATGTTCTCTTTCAAAAGCCCCTCGCGCATCATGAGCGCGAGCGAGCGTTTGGCCCGCCGCCAGGGTGCGTCCGCCGTCTTGTAGATGATGTGGCGAAGGTCGTTGAGACGCCCCGGCCCCTGCGGCTTGCCGGACGCCAGCCACTGCTCGCGCGACTGGCCGCCCTTCCAGGCGCGCGTGGTGAAGCCGAGGATCTCCACCTTGACGCCGCAACGCTCGAGCGTGCGCGCTAGAATGTCGGCGCAACAGGCCGCGACCATGATCGGGCGCCCGCGCATCGAGCCGGAATTATCGAGCACCAGCGTGACGACGGTATCGCGGAACTCGGTATCGCGCTCGCGTTTGAACGACAGCGGATGCATGGGATCGACGATGACGCGTGTGAGTCGCGCGGCATCGAGCGCACCTTCCTCGAGGTCGAACTCCCAGGCGCGGCTCTGCTGCGCAAGCAGGCGGCGCTGCAGCCTGTTGGCGAGGCGGGCCACCGCGCTCGAGAGCGTCCTCAGCTCGCGATCGAGATAGGCGCGCAGGCGCTCGAGCTCCTCTGGCGAGGAAAGCTGCCCGGCGCCGATCTCCTCGTCGAACTCGCGCGTGAATACCTTGTAGCCGAAGGCCTCCGGGTTATCGAGGACAGAGGCGTTCGGCCGCCACGGTTCCGGCGTCTCGATCTGCTCCAGGTCATCGAACTGGCTCTCGAACTCGTCCGCGCTCGTTGTTTCGGAGGCTTCGTGCGCTTCGCTCGCGTCGCCTTCCGATAACCCTTCCTCGCGCGGCTGGTCGCGGCCCTCCTCGCCTTCCTCCGTGCTGTCGCCTTCGCTGTCGCCGCCTTGGGGCTCGTTCTCGTTACGCTCGCCGCTCTCCTCGTCCTCGGTGTCCGCACTCTCCTCCACCAGCTCGAGCGCGCGCAGAAGGTCGCGCACGAGGCGCCCGAAGCTTTCCTGGTCCTCGGCAAGGCTTTCGAGCCGCCGTAGCAATTTGGCACCACGCTGCTCTATCGAGGGGCGCCAGAGGTTCACCAGCGCGTTCGCCGTCTCGGGCGGCGGCAGGCCGGTGAGCCGCTCGCGGATCAAGAGCGCGAGCGCGTCCTCGAGCGGGGCATCCTCCTTGCTGGCGACGGTAGCGAAACGGCGGTCGGCGTACTGGTCCTCGATGCGCGCGGTGAGGTTGCGCGCCATGCCGGGCATCCGATTGGCGCCCAGCGCCTCGACGCGGGCGCGCTCGGCCGCTTCGAAGACATGGCGCGCAGGGCCCGAAGCCGGGGCCAGCCTGTTGTGCAGCTTCACGTCATGGCAGCCGGCGGTCAGCGCGAAGCTGTCCGCCCAGCCGCGGATGACGGCGATCTCGCGCTGCGAGGGCACGCGGGAGGGCTCGGGCAAGAGCACATGCTTGGGCGAGAACTCGGGGGGGCCGGGCGCGAACGCGATATCGATGTCGTGCTGGCCGGCGATGGCGCGGACCGTGAGGCCGATCGCCCGTTTCAACGGCTCGGTCGGCGCTTCCTTGCGTTTGGCGCTGGTCGTCATACGCGCTAGCTCAGTGCGACGTTGGCCGCACTCTCGGGCAGCTCCTCGCCGAAGCAGCGCTGATAGAACTCGGCGACCAGAGGTCGCTCGAGCTCGTCGCACTTGTTGAGGAAGGTCAGGCGGAAGGCGAAGCCGATATCGTTGAAGATCTCGGCGTTCTCGGCCCACATCATCACCGTGCGCGGGCTCATCACGGTCGAGAGATCGCCGTTGATGAAGGCCGAGCGCGTGAGATCGGCGACGCGCACCATGTGCGAGACCGCCTCGCGCTTGGCCTCGCTCTTGGCGAACGACTTCACCTTGGAGAGCACGATCTTGGCCTCGTCGTCGTGCGGCAGATAGTTGAGAGTCGCCACGATTGACCAGCGATCCATCTGACCCTGATTGATCTGCTGGGTGCCGTGATAGAGGCCGGACGTGTCGCCGAGCCCGATGGTGTTCGTCGTCGCGAACAGGCGGAACGCCGGATGCGGTCGGATCACTTTCGATTGGTCGAGCAGCGTGAGCTTGCCCGAGACCTCGAGCACGCGCTGGATCACGAACATCACGTCGGGACGGCCGGCGTCATATTCGTCGAACACGAGCGCGGTGTTGGTCTGCAGTGCGTACGGCAGGATTCCCTCGCGGAACTCCGTCACCTGCATCCCGTCCTTCAATACGATCGCGTCCTTGCCGATAAGATCGATGCGGCTGATGTGACTGTCGAGATTGACGCGGATGCACGGCCAGTTGAGTCGCGCCGCCGTCTGCTCGATGTGCGTCGACTTTCCGGTGCCGTGGTAGCCTTGGATCATCACCCGGCGGTTGTGCTTGAAGCCGGCGAGGACCGCGAGCGTGACCTCCTTGTTGAAGAGGTAGTCGGGATCGACATCGGGAACGTGCTCGTCCGCCTTGGAGTAGGCAGGCACCTCGAGATCGGTGTCGATGCCGAAGACCTGCCGCACCGACACCTTCAAATCCGGGATGCTGGGCAGCTTGGCTTCGCCAGCCGTCTGGGATTGCGCGCGCATCGTCGAGGGCCTTCGAGGAGATCAGGTTCAGGAGTTGCGAGAGGCACGCTCTAAAGTCACACCAATCCCGCTTGCTTCAGATAGTTATAGGCTTGGATAATCTCGCGCAACTTGTCCGCAGAGCGCGGGTCTCCGCCGTTGGTATCAGGGTGGTGAATCTTAACCAGCTCCTTGAAGCGCGCCTTGATCTCGATGCGCGTAGCGGCGCCAGGCAGGTTGAGCGTCTGCAGGCTTTTTCGCTCGAGCGGCCTCAGCGTGCGGCGCTCCTCCACCGGGGCTTCGCGCGCGGCGCGGGCACGCCAGGCAAAGAAGCCGTGCGGATCGAGCGCGCGCCAGCCGGGCGGATGATGGCCGTTGCTGCCGTTCGCCTCGCTCGCGGCCGGCTTTGATTTGTTCGACAGATTGAGCCCGACCTTCCAGGTCGGCCGGTGGCCCGTCACGGCATCCTTTTGGAAGTCCTCCACCTCCCGGTCGTTCATGCCGTCGAAATAATTGTACGAGGCATTGTACTGGCGAACGTGATCGATGCAGAAGAGATAGTATTGCCCGTCGCGCCCGCGCCCACGCGGCGCACGGTAAAGTCCCGGCGACCGGCATCCCTTCCACTGGCAGCAGGGACGCTCCTCGCGCGCCTGCTCGGCGCGCTGCCTTTTGGGCGCGACGCGGATGCTGTCGAAATATTTGGAGTCGAGTTTCATCCGGGGTGAAGTATGATCTCAGCTCAGCCGCCGCACAAGCTGCGCGCGGGAATCAACTTTTTCACAGCAGCATGAGGCGACCATTAATGAGCCTTGAGACGTGCATGCGCGAAAAGCTGATGGTCGCCCTGCGGCCGAGCCGCCTCGACGTGGTCAATGAGTCGCACCTTCACGCCGGCCACAGCTCATCGCCAGGCACCGGCGAAAGCCATTTCCGCGTGCTGATCGTTTCGAATGGGTTTGCAGGGAAGACGCGTGTCGAGCGTCACCGCATGATCAACGACGTGCTCGCCGACGAGCTGAAAGATGGGGTGCACGCGCTTGCAATCAAGGCTTGCGCTCCCGGCGAGCCCTTAAGCTGAGCTTGGCTTACAAAAAATAGTGCTGAAAAAAGTGTCGCCCCGCAAAGGTGCGGGGGCGACACTGTGACGACGGAGCTAGCCGCGTCGAGCGGTGCTTACCACCACCAGCGGCGCCAATGGCGGCGGTGATGCCAGCGCCAATGCCGGCGCCAATACACCTGCTCGACCGAGGCCGTAGCCGGGGTGACGTTGGCGAGCTTGCCGAGGGCGATGCCGGACGCCGGAGCGGCTTGCGCGCTGCCGGCGGCGACGATGCAGGCCAGAGCGCCTGCAGCGACGGTCAGAGGGATCATCTTGGTCATTACGGTTCCTTTCTTTTTTCGGTGCGTTACCTTCGCCAAACGAGAGGACACCGCACACAATCTGCATCCTCCCAGCGTGAGCCTTCGATAGATTCAAGGGATGCGCCTGAACCTAAGCTGAACGAGAGGCTGCCCGCTACAAACAAACGGTAAACAAGCACAGAAACTAGGATTCTTTCGGTTGTGCGCTGCTTGCCTGCTTGACGCGGGACGCGGCTCCGGCCGCGGGGCTAATGCGCAGGGCGGCGATCTTGTTCCGGGTCTTGCGCAGGATTTCGAATCGATAGCCGTAGAATGTGAAAACTTGGCCGGGCTCGGGGATCGTCTGCGCCTCGTGGATGACCAGCCCGGCGATTGTGGTCGCCTCCTCGTCGGGAAGATTCCAGTTCATCTGGCGATTGAGATCGCGAATCGCAACGGTGCCGTCGACATTGACGGTACCGTCGGGCTGCGGGCGAATCGCGGCCTCGTGGGTGTCGTGCTCGTCCGCGATCTGGCCGACGATTTCCTCGAGGATGTCCTCCAGGGTGATCAATCCCTGCACTTCGCCGTACTCGTCGACGACGAGCGCCATCTGAGCCTTGCGCTTGAGGAACTGGTTGAGCTGGCCTTTGAGCGGCGTCGTGTCGGGAACGAACCACGGCTCGACGGCAAAGCTCATGATGTCGAGCTTCGAGACGTCCCAGCCTGAGCGCCCGAGCGCGGAAAATAGATCCTTGGTGTGCAGCACGCCGACGATGTTCTCGGGCTCGTCCTTCCAGATGGGGACGCGCGTGTACTGCGTGCGCAACAGGTCATCGACGATCTTCTGCGGCGACTCGTCGGCGTCGATGGTTTCCATCTTCGTTCGATGCACCATGATGTCGGATACCTGCAGATCGCGGAGGTCGAGAACGCCGCCCAACATGTCGGCGTCGAGACGGGCGACTGCGCCTTCCTTCTTCTGCAGCTCGATCGTGCCGCGGATCTCCTCGTGTGCCGCGAGAATGTTGGCTTCGTCGTCGGCCTTTCCAGGCGTAAGCTTTAAAAGTTGCCGGACGATGAACTCGATGGCGACCGTGATCGGGTTCAGCACTACGATCACCACCCGCATCAGCGGAGCCACGAGAAGCGCGACGCGGTCCGAATAGGCAAGCGCGTAGGTCTTCGGCAGCACCGCCGCGAAGACGACGATCAGAAACGTGATGATGATCGTGGCGTAGACGACGCCGACCTCGCCCACGAGCACGATGGCGAGGCCGGATGCGAGCGCGGAGGCGAGCACGTCGACAAGCGTATTGCCGATGAGGATCGTGCCGATCATCTTCTCCGGCGAGCGCAGAACCCTATTGACCACGGCGGCCCGTGCGTTGCCGTCCTGCTCGAGCGCGTGCATGCGCGCGCGCGAAGCCGCCGTGAGCGCCGTCTCGCCCAGGTTGAAGAAGGCCGAAAGCGCGATGAGCACGACGATGGCGACGATGATGGCGGCGATCGCGATAGGCATGGGAGCTAAGGGCTAGCAGGGGTTCTGAGCGTACTGTTGCTGTTGCACTTCAAACCGGGGCTCCGGCAAAGTCGGGCAACCTAGCACACATCTAAGGACGGCAAGTTAGCGGCCCGCGCCAGCGATCTCGGCGGAGAGAAAGTCGCGCACGCGGCCTTCCGGTACGTCGCTCGCGATGAAGGCCTCGCCGATGCCGCGCGCGAGGATGAACATCAGCTTGCCGCGGCGTACCTTCTTGTCCTGCGCCATGAGGCGCATGAGGGCCTCGACGTCAGGCTTTGCGCCAGGGATGTCGGTGATGCGTGTCGGCAACCCGACGGCCTCGAAATGCGCGGCCACGCGCTTCGCCGTACCCGGTGTGCAGTAGTCGAGCGCTTCCGACAAGCGGAAAGCAATCGCCATTCCGATGGCGATCGCCTCGCCGTGCAGCAGCCGGTCCGAGTAGCCGCACCAGGCTTCGAAGGCATGCCCGAACGTGTGACCGAGATTGAGCAGAGCGCGCTCGCCCTGCTCGGTCTCGTCGCGGCCGACGATGCTGGCCTTTGCCTTGACGCTCGTCTCGATCGCGCGCGTTAGCGCGTCTTCCTCGAAGGCGAACACGGTGCGCCAGCTCTGCTCGAGCCAGGCAAAGAACCCCGTATCCCCAAGCAGGCCGTACTTGGCGACCTCGGCGTAGCCAGCGCGCATCTCGCGCTCGGACAGGGTGCGCAGCGTTTCAGTGTCGGCGATGACGAGGCTCGGCTGGTGGAAGGCGCCGATGAGGTTCTTGCCCTGCTGGGTATCGATGCCAGTCTTGCCGCCGACGGAGGAATCGACCTGCGCCAGGAGCGAGGTTGGGATTTGCACGAAGCGCACCCCGCGCCGGAGGATTGCCGCGGCGAAGCCGGCGAGATCGCCGATGACGCCGCCGCCGAATGCGATGACGAGATCGCCGCGCTCGAGCCCCATCTCGAGCAGGCGCTCGGTGAGCGGAGCGAGTTCGCGAAAGCTCTTCGTCGACTCGCCGGGCTCCAAGACGATCGAGCCCGTATGCAAGTTCTCGCGCTCGAGCGCGGCCTCGAGTGCAGGAAGATGAAAACGCGCGACGTTCTCGTCAGTCACGATTCCACACTTCGGGGCACCGAGGCGCGCGGCGATAAGTGCGCCAGCGTTCGCGATCAGATTTGGACCGATGAGAACGTCGTAGGCGCGGCCGCCGAGCGGCACCTGAACCGTGCGAACGGCCGTCATTTCGGAAACAGAGGTCATTGCGCCTCCTCGGTCCGTGCAGCTGGTGGTGTCCGGGCGAGCCGCTCGATCAGCTCGGCGACGATCACGTCATGGGGCACGTCACGGCTTTCTACCGTGATGTCCGCCTGCGCGTAGATGGGATAGCGGACATCAATAAGTTTTTGCATCACGGCTTGGGGATCGCCGCTCTTCAGCAGCGGCCGGTTGTTGCGCTTCGCCACGCGGCGCACAAGCAGCGCGAGATCGGCCTTGAGCCACACCGAGATGCCGCGCTCGGCGATGGCGGCGCGCGTTTCGGCATTCATAAAGGCACCTCCGCCGGTGGCCAAGACTTGGGGGCCCGAGCGCATCAGGCGGGCAAGCACCTTGCGCTCGCCCTCGCGGAAATAGGGCTCCCCGTGCTCGGCGAAGATGTCCTCGATGCTCTGGCCAGCCGCCTTTTCGATCTCCTCGTCGGCATCGACGAAGGGCAAGCCGAGGCGGGCCGCGAGCCTGCGACCGACAGCCGATTTGCCGCAGCCCATCAGGCCGACCATAACGATCGATTTGTCGCCCAAGGTGGATTTGATCGCTTCAAGCGATTGAGCCTCGCCCATCTTGTCTTACTCTTGCGATCGAGCCCGATTCGATTTGGCCGCCCGCGGCGGCTCGGTAAGGCATCCGGAAACGCCTCGCGATGCAACGGCGCCTACTTTGGATTGTGCCCAAGAGCAAGTCATAATGGCGCCACCATACAAAGAGACTTAAAACAGGACGCGGGATAGCAAAATGCCGAGCTTGTTCCGGTTTCTTGCGGTCGTTGGCACCATCGGCGCCATCATCCTGGGCGTGCTTTACGTCCTTGCCACCAAATTCGAGCCGCAGACGCGCACCGTCACCAAGCCCGTTCCGGGCGTCAAAGTTCGAACCGAGTAGCCGGCTCAACCGCCATGCGCAATCGGGCCCTTGCACTTGTGCTGATCGCGGCGCTTGCGCTCCCCGCCAACGAAGCCACTGCGCAGGATTGGGACCCGCTAAACCTCTTTACAGAGAAGAAGCGCCCCGAGCCCGAGTGGCAACCTCCGCCTGCGCAGGGGCCCGACACTATCGCGCCACCGCCGGGCGAATCGAAGAGCCAGGCGGTGGAGCGGCTCGACCTTTCGCCCGTGATGGCTCCCGACGGCTCGGGCCTTCCCTACGAGTTGTGGCGCGGGCTCGACGTCGCCACCTTCGAGCGCCTCATCGCCGAGATCGAGATCCCGCCGCACTCGCCGGCGCTGCATTCGCTATGGCTGCGCCTCATCACCTCCAACGTGACGCCGCCCGACGGCGGAGAGGTCGACCAGCAGTTCATGGCGCTGCGGCTGGAGACGCTCTACCGCTCGGGCCTGCTCAAGCAGGCGGCCCAGGAGCTTGCGAATATGCCGTCCGCTAGCGGCCTCGTCGCAATGCTCGCCGCGCGCAACGATATCGGGCTCGGCAAGAAAGAGCAGGGTTGCGCCGCCGCGCAGAACGCGGGCGCGCTTCCAGCCGATCTGCCGCCGCCCTTGAAGGCGCAGGCCGCCATGATCTCCGGCTATTGCGCCGCCGTCGCCGGCGACGTAGCGGCGGCAGGGCTTGCAGCCGAGATGGCTCGCGAGGCGGGCCTCAAAGATTCAGCGGGGCTCGAGGCGCTCGACGCCATTTCCATCCATACGAACGCGAAGATCGCCGGCAACGAAGCCGTCTCGCTGCTCGACTATCGCCTCGTCGAAGCCGCCGGCGGCGGCATCGAGCCGGCGGCGCTGCTGAAACAGGGGGCCCCGTCCCTGCTGGCCGCCCTCGCGCTCGACCCCAACGTCCAGCCCGCACTGAAGCTGCCGGCGGCGGAAGCCGCCGCTCAAGTCAATGCCATCACGCCCAACGAGCTCGCCGACATCTATCGCGCGCACGCCTCGCAGCCCGATTCTGCAGCGGTCGCCAACACCGCGGAACGGCGTGCGCAGCTCTTTGTTGCAGCGGAGACCGACCGCACGCCCTTGAAGAAGGTGCGGCTCATCCGCTCCTTCCTCGATGAATCGCGCCACGCCGGCCTCTACCTCAGCGCGCTCGCCATGTCGGCGCGCGCCAGCGACGCCGTCGTGCCGGTGCCTGAAATCGGTTGGTACGCGGAGACGGCAATCGAGATCGCGCTTGCAGCGGGCGACTACGAAAAGGCGCGCAGCTGGGCCAACTTCGGCGCGCAACTGGGTGCCTCGCCAGAGGGAAGCCTCACCCATTGGCTCGCGTTGATCGACATTGCCGACAGCAAGGCGATTGGGGACCGCGGCGCTAGCCTGCACTACATCGAGGATCTCGCCGTGCATGGCCGGCTCGACCCGACGCTGCTCCACCGCATCGCCACCGTGCTCGACGCGCTCGAGTACGACGTGCCGATCCCGCTGTGGGAGGCGGCGAGCCGCACGCCGCAACCGGCAGGCGGCTACTTGCCCGAGACGGGCGTCCTCTCCGAGCTGCAGGACGCCGCCAAAAAGCGCGAGTTCGGCCGCACGGTCCTGCTCGCCATGAAGACACTGGGGCCCAACGGCGCTGAAGGCGCCCACATGATCGCGCTCGGCGATTCGATCCGCGCGCTGAAGCGGGCGGGGTTGGAACCGGATGCCCGCAGGCTCGGTTTCGAGGCGCTGTTTGCGAGCTGGCCGCGGGCCATCGTCAACTAACTGCGGATCTATCGAGCCGAGGCGGCCATGGTCGAAGCGCCGGCGCACATCGAGACCTTCCTCGCCATGCTGAGCGCCGAGCGCGGCTCCGCGGCAAACACGATCGAGGCTTACCGACGCGATCTCGGCGACTTCGGGCAGTTCCTGCAGCGCCGTAACGTCGCGCTCGCCGCCGCCACGACCGCGGACGTATCCGACTATTTCAGAGAAGCGGCAGCTGCCGGGCTGAAGCCCGCCTCGCGCGCGCGCCGGCTCTCAGCCCTGCGGCAGCTTTTCAAGTTCCTCGTCGCCGAGGGCGTCGTCGCCAACGATCCCACGCTCGGTCACGCGGCGCCACGCAGGCAGCGCCCGCTGCCGAAGACGCTCAACGTCGCCGAGGTCGACCGCCTCATCGCCACCGCAGCGAAGCGCGCCGAAGCAGCGCGCGGCTCCGACCGGCGCCGCGCGCTGCGGCTCAACTGCCTCATCGAGATG
>Ga0075017_100002550_pt1 | contig 11419 bp, 16 predicted proteins | sample AleBraG_ABR_2012_FD_71475 | JGI IMG/M metagenome (GOLD analysis project Ga0075017, IMG submission 71475) | Freshwater sediment microbial communities in response to fracking from Pennsylvania, USA - Alex Branch Run_MetaG_ABR_2012 | ecosystem: Environmental > Aquatic > Freshwater > Creek >...
TCATGGTCATCTCCGTGCTGGAGCGACGCTCCGAGATCGGTCTGCGGCGGGCGCTCGGCGCCACTAGAGGGCAGATCCGTGCCCAGTTCCTCTCCGAAGCGGTGCTGCTGTCCATCACCGGGGGTGCCATCGGCGTCGGCGTCGGTGTCGCGTCGACCGCCGTATATGCCAGCACCAAGCACTGGGCCATCACCGTCCCTGCCGCCGCCTGGGCCGGCGGGTTCGCCGCCGCGTTGGCTATCGGCGCCGTCGCCGGTCTGCTGCCCGCCTTGCACGCCGCTCGCCTGTCCCCAACTGACGCCTTGCGGACCGTTTGACCATGGAGCTGGAGGCTCACCATTGACCTGTCCGCGCTTCCCTGGCTGCATCCGGGCGCCGCGCGTCGCCTCGTCGAGCAGCGACTCCCGACCCGGCTTCAATCCGTCCCCGGGCCTACCGTCATCGTCCGCTCCGATGTCGCCGCCATGGTCCATCATGGCGCCGATGTCCTTGTAGACCTCGATGGGCTCATGAAGGGTGGTGAGATCCACCGTGGGCTTGTCGTCGAGCTGAGTGTGCTCGGTACCGAGGGCGAGGAGCTCGTCGAGCCTGGTATGAGAAACGGCGTCGTCGAGGCTCGTCGACCGGGCGCACGGATCCGAACCGCCCGGGCCAGCGGCTTCGGCCAGGCGGGGGTCCGATGACCGAGCGTCGCGAGGTGCCGACTCAAGGTCCGTCGGCTTCTACCGCCGACCGGCGTCGTCCGTCGCCGGTGGCTCTCAGGGTGGCTCTCATGCCCTCCTCCGGAGCCTGGTCTCAACGTCCCGCAACGCTGTGACCTGGACCTACGTAGCGCGCTCGGAGGGACTCGAACCCCCAACCTTCTGATCCGTAGTCATGTATCAGCCGTCCACGGAGGTACCCTGATGTCCATCAGGCCAGTTCAGAGAGGGTCAAGGCGTCGTTCTCTGTCCACCGAGTTGGGCTGTCGTCCACCGGCCTGGCTGTCAACTGGGCTGTCCTCCAAGAACCCCAGGTCGTCCGCCCTCGCTCCCCGTGCGAGTGATGGCGCGAGTCCCGTGCTGAAGCATCCTGCGGGAGAAGTGCCGGGTTCCCGCCGGACCGAGCCGCGCTTAGCATCAGCGCTGTGACAGCGGCAGCGAACGCCAGCCTGGCCACCGCAACCGTTGGCGGGCGCGTCTACCCGGTTAGGACGGTGGCGCACTGCCACACATGCGTGAGTGCCAGCCGCCGCGAGATCGAACGACTGGTCGTTCAAGGGCTCCCCTATAAGGCCATCCTCCAACGGCTGCCGGACGACTCCGGGCTGTCCGAGGACTCGATCAGACGCCACGTCAAGGCTCAGCACCTGCCTATCCATGACGAAGCGGTCAAGCGCCTCCGCGAGCAGGACGCTGTCGAGCGAGGCGAAATCGTCGCCGAGGCTGCACAAGCCGAGGTCAACCACCTCAGCTTTGCCCGAGGCATCCTGGGCCAAGTCCAGCGGCGGTTGGCCAACGGCGAGATAGAACCCGATCTACGTGATGGGCTGGCTGCCGCACGACATTTGGCCGCATTCGACGCTGAGGTCGGGTTCGAGACGGACGCGTACTTCAAGGCGATCAGGGTGATCATGGATGAAGCCAAGACGGTGATGACCGCCTCCCAATGGAGCAGCTTCTCAGTCCGACTGACCTCGAACCCGGCGCTCCGGCAACTGATGACCTCCTAACACCAGGACGGCAGCGAATTGGACAGTGGGGGTCACGCGACCACAGCTGGCTCGTCCAAGGTCGGTCGGGCGACTGTTGACCACCGCGCACCCGCGGCCGACTTATCCACAGCCCGGGTACCGGCATTCCTGAGCGGTCGAGTAGGTGCGCTGCCGCAGGGCGATGGCGGTGATGAGGGCCCGAAAGTTCACTGACGACGCGTGGGTTGGACCAGCTTGTGGAAGTCAGGTGTCCCGGTGCCAGACCAAAACTTGTACACCGTCGTCTAAGTCTGTGAGGCTTCGCCCCATGGGTATGTCGGCTGCCGAGTTACAGCACTACTACCGGTCCGCGTCACGGCGTGCTGGCTCGGCGTCCGGGGACCTTGGGGAGCGGACCACGATCGAGGAGCTTGGCAACCGCTCCGTGCGGTTACGGGTCGAGTTCGATGACCGGGCGGCCCGGCCAGGCGGCAGCGTGGCTGGCCCGATGCTGTTCGCGCTCGTTGACTCGGCGGGGTGGATCATGGCCGTCGCGCATCACGGCGCAGGGGTCGACGCCTTTACCACGGACGTGTCGATGCAGTTTCTGCGGCCGGTCGCGACGGGAGTGGTGGTTGCGCAGGCTGAGGTCTTGCGGCGAGGGCGTCGCGACATCATCGAGGTGGATATCGAACCGAGCCCTGATGGTCCAGCGGTCCACGCGGTTGTTGGCTTCGTGACCCGCGCCGCTGAGGGCTCATCGGGATCGGCGTAACGTCCACCGGATGGCGCTGCGCCGCAGGGTGCCGGAACCTGAGACGAGGGTTCTCGCGTGGACGCCGGGCGAGCGCTCGGAGAAGACCCGCGATCGGCTGCTCCAGGGAGCCAGGCTCGCGTTCCTCAACGGCGGCTATGAAGGGACCCGCATCGACGACATCGCAGCCGCGGCTTCCGTGTCGCGTGCGACGTTCTACGTGTATTTCCCGTCGAAGCGCGACGCGTTCCTGGCACTTGGCGTCGATTCCGAGCGAGACGCCTACCAGGTCCTTGCCGCCCTACGGGACGTGCCTTCCCCGCCGCCCGACCCAGCTGACCTCAGCAACTGGGTTGGGCTCTACATTGCACACTTCGACCGGCACGGCGCGTTCGACCGCCTCTGGCGCCAGGCCACCGCCACCGACCAAGCGCTTCACGATGAGGGCTTGCGCCACGAACTTGCGTTTGCCCGCCGACTCGGCCAACAACTCGATCGTCTCCGCGGTTCCAAGACCGGAGATCCCACCCTGCAGGGACTTTGCCTCAGCGGCATGGTCGAGGGCGTCTGGCTGACTTCCGAGCGATCCGGCGTGTTCACCAGAGAGGTAGTCATCGAGGCTTTGGTGGCGTCACTGAGGGGGCTCCTCGCCTGACACCTGCCGACCTGGTCGTGCCGATATCGGTCGTTGCCTGAAGGCAGATCTCGGTTCGTTCGTGCGCCACACTTGCAGCGATGCACAGGCCGGAGCCCCCGTGGTGGCGAAAAGCGTGGTGGACGATCTTCGATAAGCGGCGGGCAGCGGGTTGGTCCATCGCCGTGCCTGCCATCATGATCATCGGCTACGCAGCCGCCCGAGCGGGTGGTCACCCGGCCTCGGTGGCATTACCCATCCTCGGAGTCCTGGGACTCCCGATCGGCATCGCACACACCCTGCGGCGGCACCGAGCGATCAGCCGGGAGGAAGATGCGGCATCGGCCCGACGCCGACGGCGCCAGCCGTGGCGCGGTGAAGGCTGAGCCCCACCTCCCGGTGCTGCCACGACCGGGTGGTGCCGATCTAGGTCGGGTGGCCCAACTCGTGACAAGGTATGGGGTGGCCTCTCACGCCGTGCCGATGGAAGCGCCGAATGATGGTCGGCGACGGATGAGGAGATGGGTCGTCGCGGTCGCCTTGCTGGGTTTGTGTTGGTCCTGCGCGAGCAGCGGCCAAGCGTGGTCGGCAGCGGCGACGCTGCAAGCTGCCGCAACCGCCACAGCCCATGCCACGAGCTTCACCATAGTGCTCGAAGGCGTCGAGGTGACATACCAGGCCCCGGATCGGGTTGAACAAGTCGAGCACGGGCAGGCATCGGCCTCCAGTTCGAGCAGCGGAGGTACCGCGAGTACCTCAGGACCGTACGCGGAGACGATCACGAAGGTCTTCATCGGGGACCACTACTACGAGGGTGACAGCCCGACCGGCCAGACCCCAACGTTCTCGGTGTCGCAGCGTTGCGCCAGTGACACGAACGCAGCCCAATACGTGCTGGGCATCCTCGGGGCTATGGCGACGAGCGGCGACATCCGTGCCTCCGGCGGCGGGTTCAGCTTCCAGATCCCGAAGGGCAGTGCGGTCTCCTTCCCGCTCAGTGGCACCGCCACAGTTGCGGCTGGATACGTCAAGACGATCAATCTCAACCCGGGCGCAGGCGCAGCGCCTGCGATCTCGATCGGCTCGATCGACGCGGCGCCGCCAGTGACCGCGCCGCCCTTGGCCACGCCAGCGACCATGTCGTGCTCGGACAATGCGACCGGCGCCGGGACTGTCCCGGCCAGCACCTCGCTCCTCCCCACCGGTCGGTAGGTGCCGATCCAGGTCGGGTCGGCGAAGCGGAGCGCCTAGCGTCTAGCGAGTGGACCCGGTGATCGCGGTCGAGTGGCAGGGATACGGCGGCCGTCAGGGATCGGTGCAGGTATCGAGCCCCGACGAGGCTGAGGAGGTCTTCCGCAGGTCGATCGTGATCCCGAGATAGGTCCCGTGATAATCGACTTCGTGGCGGCGAACGGGGCGAGCCTGACCGTCGGAGCCGGACGGCGCAGCGTGTCCGTCCTGACGTTCCAAGGCTCCGCTGACCCGCCGTACTTCACCCAGCCTCAGCGGCCAGGACGGTCCAAACGTGGACTTCGTCTACGCGGGTCACTTCAGCGAGTTCCTCGGGAGGAGTGTGATCGACCAAGCTCAGGCGATCGTCGCCCTTCGCGAGTTCGTGGTCACGAGATCGATGCCAACAGCCGTGCGATGGGAGGAGGTGTGACGCCCGCGCCGTCTCCGGTCATGTGAGGGCAAGGCGAGATGACCTGAACGCGCTCAGAACCGCATCGGCGACCTGCTCGGGCGGGCCGGAGGCGTCGATGGCGTGGCCCTCTCTGTGAGCGAGATGGGCGAACCGCGAGTGAAGCGCCTTGAATGCGTCGAGGTCTGCTGGCCCCACGGGGTCCCGGCGTCGGGATCGTTGCAGGCACGTGTCCAGGCCCGTCCGTAGTACCGCATAGTGGACCTTCACACCGCGCCGCCCGCATATTTCGGCCATACCATCGACGCCCTCGGGGGATATCGGGCCGTCGAGGATGACCGTGTAGCCACCCAGGGCGAACTGGGTTGCGGCGGCCGCCTGGGCGGCCCCGATGTACTTGTAACGGCGGGCGCCTTCCGGTGTGGCCGGGTCTGGGAAGGGATCGTCGAAGAAGCGGCAGAAGACGTCGGAGGGGATGTGAAGGCTGGCATCGACCTCCATCCTCAGCAACTCGCTAACCGTTGACTTCCCGACGGCCGAGCAGCCGCTGAGCACGAGGATGGTGGCGACCACGCTTGCAGGGTACGCGCCTGCTTCGCCTTCGTCCTGCCGGATCGCAAGCATCGATCCTGCGTGGTCCACTACGTGATCGGTATATGTACCGGACTCTCGAGCCAGCGCACGACGAGGTGGGTCGCGTGTGTAGGTGGCGCTGGCATGAAGCGGGTCTCACCAGTCATCTCGCCGAACCCTCCGCTTTGGCCCCCGCCACGGCGGAGGTACCGGGTGCCGACATCGTCTTCAAGTTCGAAGGCGTAGAGGCGCATCATCCGCAGGTGCTGTTGGCCGGTGGCACGGAGGTGATCAGCGGCCCACTCCTCCAACTCAGCGACATCGCGCTCCAGAGCGGCGATCTCCTCCGGGAACACGAGCTTCAGGTCGGGCTCGGGCGCCACCCTCCATCTCAGCACCGCCGAGTCCCGATACATCTCGACGGCGATCACCCGCAGCCGTCCACCACGAACGTCGATCTCCCGATCCGGTCCCGGCACTTGGCGAACGAAAGGTGAGGGGGTGAGCGGCAAGTCGGGCTCTGGCGGCTCGCCGTCGCCGACCCACACGAACTGTGCCACGCCCGGAACCCGCTCCGGCGGCTTGATGCCGAGCGCGACGAGCATCCTGTCGTTCCAGTCATTGATCTCGTCGTGCGACATCACTCCGAGATGCCGGAAGGCTTCCAGCGAACCGCCGAAATGAGCGAGAATCCCTTCCCGACGCTGGCCGATGTCGTCAACGCCAACGAGGCCCCGAGCGAGGCTGAGTTGCTCGACCAGGTACCACCGGACCTCGTCCTGCACGCTCGTGAGCCTACGCCTCATCTCGGAGGGGAAGGAGGCGGGTTTGCCAGTGATGAGCATCGACGGTGTCCTCGGAGGCACGATGATACGGCGATGCCGATCCGTGTGCTCCTCTACGCCGACTACTGCGACTGGCCGTTATGGGGGCCGCGGGGTGGCCCTCTGGACGAGGATGACCTTCCCCTGTCCGAGCCGCTCAAGGATCGGGTCAAGGCCTGGTTCAACGCGTACGACCGGCCGCGGGAGGGGTGGCCACTTTGGGTCGCGCCGCCGGGGACCATCGACGAGGAGCGAGCCTGGACCGACGAGGGAGCGGCCATCACGAGACTCATCGCAGCCGAACTTGGGCCAGACTACGAAGTCTCGTCCGACGCGTAGCGCCCATCCTTGTCTTGCCGAAGGAGGGCGTTCCACGAGGGCCCGTCGGCCACGAACTCCCGCCCGATGAGGACGGCCTGAGCGATCCCGGTCGACCGGGACTGCCAGGTCCGAGGTCCATGGCCAAGCCATCGACGCCAACGGGTTCTTAGCGATCCATTCTAGTGGGGTGCGCTTCTCCACCGCGGACGACCTCGGCCATCTCATCGCTCACGGGATCCCGGAATCGGGGTCACTGGAGTTCAAGGAGGCATTGCCTCTCGGGGCTCAGAAGGAGCGGCTGGAGGCCCTGAAGGATCTCACTGGAATGGCGAACGGCGGCGGCGGGACCGTTCTCTTCGGCCTTCGGGAAGACCGCGACGCTGGGCACCCCGTCGCTGCGGCTGTGACGCCGCTGACCGACTTCGCGCAGGTTGGGATCCTCGAAGACATCGTTCGGTCCGGCGTGCGCCCTCCGCTCTTGGTCGAGTACACGACGATCAAGGTCGAGGGCGGATACGTCCTCGCGGTGGACGTTCAGCACTCGCCGCTCGGGCCGTACATGGTGGAGTCCTACGGCCATCACACCTATTACACCCGAGTCGGCACCCGCACCGGTCCGATGAGCGAACAGGCCGTTCGAGACGCCTACACGCTCGCTGCTCGTGCCGCCGAGCGACGCCCTCAACTCTGGACGGCGCATTCACTTCCCATTACGCCGCCTCCCGATGGACCCTGGTTAACCTTGTCGGCACTCCCCGACGAGCCGCTCACTCAAGTCCTAGATCTCCGTTCGATCGAGCCAGACCAGCTCCAACCCCCGTCACTGGTCAGCGATCTACTTGGAACGCTCGGCTTCGAGACCAGCCGCCTCCATCTCAGGCGGTGGGCCGACGGGTACTTCGGCACGGACAGCGCCGGAGCCGACAGAGCGTTCCTGCAGCTTCGTGTCTACCGAGACGGAGCGATCGGACTCGCAGTAGCGGTTGACCCTGTTGTCGCCCCATGGGGGATGGCACGGCTGCTCAACGCTTTGATCGCCTACATCGGCTGGGTGTGGGCAACCTTCGGGCTCGCGAGACCTGTCGAGATCCGTTGTGCCCTGGGTGACCTCCAGCGGATTCACCTCGACCTGAGGAGATTCCGCAGCCAGCAACAAGACTCAGTCGTCGAACCGCCCGGTGTCTCGGTTCGAAGCATTGAGACGACCGACTACCTCCTGTCGTGGGACATCGCCAGGGCCAGCGTCCGCCACGCCATCGTCCACCGGTTCATCGACAGGCTCTACCAGGCGTTCGGACTCCCTGGCGCGACCTTCCTCTTCCGACAGGGGCGCCTTTACGATCACACCGGCACTGCCACGGACAACCTGTTCCTCACCGACGCCGGGATCATGTCAACGACCAACCAGCTTGCCTTCCTTCACGACGACGGCTTCCTCACCGCGACCTCCTCCGGTCAGGTCATAGGCTGGGTCGAGGGCGGAGTCGTCATGGATCTCGGCGGGAACGCGAGGCTCGTCCTGGAAATGGCACCTGGACGCGGCTGCCCCGACGATTTTCTCGCCTACCGGATCGCACAGGACCCGCGCTTACCCGCCGTTGGCCATGTGTCGCTTCAGCCAGCGACGGGTCTCGGGCGACCGACAGCCACCGGTAGTTGGTCGGAGACATCGGTCATCGACGCTCTCGGCCCGGCGATCGGTTGATCGCCGGGTTGGCCACCCGGCCTCCCTATTACATCAGGTGTCGAAGGGCGAGGGGTAGCCAACCAGGGTCTGCGGACGCGGATAGCCGCATAGCTGGTCCGGGCGACCAGAGTATGGTCCCGCACCATGAGTTGGACCACGACTGGTGCCGACGCCGCGACCATGGTCACCGGACTGTCGGCACTGACCGCCGTCATCGTGTGGAGCCGGAATCAACTCGACCATCGAAACCAACGAAGACTGGCGCAGGCGCGCCGGTTGTGGAACGGGTACATCGATGTGGCGGGCATCCACACTTGGCGCCTTCGGCTGGTCGAGCGCGGAGCGGACGATCCGCCAGAGCGGCTGATCGTGGAGGTGGTCAACGACGATGGGACGCCGAACACACCGATGGCGCACCTCCTGGGTCAGGTTATTGAGTCCGATGGCTTCGTCAGTAGGACGCCATCACCGGAGCAGTACGAGTACCTGAAAAGCCTCAGACGCCAGCGCCCGCGTGGATACCCTGTTACCTAGACCTGCAGGCGCCTGTCGGCCGAGTTGAGGTGTGGGGGGAGCGACAAGCGCCATGCCTCAGCTTCGCCGAATTGGACGCGTGAGCCGTAACGTGGGAGTCGATGGTCGTCGCGAGCTTCGTCATCGCCATCGTCGGACTACTGCTTGGCCTGGCGTCGCTTGCCTGGCAGGTCGTCTCGTGGGTACGAGAGGGTCCGCGTGTCACCGTCTGGACCCAAGGCGTTCGCCTGACGACCTTCGGCGCGGGCACATCCGGTCCTCTGGTTGCGGTTCGGGCCCGCAACGTCGGAAGAGGAGACGTTCAAGTCAATAGTTGGGGGCTCGAACACCCGGACGGCACCGGCTCTATGTTCCAACCGTTGCCTGAGGGCGACCACTGCCCGATGACCCTCATCGCCGGGCACGAGGCTGTCTTCCTGGCGCCACTGGACCAGTATCAGAAGGGGTATGACGGGCACGGGGCCGGTGCCATGCCTTGGGTCAAGCTGGCGACCGGACAGACGGTGACAGGCAAGGCCATTGGCCGCGACGGGAACGAGTTGTGACCCAGCCAAGGAGCGCCGAAGTGCCCGATCCTGAGAACAACAGGGCTGGCACGATGTGACCGTGCACGACGACGGCTGGGCTGACTTCGAGGGGACCGTGTCTAGTCCGCTCGCGGGTGACGATGCCGATCTGGCCGCCCCGGAGCCAACCGCCTCGCTTGGCGGCGACCTAGGCCCGAGCCCGTTGCAAGACCCTCGCCACCACGGTGGGATGCCACCGTGTTCCGCCACGCTTCGTCCGGCGGCCCTCCGCCTCTAAGGCAGCAGCGATCTCACGGAGGCTCATACCTTCGTCGCGTAGGTCGTGTATCCGTTCCACCGTTCCTGCTTCGGTTCGGTCCGGCACCAGGGCCTTGCCCTCGGCCCGCTTCCCGAGGACTGGAGAACCGAAGGCGTAACCCCCCATGGCTGCCTTCATGCGTCGCCCGTCTCGGAGCCGCTTCGTGATCTGCGCTCGGTCAAGCTGGTGAAACACGCCTCTCATCTGCCGCATGGCCGTCCGCATCGGGTCGTCTGGGTCGTCCTGTAGGACCTCACCCTCGTCCACAGTGAACACTCGACCCCCTGATTCCCAGATATGGGCGAGAATGGCCTCCTGGACCGTGAGCTTGCGGGCGAGGCGGTCAAGGTTCGTAACGACGACCGCGTCGGCTCGACGGCCTCGGATGAGGTCGAGGGCTTCTGGAAGCGCCTGGCGCGACTCAACGCCGTTGGAGCCCCCGACCCCCTCGTCCGTGCACCATGCGATGACCCTTGACCCGCTGGCCTTGGCCCACTTCATGATCTGGGCCTTCTGCACCGGAAGTCCTTGGCCGTGCTCGGCCTGATTGTCGGTGCTCACCCGCCGGTAGGCGACTACCTTCACACCTCGCACTGTACCAACTATCACGATACATGTAACACCGCAGGTCAAGGTGCACTAGCCCGTCCATCGGATCCAGGGCCTGGCCCTCCGCCCCTCCCGGTATTCCGATATCCGAGTACTCAGAACGCACGCCCGGCGAGGGGTCACAACTACTCCCCTCGACAGCACCGCCAGCAAGCTGGGCCCCTAGGGTGTCGCTTCATGGGGTCCGCTTCGTACGTCGCATACAAGCTCTGGGTCGGAGACGAGGGACTCGTCGGCTGGCTCTACGAGCGCGACGGAGAATCCGCTGAGTACGCCCCAACTCTCGACGCTGCTGTGGCAGTCCTGGCCTCTGGTCGCACCGCAGTCGTCCCCAACTTCGAAGTGGCCGAGCAGCTGCTCCTCGCGGAGGGCATCGGCGAAGACGAAGTCCGCTTCCGCCGTGCTTGCGCTTCGGTGGTCGAACGTCGACTTCAACTCGGGGACCGTGCACGTCGGGCAGACGCTGAGCCGCGTCAAGGGGATGGGCCTGATCTTCGGCCCCACGAAGAGCGACTACTCCACGCGGGCCATCTTCATACCCCCGGTCGTGCTCGACGCTGTCGTTGCCCACTACGCATCGCAGGAAGCTGAACGCCTTGCCGCGGGCGACCTCTGGGTGGATACCGGTCTCGTGTTCACCACCCGGACCGGTCGTCCCATCGAGCCTTCCGGGCTCAACCGCCTCTTCGCAACGCTCTGCCGACGAGCGGGCATCGCCCCTGAGCGGGTCCACAACCTCAGGCACACGGCGGGAACAATCCTGAGGGCATACGGAGGCGCAGATCTGTTCGACGTGAAGGAGATCCTGGGGCACTCGACGATCGCCATCACGGACCAGTACTACGGCCATCGTGTGTCGGCTACGCAAAGAGCGCTCGCCGATCGGATCAGCGATCTCTACGAGGTAGCGGAGCCAGTGGCTGTCAATCGGGCTGTCATTCCGCCCCGATCGGTCTCACCAGCCGAGACGGGAGGTCTGCGAAAGCGCCCCTGAACAGCGACGATGCCCAGCGCGCTCGGAGGGATTCGAACCCCCAACCTTCTGATCCGTAGGGATCTCCTTCTAACTATGAGTCAGATGTTTCTGTGCCTCTGAGCAGGGTTCGAGTAGGCGTTCCCCCAAACGTTGGCCGGCTTTCCCCCAAGTTTCCCCCACGATCTGCGGTGTCGCGACGTCTGACGGCGCCATGGCACAACTGGACACAACTGGACACGACTGCGCCCGTGAGGTTCTCGACTTCGAGGCCGGGGTACGGGTGTACGAGCCCGTCGGCGGAGGTTCGAGCTGGCGCGTGCGGTGGGAGGAGGCGGGTCGTCGTCGGGACACGTCGGCGCGCTCGCGCG
>Ga0075017_100002551_pt1 | contig 11418 bp, 11 predicted proteins | sample AleBraG_ABR_2012_FD_71475 | JGI IMG/M metagenome (GOLD analysis project Ga0075017, IMG submission 71475) | Freshwater sediment microbial communities in response to fracking from Pennsylvania, USA - Alex Branch Run_MetaG_ABR_2012 | ecosystem: Environmental > Aquatic > Freshwater > Creek >...
GCCCAGTACGTGGCGCAGGGCCTCGGGAGCGAGCAGGGCATCTTCCTCGGTTGCTCCGCGCCGCTGGGGCAGCCGGCGGTGTTTCGCCCGCGTCACCAGAAGGGGCGCGAGCTGCGCGCGGGCGAACACTTCAGCCTGCTGGTCGAGGTGAACGGACCGGGCGGCTTGTACACGGAAATCGCGCGCACCTTCGTGCTGGGCAAGGCGCCGCAGGAACTGGTCGATGGCCTCGAGACCGTGAAGGCGGCACAGCAGTTCATGCTCGCTCAGATGCGGCCCGGCGCGCAGCCACGCGATATCCATGCCGCCTTCAACGACTACATGAAGACGCGGGGCCTGCCCGAGGAAACGCGGCTCAACGCGCATGGCATGGGCTACGACATGGTCGAGCGTCCGCTGATCCGCCATGACGAAACCATGCCGATCGCGGCCGGGATGAACATCGTCGTGCATCCGGGGTTCGTCAACGAACGCATGTTCGCGGTGGTCTGCGACAACTACCTGATCGGCGAGCAGGGGCCTCCCGCCAGCCTGCACCGTACGCCGCAGCAGATCATCGAACTCTAGCGCGATGCCCGCGAATTCCAGCGCCACGCCCGTGAATTCCAGCCCGATGCCCGATCAGGTGCTGATCTACGAACCCGACAGCGCCGCGGAAGCGCAGGCGTACCGCGACCAGCTGGCCCGAGCGTTGCCCGGGCTCACTGTCATCGCCACTGCGGAGCGCGCGCAGGCCCTGGCGGCAGCGGGTGCGAGCACGGTCCTGGTCGCCAAGGCCCAGCATGTCGGGGCCGATCTGGTCGCGGCGGCGCCGCGCCTGGGCTGGATCCAGGCGCTGACCACGGGCACCGACCCGCTGCGCGCCCTGGCCCTGCCGTCCTCACTCGTCGTGACCTCGGGGCGCGGTATTCACGGCCCGCAGATGGGCGAACTGGCGCTGCTGCTGATGATGGCGCTGTACCGGGATTTCCCGAAGATGCTCGCAAACCAGCGCGCGGCGCGCTGGCAGCGCTGGAGCCAGCGGCTGCTCGACGGCAGGACCGTGGTGATGGTCGGCGTCGGTGTGATCAGCGAGGCGATCGCCGCGCGCTGCCGGCCCTTCGGGCTCAAGGTGATCGGCATCACGCAGCGCACCGAGGCGGCGGGTTTCGATGAGCTGTACCCGCGCTCGAAGCTGCGCGAGGTGGCGGCGCGCGCCGATTTCCTGCTCGTGGTCGTCCCCTACGCGCCCGATACCCATCACCTGGTCGACGCCGGGGTACTGGCGGCGATGCGGCCGGAGGCCTATCTGATCAACATCGCGCGCGGCAACGTCGTCGACGAGGCGGCGCTGACGCAGGCGCTGCGCGCGGGCCGCATCGCGGGCGCGGGGCTCGATGTGTTCGCGGAGGAGCCGCTGCCGGCAGCCAACCCGCTGTGGAGCCTGCCCAACGTGATCGTGACGCCGCACATCGGCGGCATGAGCGACGTCTATACCGACCAGGTCATGCCTCTGCTGCTGCACAACCTGCGTGCCTGGCTGGCCGGCGATCCCGGCTCGATGCACAATCGGGTTGCCCTGCAACATGCCTGAGGTGCCGCGCCATGATTGAACTGACCGGCGGCGAAGCCCTGCTCAAGGCCCTGCTGCCTGAAGGCGTCGAACGCGTCTTCGGCGTCACCGGCGGCAAGCTCAGCCCGCTGATGAGCGCCATGGCGCGCGAACCGCGCATCCATTATATCGGCGCCCGCCATGAAGGCGGAGCGGCGCTGATGGCGGCGGGGTGGGCCGCGACCACCGGCCGCCTGCCGATCCTGATCGGCGAGTGCGGCAGCGGTGCCGCCAATCTCGTGCCCGGCATCGCCGTGGCCAACGCCAACAGCCTGCCGCTGATCGCGCTGACGTCCAACAACCAGCATTACGTCAGCTACCCGGGGCGCGGCATGTTCGCCGAACTGGATACCGAGGCGCTGATGCGTCCGGTCACGAAGTGGAGTTCCGCCGTCCACGATGGGCGGCGGATTCCCGAACTGGTGCGCATGGCGCTGCGCGAAGCCCACAGCGGCCGGCGTGGCCCGGTCCACCTGGATGTCCCGCAGGACGTGCTGCGCGGACGCTTTAGCTACGACGAAGCGCAGTTCGGGCTCGCCCCCCACCAGTACCGCCCGACGGAAGGGCCGTTTGCGTCCGCCGCGCAGATCCGCAACGCCGCGGCACTGCTGGCCGGTGCCGCAAGGCCGCTGCTGATTGCCGGCGGCGGCGTGGTCCAGTCGGGCGCGAGCGCGGAATTCCGCGCGCTCGTCGAACGCCTGAATGCCGCGGCGACGGCGACCCAGACCGGGATCGGGGTCGTCGCGTCGGATGATCCGCATTTCGTCGGCCACGGCACGGTCACGAGCGGGCCCGCGTTTGCGAAAGCCTGTCGCGAGGCGGATGTGATCCTCGCCGTGGGCTGCCGGCTTTCGCCGTGGATCTGGGACGACAAGGGACCGATGTTCTCGGCGCAGGCGCAGCTGATCCACGTGACCACGGATCCGGCGAGCCTCGGGCGCCACGCCGCGCTCGCCCTCGGGCTGCTCGCCGATGCGCGGCCGGCGCTGGCGGAGCTGCTCACGGCACTGGGCACGGGGCGGGCCGCGACCGGCGCGGTGGGCGCATCCGGCGCGGCCGGCGGGGCGCGGCCCTGGCTGGCGGAACTGGCGGCGGTGCGCGACGCGCATCGCGCCCGGCTCGCCGCGCTCGCCACCGACAGCGCGAGTCCGATGCATCCGGCGGCGCTGGCCGCGGAGTTCGCGGACGCGCTGCCCGCCGACAGCATCGTGGTCTACGATGGCGGGCACACCACGTTCTGGACCAATGACTACACCCCGGTGTCGGCGCCGCGCACGCGCTTCAATGAAGTCGGCATGACGCAGCTGGGCTTCGGGCTGCCGTTTGCGCTCGCGGCCAAGCTGAACCGGCCGGACGCGCCGGTGTACAACGTGACCGGTGACGGTGCCTTTGGCTTCACGATCCAGGAGCTCGATACGGCCCGGCGCTACGGCATTCCGGTGATCAGCCTCATCCACAACAACGCCTCCTGGGGCGTGATCAAGACCGCGCACCAGCGTGGCTACGGGTTCACGCTCGGTGATGATCTGGAGGGCACCGATTACGCGGCGATCGCGCGCGGCTTCGGCTGCCACGGCGAGGTCGTGACGGCGCGCCACGAGCTGCGCGGGGCCCTCGATCGCGCGCGCGTTTCGGGCCTGCCCGCCGTGCTCGACTGCCGGGTGCGCTTCGAAGCTCATCCGGGCCTGGCGGATTTCGGCAGGATGGGTTCGGTCGGGCTATAGGCCGGCGGCGGCCGCGCCAGGTCAGCCGCTCGGCGACCCCAGCGCCTCGACGATGCGGCGGCGTGCGGCGAGCAGCTGATCGGTCAGTTCCGCGCGGATGCGCCTGAAGCGCGTGGCGGGTACCGGGATGGACAGCGCGACGGCGCGGCCCATCGGATCGATGAAGCCGGTACCCATGGCCGAGATGCCCTCGGTATGCTCCTCTTCGTCGATCGCGATGCCGGTGCGCCGGCAGGCCTCGACCTGCTTGAGCACATCGGCGCTGCGCGTGAGCGTGTTGGGCGTGAACTTCGCCAGCGTGCCGCGCAGCAGCTTTTCCGCCTTGCCGGCCGGCAGCACGCTGAGCAGCGCCTTGCCGTTGGCCGTGCAATGCAACGGAAAGGTCTCGCCGATGCCCGATACGGCGCGCAGGCGGTGCGGCCCCTGCACCTGATCGGTGAAGATGGCGCCGTTGCCCTTGAGGACCGACAGGTCCACGGTTTCACCGATGGCCTGCGACAGCGCGGCCATGATCGGGCGCGTGATCTGGTCAAATTCGACGCTGGCCGAGGCCGCCAGCCGGATCAGCGCGGGCCCCAGGCGCACGCCCGCGGTCGGCGAGGCGGCGATCACGAACTGCTCGGTGCGCAGCGCATCGACGATCCGCTGCACGGTCGAGCGCGCCAGGCCCACGCGCTGCGCGATCTGGCCGAGGCTCAGCCCTTCCGGTTCGCCCTCCAGTGCGCGCAGCACGTTGATGGCGCGGGTGATCACCTGGATGCTCTGTTTCGGCGTGTCGTCGGTGTTCGAGGGGACGCGGCCCGCGGTCTTCTTGAGCATGCGATTCCGGGCTGTTCCTGGGGACACCAAACGTGGGGACACCGAAGGCGTTACTGCGGCCAGTCTACCATGCTCAGATGTTCACGTTTTCCCGGCCCTTGAGCGCCAGGGTGCGGCGCGCTTCGGCCGGCGTCGCGATGCCGAAGCCCAGTTCCTCGAGGATGTGCCGGATCTTGAGCACCTGCTCGGCATTGGTCGAGGCCAGCTTGCCGCGGCCGATGTAGAGCGAATCCTCGAGCCCGACGCGCACGTTGCCGCCCATCATGGCGGCCTGCGTGATCAGCGGCATCTGGGCGCGCCCGGCGGCCAGCACCGACCAGACATAGTCCGTGCCGAACAGCCGATCGGCGGTCCGGCGCATGAAGGTGACGTTGTCCGGATCCGGGCCGATGCCGCCCAGGATGCCGAACACGCTCTGGATCCACAGCGGCGGCTTCACCAGACCCCGGTCGAGGAAATAGGCCAGGTTGTAGAGGTGTCCGATGTCATAGCACTCGTGCTCGTAGCGCGTGCCGAAGTCGCTCATCAGCTGGTAGACGCGCGCGACGTCGCGGAAGGTGTTCCGGAAGATGAAGGCTTCGCTGTCCTCGATGTATTTCTTCTCCCAGGGAAACTTCCATTCCGTGAGCTTCGCGCCCATGCCATGGAAGGCGAAGTTCATGGAGCCCATGTTGAGCGAGCACATCTCCGGCCTGAACCGGAGCGAGGCGGCCAGGCGCTGCTCGACGCTCATCTCCGGGCTGCCGCCGGTCGTGAGGTTGATGATCGCGTCGGTCGCGGCGTGGATTTCCGGCAGGAATTGCGCGAAGACTTCCGGATCGCCGGTCGGCGAGCCGTCCTGCGGATTGCGCGCATGCAGGTGCAGGATCGCCGCACCGGCCTTGGCCGCGTCAATGGCCTGCCGGGCAATGTCCGCCGGCTTGTAGGGGAGCCCCGCGGACAGCGTCGGGGTGTGGATCGCACCGGTGACGGCGCAGGTGATGATGACGTTGTTGGATTTGGCCATGGTTCGACTCTAGATGCCCTGTTCATCGAGGGCTTTAAGGTACTGCAGGACGCGCTGGCGCAGGTCGGCCTGCTGCTCGGGCGTCCAGCGCTGGAAGCCTTCACCGGATTTCATGCCGAGCCGGCCGTTGGCCACGAGTTCCCTGAGCAGCGGCAGGGGGCCCGGGGTGCGGTCCAGGTCCGGCAGCACCGTCTCGTGTATCGCGAGCGTGAGATCCGTGCCGACGAGATCCGCATTTTCGAGCGGACCGAGCACGGCGAGCCGCCGGCCGAAACTCGCCTTCACGACCGTATCGACCGTCCGGGCATCGCACACGCCGTTCTGGACCAGCGCGATCGCCTCGCGCCACAGCGCGTGCTGCAGGCGGTTGCCGACGAACCCCGGGACGTCCTTCTCGACGGTGACCGGTGTCTTGCCGGCCGCCTGCAGCAGCTCGGTCATCGCCTGGACCGCCGCGCCCGAGGTGCGCGGCGTCCGGATGACTTCGACGAGCGGCACGAGAAAGGGGGGGTTCCACCAGTGCGTGCCCAGCGCGCGCTCGCCCCGTCTCAGCCCGCTCATGATCTGCGTGATGGGTATGACCGAGGTGTTGCTGGCGAGGATCGCCTGCGGCGGTGCGGCGGCTTCGATGGCGGCGAAGATCTGCTGCTTGAGCGCGAGGTTCTCGGGCCCCGCCTCGAAGACAAAGCCGGCGCCGGCGACACAGTCGGCGAGGCGGTCATGCCCGCTCACGCGCTCGGCGGCCGTGGGGTCCTGCCCGAGATCGGTCAGGTTGCGGCGGATCCGCTCCTGGAGCGTGGCGAGGATCTGCGGCGCGGGGTCGTGGACCCGGACCGCGTGGCCGGCGCGCGCGAACACCTGCGCGATGCCGTGGCCCATCAGGCCGCCGCCGATGATCGCGATGGCGGCCTGGGCGCTCACGCTTCAGCCCGCCGTGTAGCCGCCATCCGCATAGAGGATGTGGCCGGTATAGAAGTCCGAGGCCCGTGAGGCGAGGAACAGGAGCGGGCCCGCCAGGTCTTCGGGCTCACCCAGCCGGCCGATCGGGATCCTTGCCAGCATGCCGTTGCGCGTCGTCTTCGCCTTCTCGTTGTCCTCGAACATCCACGCGGTCAGGGGTGAGCGGAATACGGTCGGTGCGATGGCGTTGACGGTAATGCCGAACTTGCCCCACTCGCAGCCCAGGGCCTTGGTGAGGCCGTCGGTGGCCGCCTTCGAGGCGCAATAGGCGGTGTAGCCGGCCGGATGGCCGAGCTTGCCGCGGGCCGAGGAGACCAGGACCACCTTGCCGCCGCGGCCCTGCGGAATGACCCGCTTGCCGAAGGCCCGGCACAGCAGCCAGGCGCCGGTCACGTTGCCCGTCATGACGTTCGCAAAGCGTTCGGGCGTCATGTCCACGATCGGCGCGACATCGTTGAGGCCCGACCCGACCACCAGAATGTCCAGACCGCCGAAGCGATCGACGCCCGCCTGCATGATCGCCTCGCAGTCGGCTTCCGTGTTCGGCCGGCGCGCGACGGGCACGACTTCGGCACCGAGTTCGACGCATGCGCGGGTGGTCGCTTCGAGCTCCGCGGCCTTGCCCGCCGCGAGCACCAGCCGGGCGCCGGCCGCCGCCAGCACGCGCGAGGCCAGCGCCCCGAAGGCCCCGGAGGCGCCGGTGACGATCGCCACCTTGCCGCGGACATCGAAGAGCAGTGCGGGGTTTTTCAGCAGTTCGCTCATGGCCTGGTCTCGCTCATCGTGTGCCCGGGTGGCAGGGCGGCCCCGGTCATTTGACCGGATCGGGGTAGGGCATGACGACCAGCATGGTCGCCACTTCATTGCCGAGGTTCTTCACCTCGCGGGTCTCGCCGCCCGGAATGCAGCAGCTGTCGAGGGGTCCGAGCGTGACGTCCTGGCCGGCGGCGCGTACCGCCAGCCGGCCCGCCAGCACCACGTAGACCTTTTCCAGCGGCGAGGCATCCGGCCCGGCACCGCCCCCGGGCAGGAAATGCGACAGCCCGACCCACGACTTCGTCGGGCCGCCCGGCTCGAAACCCTGCAGCCGGAGCGAGCGCATGTCGTAATGATTCGGCGCCTGGTAGGGCTGGGCGTCCGCAAAGCGCTTGACGAGCATGGTTCAGCCCTGCCCGGTCTCGATGCGGTACTTGCCGGTCGGGTCGATCATGGCGACCAGCCGCACGATGCAGCCGTCGCCCTTCTTCCAGCGCCAGGGGAAGGCCGCAAAGGTGACGCGCTTGCCGGTGACCTTGTCGATTTCGCCGCCGACGTTTTCGAAGCCGCAGATGCCGGCGGACAGAATGGCGCGATGACACGGCTCCCACTCCGGGAAGTCCTCGATCACCTTGCGGCCCGTCTCCCGCTCGTACTCCAGGTTCACCTGCGGCAGCAGGCCATTGGGCCAGCCCGGGCCATGCGGTCCGATCGCCGTCCCGAGCGGATGGTCGAGCGCCTGCGTGTCGTTACCGATCATCTTGACTTTCTTGGCGGCAAACCACTCGCCCGCTTCCTTGTAGAAGCCCGGAGCGTACGCATAGTACATTCTGCTGTCGCCATAGTATTTGTGCCAGCCGGTATTGACGATCACGATGTCGCCCGGCTGGATCTTCGGGCGCGCCGCCTCGAGGTCCTTCGCAGTGATGACCTCCCAGCGCTTCTTGGGTATCGATACGACGACACCGGTACCGAAGAAATGCGGCAGCGGCACCTCGTCCATGAAGGGCGTGCCTTCCACCACATGCGCCGGGGCATCGATGTGCGTGCCCGAATGCATCACCGTCGTGATCTTCTGCGTCAGCACGCCGCTGCGGGCCATCGTGTGGAGCCGTTCGATCTTCACGTCCTCGAAGTACGGCCAGCAGGGCTGCCCCAGGCCCCAGGGATGGCTCAGGTCGTAGAACTCGAGCCCCATGCTGTTCTTCAGGTTCTCTTCGAAAGTGACTCCGCGGATGGTGATCATGGCGTTGCTCCGGGTGGATCGATGATCGTTATGCAAATGCCCGTGCCGCGGTGCGCCAGGGCCCCCCCGCGGACGGTCTACACAACAGTATCGCGATACGGTACTCTATGTCCACCATTCGGGTTTAAAGAACCGCCCGCGGGCGGCCACAGGGGGGGTCCAGGGCCATGATGAAATTCATTCTTGCCGGGCGGCGCAAGCGCGAGGATACCCAGGAGCGCTACTTCTACGAATGGAGCATCATCCACGTGGCGCTGATGATCATGAATCCCTCGACCCAGCGGGCGTTCACGCGCTACACGCAGCATTACACCATCAACGGCATCGCCGACGACCTGCTGTGGCACCCGCTGTCGGCGCTGGCCTGGGACAACATGGCCGATCACTGGCTGGAGAAGCTCGAGGATCTGGAACTGGCCACGCGCAGCCCCGATTACGTGCAGCGCATGCAGCCGCACAAGTTCGGCGATCCCAATTTCGTCGTCGAGCTCACCACCGGCGACGTGGTGTTCGAGGAGCCCGGGTTCCAGAACGGCGGTGTCAAGCTGATCCATTTCCTGAAGAAGCGGCCCGGCATGTCGCAGCCGGATTTTGCGGCGCGCTGGCAGGGTGAACATGCCCAATCCGTGGTCCAGGCGCTGCAGCCGCTGAAGCTGCTGCGCAAGTTCGTCCAGAACCCGCCGCTGCCGCTCGATCCGGCGCTCTTCAAGGGCACGCTGTTCGAGGCCGGTGGCGTCGGCCAGTACGCGGGCATCGAGGAGTTCTGGTTCAGCCGCCTCGAGGATCTCGCGGCACTGCGCGCGAGCCCCGCCTGGCAGCAGATCCGCGACAGCTACGCGGCGATCACCGCGGAGTCCGGATCCTTCTCGATGGTCACCACCGAACGCGTGGTTTTCGATAATGTGACGCCGGGCCGGCAGACCCCGCAGCCCGCGGTGCTGACGCCCGGTACGCTCGAAGCGCTCATCGACGCCCAGGGCTACGGCGGCTTCAATATCCCGCGGCCACCGGGCGCAGCGCCGGGCGCGAAATAGGGCAGCCAGGCATGAAACTCTACGGGGCGGACAATCGGGAACTCATGACGGTCAACGCCATCGAGCGCGACGGCAATACGCTCATCGTGCGCGGGCGCATCTTCGGGGCGATGCCGATGACGGCCAAGCTCAGGCCCGAGGAAGCGCGCGCGGCGCTGAAGCTGCTCGACTTCCGCACCATCCTGTTCCTGGTCAGCCTGTTCTTCCGCAAGGGTTGAGGCGAGTTTCGCGGACTCAGGCGCGCGGAATCAGTCGCGCGCGGCGCGGATCAGCGGCGTGGCCGCTCCGCTGACGCGGCCGACCAGGAAGACCAGCAGCGCGCAGGCCGCGGCGCTGAGGCTGACGATACCGAGTGCGCCGAGTGCCTTGAGCACGCCGCCGAGCCATCCGGCCAGGAAGGTCATGATGCCGCCGCTCAGGAACTGGCCGGCCACGAAGGAGCCGGTCCACCAGCCGGTGCAGCGGCCGCGGATGTCGAAGGCCAGGCCATGCGTCGCCCAGGTGAGCATCGTCGGGAGGATCAGGCCGCAGCCGAGCTGATTGGCAAAGGCGGCGACCGTGAAGCCATGCACGTCCACCGCCTGGCCCATGTAGACGTAGGTGACCCCGATCATCAGGAATTCGATGCAGATCAGCGCGGCGAGCTGCAGTCGCGATGCAATCCAGAACAGGACGGTACCGATCGGCACGCCCAGGCTCGCGATCATGGTGGCCGTGCCGCGCTGCCCGGCATCGTGGATCCCGAGCTGGTCCAGCGCCAGGCCGGCCTGGGTCTGGTAGGTGTAGAACATGACCGAGGCCATCAGCGTCACGGCGCAGATGCCGATGAGCCGGCGCCACGGCATCGGGGTGCCGCCGCCCGCGGTCACCGCGGCCGCCGCGGCCGCGGGTGAGGCCTCGTGCACCGGTTCCCAGGTGAATACCGCCACGCCCACCGCCAGCACCAGGCTGAACAGGTAGATCGCGAAGGGCCCGCGCCAGCCGTACGCGGAGCCCAGCCAGCCCGCGATCTGGAACAGGAACAGTGCGGACGTGGAGGCGACGGCCGTCTGGCTGGCCATCCAGCGCTCGCGCGCCGCGCCCTTGAAGTAGTCGCTGATCAGGGTCGTGCTGGTGGTCATGATGACCGCCTCGCAGATCCCGACGCCGACGCGGCTGGCGATGATGGCCCAGATGCTCGACAGGAAGATCGGCGCGATGCCCATGAAGGCATAGACGATCATCGAGCCGAGCAGCAGCGGCCGGCGCCCGTAGCGGTCGGCGAGCGCGCCGGACGGCGGCGAGAACAGCAGCACGCAACCGGCGGGCATGGTCAGGATGCCGAGCTGCACCAGGTAGGCGCTGCCGGGCACGGCCTGGAACTCGTGCATGATCTCCGGCAGCACCGGGACCAGCAGCACGATGCCCATGACGGACATGGTGATCGGCAGCAGCAGCATGATGCCCTGGATGAACCCCGGGCGGCGTTCAGTCTGGAGACCGGACATCGTTATGGGAACCCCCGAACCGCATATTGATACGACCGTGCTGAGGACCGTTACGACCGTACTGAGGACCGTACGGTGGCGACAGCGCGACTATAGCGCGAGAGTGGCGTCGAATGCCCGCGCCATCTCGTCCGCTGTCGTCTTGAGTATGGGTACGTGCCGCGCGAGGGTCGCCTGCGTCATGGAGCGCCCGAACGTCGTCATGCTCAAGACCGCGCCCACCTGTCGGTTGCAGTACACGGGCACGGCCACGGTCGCACTGTGACCACGCGTGTGCGGCAGACGCAGCCCGTAGCCCCGGCGCCGCGTCAGCTTCAGCAGATCGTCCAGACGCACGAGGTCCGTCGGCGGGCCGGGCTCCGGCGCGCTGCGCAACAGGTCCACGAGAATGGCGCGCTCCTCCGCGGCGCAGTAGCTCAGGTAGGCCAGTCCCATGGCCGATTCCAGCAGCCCCAGCCGGTGTCCCACCGTGGTGGCCTGCACGGCGAGGGGGCTGTAGGGCATGGTGCTGTAGCGCACGCAGATCGCATCGCCGTCGAGCGTCCCGATCGCCAGCGGCCAGCGGATCCGGCGCGTCATCCGCAGCGCGATCGGTGCGCCGACATCCACGATCAGCAGCTTCTCCGTGTAGCCGGCCCCGAGTTCCCGGACGCGCGGCGTCAGGTGGTAGCGCCCGCCGCCCTCGGCGCGCACGTACCCTTCGCGCCTGAGCGTGCCGAGGATGCGATACACCGTGGGGCTCGGCAGTCCGGTGAGCGCGTGCAGGTCGCGCAATTCGCTGCCCTGGTGCTGGTT
>Ga0075017_100002554_pt1 | contig 11413 bp, 9 predicted proteins | sample AleBraG_ABR_2012_FD_71475 | JGI IMG/M metagenome (GOLD analysis project Ga0075017, IMG submission 71475) | Freshwater sediment microbial communities in response to fracking from Pennsylvania, USA - Alex Branch Run_MetaG_ABR_2012 | ecosystem: Environmental > Aquatic > Freshwater > Creek >...
ACGAGTTCGACCGGCTGCACGAGGCGTTGCAGGCCGCGCTGCGTCTCTGGCCGGCCGGCACCTTCATCGCGTGGTATCCGATCAAGCACGGCGTGTCGTCGCGCTGCACCGTGAGCTCGACGAGCAGCTGCCGGCGGATGCCGCTCGCCAGCATGCGCGCCAGGAAGCGACGCGCCGACCCGCCGTGCTTGATCGGATACCACGCGATGAAGGTGCCGGCCGGCCAGAGACGCAGCGCGGCCTGCAACGCCTCGTGCAGCCGGTCGAACTCGTCCGGCTGCTCGTACGACGGGTCGATGAGCACGGCTCCGCGCTTCTCGCGCGGCGGCAACAGCGCGAGCAGCGCCTCGTAGCCGTCGCGCTGGTGGACCGCCGCGCGGTAGTCGCCACGCAGCTCGTCGCGCAGCGCCTGTGCCTCGCGCGGCTGCGACTCGACGAGCGCGGCCCGGTCGTTGCCGCGCATGCAGGCCAGCGCGATGCGCGGCGAGCCCGGATAGGCGACCAGCTGGCTGCCCTCGACGCCGAGCTCGCGCACGAGGTCGAGGTAGCGCGCCACCATGGGCGGCGGCGAAGACGCCTCGAGCACCCGCAGCACGCCCGCGCGGTACTCGCCGGCGCGCTGCGTCTCGGCCGCGGCCAGCAGGTAATTGCCGCGGCCGGCGTGCGTGTCGAGAAAGAAGTAGGGAGTCTCCTTGCGCCCGAGCTGATCGAGCGCACCGACCAGCACGACGTGCTTGACGACGTCGGCGAAATTGCCGGCGTGGTAGGCGTGGCGGTAGTTCACGCTGCGGCGGCGCTCGTGAAGGCGGCCATGCGTCAGCCGGACGCCAGCTCGCCGAGCCAGTCGCGCGGGCGCAGGTAATCGCTGTACAGGCGCGCCTCGCGCGAGCCGGGCTGCGGGTGCCAGTCGTACTCCCAGCGCGCGAGCGGCGGCAGCGACATCAGGATCGACTCGGTGCGGCCGCCCGACTGCAGCCCGAACTGCGTGCCGCGGTCGAACACGAGGTTGAACTCCACGTAGCGGCCACGGCGGTAGAGCTGGAACTGCCGCTCGCGCTCGCCGTACGGCAGCGCGCGGCGGCGCTCGGCGATCGGCAGCCAGGCGTCGAGGAAGGCGTCGCCCACGCTGCGCTGGAACTCGAAGCAGCGCGCGAAGCCCCACTCGTCGAGGTCGTCGAAGAACAGCCCGCCGACGCCGCGCGTCTCGCCGCGGTGCCGCAGGTAGAAGTAGCGATCGCACCAGTCCTTGTAGCGCGGGTACACGTCCGCGCCGAACGGCGTGCAGGCGGCGCGCGCGACGCGGTGCCAGTGCAGCACGTCCTCGTCGAACGGGTAGTACGGCGTCAAGTCGAAGCCGCCGCCGAACCACCAGGTCGCCGCGTGGCCGGGCCGCTCGGCGACGAAGAAGCGCACGTTCATGTGCGCGGTCGGCACGTACGGGTTGCGCGGGTGGAACACGAGCGACACGCCGAGCGCCTCGAAAGCGGCGCCCGCGAGCTCGGGTCGCTGCTGCGTGGCCGAGGCCGGCAGCCCTGTGCCGAGCACGTCCGAGTAGCCCACGCCGCCCTGCTCGAGCAGCGCGCCGTCGCGCAGCACGCGGCTCTCGCCGCCGCCACCGCCCGGCCGCTGCCAGGCGTCGCAGCGAAAGCTCGCAGCGCCGTCGAGCGCTTCGACGCGCGTCGTGATGCGCTGCTGCAGCGCGAGCAGGTAGTCGCGAACCGCGGCCCGATCGATGTCCATGCCGCTAGTATGCCGCGCGCTGGCGCGGCGGGGCCGGTCGCGGCGTGGCCGTGCCCGCCGGCCGGCCGCGCGGCGCGGGCACGCGGCGCTTACGGCGCGGTCCGCTTCGCGGCCGGCTTGCGCGCGGCCGCCGGCCGGGGTGCCGCCGACTTGCGGGCGGTGGCCACGGCGGCGGCGCGTGCCGCCGCGGCCGGCGGTTCGGCCGCACCCGCCGCGACCGGCTGGCGCGCGACCCGGCGCGCCGGCACTCGCTTGACGGCGCGCGCCCGCACGGCGCCACCGGCCGCGGGGCTCGCGGCGGCGGCGTCGCCCGGCCCGGCCGGCGCGGCCGGCGCGGCCCGGGCCTTGCCCTTGCCGGCTGCGCCCTTGCGGCGGCCGAAACGGCTCGTGCCGCGCAACGGCGCGTCCACGAGCAGCGCGCGGCATTCCTCGAGCGTGAGGCTGCCGGGCTCGCGATCCTTCGGCAGGCGCGCGTTGCGCTTGCCGTCGGTCAGGTAGGCGCCGTAGCGGCCGTGCAGCACCTGGATGCCGTCGACGCCGTAGTCGCGGATGAGCCGGGCCGCGTCGGCCCGCCGCTTCTCCTCGATGACCTCGAGCGCGCGCGGCAGGCCGATCGCGTACGGATCGTCGGTCTTGAGCGAGACGTACTTGCTGCCGTACTTGACGTACGGGCCGAAGCGGCCGACGCCGACCGACACGCTCTCGCCGCCGGGCAATACGCCGAGCGTGCGCGGCAGCGTGAACAGCCTGAGCGCGTCCTCGAGCGTGACCGTGCCCATCTTCTGGCCGGGGCGCAGGCCGGCGAACTTCGGCTTGTCGACGTCGTCGCGCGTACCGAGCTGCACGAACGGGCCGTACTGGCCGACCCGCACGCTGACCGGGCGGCCGCTCGCGGGATCGACACCGAGCTGGCGCGCCTGTGCGACTTCCTCGCGGCTGACCGTCTGCTCGACGTCCTTGACCTTGTCGATGAACGGCCGCCAGAACTCGCGCAGCACCGGCACCCAGTCCTTCTCGCCGCGCGAGATGTCGTCGAGTTCGTCCTCGAGCCGGGCCGTGAAGTCGTAGTCGACGTAGTCGGTGAAGAACTTCACGAGGAAGCCGTTCACGATCCTGGCCGTGTCGGTCGGCACGAAGTTGCGGCGCTCCTCCTCGACGTACTTGCGCGCGCGCAGCGTCTCGATGATCGAGGCGTAGGTCGAGGGCCGCCCGATGCCGCGCTCCTCGAGCGCACGCACGAGGCTCGCCTCGGTGTAGCGCGGCGGCGGCTCGGTGAAATGCTGCTCGGGGCGCAGCTCGAGGAGCTCGGCGAGGTCGCCCGCGGCGAGCGGCGGCAGCCGGCCGCCTTCGTCCGACTCCTCCTCGTCGTTGCGGTCGATCTCGTACACGGCGAGGTAGCCGGGCTTGAGCAGCGTCGAGCCGCTGGCGCGGACGACGCCGACCGGCTCGCCCGGCGTGCTGCCGTCGGTCCCGGCCGGATGCATCGTCACGGTGACCTGCTCGAATACGGCGTTCGCCATCTGCGAGGCCAGCGTGCGCTTCCAGATCAGCGCATAGAGCCGCCACAAGTCCTCGTCGATGTGGCCTCGCAGCCGCTCGGGCGTGTTGGCCGCCGAGGTCGGCCGGATCGCCTCGTGTGCCTCCTGGGCGTTCTTCTGCTTGTTGACGTAGGTGCGCGGCGCGTCCGGCAACGCCTCGGGCCCGTACAGCGCGGCGATCGCGGTACGCAGCTGGCCGATCGCCTCGGCGGCCAGCGAGGTCGAGTCCGTGCGCATGTAGGTGATCAGGCCGACCGGTCCCTCGCCGAAGTCGATGCCCTCGTAAAGCTTCTGCGCGACCTGCATCGTGCGCCGTGCGCTGAAGCCGAGCCGGTTGGCGGCGGCCTGCTGCAGCGTCGAGGTGCGGAACGGCGCCTGCGGGCTGCGGGTGCGCGGCTTCGCCTCGACGCTGGCCACGCGCAGCCGGCCGGCGCACGCGGCCTTGAGCCGCCGCTCGACGTCGTGCGCGGCCGCCGCGCTCGTCAGGCTGAAGCGGCTCTTGCCGACGTCGGCCTCGAGCTTCTGGCCGTCGAACTCGACCACGCGCGCGCGGAACGGCTGCTCGGCCCGCGCGGCGTCGACCTCGATCGTCCAGTATTCCTGGCTCCGGAAGGCGGCGATCTCCGCCTCGCGCTCGCAGATCAGGCGCAGCGCCACGCTCTGCACGCGGCCGGCCGAGAGCCCCGGCATGATCTTCTTCCACAGCAGCGGCGACAGGTTGAACCCGACCAGGTAGTCGAGCGCGCGCCGCGCCTGCTGCGCGTTGACGAGCGATTCCGAGAGCTGCTCCGGTGCCGCGAGCGCCTTCTGGACCTCGGCGCGCGTGATCTCGAAGAATTTCGCGCGGTGCACGTCCTTGCCGACCAGCGCGCCGCGCTCCCTGAGGATCTCGTACAGGTGCCAGGAGATCGCCTCGCCCTCGCGGTCCGGGTCGGTCGCGAGGTACAGCGTCTGCGCCTTCTTCATCGCGCGCGCAATCGCATCGACGTGGCGCTCGTTGCGCTCGATCAGCGCGTAGCGCATCTTGAAGCCGTGCGCCGGGTCGACCGCGCCCTCTTTCGGCACGAGGTCGCGGACGTGACCATAGGACGCGAGCACCTCGAACTCCTTGCCGAGGTACTTCTTGATCGTCCTGGCCTTCGCGGGCGACTCGACGATGACGAGATTGCTGCTCATGCGGCGACCCAATCCAGTGTCGGCCGGCGCGCAAAGCGCCGGTCCAAAAAAAACCAAGCCGCGGACTCCCTGCCGCGGCTCGTTCCGACTCCGTCCGGCGGAGTTGCCACGCGCCTCAGTGCAGCGCGTCCGACTGGCCCTCGAACACGAGGTCTTCCATGCGCTGATAGGCCTCGGCCTGCCCGGGCTGGCTGAACAGAACCATCAGCACGACCCACTTGACCTGCTCGATGTCGATCTCCTCGGCCTCGAGCGCCAGCAGCCGGTCGATCACGAGCTCGCGCTGCTGCGTCGTCAGGATGCCGATGCTCTCGAGGTGCAGCAGGTAGCCGCGCACGTCGGGCGCGAGCCGCACCTGCTCATAGCCGCTGAACACCCGGAACGAGCGCAGGTTGGCGTCGCCGACCGGCGGCGCCGATTCGCCCGCGAGCCCTTCCAGCCACTCGAGTGCACGCTCGATGCCGGTGCCGGCGAAGCCCGCGTTCTCGAGCTCTTCGCGCAGCGCGTCGCGGCTCGGTTGCGGGACATCGTCGGTGTCGAGGAAGTTCTCGAACAGATAGATGAGTATGTCGAGTACGTTGTCGTTCATCGGTCGTTCAGGCGCGCATCGTTGGCGCCGCGGCGGCGCGGCAGTACCGCCCGGCGCGCGGCTCCACCCGACCCTGGAGCTCGAGGATCAGGAGCATGGAGGACACGGTCTGGGCGGAAAAGCCCGTGCGTGTGACCAAGGTGTCGACGTCCACCGGTTCGAAGCCGAGCGCATCTAACAGTATTTCGCCGGCCTTGTCCAACGCAGGGACGCCGGCCGGCGCGTCCGATTGAACGTATTCGGCCGCCGCACGCGCCGCGCCGGGTGATGCTTGCCCGAGCGCGGCGAGCACCTCCGCGGGTGACTCGACGAGCCGCGCGCCGCGCCGCAGCAGCGCGTGGCAGCCGCGCGCGAGCGGATTCCTGATCGAGCCCGGGATCGCGAACAGCACGCGCCCGTACTCGCCGGCGAGCCGCGCCGTGATCAGCGAGCCGGAGCGCTCGGCGGCCTCGACGACCAGCGTGCCGAGCGCGAGCGCGGCCAGAATGCGGTTGCGGCGCGGGAAATTGCCCGCGCGCGGCGCCGTGCCGGGCGCGAATTCGCTGACGAGCGCGCCGTGCGCCGCGATCGCGGTCGCGAGCGATGCGTGCGCGCGCGGGTAGGTCAGGTCGAGTCCCGTGGCGCAGACCGCGATCGTGCGGCCGCCCGCCGCCAGCGCGCCGCGATGCGCCGCGGCGTCGATGCCGATGGCGAGCCCGCTCGTGACGATCAGGCCGCTCGCGGCGAGCGCGTGCGCCCATTCGGCGGCGATCTCGCGTCCGGTCGGCGTCGGCTGCCGGCTGCCGACGATCGCGACCTGCGCGGCCGCGAGCGCGGTCGCATCCCCGCTCAGCCACAGTGCCACGGGCGCGTCCGGGATCGCCCGCAGCAGCGCCGGGTACGGCGCGCTCACGCACGGCAGCAGCGCGTGACCGGGCGCGGCGAGCCAGGCGAGGCTCGCGGCAAGGTCGCTGTCGCGGGCACGCACGAGCTCGCGTGCGAGCGGTGGCGGCAGGTGTGCGTGCGGCGCGGCCAGCAACGCTTCGACGTCGCCGGCGCGTGCGAGCGCCGGCAGCAGCACGGCGGCCGTCAAGCCCTGGCACCGCGCCAGGCGTGCCCAGGCGGCGAGCACTCGCTCGGGCGCGGGTCCGGGCACGCGCTGATCGGGGCGGCCGCCGGCGCGGCCAGCGCCGCTAGGGCTTGCGCACCAGGTCGCCGACGTGCAGCTCTGCAGTCGCACTCATGATCAGGCCGTAGCTCAGCCGGTCGTAGGCTCTGAACACCATGAAGACGCCGGCACGTTCCTCGGGCAGCCGGACGTTCGCGGCGAACGGCTTGGTGAACTCGTTGCTCGTGCCGTCCGGACCGCGGTCCTTGACCGTGTCGCCGCGCTGCCAGATCGACAGCACGTGGCCGGGCTCGAGGCCGTGCTGCCGGCCGCGGTTGATGACGACGACGTGGTACTGGCCGATGACGCTGATGCCGTTGACGACCGAGATCACGCGGCCGTCGACCGGCTTCGTTGGCGCGTGCGGCACGAAGTCGAGCGGCACCTCGAGCTTGTCGCGCACGAGCCGGTCGCCGTTGAGCGTCTCGCGCGCCGACTCCACGAGCACGAGCTTGGCGAGCTCCTTGCCGTGCTCGCCGGCCCCGGCACGCTCGAGGCGCGCCGCGCCCGCGTAAATGCCGACGTAGCCCAGATCGCCGCCGCCGTCCGGGTCGCGCAGGCGGTCGCCGAGGTGCACGACGTTGAAGCGCTCGCCGGGCTGCGCGCCCTCCAGGCCGCGGGCGTAGAAGGGGTCCCCGGCGCCGGCGATGACGCGCTGCTGGGACTGCGCGACCACGTAGGGCAGCCGCCGCGCCTCCTCTTTCGAGATCACGCTCGGCTTGGACATGAAGGCGGCGACGAGCTCGTAGGGGATCGCCGGGATCGCCTGGTCGAGCGGCGTCGCGCGGACCTGCGGGCTCAGCTTGACGACCTCGCCGCGCTCGACGTGGATCTGCGGCCGGCCGTCGCTGCCGTAGACGAGGCGCAACGTGTCGCCGGGATAGATCAGGTGCGGATTCTTGACCTCCGGGTTGAGGTACCAGATCTCGGGCCAGTTCCACGGCTCGCGCAGGAAGCGGCTCGAGATGCCCCAGAGCGTATCGCCGCGCTGCACGACGTAGCTCGCCGGCGCATCGGCCGCGAGCGGCACGGACGGCAGGCGCGCCGCCGGCGGTGCGGCCTCGTCCGCGGCCAGGGCGGCGCTCCCGCAGCCGACCGCGAGCGCGAGCCCGAGGCAGAGTGCAGCGAGGCGGCGCGTGGCGCTGGTACCCGTGCAGAGGCTTGGATTCAGGAGTTTTTTCATGGAGTTCTATGTCCGCTGAAGGGCCCGGCCGGCCGACGACTGCCGCGGCGCCGGTACGGCCGTATAATTGGGCCACGCCGGCCGCGGGCGAGCGACATTAAGTCCAATGGCATTGAAACTTTAGCAGCATTATTGCGCTCATTGCACGAATTCCCCCTGCCATAAACATGACGCGTCTCACGATTCTCGAATATCCCGACCCGCGGCTGCGGACCCGTGCGGTCCCCGTCGCGCGGGTCGACGGTGCCCTCGTCCGGCTGATCGACGACATGCTCGAGACGATGTACGCGGCCAAGGGCCTCGGGCTCGCAGCCACGCAGGTCAACGTGCACCGCCGGCTGCTCGTGGCCGACGTCTCCGAGGAGAAGAACCAGCCGCTCGTGTTCGTCAACCCCGAGATCCTGACCCGCGAGGCGGTCGGCACGATGCCGGAAGGCTGCCTGTCGGTACCGGGCTTCTACGAGGAAGTGGAGCGCGCACACAGGGTGCGCGTCCGCGCGCTCGGCCGCAACGGCGCGCCCTTCGAGCTCGACGCCGAGGGCCTGCTCGCCGTCTGCATCCAGCACGAGATCGACCACCTCGACGGCAAGCTGTTCGTGGACTACCTCTCGGAGCTCAAGCGCAGCCGCATCCGCAGCAAGCTGGAGAAGGCCGAGCGCCAGCGTGCCGGCGAGCGCGCGCGCGTGCCGGCGCTGTAGTCCCCGACGCGGGCACATGACGCTGCGCGTCGTCTACGCCGGCACGGCGGAATTCGCTCTGCCGGCGCTCGCGGCACTGGCGGCCGCCGGGCATCCGATCGTGGCCGCCTATACGCAGCCCGATCGGCCTGCCGGGCGCGGCCGCGCGCCGGCGCCGAGCCCGGTCAAGCGGGAGGCGCTCGCGCGCGGCGTCCCGGTGCGCCAGCCCGCCTCGCTGCACGGCGCCGTCGCCGAGCTCGGCGCGCTGGCGCCCGACGTGATCGTGGTGGCCGCCTACGGCCTGCTGCTGCCGCCCGCCGTGCTCGCCGTGCCGCGGCTCGGCTGCGTCAACGTCCATGCCTCGCTGCTGCCACGCTGGCGCGGCGCGGCGCCGATCCAGCGCGCGCTGCTGGCCGGCGACACCGAGACGGGCGTGTGCATCATGCGCATGGAGGCCGGGCTCGACACCGGGCCCGTGTACGCCTGCGAGCGCGTGCCGATCGGCGCGCGCGACACGGCCGCGGCGCTCGGTGCGCGGCTCGCCGTCGCGGGCGCACGGCTGCTCGTGACGACGCTCGCGGCACTGGAGTCCGGCGCCGCCGTTGCGACCCCGCAGGCTGCCACCGGCCTGAGCTATGCGCACAAGCTCGACAAGCGCGAGGCGCTCATCGACTGGTCGGCGCCCGCGGTGCAGCTCGACCGGCAGGTGCGCGCCTTCGTGCCGTGGCCGGTCGCGCAGACCGGCTGGCGCGGCGCGCAGCTGCGCGTGCACGAGGCGGTGCCGCTCCCGGCCGTGCCGGCCGTGCCGGCCGCGCCGGGCACGATCCTGGCGGCCACGGCGCAGGGCCTGGACGTCGCGACCGGCGATGGCGTGCTGCGGCTCGTGCGCGTGCAGTGCGCCGGCCGCCGCGTGGTGACGGCGCGCGAGTTTGCGAGCGCCGCGGCGGCCGGCGGCCCGCTCATCGGCGCTCGCTTCGGCGACGCGGCCGCGTGAGCGAGGGCAGCGCCAGCCGCGTGGCCGCGGTCCGCGCCGTGGCCCGGGTGCTCGGCGAGGGCGCCACGCTCGAGGCCGCACTCGCGACGCAGCGCGTGCCCGAGGCGGGCGCGTTCGGCGACGCCGCGCGCGCGCAGACGCGCGCGCTCGCCTTCGGCGCCGTGCGCTACGCGCAGCGGCTCGGGCGCGTGGCCGCCGCGCTGCTCGCGCGGCCGTGGGACGAGCAGGCGGTCGAGCTCAAGGCGCTGCTGCTGGTCGGCCTGTACCAGCTCGAGTACGCGCGCACGCCGCCGCATGCCGCCGTCAGCACCATCGTCGACGCGGCGCGCGGGGTCGGCCTTGGCCGCGCGGCCGGGCTCGTGAACGCGGTCCTGCGGCGCTTCCAGCGCGAGCGACCGGCGCTGCTCGCGCAGGCCGACGCGACGCTGGCCGGGCGCACCTCGCACCCCGAGTGGCTGGTCGTGGCGCTCGAGCGCGACTACGGTGCGGCGGCCGCGGGCGTGCTGACCGCGAATAACGCGCCGCCGCCGCTCGTGCTGCGCAGCAACGCGCGGCGCATCACGCGCGAGCAGCTCGCGGCACAGCTTGCGGCGGCCGGCCATGCGACGCACGCCGTGCCGTTCGCGCCGCACGCGCTCGTGCTCGAGCGGCCGCTCGACGTGCGCGCCCTGCCGGAGTTCCTGGCCGGGCTGTGCTCGGTGCAGGACGCCGCCGCGCAGCTGGCTGCGCCGCTGCTCGCCGCCGCCGCCGGCATGCGCGTGCTCGACGCCTGCGCCGCACCGGGCGGCAAGGCCTGCCACCTGCTCGAGGCGACGCCCGGGCTCGCCGGGCTCGTGGCGCTGGAGATCGACGCGGCGCGTGCCGCGCGCATCGAGGAGAACCTCGCGCGGCTCGGCCTTCAGGCCGAGGTCGTGGTCGGCGACGCGCTCGCCGAGAATGCGGGCGGCGGCGCGCCGTTCGAGCGCATCCTGCTCGACGCGCCCTGCTCCGGCACCGGCGTCATCCGCCGCCACCCGGACATCAAGCTGCTGCGCCGCCCCGGTGACCTGCCGGCGCTCGTCGCGCGGCAACGGCGCCTGCTGCGCGCCCTGTGGGCCCGGCTCGCGGGCGGCGGCCGGCTCGTGTACGCGAGCTGCTCGATTTTGAAGGCCGAGAATTCGGCGCTGATCGCCGAGTTCCTGGCGCAGACGCCCGCGGCGGTGGACGTGACGGAATCTGCTAGCCTTGCGCTGCGCGATCTGCCGCCGGCGCCGGTGGCGGCGGGCCCGGGCCTCACGCTGCTGCCCGGTGCCGCCGATACCGACGGCTTCTACTACGCGTGCCTCGATAAGCAACGCTGATTCGGGGCAGGCCTGCGGCGCGCCGGGCGCGTGGTCGCGGCACGACGCGACGCACGGCGTGTTGGCCGACGGGAACCTGGCCTGGCTCCACGATGAACGGATCGACTGTCGCGACGCGGGCTGTGACGGCGGGGCTTGCGGCCCGGCTGCGGCGCCTGGCCGTGGCGTGCGGTGCGGTCGCCGTCCTGCTGCCGCCGGCCGGCGCGAGCGGCGCCGCCGACCCGATCATCGAGGAGGGCGCGCATTTCGACGTGCGCTCGGCCTATCTCGAGCCGGTCGAGGGGGTCTACGAGCTCGGCGCGACGCTCGATCTCGCGCTCAGCCGCGCCGCGCGCCAGGCGATCCGCGAGGGCGTGCCGGTGGCGCTCGAGCTCGACATCGTGATCCAGCGCAAGCGCCGGCTGCTGCCGGACCAGGAGGTCGCGGCGCTCGCGCAGCGCTGGAAACTGCAATACCACGCGCTGTCGGGCCGCTACCTCGTCAACAACCTCAACAGCGGGCAGCAGACCTCGTATTCGAGCCTCGGCAGCGCGCTCGCGGCACTCGGCGAGGTGCGCGGCCTGCCGGTCATCGACGCGCCGCTGATCGAGCGCGGCCAGCGCTACGAGGCGTCGATCCGCATCGCGGCCGTCGTCGAGGGCGGCCTGCCCGCGGCGCTCAAGACGATGATGTTCTGGATCGACTGGAAGCGCGTCACGGACTGGTACACGTGGACGGTGCGGCCGTGAGCGAGGGCCTCGACAGCGCGCGCGACGCGCGGCCGCCGGCCGGCGCGGCTGCGGGCGCGCCGCAGGCCGCGGCAGTCAGCGCGCAAGTCGCGGCCGACGAGCTGCCGGTGGTCGCCGGCGCGCAGCGCGCGCCGCCCGCGCCGCGTTCGCGGGTCGCGACGCTGCGGCGCGTGACGATATCGGTGCTCGCCGCGCTCGGCGCGGTGGCGAGCGTCGCCTCGCTCGTGCTGCTCGCGAGCACCGCACAGGACGCGCGCCAGTTCGAGGTGCTGCAGCCGTGGCTGCTCGCGCTCAATCTCGC
>Ga0075017_100002555_pt1 | contig 11410 bp, 8 predicted proteins | sample AleBraG_ABR_2012_FD_71475 | JGI IMG/M metagenome (GOLD analysis project Ga0075017, IMG submission 71475) | Freshwater sediment microbial communities in response to fracking from Pennsylvania, USA - Alex Branch Run_MetaG_ABR_2012 | ecosystem: Environmental > Aquatic > Freshwater > Creek >...
ATGGAGGACCGCAGCGAGAACCTCATGTCGACCGGCTTCGCCCGCGACTACCACATGAACGTCTCCATCGCCTCGACCAGGGAAGGCAAGATCCAGGCGGTCAAGGTCGACGTGCTCGCCGACCACGGCGCCTTCAACGGCGTCGCGCAGCCGACGAAGTACCCCGCCGGCTTCTTCCACATCTTCACCGGGTCCTACGACTACCCGGCGGCGTACTGCAACGTCACCGCCGTCTACACGAACAAGGCGCCGGGCGGCGTGGCCTACGCCTGCTCGTTCCGCATCACCGAGGCGGTCTACGCCATCGAGCGGATCGTCGACTGCTTGGCGGCCGAGCTCAAGATGGACTCCGCGGAGCTGCGGCTGAAGAACCTGCTGCGCCCCGAGCAGTTCCCGTACACGACGCCCACCGGCTGGGAGTACGACTCGGGCGACTACGAGAAGACGATGCGCGTCGCGATGGGCATCGCGGGCTACGACGGGCTCCGCAAGGAGCAGGCCGAGAAGCGCGCCCGCGGTGAGTACATGGGCATCGGCATCTCGTTCTTCACCGAGGGCGTGGGAGCCGGCCCGCGCAAGCACATGGACATCCTCGGCCTCGGCATGGCCGACGGCTGCGACCTGCGCGTGCACCCCACCGGCAAGGCGCAGGTGCGGCTGTCCGTGCAGAGCCAGGGGCAGGGCCACGAGACGACGTTCGCGCAGATCGTCGCCCACGAGCTCGGCATCCCGCCGGAGGACATCGAGGTCATCCACGGCGACACCGACAACACCCCGTTCGGTCTCGGCACCTACGGCTCGCGGTCCACGCCGGTCTCCGGTGCGGCGGCGGCGCTCGTCGCCCGCAAGGTGCGCGACAAGGCGCGTCTCATCGCGGCCGCCGCGCTCGAGTGCGCGCCGGACGACCTCGAGTGGGAGCTGGGCCGCTGGTACGTCAAGGGCGACCCCGAGCGCGGCCGGACGATCCAGGAGATTGCGATGGACGCCCACGGGCCGCTGGAGCTGCCGGAGGGCGTCGAGGGTCACCTCGACGCGCAGGTCGTCTACAACCCGCCGAACCTCACCTACCCCTACGGCTGCTACATCTGCGTCGTCGACGTGGACCCGGGCACCGGCCAGGTGAAGGTGCGTCGCTTCATCGCCGTCGACGACTGCGGACCGCGGATCAACCCGATGATCGTCGAGGGCCAGGTGCACGGCGGTCTCGCCGACGGCATCGGCATGGCGCTCATGGAGCTCATCGCGTTCGACGAAGACGGCAACAACCTCGGCGGGTCCTTCATGGACTACCTGCTGCCGACCGCGATGGAATGCCCCGACTACGAGCTGGGCGAGACGGTCACGCCGTCGCCGCACCACCCGATCGGTGCCAAGGGAGTCGGCGAGTCCGCGACCGTGGGTTCCCCCGCGGCGATCGTCAACGCGGTCATCGACGCGATCTCGCCGTTCGGCGTCCGGCACGCCGACATGCCGCTCACGCCGGCGAACGTGTGGCGGGCCATCCAGGGCCGCAACGTGCGCACCGACATGGCGGTGGAGTAGTCCAGTGAGCACGCAGGCGCTGCACGAGCGGGCCCAGTCGCTACGCGACCACCGGGTCCCGTTCGTGCACGCCCGCGTGGTCCTCGCCGAACGTCCGACGTCGGCCAAGCCCGGCGACGAGGCCCTCATCACCGCCGACGGCGCGATCGAGGGCTTCGTCGGCGGGCAGTGCGCGGAGTCGACCGTGCGCAGCCAGTCGCTCACGCTGCTCAGCTCGGGCGTCTCGATGCTGCTGCGCATCGCGCCGAACCCGGAGGCCGACCAGCCGGGCAAGACCGTGGTGCACAACCCGTGCCTGTCCGGCGGCACGCTCGAGATCTTCCTCGAGCCGGTGCTGCCGGTACCGCTGGTGTCGGTGCTCGGCGACAGCCCGATCGCGCAGGCGATGTCGGTGGTCGCCGCGTCGCTCGGCTACGAGACCGCGGCGTACTCCTCCGACGACCTGAGCGCGGCCGACGCCGTCGTCGTCGCCACGCACGGCAAGAAGGAGGAGGAGACGCTCAAGGCCGCTGTGCGCGCGGGCGTGCCCTACGTCGGTCTCATCGCAAGCCCGAAGCGCGGCGCCGCCGTCGTCGGGTCGCTCGACCTTACCGACGACGAGAAGGCACGGATCCGCTACCCCGCGGGCCTCGACATCGGCGCGCGGACCCCCGCGGAGATCGCGCTCTCGGTCCTCGCCCAGGTCGTCGCCGAGCGCCCGCGCGAGCCGCGCGTCCCCAGCGACCCGCAGCATCTGCCGGGGGAGCCGCCGATGACCCGGGTCGGGCTGCTCACCGTGCTCGAGCCCGACACCTCGATCGACCCGGTGTGCGGCATGACGGTCACGATCGACGCCGAGGCTCTGTTCGCTGACGTCGACGGCGAGCGGGTGTACTTCTGCTGCCCGGCCTGCCGGCGAGCGTACGTCGCGGATCCGGGGAAGTATCCCCGCTCGTGAGCACCACCGACCCGACGGAGATCGCCGACCTCGTGCCGGACACCGCGTCCCTCGTGACGCGGCTCGCCGACGTCGGCTACCTCGCCGACCCGAACCTCGCGACGGCCCTGTTCTGCGCGGTGCGGCTGCCGCAGCCGTTGCTGCTGGAGGGGGAGGCCGGCGTCGGCAAGACGCAGGCGGCCAAGGCGCTCGCCGAGCTGCTCGACACCCCGATGTTCCGGCTGCAGTGCTTCGAGGGGATCGACGCGTCCGAGGCGCTCTACGAGTGGAACTACCCGCGCCAGCTGCTCGGCATCCGCCTCGCCGAGGCCCGGGGCGAAGGACTCGTCGAGGAGTCCTTGTTCGGCGAGGACTACCTGATCCGCCGCCCGCTGCTCGCCGCGCTCGAGCACCCCGGTCCGCGGCCGGCGGTCCTGCTCATCGACGAGGTCGACCGCGCCGACGAGGAGTTCGAGGCCTTCCTCTTCGAACTGCTCGCCGAGTCCACCGTGACGATCCCCGAGATCGGGACCCTGCGCGCGACGCACCCGCCGATCGTGATCCTCACCTCGAACCGCACGCGCGACCTGCACGACGCCCTCAAGCGCCGCTGCCTCTACCACTGGATCGAGTACCCGCCCCTCGCCCAGGCCATCGCGATCGTGCGGGCCCGAGTGCCCGGTGCGAGCGTCGACCTCGCCACCGAGGTGGCCGGCGCCGTTCAGCGCCTGCGCAGCCTCGATGTGCAGAAGCCGCCGGGGGTCGCCGAGGCGATCGACTGGGTGCACGCGGCCACGCTGCTCGGGCTCGACCATCTCGACGAGGACGGTGTCGAGGCGACCCTCGGCTCGGTGCTCAAGTACCGCGAGGACCACGACGTCGCGCGGGCAGCGACGCTGCGCTGGATCGCTGATCCGGCGCGTGCCCTCGCGCAGGCCACCGACGACCTGAGCGCCGCAGCCGAGGGCTGAGCCGTGACCGACGGCGGCGTGGTCGTCCGCCACCACGACCTCGCGAAGGTCCTCGCGGCTTTCGGCAACCTGCTGCACGCGGCCGGCGTGCCCGTGACGCCTGAGCGCAGCGCACGCTTCGCGCAGGTCGTGCTCCTCGCCGAGCCGTCGACCCGCGGCGAGCTCGCTGCTCTAGGACGTACGACGCTGCTCAGCTCGCGCGACCAGATCGAGGTGTTCGACGCCGTCTTCTCCCAGGTGTTTCGCGGCGTCGTCGACTTCGCCGAGTTCCGCGGCGACTCGCCGAAGCCGCCCCCGCCGTCGTCACTCCCCGGTGAGGACGCCGAGACCGGGCGGTCCGACCGCGACGGCGAGGGCGACTCGGCCCCCCAGGGTTCCGACGGCATCCCGGGCGAGGGGGAGTCCGAGCCCGAGGACGACGAGGAGTCCGTGCTCGCCGCGTGGAGCACGAAGGAACGGCTGGGGGAGAAGGACTTCGCCGCGTGCTCCGAGGACGAGCTTCGGCTCATCCGCGCGCTCATCGAGCGGTTGCCGTTCGTGGCTCCGCAGCGCATCGCCCGTCGCGAGCGCCGTCACCGGCACGGTCGCTCGCTGGACATGCGCGCGACGCTCCGGGCCTCGCACCGCACCATGGGCGACCCCGTTGACCGGGTGCACCGTCGTCGTCGGGCGCGACCGCGCCGGGTCGTCCTGATCGCCGACGTCTCGGGGTCGATGGAGCCGTACGCCCGGGTCTACCTGCACCTCATGCGTGGAGCCGTCCGGGCCCTGGGCTCGGAGGCGTTCGTCTTCGCGACGCGGCTCACCCGCCTCACCCGACAGCTCGGCGACACGCATCCCGACGTCGCGTACCGCAAGGCTGCAAGTGCCGCCCCGGACTGGTCCGGTGGGACCAGGATCGGCAAGGCACTGAAGTCGTTCGTCGACGACTACGGGCGGCGCGGCATGGCGCGCGGCGCTGTCGTCGTCATCGTGTCCGACGGCTGGGAGCTCGAGAACCCGGAGCTCGTCGACCTCGCCATGCAGCAGCTCTCGCGCCTGGCGTTCCACGTCATCTGGGTCAACCCGCGCAAGGCCGCGCGCGGCTACCAGCCGCTGGTCGGCGGCATGGCGGCGGCGATGCCCTACGTCGACACCTTCGTGAGCGGTCACTCGTTGCGCGCGCTCGAGGAGGTCATGGCGGCGATCCGCGACGCGGCGAGCGACGGCCGGCACCACGAGTACGTGCGCCCGGTCCGCCTCCCCGCCGCGGTTCAGGACGAGGGGCCCATCGAGGACCCGGCTGCGGTGCCCGCGCCGGCCCGCGACAAGTTCCCGACCGGCACGATCGTGACCGGCCGGATGTCAGGATGAGCGGGTGAGATCAGTCGCGGAGCACCTCGCAGCCGTGCTCGACGGCGTCGGGCCGCTCGAGCCGGTCGACGTCGCGCTGCTCGACGCGATCGGGCTCACCCTCGCGGCCGACGTCGTCGCGCCGTGGCCGCTGCCCTCGTTCGACAACAGCTCGATGGACGGCTACGCCGTGCGCGCGGCCGACGTCGCAACGGCGTCGGAGCAGGCACCGGTCGTCCTGCCCGTGCTGGGCGACGTCGCCGCAGGCGAGACCGCCGGCACCGAGGTGCTGCCCGGAACCGCGCTGCGCATCATGACCGGCGCCCCGATGCCCTCGGGCGCCGACACGGTCGTGCCGGTGGAACGCACCGACGGCGGCACCGAGCGGGTGAGCATCACGACCGCGGTCGCACCAGGTACGTACATCCGCCTGGCGGGCGAGGACGTCGCGGCCGGGACCGTCGTGCAGCGCGCAGGCGACGTCGTGACCGAGCGGTCCGTCGCGGTGCTGGCGTCCGTGGGCTGCGCGCACGTCTCGGTCGTACGCCGTCCCCACGTCGTCGTGGTGAGCACCGGGGACGAGCTCGTCGAGGTCGGCCATCCGCTCGAGCACGGCCAGATCGTCGACTCGAACGGACTGATGCTCGTGGCGCTCGCCCGTGCGGCGGGGGCGAGCGCCTGGCGCACCCCCCATGCCCACGACGACGACGCCGAGCTGCGCGCAGTGCTCGACGCAGCGCTGCGCAGCGCCGACGTCATCGTCACTAGCGGCGGCGTCAGCATGGGCGCCTACGACACCGTGAAGGCCGTGCTCGGTGCGAGCGGCGAGGTCGAGTTCGTGAAGGTGGCCCAGCACCCGGGCATGCCGCAGGGCAGTGGCCGCCTCGGTGCCAAGCAGACCCCGATCGTCACCCTGCCGGGCAACCCGGTCAGCTCGTTCATCTCCTTCGAGCTCTACGTGCGCCCGCTGGTCCGCCGCCTCCTCGGCCGTGCCGACCTGACGCGGACGACGGAACCGGCCGCGCTGCTCGAGCCGCTCGACTCACCGTCGGGCAAGCAGCAGTACGTCCGCGCCGTGCTCGACGTGGGTGCCGACGGAGCGCGGACCGTGCGCCCGATCGGCGGCCAGGGGTCGCACGTCGTCGGCGGCCTGGCCATGGCGCAGGCGCTGATCGTCGTTCCTGCCGAGGTGTCGCACGTCGGCGAAGGCGAGACGGTCGCAGTGCTCGACCTGCTTCGTTCGCAGCCCTGAGCCTGATCCTCAGACGTCGCGGTCCGCGCTCAGCGCAGACAGCGTAAGGCTGCCCGACCAGCACGGGAAGTCGACGTCGTACTGGTCGATGACCACCCCGTGGTCGAGCAGGTTGCCCTCCGGGTGCTCGGCGAGGTCTGTGGTGCCGTACACGGCGAGGGTGCCGAGCGCCGGCTCGTGCGCGAGCAGCTGCGCCACGGCGTCGTCGGACACCGGGATGCTCATCGTGTAGGCGTTCGTCAGCGCGTTGCGAGCGATGGTCATGCGGGTGCGGCCGTCGGCGTCGAGCAGCGTGGTCGACGCCGCTCGCCAGGTCACGGTCACCAGCGTGCCGCGGTCACCCGTGCGGACCGCGGCGACGCGCGCGTGCCGCAGCCGCACGTGCAGCGCGGACGACTCGCGCAGGGCGCCTGCGTAGGCCTCGGAACGCGTCTCCGGCCTACGTCGGCTGCGGACCACCAGCACGACGGCGACGGCGCACACGAGCAGGTACGTCGCGCGGAGCATGAGGTCCCCGCTGAACCACACCACCGGGGCGAGGACGACCGCAGCGGCGAGGGCGACGATGGTCCGCACGGTGCCACGCTAGGTCGGCCGCGGCCGTTCGTCACGGGGTCGGCATGCGCCGGCGTCGTCTCGTGACCGAACTGGGACACGAGCTTCGGGACCGGCCCCTCTGCCTCACCAGGTGCGGGTGACCTTCGACAGGCCGCGCGGCTGGTCGGGGTCGTGGCCGCGGTCGGTGGCCATGGCGAGCGCCAGCTGCTGCAGCAGCACGATGTCGACGATCGGTGAGAGGTCCTCGGGGAGCCCGTGCTCGAGCTCGATGCCGACGGTCCCGAAGGGGATCGACGCGCCACCGCCGATCACCGCGAGATCGAGGCCGCGCTCGAGCAGCCGTTCGAGGACGGGCCGCATCGCAGCGCTGCCCACCCCGTCCGGCACGACCGCGACGACGGGGTGGCCACCGTCGATCATCGCGAGGGGGCCGTGGAGCAGGTCGGCGCCGCTGAACGCGTGCGCGGCGACGTAGGACGTCTCCATCAGCTTGAGCGCAGCCTCGCGCGCCGTCGGGTAGGAGTAGCCGCGCGCTGTGAGCAGCATGCGGTCGGAGAACCGGTAGCGCTGCGCCAAGGTCGCCATCTCCGCGCTGCGCTCCACGTGCGAGCGCGCCGCCTCCGGGACCGCGTGCGCCGCGCGGGCGTCACCGCCGCACCAGGCGTCGACGGCGAGCCAGAGCGTGAGCAGCTCCGCGGTGTAGGACTTCGTGGCGGCGACGGCGAGCTCGGGGCCGGCGTGCACATCGAGGTGCAGGTCGGCGACGCGCGCGAGCTCGGACTCCGGAGCGTTCGTCACGGCGAGCACCGTGGCGCCGCACTCGCGGCTCGCGGCGGCGGTCTCGACGAGGTCGGGCGACCCGCCGCTCTGCGACACGGCGACCACGAGCACGTCGCGCAGGTCGGGCCGGGCCCCGTAGGCCGTCATGGTCGACGGCGAGGCGAGACCTGCGGGGATGCCGAGCCTCACCTCGACGAGATACTTCGCATAGAGCGCGGCGTGGTCGCTCGTGCCACGCGCGGCGAACAGGACGAAGCGGGGGCGACGCCCGCGGATCACCCCAGCCGCCTCGCGCGCCTGCGGGAGACCGAGCTCCAGCACGCGGGCCAGCACCTCGGGCTGCTCGGCGATCTCGGCGCGCATCACGTTCCCGGGGACGGGCGTTCCGTCGTCGGACGTCGGAGGCGTGATGGGGGCGTCGGTCATCGGGGTCTCCGTCCGTCGGGTGCGGTGAGCAGTGCGACCACGGCCTCGACCGAGGATCGCGAGGCGCCATGGCTGGTGATGCGCCCGGTCGCGCGCGGGTGCGTCGCCGCGGGCACGCCGAGCTCCACGACCACGACGTCGGGACGTGCGTCGACGAGCCGCTGCTCCACGACCCGCTGCCAGGCGTGACGCCCGGAGTCGCGCAGGACGAGCACGAGCGGACGTCCGGTGGGCAGGTCGTCAGGGACCGGCGTGGTGTCGCCGACGCGGCGCACCTCGGCGTCCGGCCGCGTGGCGCGGAGAGCGTCCTCGAAGCCCCACGGCGCGGAGCCGGCGGCGATGCCGGGCGCGGGGTCGCACAGCACGACCACGGGCGCGCCGTCGCCGAGAGTCACGCGGCCCGCGGTCGACACCGCGCGCGCGGCCGCCGCCACGCACTCGTCGTCGGACATCCATGCGGGGTGCAGGCTGGACGCGTCGGCCCGCCACGCAGCCAGCGCGGCGACGCGCAGCGCGGACTCGTGCACCCGCCCCTCGCCGATGCGACCGCTGCGGACGGCGCCGACGAGGGCGGCGTGCACGCGCCGAACCACGTCGTCGTCCGCGAGGTGGCCGCCGATGCACAACGCATCGACGCCGGCGAGCACGGCCAGCACCGCGGCCTCCTCCATACCGCGGCCGCGGGCCACCCCCTCCATCTCGAGCGCGTCCGACACCACGACCCCGGTGAACCCCAGCTCGCCGCGCAGCAGGTCGGTGACCACCGCGCTGGAGAGCGTGGCCGGAAGATCGGGGTCGAGCGCGGGGACACGCAGATGGCCTGTCATGACGGTGCGGACGCCCGCGTCGATGCACGAGCGGAAGGGTGCGAGCTCGGTCGCGTCGAGCCGGTCACGCGCGGCGGCCACAACAGGAAGGCCGAGGTGCGAGTCCATATCGGTGTCACCGTGGCCCGGAAAGTGCTTGGCGCACGCGAGGATTCCGGCGTCGGACTGCAGGCCCCGCACGGTTGCCGCGGCGTGACGCGCGACGAGCTCGGCGTCGGCACCATAGGAGCGCACGCCGATCACCGGGTTGCCCGGGTTGCTCGAGACGTCGGCGACGGGTGACCAGGTCCAGTCGACGCCGCCCTGCTGGAGCAACGCACCGATCGACGCCGCGACGCGTCGGGTGAGCGCGACGTCGTCGATGGTGCCGAGAGCCAGTGCGCCGGGGTGCCGGGAGCCGCGGGCCGCCTCGAGGCGGGTGACATCGCCCCCCTCCTCGTCGACGGCGACGAGCACGTCGCCGCGAGACGCGTGGAGGTCGTCGGTGAGCGAGCGCAGCTGCGTCAGGTCGGTGATGTTGCGGGCGAACAGCGCGACGCCACCCAGACCCTGATCGACGCGACGACGAACCCATGCCGGCAGCTCGGTGCCGACGAACCCCGGGACGAGGAGAGCGTCCACCGACCGATCGAGCTCGGACACGACGTCCTCCGTCTCGGTTGGGTCACGGCCCGCGTCGCGGGGTCGCGAGGCATTGACGGCCACGGGCTTGCCGCCTAGATTCCGGAATCTAACAGGAAACCTTCCGATAAGTAAGGACGCCATGTCGCGCACGGTCGCAGCACGACCCGCGCTCCTCCGGACGCTCAACGACCGGACGGTGCTCGGGGTGATGCTCGACCGCGGGCCGAGCTCGCGCGCCGACCTCGCCGAGGCCACCGGACTGTCCAAGCCCACCGTCGCCGAGGTGCTCACGCGGCTCGAGGAGGCTGACCTCATCATCGGCGCCGGCGAGACGGTCGGTCGTCGCGGCCCCAACGGCCGCCTGTACGACGTCGTGCTCGACCACGTGCGCGGCGCAGCCCTCACCGTGGAGCCCTCGCGGATCACGTGCGACGTGCTGGACGCCCACGGTGCCGTGCTCGGCAGCGCCTCGCGGACGCGCGCCCGACTCCCGCGGGGCGCCGCCGCCGCGACCCTTGCGCTGGTGACCGAGGCAGCGGCGGCCGCCGACGTCGAGCTGAGCACGATGCGCGAGATCGTCGTCGCACTGCCGGGCTCCTACGACCCCGCGCAGGACAGGGTTCGCTACGCCGACCGCATCCCCGACTGGACCGTGCCGAACATCGTCACCACGGTGTCCGCGGCCTTCGACGACGACGTCGTGGTCACTCTCGACAACGACGTGAACCTCGCCCTCGTCGCGGAGCGGCACGGCGCTCCTGACGACGGTGGTGTCACGTCGCTGCTCTGGCTGTCGGCAGGCATCGGCCTGGCCACGGACGTAGGAGGCACGCTCTACCGGGGTGTCGCCGGTGGTGCCGGCGAGGTCGGCTACATCCCCGTGCCTGCGACCGTGACCGGGGTCCGGTCGGGAAGGCCGGACTTCCAGGACATCGTCGGTGGGGCGGCTGTGCTGCGTCTCGCCCGCGAGCACGGCATCGCGGGCCGCACTCCGGACGCGGTCGTCACCAGCGCCGTCGCCCACCAGCAGAGCGATCCCGCGGCGCGGGCGTTCCTCGACGAGCTGGCACGTCGTATCTCGTTGGGGCTCACGGTGATCGTCGCCGTCCTCGATCCCGGGGTCGTCATCCTCGGCGGCGCGGTCGGGCGTGCCGGCGGCCGCGCGCTCGCCTCCCGCACGAGCAAGGCGCTGCGCGCGTCGAGCCGCCTGGCCTGCGCCGTGGTGCCGAGCGAGGTCACGGGCGATCCCGCCCTGGTCGGCGCCCGGGCCATCGCCACCGAGCGGTTGCGCGACCTCGTCCTCGACGCCGGGGACAACCGCACCGCACGCACGTCCATCGACCAGCTGACCCACCCCGCACGACCCGCACCAACGCTTCCCATGCCCCGCACTGCCGAGGAGGTCCACTGACATGAGCATCATCCGAGGACGACGCCGAGCCCCGGCGATCTCCGCAGTCGCGGTCGGGCTGGCGCTGGTCGCCACCGGGTGCTCCAGCGGAGCCACCGACGCCGGCACGGCGCCCGCGTCCAGCGCACCGGCGAAGCTGTCCGGGACGGTCACGTTCTGGCACTTCTTCACCGACCGCGAGGCGGCCGCGATCCAGACCGCGGTCGACAAGTTCCAGGCCGCGAACCCGGGCGTGAAGGTCGAGGTCAAGAAGGGCCAGGACGACGACAAGACGATCCAGGCCATCGCCGCGGGCCAGCCGATCGACGTCGTGCTGTCGTACTCCACCGACCAGATCGGCAAGTTCTGCTCCACGGGCGCGTGGCAGGACCTCTCCGCGTACGTGAAGCGCGACGGGGTGGATATCAACCAGATCCCGCCGGTCGTGCGCGACTACACCCAGTTCGACGGCAAGCGCTGCTCGATGCCGATGCTGTCGGACACCTACGGGCTGTACTACAACAAGAAGATGCTCGCCGACGCCGGCTACTCGGCGCCGCCCAAGACGATGAGCGAGCTCACGGCCATGGCTGAGAAGCTCACGAAGCTCGACGGCAAGGGTGCGATCCAGGTCGCCGGCTTCGTCCCGACCTTCGGTTTCTACGAGAACGCCCCGGCACACTTCGCCCCGAGCTTCGGTGCCAGCTGGTTCACCGCCGACGGGAAGTCCAACATCGGGTCCGACCCGGCGTGGGCGTCGATGTTCACCTGGCAGAAGCAGCTGGTCGACTT
>Ga0075017_100002556_pt1 | contig 11408 bp, 9 predicted proteins | sample AleBraG_ABR_2012_FD_71475 | JGI IMG/M metagenome (GOLD analysis project Ga0075017, IMG submission 71475) | Freshwater sediment microbial communities in response to fracking from Pennsylvania, USA - Alex Branch Run_MetaG_ABR_2012 | ecosystem: Environmental > Aquatic > Freshwater > Creek >...
AGCCGGACCTCGCGCACGGGCAGCCGCCACCCCGTCGGCGCGCCCTTGAGGGCCGGCGACGAGGAGATCGACAGGTGGGTCTTGGCGATGCAGACCGAGAGCCCGCCGAAGCCGTTGGCCTCGAGCTGGTCCAACCGCTTGGCCGCGGACGGTTGGTAGTCGACCCCGTCGGCGCCGTAGACGCGGGTGGCGATGGCCTCGATCTTCTCGCGCAGGGTGGCCTCGGACGGGTAGAGGAAGGAGAAGGTGGACGGTTCCTCGGCGGCCTCGGCCACCGCCCGGGCCAGGTCGGTGGCACCGGCCCCGCCGTCGGCGAAGTGGGTGGTCACCGCGCACCGCACCCCGAGCGAGGCCGCGATCTGGCGGATGGCGTCGTACTCGCTCGGGTGGTCGCCCGGGAAGGCGTTGATGGCCACCACCGGGGTGACCCCGTGGAGCTGGACGTTCTGGATCTGCTTGACCAGGTTGGCGCCGCCGGTGCGGACCTCGTCGGGGTTCTCGGCCAGCAGGGCGGGCGGCAGCGGTTTGCCGGCCACGATGCGGTGGGCGCCCGAGTGGGCCTTCAGCGCCCGGACGGTGGTCACCACCACGGCGGCATCCGGGGTCAGCCCCGACACCCGGCACTTGATGTTGAAGAAGCGCTCGGCACCCATGTCGGCCCCGAAGCCGGCCTCGGTGATGAGGAACTCCCCGGTGTGGATGCCGATCCGGTCGGCGACGACCGAGGAGTTGCCGTGGGCGATGTTCCCGAAGGGGCCGGCATGGACCAGCACCGGGGTCTGCTCCAGGGTCTGGAGCAGGTTGGGCTTGATGGCGTCCCGCATGATCACCGTCATGGCCCCGGCCGCCCGCAGCTGCTCGGCGGTCACCGGACGACCCCCGTCGTCGAAGCCGACCACGATCGCCCCCAGGCGACGGCGCATGTCGCGCAACGAGGTCGACAGGGCCAATACGGCCATCACCTCGGAGGCGGCGGTGATGTCGAACCCGGACTGACGGGGGACCCCGTCCTCGGCGGTGCCCAACCCGAGCACGATGTTGCGCAGGGCCCGGTCGTTGACGTCGAGGACCCGGCGCCAGGTGATGTTGTGGAGGTCGATCCCGAGCTCGTTGCCGTGATGGAGGTGGTTGTCGACGATGGCGGACAGGGTGTTATGGGCGGCGGTGACCGCGTGCAGGTCCCCGGTGAGGTGGAGGTTGAGCGCCTCGAACGGGGCGGCCTGGCTGTAGCCGCCTCCGGCCGCGCCGCCCTTGATGCCGAAGGTGGGCCCCATCGAGGACTGCCGGATGGCCGCGGTGGCCCGTCGGCCGATGTGCTTCATCCCCTGGGCCAGGCCGATGGTGGTGGTGGTCTTGCCCTCACCGAGCGGGGTGGGTGTGACCGCCGTGACCACGACGTACTTGGCCCGGGGCCGGTCCTCCAGGGCGTCGATGGCGTCCAGCGAGACCTTGGCCACGTAGCGTCCGTAGGGGTCGAGGAGGTCCTCGCCGATCCCCATCGACGCCGCCACGTCGGTGATGGGCGCCAGGGTGGCGCCTCGTGCGATCTCGAGTGCGGTCAGCGGGGTGACGTCAGCCATGGGGTCTCCTCGGATGGCGCGGGCGGGGGAGGGGCGAGCCGGACTGTAACGCGCCGGTACTCAGGGGGCGCCGCCCGGGCACCCCGGATTGCCACCGACTAGCCTCGGCCCATGGCTAATGTCATGATGACTGACAGAAGATTGCCGCGGTCTGCCATGGTCGCCACGGCGATCCTGCTGAGCTCGGCCACCGGTGCGTGTGGCGGTTCGGCGACGACGTCCACGGCGTCGTCGACCCCGGTGACGACCAGCCAGGTGGCTACCGGACTGGTCGGCAAGCGCTACTGCGAGGTGCTGCTGGTCCACCACGAAACGGGTGGGTTCTCGGCGGACGTCTTCAATTCCTACCCCTTGAATTCATGTCCCGAGGCCCTGTGGAATCGGCTCGACGCCGCCACGATCGCTTCCTCCAACGGCGCACAGTTCGCCGAGCTCAACGGGCCGCGCTACTGGCTCATGAACTCGATCCGGAAGGTCCGCACCGGGGGCGAGGTGATCAGGACCTTCGGCGGGATCGCCATGATCAAGGAGGCGACCGTCGCCATCGGCCCGGACATCGTCGCCGCCCAGGTTCCCTACACGCCGCACACCGTCAGCCGGCAGGCCGCCTTCACCTTCGCGGCCGGCCGTCAGGTCTACGAGCTGGTCGACCCGAGCGGCACCGCGTGGGTGATGCAGACCTGGAGCCAGGCCAAGGATCCGACCCTCGCCGAGGCCGACCTCGCCGGACTCGCACCCAGACTGACGCTGCCCGCCGGATGGAACTACCGGGTCCGCACGCTCGGGGCCCCGCTGGTCATCGCCACCTCGGATCGGGCCGCCCAGGTGCTCCAGGACGACCTCCAGAACAGCTACTCGAGAGAGACGGCGGGGTGAGGACCTGGTTGGGCCCGACGTCGTCGGCGACGGGCGGCGACGCGTGGACCGAGCACTCGGCCGGGCTCGGCGCCGGACGCTGACCACATCCGCCCGGGATGCTCCACCTGCCCGGGGTGCTCTGCGGCCGTGCACGGCCTCAGTCAACGGCGACCGGTTCCTGCAACGGTCCCCACACCTCACGATTGCCGGCGCGCAGCACCCAACGGCGCGGTCTGACGTCGAGGAGCAGGTCGAGGCCTGCTCCTGCGAACAGGTGGCGTATGGCGACACGCTCGTCAGCAGACGCAGCCAGATAGGCGTCCTGGATCCGCTTGATCAGGAAGATCCGGTACGGGGCGACGGCCACGGTCATGGGCCGACCCCGCCAGGAGAAGGTGGTGGTCCCGCTGATCCGGCGTTTGGGCCTGCCCAGGACGACCTCCCGGTCGGCCACCTCGGGGTGGTCGGCCAGCCAGGCGTCGACGGACGACACCTGGGCCACCGCCTCGTCGAGATACTCCTCGCCGATGTAGGCCAGGAGCCGCAGCAACGTGTCCGGGATCCCGTCGTCGGGGAACAACGCCTCGCTGCAGTCGCCGTACTCACTGGCATCGAGGACCGGCGCGTTCATGCGCTCGACCCAGCGCCACACCCGGGGGGCCCGCTGCTTCATCAGGACCGACGGATAGGGGTCCCGGGCCAGGTGGGCAAAGAGCGGTCCCATGAAGCCGTAGTCGGCGATGGTGGGTCGACCGCCCAGGAGGTAGGGCGAGCCGGCCAAATGGGCGTCGAGCAGGCCCAGGAACTCCTCGTAGGAGCGTTCGATCTCGGGGACGAGCGCCTCGGTGACCCCGAACGCGGCGGTGGCGGCGCGCATCCGCTCCGACGCGAACGCGAACACCGCGGCACGGGTGGCGTCATCGGCACCGAGCACCAGGACCGAGCTGAAGTCCTGGGCGAGGAACGGGAGGTTGACGTCGTCGAAGTCCCACCGGTAGTGCATGGCCGGACGCAGGAGCCCCTCGCCCCCGAACAGCTCGAGGAGGTGGGCGATGGTGCGCAGTCCGGCGGAGGCCGGGTAGGCGGAGCGGTCCGGGGGCACGGTGGCGTCGAGGAATTCGATGATGTCGACCGTGTCCTGCACGATGGTCCCGTCGGGGGCCTGGAGGACCGGGATGATCCAGCGCCCGGTGACCGGTTCGATCTCGTCGCCGTAGCGGGGATCCCCGGGCGCCCGCTCGACGTAGTCGATCCGGTGGGTGCGGAGGTAGGCCCGGGCCTTGCCCGAGTAGAGCGAGGCCGGCATGGCGTACAGGACGTAGGGATCCATCCGGTACCTCCTGTTCGATGGGGACGGTCGACGGCGGGGCGGGGAGGGATGAGGCCGCGGATGCCAGCGTATCTTCTGTCAGGTTCCTTGACAGATGTCGACGGCCCGCCTCGTCGATGAGGTCATCGCCCGGATCCGACCACCCCGGCCCGGGATCGGGCCCGACACTACGATCGAGTCTGCCTCCGGCCTGCCGGCCGGGCACACGTCCACGCCGAAGGGGGACCGTCATGCCCACCGTCGAGACCGTCCGGGGCCCGGTCGATACCAGTCAGCTGGGACGCACCTACATGCACGAGCACATCTTCGTGCTCACCCCGGACGTCCAGCAGAACTATCCCGACGACTGGGGGGACGAAGACGAACGGGTGGCCGACGCCGTGGCCAAGCTGACGGCGCTGGCGGCCAGCGGAGTGCGCACCATCGTCGACCCGACCGTGGTGGGGCTCGGGCGCTACATCCCGCGGATCCAGCGGGTGGTCGACCAGGTGCCGGATCTCAACGTCGTGGTGGCTACCGGCTGCTACACGTACAACGACGTCCCGTTCTTCTTCCACTACCGGACTCCGGCCATCGGTACCCTGTTGGGCCGCGACGAGCCCGAGCCGATGGTGCCCCTGTTCGTGGGCGACATCACCGACGGCATCGCCGGGACCGGCGTGCGGGCCGGCATGCTCAAGTGCGCGGTTGACGAGGCCGGACTCACCCATGGGGTCGAGCGGGTGATGCGGGCGGTGGCCCGGACCCACCTGGCCACCGGGTGTCCCATCACGGTGCACACCCATCCGGGCACCCAGCGGGGCCTCGACGTGCAGCGGGTGATGGCGGAGGAGGGGGTGGACCCCGGCCGGGTGGTGCTCGGCCACAGCGGGGACAGCACCGACGTCGACCACCTGTCGGCCCTGGCCGAGGCCGGATTCTGGCTCGGCATGGACCGGTTCGGGATCAACCTCGAGACCACGTTCGAGGCGCGTGCCGACACCGTGGTCGAACTGTGCCGACGCGGCCTGGCCGACCACATGGTCCTGGCCCACGACGCGGCGTGTTACCTCGACTGGATCGACCCGGACGCCCTGGCCTTCCTGCCCCAGTGGCACTACCTCCACATCGAACAGGAGGTGCTGCCGTACCTGCGCGACCACGGGGTGTCCGAGGAACAGATCACCACCATGCTGGTGGCCAATCCGCGTCGCATCTTCGAAGGCGGCTGACCCCGCCCGCTACGGCGTGAGGGTCCCCGCGTCACCGGACTGCCCGCAGGTGGTGGGGGCCGGCGATCCGGCCAGCCTGGCGTTCATCCACGACAAGATGGTCGGGGCCGCCACGAACACCACGGTCCCGTGGGTGGCTCCCGTCACGTGGAGGTACTGCACGGTGTCCCTGATCGGGCAGGCCTTCGACGTGACGTAGGTGTCGGTGAGGGGCGGTGGCACGGTGCGGTCGGCCGTGCCCTGGACGACCAGCATCGGCACCGTGGTGGCCACGTTGCCCGGGTCGTTCAGTCGGGCATGGGCCAGGACCGTGGGATTCGACGACGCCCCGGCCGCGAAGACGCCGGCCGGAGTGAGGTGGTGGGTGATGATGGCCGCCGCCAGCTGGTCGGAGCAGCCGCGGGTGACCTCGGCCGAGGCGAAGGCGGCGCCGGCCGGGGTGAACACCGACGATTCGGGCAGGTCGGTGTAGGTCTGTGTCCAGGCATACGAGGTGGGGATGCTGTAGGGGAGGAACTGGGCCCCGGTCGGGGTCCCCACGATGGAGATCAGGGTGCTGAGCCCGGTGGCCGGGGCGGCGGCGACCACACCGATCACATGGAGGTCGGGCGCGTAGGTGGGTGCCTGCTCCGCCGCGAACAGCGCGGCGTGCCCGCCCTGGGAGTGGCCGTAGATGATCACGGTGTTGGCCGTCTTCAGTCCCGACACGGTGCGTGTGGCCCGGGTGGCGTCGAGCACCGCGCGTCCCTCACTGGTGCCGAGGAGGTAGGGATGGACGCCGTCGGACACCCCCAGGCCCTGGTAGTCGGCCGCCGAGACGACGTAGCCGGCGGCCAGGTAGCGCCCGAGCGAGGGGAGGAGGTAGGGGCCCGAGCCACCCCCTGCACTGGTGAACAGGGAGGGGCCGCACGGGGCGGCGAACCCGGTGGTGCCGTGGGCCCAGGCGATGACCGGGTAGCCGGCGGCGGGCGGAGGTGACGGCGGGGCGATCACGTAGCCCGACTCGGCCACGTCGTTCCCGTAGACGGTGGTCGAGTGGTAGAGGATCCGCCACACCGTGGCCCCGGTCGGCACGCCCGCCACGCCGGTCACCTTGACGGCGCGGATGAGCGTGCCGGGTGCGGCGGCCGGGAGGGGGGACGGCGGCGTGTAGAAGGCCGGGATGGCCGGGGCGGAGGAAGCGGCGGTCGTGGTGGGGGAGGCCGCCGACGAGCCACAGGCGGCCAGTCCGACGGCCAACGTCATGACGGCCACCGCCCCCCACGCCGGTCCCGTGACGCGAGCGGCCCTGCTCCGGTTGCCCTTGGCCTTCATCGATTCTCCCCCTGGTCACTCCTACAGGCCGACGCTACCGCTCCGTCCGACGGGTGTCTCGAACCCCACCTGGTGTGTCGAACTCCACCTGGTGGTTCGGACGGCCGGTGGTTCGGACGGCTGGTGGTTCGGACGGCTGGTGGTTCAGACATAGGGGCCGTTGGACCCTGTGCTCGGGAGGTACCGATCGGGACACTGGGAGAGACGCAGGAAATCGGAGGTGGACGATGGGACACGGGACGAGACGACGGAACGGGCGGCGCCGGACCACCGGGTCCCGCCCGTGGTCCGTATCCGGGTCGATGGCGACGGCGGTCGCGCTGATCGTGCTGGTGGCGGTCCCGATGGTGGGGTCCGGGTCGGCCGCCGCCACCGCATCACCACGGCTGACCCAGGTGGGCTATCGGCTCTTCAGCGGGGATGGCGGCGTCTTCGCCTTCAGCGCCCCCTACGCCGGCTCGGCCGCGGCCGACCCCGTGGCGTGCCCGCCCAACGTGACCACCCGGATGATGCCCTTCGGTACGTGCTGGTCGATGGCCACCACGCCCTCCGACCAGGGCTACTGGATCCTCAATGCCTACACCGGGGCGGTCATCCCGTACGGTGACGCCGGCTCCTACGGCGACCGGACGGCGTCCAACACCGGGGGCGCCGACCTGTGGCCCACCTCGGTCGCCATGACCCCGACGACCGACGGCAAAGGCTACTGGATCCTCAATGCCGGCCTCAGCGGCTTCGGCACCGTCCAGGCGTTCGGTGACGCCGCTTTCTACGGCGACCAGTCGACGATCGTCCCGACGGCGGCACCCAACGGCACCCCGACGGGCATAGTGGCCACCCCCGATGCCAAGGGGTACTGGATCGTGGACTCGGACGGCGGGGTGTTCGCCTTCGGGGACGCGCCGTTCCTCGGCTCGATGGGCGACCGCCCGCTCAACGCTCCGGTGGTGGGGATGGCCCGCACCGCTGACGGTGGCGGCTACTGGCTGGCCGGTGCCGACGGCGGGGTATTCGCCTTCGGTGACGCCGTCTTCGGCGGGTCGATGGCCGGGACGACCCTCGGCGCCCCGGTGATCGGGATCGCCGCGCAGCCTTCTGGGGGCGGCTACTGGCTGGCCGGGATGGACGGTGGCGTCTTCGCCCTCGGGGGCGCCCCGTTCCTCGGGTCGATGGCCGGGCAGGCGCTCAACCAGCCCGTCCTCGGGATCAGCACACCGGCCGGTGGCCTGGTCTGACCGGTCGGACCGGAAATCGGCAGCGATGAGCCGCCCGGGCCCGCCCCGTCAGCCGACCCGGGCCAGCAGTGCTCCCTGGCGGGCGAACAACTCGGGGTAGACGGCCTCGGGCAGGTCGTGGCCCATGCCCTCGACCACCCACAGCTCGGCCCCGGGGACGGCCGCGGCCGTGGCCTCGCCCCCGGGCAGGGTCACCAATGGGTCGGCCGCACCGTGCACCACCAGGGTCGGGACGGCCACCCCGGCCAGGGCTTCGGAGCGGTCGGGTGAGGCCAGGATGGCGGCCAGCTGGCGCGCCGTGCCGGCCGGGTGATGGCCCCGGTCGAAGTGGACCTCGGCCCGGGCCCGCATGCCGGCCTCGTCGAACGAGAAGCCGGGCGAGGCGATGACGCGGGAGCCGGCCAGCGACTGTTCGATGGCCGCCTCGCGTTCGGTGACCGGCTCCACCAGGAGGGCCGCCACGGCCTCCGGCGTCGGCGGCCCGATGTTGGGGCCGGGTGTGGACATGATGGAGGTCAGCGACCGGACCCGGTCGGGATAGTCGATGGCGAACTGCTGGGCGATCATCCCGCCCATCGAGACGCCCAGCACGTGGGCGTCATCGATCCCGAGGGCGTCGAGCAGCCCGGCTGCATCGGCGGCCATGTCGGCCAGGAGATAGGGGACGGGGGAGCCCGCCTCCCCGAGGAGTGCGGCGAGGTCGGGTTGGCCGGCCTCGTCCATCCAGGTCGACTGGCCCTGGTCACGGTTGTCGAAGGTGATGAGGAAGTAGCCGGACTCCACCAGGCCGGCCACGAAGGGGGTCGGAAAGTCCGTCATCTGGGCCCCGAGCCCGTGGATGGCCACCAGTGGGGGCGACGACGGATCGCCGTAGGTGGCGTAGGCGATCTCGATGCCGTTGGCGGTGGTAGCGGGCAACGTCAGCTCCTCATCGTCGATTCCGGTGCCGCGAGCACGCTACTGCGACAATGGGCCACGCCAAACGGGTGGCACACTCCATCCCATGGACGACCAGGGGAGGACCATGCACACGGAGCCCACACGGGGGGTCGCACTGGTGACCGGCGCCAGCCGGGGCATCGGCAAGGCCATCGCCGTCCACCTGGCCCGGGCCGGTTACGACGTGGCCCTGGGCGCGCGCACCCTCCACGAGGGGGAGGAACGCGAGCACTCCTCCACGATCGCCTCCTCCAACACCTCGCCCCTCCCCGGCTCGCTGGCGGCCACCGCGACCCTGGTCGCCGCCGAGGGACGCCGGGCACTCCCCGTCTACCTGGATCTCCTCGACCGGACGTCTCTTGGCTCGGCGACCACCACCGTCCTCGAGCGGTGGGGCCGCATCGACGTGCTCGTCAACAACGGGCGCTATGTCGGGCCTGGCCACATGGACCAGCTCCTCGACACGCCGGTCGACCTGCTCGACCGGCACCTGGAGGCGAACGTGATGGCACCGGTGGTCCTGGCCAAGCTGGTCCTGCCGTCGATGGTCGACCGGGGGAGCGGGGTGATCGTGAACCTGGCCTCGAGCTCCGGCACCATGGACCCGCCCAAACCGGCCGGCAGCGGGGGATGGGGACTCGGCTACGGCATGTCCAAGGGCGCCCTGCACCGCATCGCCGGGATGGTGGCCGTGGAGCTCGGCGACCGCGGCATCCTGGCCTTCAACCTCAGCCCCGGCTTCGTCGCCACCGAGCGGATCGCCCTCGACATGGCGGCGTTCGGTTTCGACGCGTCACGCGGGGCGCCGCCCGACGTGGTGGGCGCGGTGGCCGCCTGGCTGGTTACCAGTCCGGATGCCCGGTCCCGCAACGGGCAGTGGATCGAGGCCCAGGAGGTCTGTAGAGATCTCGGCCTGCTCCCGGGATGGCCACCACCGGTGCCCGCACCGGCCGATCGGTGACACCTCCGTCCCCTGCTGACAGGATGAGCCCATGGCCTCCGAGTACCCGATCCCGACCACCGACGAGCTCGACGCCCTGTTCGCGTCGCTCAACTCCTGGGCGCGCTGGGGCGTGGACGACCAGCGGGGTGCCCTCAACCACCTGACCGACGCCCGCCGGGTGGCGGCGACCCGACTGGTGGTGACCGGCGAGACGGTGAGCCTGGCCCACGACCTGGCCACGGACCCGGTCCCCGAGAGTCCCCAGCCGGTGCAGCACCACATGCTGGCCTCGGGGGACGCCCTCGACTCCAACGGGATCGCCGGGTACGAGGCGGCCCGGGACCACCTGGCCCTCGACGTCCACGGCCTGTGGACCACCCACGTCGACGCCCTCTCCCACATGTTCGTGCGCGGTCAGATGTACGGCGGACGCCCGGCGAGCGAGGTCCGCAGTGACGGGGCCCGGTCCAACACGGTGCTGACCCTGGCCGACGGGGTGGTGGGCCGCGGGGTCCTCCTCGACGTGCCGAGGGCCCTCGGCTGCGCCTATCTCGACACGGGCCAGGTGGTCACGGTGGCCGACCTGGAGGCGGCCGAGGCCGCCCAAGGCGTGCGGGTGGGGCCGGGCGACATCCTGCTGGTGGCCTGGGGCCGCGAGGCGAGGCGCCGAGCCAGCCGGGGGTTCGACGGATTCTCGGGGCTGCACTCATCGTGCCTGCCGTGGCTGGCCGACCGCGAGGTCGCGGTCCTCGGAAGCGACGGGATCTCGGACCCGATGCCCTTCGTGGGCACCCCGGAGTGGCCGTTCCCCGTCCACCAGATCGGGATCGTGGCCATGGGCCTCCACCTGATCGACAACGTCCGCCTGGCCCCGTTGGCGACCCGGTGCGCGGAGCTCGGGCGGTGGGAGTTCCTGTTCACCATGGCGCCGCTGCGGATCCCGAAGGGGACGGGCTGTCCGGTCAACCCGGTGGCGGTGCTGTGAGCACACGCGTGCCGGCCGGCGACCACGAGGCCCTGCGGGCCCTGCTGCAGCGCTACGCCCGGGCCGTCGACGCACGGGACGCCGACGAGCTGGCCCAGCTGTTCCACCCGGACGCCGAACTGACCGGGGCCAGGGGCACCGAGACCCTGGAGGAGTTCCTGACCGGGATGCGGGCACCACGGACCTTCCCGACCAGCATGCATGTCCTGGCCGACCCGCTGATCGACCTGGGCCCGGGCCACGACGAGGCCGTGCTCGACACCTATGCGGTGGTGTACCAGCTGAGCGATCCGGCCTCCGGACGGGGTGACCTCACCCTCGGCATCCGCTACCTCGACGACGCGGTGCGCCTGGACGGGCGGTGGGTCATCCGGCGTCGGACGTCGCACACCCTCTGGATGCGCTAGCCGGTCACTCCGACCTTGGGCGTCCCATCCGAAGCAGCCGGCCCGGGGCGGCACCGGTGGCGGTGCCCCGTTCGATGGTGACCTGGCCGGCCACCACGGTGGCGAGGAACCCGATCGAGCGCTGCTCGAGGCGCCGGCCGCCGGCCGGCAGGTCATCGACCAGGGTCGGGACGTCGGGGCCGACGGTGACCGGGTCGAAGATGTTGAGGTCGGCGTCCATGCCCGGGCGGAGCAGCCCCTTGGTGGAGAGGCCCCAGGCCAGGGCGGGGGCCAGGGTGATCATGCGCACCGCCTCCTCCAGGGTGAACTCGCCCCGGTCCCGCACCCAGTGGCCGAGCAGGTGGGTGTGGATCGACGAGTCGGCGATCTGGCTCAGGTGGGCACCCGAGTCGGAGAACGTCATGACGGCCCGGGGATGGCGGAGGGCCCGCAGCAGCACCGCCTCGTCCTGGGGATACAGGCTGGGCTGGATGAACAGCTGGTCGCCGCCGGAGGCCACGCACAGGTCGATCATGGCCTCGGCGGGGTGGACGTCACGGGCCCGGGCCACGTCGGCCACGGAGGGGTTGGGGGGCAGACCGTGGTCGTAGACGCGGATGCCCTCGA
>Ga0075017_100002557_pt1 | contig 11405 bp, 12 predicted proteins | sample AleBraG_ABR_2012_FD_71475 | JGI IMG/M metagenome (GOLD analysis project Ga0075017, IMG submission 71475) | Freshwater sediment microbial communities in response to fracking from Pennsylvania, USA - Alex Branch Run_MetaG_ABR_2012 | ecosystem: Environmental > Aquatic > Freshwater > Creek >...
ATCCGGATGGGGTCGAGTTCGTCGGCGACGCGGCCGCCGGCCTCGAGGTCCATCAGTTCGCCGGCGATGTTCACCCGGGCGATCTCGAGGTCGTTTTCACGCTGCCCGTTCGAGAGCCCGCCGGGATAGAGCTGGCCGGTCTCGGCATCCACCAGGTAGGCGGCGAAAGCGCCGGCGTCACGGCGGAACAGGGTATTCGACAGCGAGACATCGCCCCAGAACAGGCCGACCATGTGCACGCGCACGAGCAGAACGGCCAGGGCGTCGACCAGGCGGGTCGCGGTGTCGGGGCGCAGCGTCTGCGAGTAGAGCGCCCGGTAGGGCAGCGAGAATTTGAGGTGCCGGGTGACCAACACCGATTTCAGCGGGGCGCCGTCTTCATCGGTGCGATTGGTGATCACGGCCAGCGGCTCGACGCAGGGGAGATCGAGCCCCTGCAGTCGGCGCAGCATGTCATACTCGCCCTTGGCCATCTCGCTCGTGGTCTCTTTGATCGCGACGACGCGACCGCTGAGGTGGGCGAAACGCACCAGGTGGCGGGAGATGCCCTTGGGCAGGGCCGCAATGTTCTGGTTCGGCCAGGCGTCAAGGGGGAGGTGCCACGGCAGATCGAGCAGTGCCGGGTCGGCTGTCGCCGAAAGAATGTTGAGAGAACCGCTCATAGGTCGAGCCTACCGGCGTCGGCTGGGGGCGAGTTTCCCCGTTGCGGTCGAGACTCCCCGGCAGAGCAGGGAACCTCGACCGCATGTGTCACGCTCGGCGAAGCAAGCACGGCGGAAACGAAGAACGGCCGGACGGAGCTGAGCTCCATCCGGCCGTTCTGGTAAGCGTGAATGCTTAGTCGGTGACTGCTCCACCGAGGCGGAGGCCGCTCTCTGCGTCGAAGAGGTGCACGTGGTTCGGCGTCGGGGTCAGGTAGACCTTGTCGCCGGCCGACGGGTGAACGCGGCCATCGACGCGTGCGACGATGTCGGTGCGCTTGCCGGCGATGGTGGAGTGACCGTAGAGGTAACCGTCAGCACCGAGCTCTTCGACCAGGTCGACATTGATCTCGAGGCCTTCACCCGGGGTCGAGGAGACGTGAATGTCCTCGGGGCGAACACCGATCGTGACCTGGTTGCCGGATGCGCCGGCGAGGGTCTCGCGGGCAACCGGAACGGTCGAGGTGCCGAACTTGACGCCACCGTCGACGACATCGGCCAGGAACAGGTTCATGGCCGGGCTGCCGATGAAGCCGGCAACGAAAACGTTGTTCGGCTTGGCGTAGAGGTCGCGCGGGGTGCCGACCTGCTGCAGCAGGCCATCCTTCAGCACGGCGATGCGGTCACCCATGGTGAGCGCCTCGGTCTGGTCGTGCGTGACGTAGACGGTGGTGACGCCGAGACGGCGAACCGTCGAGGCGATCTGGGTGCGGGTCTGAACGCGCAGCTTGGCGTCGAGGTTCGACAGCGGCTCGTCCATGAGGAACACCTGCGGCTGACGCACGATGGCGCGGCCCATGGCGACGCGCTGACGCTGACCACCGGAGAGTGCCTTGGGCTTGCGGCCGAGGTAGGGCTCGAGGTCGAGCATTCTGGCGGCTTCGAGAACGCGAGCGGCGCGCTCGTCCTTGTTCACGCCGGCGATCTTGAGCGCGAAGCCCATGTTCTCGGCAACCGTCATGTGCGGGTACAGAGCGTAGTTCTGGAAGACCATGGCGATGTCGCGGTCCTTCGGCGGAACATCCGTCACGTTGCGCTCACCGATGAAGATGTTGCCGTCGTTGACCTCTTCGAGGCCGGCGAGCATGCGCAGGGAGGTGGACTTTCCGCAGCCGGACGGACCGACGAGAACGAGGAATTCACCATCGGCGACGTCGAGGTCAAGCTTGTCGACGGCCGGGCGAGTGGAACCCGGGTAGAGGCGGGTTGCCTTGTCAAAAGTGACAGTAGCCATGTTTCTATATTCTCCTTCACCGGCAGGTACGTGCCGGACGATCCTTAGTGATGGGATTTATCGACCGCGACGCGTGAGCGCACACGATCGAGATCAGTATGACACGCGCGGAGCAAAATTCTGACCGAGCGACGAGTGGCGCGCATTCACTCGGCGGGCACCCCCCGTTCGGGTTCCGTGTGGTCCTTTCCCAGATAAGCAACCTACTATTTGAGAGCATTTGCAGAGATTTTGCGTGCAATCCCACGTACCGGAACGAGTATTAATGACAATCGGTGGATCAGGCGACGATCGCCTCTCCAAGAGCCAGCGACGCGACGCTGCCCGTCGCAAGGCGAAGCAGCTTCGCGAGGACCAGAAGAAGAAGGACCGTCGAAACCGGGTCTTCCTGCAGGGTGGAATCGCCCTCGCCGCCCTCGCCATCGTTGGACTCATCGCAGTTGTCATCGTCAGCTCCATCCGCCCGGTCGGTCCTGGACCGGCGAACATGGCGAGTGACGGCATCCTGATCGGTGAGGGCATGAAGGTCGTCACGACCTCTGCGCTCGCACCGGAGTCCACGCCGATTCCGTCGAAGCCGGATGCCACGGGCACCGTCACCGACATCCGCATCTACCTCGACTACCTGTGCCCGCTCTGCGGCGACTTCGAGAAGACCAACAGCAAGCAGATCGCCAAGCTTGTCGAATCCGGTGCCGCCACCGTCGAGATTCACCCGGTCGCGCTGCTCACCCGCAAGTCGGCGGGAACCGAGTACTCGCTGCGTGCCGCCAACGCCGCGGCCTGCGTGGCAAGCTATGCGCCTGACTCCTTCTTCGGCTTCAACTCGGCGATGTTCGTCGACCAGCCGGCAGAAGGCTCGGCCGGGCGCAGCGACGCTGAACTTCTTTCTGTCGCGAAGAAGTCAGGGGTGAAGACCAACCTCTCGACGATCGAGACGTGCATCACCGATCGCACCTTCACCTCCTGGGCGGATGCGGCGACCACGCGCGCCGTCACCGGCCCGCTGCCCAACACGGACCTCAAGGCGATCAAGGGCACTCCGACCGTGCTCGTGAACGGCAAGCAGTATGTCGGGTCGCTGACCGACCCGAAGGAGTTCGCGGCATTCGTGCTGCAGGCTGCGGGGGAGACCTACTCCACCTCGACCCCGACCCCGACTCCGACGCCGGTCCCTGCTCCGGCAGGATAGCGGCGCAGGCTCTCGCACCGGCATCTGTCACCAGAAACCGTCTACATTGCTCATTTGTCAGCAGAAACCGCACCGATCGGGCGGCATCCGCTGAAACGTGCGGTTTCTGACGACGGATTCGCTCGTGTGGGCCTGACCATTTAGAATAAAGACCGAGGTTCTGCCTCATGCCGGCCTGGCGCAATTGGTAGCGCACCACTCTTGTAAAGTGGGGGTTACGGGTTCAAGTCCCGTGGCCGGCCCTGTAACGCCCTACTCCCGACTGGGATGTGGGGCGTTTTTCAGTTCGGCGCCAACTCAGCTGCGCGCGAGCCGCCTCGCCGGAATCAGCGTCACCGTCTCCACGATGTCCTCGACTTGCTGCCCCTCCAACAGAGCGATCAGCGCACGCGCACACCGCGCCCCCGTGTCGACAGGGTCAAGATTCAGAAACACCGCACGCGATTCGGCGCCCACCGCCGTCGCATTCCCGGTGACCGACACCTGCAGCTGCTCGGGCACCGCGATGCCGAGCTCGTCTGCCACCTCAAGCACGGCGGCGCAATACGTCTCGTTCAGGCAGTGCACGGCGGTGACGGTGCCCGGCTCGCGGGTGAGCAGCTCGCGGGCGGCGTCACGCGGCGAATGGCCCGCGGTGAGACGCGTCACGATCTCCGCACATCCGTTCGCCTCGCACCACTGTTCGTAGGCACGCAGGGTGTCGGCCGTGTAGCTGTCGATGCGCGGGCCGATGAACAACGCCGGGGCGAAAACGGATGTCGACGACTCGGCCCGCAAATAGGCCAGAACCTTGGGGATTCCCTCGTCCATGTCCGACTTGACGGTGATCAGGCGTGCCGACCTGTCGGTGGTTTCGTAGCCGCCGTCGATGACGACCGCGAGTCCCTGAGCGATGCACTGCTCGACCACCGGGTCACCCGGAACCGGGTCCACCACGATCACTCCATCAAGGGGAAGCCGGGTTTCGACGAGGCCATGCGCAGTGCTCGGAGCCGCCGAAATCGAATAGCCGTGGTCGACCGCTTCGATCGCCGCTCCGGCGATGATGTTGCGGTAGTAGGGCATGTAGGTCTGTTCCCAGACGGCAGAGTCGCGATAGCTCACCACGACGCCGATCACGCGAGAGCGGCCGGAGCGCAAAGCCTGCCCGAGGGCGTTGGGCTGGTAGCCCAGATGGGAGCCGACTTCCAGCACGTGTTCACGCGTCGCTGCTGCGACCTCGCCCTTGTGGTTGTACACCTGCGAGACCGTTGCCGGCGAGACCCCCGCTGCCTCGGCGACATGCTTGATGCCGACCTTCTTCCCCGCTGCAATGCCCACCGGCTCCTCGCTCCTTTGCGCCTCACGTTGTGTTGCCGGTCCCGCGTCTGAACTTGACGCGGGTCCCAATGATCTGAATACTACCGTTACGCCTAAAACGATTTAGGTATTCAGAGAGGAATCATGCAATGAGGCATAAAGCGCTACTTCTCGTTCCCGCCGCACTCGCAACGACACTGCTGTTCACCGGCTGTGGCGCTACGGCGGAGAGCAAAGTCCAGGCCAACGGAAACCCCGCTTCGTACGGGGACTGCGCGGTGACCGGAACCAAGGGCGAGTACGCGCTCAAGACCCTCACGAAGAACACTCTTCTGATGAAGGCCGACCTGCCGAGCCCCGGTTGGTACAACGGCGACACCGTGGAAGACATCCGCAGCGGCTTCGACTTCTGCCTGCTCGTGAACATCGCCCACCGGGCCGGAATCGACAACGTCAAGCTTCAGATGGCCTCGTTTGACGGCCTTGTCGCCGGCAAATCCGGTGACATGGACCTCTCGCTCAACCAGATCACCATTACCGACGAGCGCAAGAAGGTCATGGACTTCTCTGACCCGTACTTCCAGTCGACGGCCGGAGTGCTCGTCAAGGCCGGCGCCGATGTGACCGAGAAGAACCTCGTCGATCGCACCATCGGCGTGAAGCAGGGAACCGTCGGCCAGATCCTGGTGGCCAACACCCTCAAGCCGAAGACCTCGCCCTCCGTCTTCCCCGGCGACTCGGAGCAGCAGGCTGCCGTCGCAGCCGGCACCGTCGACGCCGGCATCCAGGACCTCAGCATCGTGTTGGGGGCCGCGTCGCAGTCGGGCGGAAAGCTCAAGGTTGTCGGTCAGATTGAGACCGACGAGGCCTATGGAGTCATGATGGCGAAGGGGTCGCCGAACCTGGGCACGATCAACAAGATCCTGGCCGAGCTCAAGGCCGACGGCACCATCGCCAAGCTCAGTGCGGCCTACCTCGCCAACGCCTATGGCGTCGACCCGGCCAGCATCCCCGTGTGGCACGTCAAGTGAGCATCGACATAGCTCGGGTCGCGCAGCCTCTCCAGGCTGCGCGCCCCGCGCCGGTCAGTTCGGCGCGAACTCTTCTGCTCGTCGGGTACCTGCTGTCGGCGCTCACGGTGGTTCTGGCCGGCTACGCGGCTTGGCAGACGATCAACGTCGCCGAAACCGGCGTCTGGAAGATCACTCTGGGTCTCGCCACGCTCGTCGTGGTCGTGCTTGCACTCGGCACCTTCGTGCCGCTGGTGCGGGGCACAAAGCAGCAGGCCACGAGCACGCGCGCGCTCGCCGCAGGCAACATCGTCGAGGCGCGCACCTACCGGTCGCGCGCCGGCCAGTCGGCCTGGATCGCCCTCGGGTCCTGCCTGCCGATCATTTTCGTGGCCATCTTCACACTCTTTCTGCTCGCCAACGACCACGCGGTGCAGAGCACGTTCTTCGACGCGAGCTTCATGGCGAAGAGCTTCGTTGCCGTGACCGTCGCGTTCGGCGAGAACATCAAAATTGCGGTTCTCGCCGAGATCTTGGTGCTGATCTGGGCGCTCGTCATTGCGCTGGCCCGTTTGGCCCCTGGAAAGGCCGGACGTCCGCTCCGCTGGTTGGCGACGGCCTACGTCGACATCTTCCGCGCGGTGCCGTCGATCATCGTGATCTATCTCGTCGGGTTCGGCCTGCCGCTCGCCGGGGTTCCCCTGTTCAGCGAACTCGGCCCGATGTGGTCGGCCGTGCTCGCGTTGACGCTCACCTACGGCGCCTACGTCGCCGAGGTGTACCGATCCGGCATTGACGGCATCCACTGGTCGCAGGTCTCTGCTGCACGTTCGCTCGGGCTCTCCTACGGAAAGACCATGCGCTTCGTGGTGGTTCCGCAGGCTCTCCGACGGGTGACGCCTCCGCTGCTGAACGACTTCATCGGGCTGCAGAAAGACACCGCCCTGGTCACGATCATCGGAACCGTCGACGCCTTCACCCAGGCAAAGATCTACTCCAGCAACTACTTCAACCTGTCATCGGTGACGGTTGTCGCCATCCTGTTCATCATCATCACCATCCCGCAAACCCGCTTCGTCGACAGGCTCCTCGAGCGCGACGCTCGCCGGCAGCGGAACAAGGGGTAATCGTGGCTTTTCTCGAACTGAACACCATCACCAAGTCCTATGGGCCCAACCAGGTGCTCCGCGGGATCGACCTGCACGTCGACCGGCACCAGGTTGTCTGTCTGATCGGCGCGTCCGGCTGCGGCAAATCCACTCTGCTGCGCTGCGTCAACGCCCTTGAGGAGATCGACCAGGGAGACATCCGCCTCGACGGCGACGTGGTCTCCGGTGAGGGCATCGACGTCAACACGCTGCGGCGCAAGATCGGCATCGTCTTTCAAAGTTTCAACCTCTTTCCGCACATGAGCGTTCTCGACAACGTGACGTTGTCTCCCATCCGCGTGCTCGGAGTGAGCAAAGCGGATGCCGAAATCCAGGCTCTCGCCCTGCTGGAACGCATCGGCCTGGCGAGCAAGGCCGGGGCCTACCCCGACCAGCTCTCGGGTGGCCAGCAGCAACGTGTCGCCATCGTGCGCGCACTCGCGATGAATCCCGATGTTCTCCTGCTCGACGAGATCACCTCGGCGCTCGACCCCGAGTTGGTGGCCGAGGTGCTGAACATCGTGCGTGACCTGGCCGCAGACGGGCTGACCATCTTGATGGCAACCCACGAGATGTCGTTCGCAAAGGAAGTCGCCGACACCGTCGCCTACGTGCACGAGGGAGTCATCTTGGAGCAAGGGCCGCCGGACCAGATTTTCGGTGCCCCCCAGGAAGAACGCACCCGTGCGTTCTTGAAGAAAATCATTGAAGCGGGAAGGCTGTGACTATGACGAAGATCTTGGTCGTCGAGCATGAGGCGAACGCCGGAATCGGCCTCGTCGGGGAACGCATCCGGGCCGCGGGCATCGAGATGGACGTCGTAGGCCCCGAGGCGGGGCGCGCTATCCCGCTCACCGCCGAGGGATATGCCGGAGTCGTCGTCTTGGGCGGAACACCCGGCCCGACCGATGACGCGGATGCGAGCTGGTTGCCCCAGGTGCGGGAACTGATCGCCGACAGCCTGGCATCGACCACACCGTTCCTCGGCATTTGCCTCGGCGCCCAGCTGCTTGCTGTGGTGGCCGGCGGCGTGGTGGCCGGAGTGCGCAAGGGTGCAGAGATCGGGCTCAGCGAGCTGTCCCTCACCGCGAACGCCGCTGAAGACCCCCTGCTGCACGATCTGCCCGCCGACCTGCAGGCCATGCAATGGCATTCGCTGGAGGTGCACGAGCTCCCCGCCGGGTCGACGTCACTCTGCTCCAGCGACCGCTGCCCGAACCAGGCGTTCCGGGTGGGGGAGTCGGCTTGGGGTCTGCAATTCCATCTGGAGGCGCTCGCCGCAACGGCCGAAGAGTGGGCCCGCCTGGACAGCGAGGACCTGCGGGATGCCGGGCTCACCCCGGCGCAGGTGGTCGAGCCGATGCGCCAGCGTGAGTCAGAGCTGCGCCAGATCTGGTCGACGGTGGCCGACCGCTGGGTCGCGGTTGTGCAGGCGGCTGAGTCGGCGCATGCCGGTCGCGACGGGGTCGTCGCGTCCTGATGCCGATGGGTGCTGGCGCGACTCGTAGAATCTTCTGATGACCACCGCCAGCACCGCCCCGGCCGTTTCGTCGCCGACAGCGCCTCACCACGGCATCCCCATCTGGCTGGCTGTGGCATTCGCCGTCGTCTTCGGAATGCTGAATGCCGTTCAGTCTCGACTCAACGGCCAGCTCGGGCATCTGATCGGCGACGGGTTCACCGCCGCAGCGATCTCGTTCGGCAGCGGCCTGGCGATCCTCTGCGTCGCGATGCTGCTCTGGCCGACGGGCAGACGCGGGCTCGGCAAGGTGCGCGCGGCGCTGCACGTGCGGTCGCTGTCCTGGTGGCAGATTCTGGGCGGCACCGCCGGCGCGTTCTATGTGCTCTCGCAGAGCCTGACCGCCTCGATGCTCGGCGTCGCCCTCTTCACCGTCGCCATCGTCGCCGGTCAGACGGTCAGCGGTCTCGCCATGGATCGCCTGGGAGTCGGCCCCGGCGGCCACCATCCGCTCACCGCGCCTCGTGTTGTCGGCGCTGCCCTCACCCTCGTCGCCGTCGCCTGGGCCGTATCCGGCCAGATCGCCGGCGGGGTGCCGCTCTGGCTGATGTGGATGCCGCTGGTCGCCGGGTTCGGTCAAGGCTGGCAGCAGGCCGTCAACGGTCGAGTGCGGGTTGCGGCCGGCAGCGCACTGACCGCCACCTTCTTGAACTTTCTCTTCGGCACCATCGTGTTGCTGATCGGATTCGCCGTGCACGCTCTGTTCGTGGGCCTGCCGACAAGTCTGCCGAGCGACCCGCTGCTCTACATCGGCGGCGCCCTCGGCTGCGTCTTCATCGCGGGCAGCGCCCTGATCGTGCGTACGACCGGCGTGCTCGTGCTGGGCCTCGGAATCGTCGCCGGTCAGCTGCTGAGTGCACTCGCCCTTGACCTGTTCGCACCCACCACCGCTGCACCGGTGCCGTTCGCCACAATCGGCGGAACCGCGCTCGCCCTGGTGGCCGTGCTCATTGTCGGCGTGCGCCGCCGAGCGCCGCGCTCGGCCTGACTTCGCCGCCGACTACGCCGCAACGCACGAGCACGGCACCGGTCTACAGCGCCGAAATGTACTCGTCTGGGTCGATCGACAAACGGATGCCCGGCTTCGCATCGGCCGGCACCCCGCCGACGTAGAGCCAGCCGAGCAGCTCCTCGGTCTCGGCCAGTTCGTGCAGCGCACGCACCGGCGCCGAGCGGGTGAGCGGTCCGGTGCGCCACATCACGCCCCAGCCGGCCTCGTCGAGCAGCAGGCTCAGCAGATGGGCGACGCCGGCCGCCGTCGCATCCTGCTCCCAGATCGCAACTTTGTGACTCGCACGACGACTCGCCACCACCGCGATCAACAGCTCAGCGCGCAGCGGCTTGGCCGCCATCCGCGGGTCGGCGCCGACCTGCTGACCTGATGCCGCCACCAGCGCATCGCCGAGCCGCTCACGGGCATTGCCGCGCAACTCGATCAGCCGCCACGGGCGCAAGGCACCGTGGTCGGCCACGCGCGCCGCGGCCTCGACGAGGGGGAGCAGTTCGTCGTGACTCGGGGCATCCGTGCTCACTCGGGAGTATGACCGTCGCGCCGCGATCGCATCGCGAACCGTCGACATCGGGCTACTCAGGTGAAACAGCTGACTCGTCCGACTCCGCGGGGGCGAAGTTCAGCGAGATCGAGTTCATGCAGTAGCGGTCGCCGGTCGGCGTGCCGAAACCGTCGTCGAAGACGTGGCCGAGGTGTGAACCGCAGTTCGCGCAACGCACCTCGGTGCGGGTCATGCCCAGGGTGTCGTCCTCGATCAACTCGACCGCTTCCGGGCGCACCGATTCGTAGAAGCTCGGCCAGCCGCAGTGCGAATCGAACTTCGTTCCGCTCTTGAACAGTTCGGCGTTGCAGGCGCCACAGGTGTAAATCCCGGCACGACTCTCATCCAGGAGTTCGCCGGTCCAGGCGCGTTCGGTTCCTGCCTGGCGCAGCACCGCATACTTCTCGTCGCCCAGTTCTTCACGCCATTGCTCTTCGGACTTCGTGACGTCGTAGCTCATGCGGTGTCCTTTCACGTGCAAGTCGCAACAGAACGACTCAACCTCTCTCAAGACTAAACTCCGCAGGGCAGGTCCGGCATTCCGTGCAGCCGAAATACGGGAGGTCTGGCGGTCTCGTTGCCGGGGACGACGCACTCCCGTACGCCACTTCGTCGGGTGGGATTCGGCGAACGGTCAGGCCGGTCGGCCTAGGATGACGATGATCATGCCAACGACCATGCCGGAGCCAACAGAGAGGGCGAAATCCGATGGATGAAGATTCTGCCCCCGACGTGACCGGCGAATCCGGCGCACCGACCCTGTCAGATCGCGACCTCGCGATCCTGGCTTTCGAAGGTCAGTGGGCACAGCATGTCGGCGCAAAAGAGCAGGCGATTCGCGCTCGGTTCGGTCTCTCGGCCGCCCGGTACTATCAATTGTTGGGCGCGCTGATCGACTCCCCACTTGCTCTCGCCCACGACCCTATGCTGATCAAACGACTCCAACGGATGCGTGATGCCCGCTCAGAAGCTCGAGCGCGTCGATCCCTCCACACTCACGACTACGCGCGCTCGAATGATGTGCCGAACAAGGACCGAACAGACTGACGATGCCTCGCAACACTCCGAACGATCGATTCGATTCCCTCCCGCACACCGTTGACCGCGTCGGCGCACACCGCGGACCGGCCAAGAAGGGCCGCGGCTGGATCGTGCTGGCCTGGGCATTCGGCGCAACCGTGCTGCTCGTCGGTGCCGGCGTCGCCGTGCTGTTTGTTCAGAACGACAAGCTCAACTTTGCGCTGCCCGGTGCCGGCTCCAGTGCTGCTCCCGTCGCCTCGGTAGCGCCGACGCCGAAACCGACGGCGACGGAGACGGCCCCCGCCCCGGCGCCGACGGTTGAAACTCCGCCGACTCCTGAGCCAACGGTCGACCCGAAACTGAGCGTGACGGTGTTGAACGGTACCCCCGGTACAGGGGTGGCCGCCGCGGTCGGACGCAAACTGACCGCCGCCGGTTGGACCGTCGGCGACACGGGCGATGCCGACAGCGAAGCCGTCCCGAAGACGACCATCTATTACGCGGATGCCTCGCTCGAACCGGCAGCACGCGGCATCGCCGCCTCGCTTCCCGGCGCGGAAATCAGCCTTTCTAACGCCTTTGCGGGCACCGGAGCCTCGTTGACGGTCGTCGTGGGTAACGACTACGTCGCTCCCACCGGCTAACCGTTTCAGGCCGCACCCGGGGGAGGCCCGCCGGGAAATCGGCCGATTCTGACGCGATGAACGCGGTGTTAACTCTGCATTCCGG
>Ga0075017_100002559_pt1 | contig 11402 bp, 11 predicted proteins | sample AleBraG_ABR_2012_FD_71475 | JGI IMG/M metagenome (GOLD analysis project Ga0075017, IMG submission 71475) | Freshwater sediment microbial communities in response to fracking from Pennsylvania, USA - Alex Branch Run_MetaG_ABR_2012 | ecosystem: Environmental > Aquatic > Freshwater > Creek >...
CGTTTCGATCATCGACTGTGCCGCCTTGCCTGGGTCGCCGCCACCCAATCGAGCAACCTCATCGGCGTCGAGGGGAAGGTCCGCGCTGAGATAGCGGCTGAAGATCTGTGAGGCAGATTCCTCATCAGGTCGCTCGATCTTGATCTTCACGTCGAGCCGACCGGGTCGAAGGATCGCGGGGTCGATCAGATCCTCTCTGTTCGACGCCCCGATCACGATGACGTCGCGAAGGGACTCGACACCGTCAATCTCGGCGAGGAGCTGAGGCACGACGGTCGACTCCATGTCCGAGCTGATCCCTGTCCCCCGGGTTCGGAAGAGCGAGTCCATCTCGTCGAAGAAGACGATGACGGGCACGCCCTCCTCCGCCTTCTCTCTCGCCCGCTGGAAGACGAGGCGGATCTGGCGCTCGGTCTCTCCGACGTACTTGTTCAGCAGCTCGGGGCCCTTGATGTTCAGGAAGTAGCTGCGAACGTTGGTGTTTCCTGTCACCAGGGCCACCTTCTTGGCCAGGGAGTTTGCCACCGCCTTGGCGATCAGCGTCTTGCCGCAGCCGGGTGGACCGTAGAGGAGGATCCCCTTGGGTGCGGGCAGCCGGTAGGTGCCGAAGAGCTCACGGTGTAGGTAGGGAAGTTCGACCGCGTCGGTGATGGCCTCGATCTGTCCATCGAGACCGCCCACATCTTCGTAGGTGACGTCGGGAACCTCCTCGAGAACGAGGTCCTCTACCTCCTGGCGATCAAGACGCTCGACGAGAAGGCCTGCTCTGAGGTCGAGCAGAAGAGCGTCCCCAGCGCGCAGTTTGACGTCAGCAAGTCCCGCGGCGATGTCACAGACGCGCTCTTCGTCGGCCCGTCCGTAGACGATCGCCCGGGTCCCATCGCTCAGCAGCTCCTTGAGCTTGACGACTTCGCCTGAGCGCTCGCCCTCTCGGAAGAGCACCACGTTGAGCGACTCATTGAGCACGACCTCGTCGCCTCGCTTGAGGAGACCAGGATCGAGGTCAGGGTGCAGGGTCACTCGCATCTTGCGGCCCGACGCAAAGACATCGACTGAGCCGTCCGGGTTGATGTCGAGGAAGGTTCCGTATGCAGAGGGGGGCTCAGTCAGCTTCTCCACCTCGTCACGAAGTGCTGCGAGCTGCTCCTTGGCCTGCTGCAGCGTGAAGGTCAGCTTCTCGTTCTGAGAGACCGCCTGACTGAGCTGGCCTTTCGCCTCCAAGAGCTTTTCCTCGAGCGCCTCGACGCGACCCGGAGCGTCCTCGATGCGATGGCGCAGAGCGACGATCTCCTCGAGTGCCTGGTCGAGCCTGCTCTGCAGCTCGCCGTGCTCCGCCCGCCCGTCGCTCGTCATGTCGCCTCCTCCGTGAGGCCACCCTATCGGCAGGTCCGAGCGCAATGATCTCGACTCGGTCCGCCAGGAGGGCGGCCCTGACGAAGTACGCTGTGGGCCGTTCGCCGGTGGTCTTGATCGCCCGGCGCTCTCGTGATCGAGAGTCCGGCCGAGCACGCGCCCAACGATGGAATCCAAGGAGATGGGTGATGAAGGTCTGGATCGATCAGGATCTGTGCACGGGTGACGGCCTCTGTGAAGAGATCGCCCCGGCCGTGTTCACCCTGCTCGACGACGGCCTCGCCTATGTCAAAGAGGGCGATTCGGTGCAGAACGAACCGGGGGGATCCGCCGGCATGGCCGGGGTGCCCGACGAGCTCAAAGAAGCGGTCGTCGAGGCATCCGAAGAGTGCCCTGGCGAGTGCATCTTCATCGAAGGCGACTGATCACCGTTCCTTGATCTGCCCGGTTGGGACTTAGCTGATCAGCCGCCGAGCGGTGGTCAGGAAGCCGGTGTGCGCCACCATGCGGTGGTCGGGTCGGACGCTCCGCTCTTCGATGTGCCAGGTCCTTCTCAGGATCTCGACTGTTTCAGCCATGCCGAAGCTGCTCGCCTCGAGAGCGCTGCGAAGCTGTGCCGTCTGATTGATCGTGGGGAGATAGGCGAGCAGGATCCCACCGGGACGAAGCGCAGTTGCCGCGTGGTGAACGACCTCCCAGGGGACGGGCATGTCGAGGAGGATCCGGTCAAGTCCCTCTTCGTCGATTCCGGCCGTGACGTCCCTGATCTCGATTCGATAGTCGACGTCGTCGCCGAGCATGGCAGCGACGTTGGCCTTGGCCCGCTCCGCGAAATCTTCTCGGAGCTCGTAGCCGACGACGGAGGCGCCCGCGCGCAAGATGGTCATCGACAGCGCTCCAGAGCCCACCCCCGCTTCAAGGACTCGGATGCCTGGAGCGATGTCCGCAGCCATGAGAATCGTTCCCAGGTCTTTGGGATAGATGACCTGCGCGCCGCGAGGCATCTTGACCACGACATCGCTCAAGGTGGGCCGAAGGACAAGGAAGCGCCGTCCGGTTGAGCCCTCGATCATGGCTCCCTCGTCGTTGCCGATGATGTCGTCGTGGGCCACGATCCCGGCATGGGTGTGGAAGTGCTGTCCAGCGACCATCGTCACGAGATAGCGGCGTTCCTTTGTGTCGACGAGCATGACGCGCTCGCCTGCACCTATCGGCTTGAACGCCACGTCGCTTAGGATTCGGCTGACGTATCGAGATCGCGCATCGTCACGAGGACCCGCTCGCCCGGCTTGATCTGCATGCGCACCGCCGGCTCGGCGCGTCGACCACGATCTTGGCGAAGGATCCACGCGGCGAGCGCGACGATCAGCCATGCCCAGTGACCGCCCGAGGAACCACGCTTGAGACCGGTGCGGTAGAGCCAGTTGACGATCGCCGTGATCACTCAGATCCTCCGAACTTCAACCACGGACCGAGCCTTGCGACCACGACGGCGTCCAAGCACGTAAGTCACCGCAAGCGCCAGGAAGGCGATCGCGCCAGCAACGCCGGCGGCCTTCGTGCCGACATCTGCCACGGTGTCTTGGCCCTCGTTGACGAAGCCGCGGAGGGCATCTTCGATGTCTGAACGCTTGATCGGTCCGTTTGACTGGCTCACTTCTTCGGCTCCGGTTTCGGAAGACGGCGCCGCGCGGGTCCGGCGGTCACTCGCCACACGGCGATCGAGATGACCATCAGTGCCAACACGGCCACGATCAGGTACGGGATCCACGAGAGATTTCCGTTGAACGCACCCGTCTCCTCTTGAAGCGAGCGGAGGACTGCGACGAGGAGGAGGACGAGACCGCCAGCAAGGAAGACCGATCCGACGGTGCCGAATGCGACGAAGCGACCGAGCGCTCGGAGAGGTCCGACAGTCTCTTGCTTCAGATAGGCGACGATCAGGTTGGCGATGTCGCTCCCCTGGCTCTTGAATTCGCTGAGACCGCGTCGCCGAGCCATCTCGTGATCCTACTTCCGCTCTTTGAACAAGTAGGTCGAGCTCGCTCTGGCGACAAGTCGATCTCCCGCCATCACTGAGGCCTCGACGAATGCAACACGCCCACCCCCTGAGACCACTTCAGCGGTGCAGCTGAGCTCCGAACCGGTCGTGACGGCAGCCAGGAAGCTGATCTTCATCTCGGCATTGGCGACGATGACGGGTCGACCCTCAGTGAAGGTGACCGCCGCCGCACCCATCGTCGAGTCGGCGAAGGCGCCGATGAACCCGCCTTGCATGATCCCGGCTGGATTCTCAAATCGCTCGTCAGCGAACATCTTCCAGGTACATCGACCAGGACGAGACTTGTCGCTGCACGTCATGCCCAGCGTGAGGTCGCTGTTGGGCGGCACCTGCAGTGCACGTCGGCTCACCACCGGCACGCTACCTGACGCTCTCGGATGGGCAACGGGGGCTCGGTGCTCGTTCACTAGGGTGCAGGTCCGTGGGAGAGAGCGAAGGCGGAGTCACTGGAGGGGCGGCGTGGGAGGACCTTGCGGTCCGTGTAGTCCGTGGCCTCGCCATGGACGCTCCACGGAGGGCGAGCTCGGGCCATCCAGGCACGGCCATGGCGCTGGCTCCGCTGGCCCACGTCTTGTTCTCGCGCATCATGCGCTTCGATCCCGCCGATCCAAGCTGGGCGGACCGCGATCGATTCATCCTCTCGGCGGGGCATGCGTCGATCTTGCAGTACTCGATGCTGCACATGACGGGCTTCGACCTGAGTCGAGATGACCTCCTTGCGTTCCGCCAGCTCGGATCCAGGACCCCGGGTCACCCTGAGCACGGCCTGACCCCGGGCGTCGAGGTGACAACCGGGCCACTCGGCCAAGGCTTCGCCAATTCCGTCGGAATGGCGATTGCCGAGCGCCGCCTGCGCTCGACCCATGGGGCTGACCTCTGCGATCACCACATTTACGCCATCGTTGGTGACGGATGTCTTGAAGAGGGCCTCTCTCACGAAGCCGCCTCGTTGGCGGGCCATCTTGGACTCGGTCGACTCGTCTGTGTCTACGACGACAACCACATCACCATCGACGGGCCGACGGAACTCTCGCTTGACGATGATGCGGTGGGTCGCTTTCGTTCCTATGGCTGGCAGGTGATTGAGGTCGGTGATCGAGCCAATGACCTTGAGGTGCTTGAGGCAGCCCTCCGAGACGGTGCTGCGGAGGAGGAGCGGCCAAGCCTCATCGTCTTGCGCTCCCACATCGGCTTCCCCTCCCCGGCGTTCACCGATACCAAGGAAGCCCATGGCAGCCCCTTCCCACCTGAAGAGATCGTTCGGACCAAGCAGCTCATGGGCCTGCCGGCCGACCAGAGCTTCTTCATCCCCGGCGAGCTCTATGCCCATTACGAGCGAGCGCTGGAGCCCGGTCGCGTCGCTCGGGCGGCCTGGCTCGAGCGAGTTGCTGGCGCTGGAGACCGCGGGTCCCGCTTCACACGTCAACTTGCCGGCGAGATGGGAGACGCACTCGATGCGGCACCTCCGGCCTTCGAGCTCGGCTCGTCGGTCGCCACCCGACGAGCCTTCGCCTCCTGCCTCCAGGCAGCCGCACCGGCACTTCCTGGACTAATCGCTGGCGCGGCCGACCTGACCGAGAACACCGGGACGGGGCTGCCGGGCGCGGACCCCCAGGGTCGCCAGAGCCCCCAAGGCGCCCAGCTGCACTGGGGAGTCCGTGAGCACGCCATGGCAGCGACCATGACCGGGATGGCCCTTCACGGGGGGATCCTCCCCGTCGGAGGGACGTTCTTCGTCTTCAGCGACTACATGCGGGGGGCGATCCGGGTGGCTGCGATCTCTGATGCAAAGGTGATCTACGTCTTCACGCACGACTCGATCGGCGTCGGCGAGGACGGGCCAACGCATCAACCCGTGGAGCACCTCGCTTCGCTCAGAGCAATGCCTGGCCTCATCGTCATCAGGCCAGCCGACGCCAACGAGTGCAGCCAGGCCTGGCGTGCGGCCCTTACCGAGAGTGGCCCCGTCGCTCTGGTGCTGAGCCGACAGAACCTCCCGGTCCTCGCCGAGACCGCTGAGCGAGCCGGTGCAGGTCTACCTCGAGGGGGGTACGTGCTGGCTGAGCGAGGCGACGGCTCGGCCCAGGTCATCTTGGTGGGCACCGGCAGCGAAGTCTCGATCTGCATGGATGCTGCGGACCTCATCGCTGAGCGTGGCGTTGCCGTGCGAGTCGTCTCCTTGCCCTGCTTCGAGTACTTCGACAGGTTGAGCGCCGATGATCGGGCCGCCATCCTGCCGCCCGAGACGCCAGTGCTCTCTGTCGAAGCTGGAGTGACCTTCGGCTGGTCGGTATACGCCGATCGGTCGATCGGCATCGATCGCTTTGGTGAGAGTGCGCCAGCCATCGAGGTCTTCGAGCAGCTAGGCATCACGACCGAGCGGGTCGTGGACGAGGCGCTGGACCTCATCGGCTTGGTTCCCGGTCCCCGCCGTCAGCCGAGGTGAGCGGTGGTCGCCGACCGCTGGTCGAGCTGCACGAACTGTCGTCAAGGTGCCTACGATCAGAGGTTCAACCACCTGGTCGGCACCGGATGGTGGAAGGAGGGGCCACCTCGTGACGCCTGATGCCGCGAGCGAACTGATCGACGCACCCCTGGACGAGCTTGCCGTCGAAGCGGCAAAGATTCGTGATCGACAGACCGGCACCCGAGTGACCTACTCGCCCAAGGTCTTCATCCCGCTGACGATGCTCTGCCGGGACCGATGCGGCTACTGCACCTTTGCCAAAGCTCCCGCACGGGTCGAACAGCCATACCTCGAGATCGATGACGTCCTCGCCATCGCAGGTGCGGGAGCTGACCAGGGCTGCGCCGAGGCGCTCTTCACCCTGGGCGAGCGTCCTGAGCTGCGCTACGACGCAGCAGCCGGCTGGCTAGCTGAGCACGGCTACGACTCGACGATCGCCTATCTCCGTGATGCTGCGGCCAGGGTGCTGAGCGAGACGGGTCTGCTCCCTCATCTCAATGCCGGCGCCCTCTTCTTCGATGAGCTTTCGAGTCTCCGCAGCGTGTCCGCCAGCCAGGGGATGATGATCGAGACTCTTCGGGATGATCTCGAAGCCCATCGACTGGCTCCGGACAAGCTGCCAGAGCGACGACTGGCAACCCTCGAAATCGCCGGTCAGCTGCAGATCCCTTTCACCACGGGTCTGCTTGTCGGGATCGGCGAGACACGACGTGATCGCATCGCTGCGCTCGAGGCGATCGCGGCGTCACATCGTCGACATGGCCACATCCAAGAGGTGATCATCCAGAACTTCCTTCCGAAGCCAGGCACGCTGATGGCGAAGTCGCCCGCAGCGACGATGGATGAGCTTCGGTGGACGATCTCGTCAGCTCGGCTCCTTCTGCCACCCGAGATCCACCTCCAGGCACCACCAAACCTGGTTGACGATGCCACGATCCTCCTCTCGGCTGGAATTGACGACTTCGGTGGGATCTCGCCGGTGACGGTGGATCACGTGAATCCTGAGCGCGCCTGGCCCGAGGTCGATGAGCTTCGGAGCCGGACTGAGTCGGCTGGGTTCAGCCTGGCGCCACGGATGACGCTCTATCCCGAGTTCGCACTTGATCCGGAGCGCTGGCTCGCACCTGAGCTCCGAACCCCGGTTCTCATCATGAGCGACGCCGAGGGTCTGTGTCGGGACAGCGCATGGGTCTCGGGCGGCGAGCAGACGCCCCCAGCGCTCCTCGGAGTGCCAACGAAGCATCGAGCACCCAGGGGCCCGGTCGCCGAGGTGCTGACGGGATATGGGCTGGGTCAGGAGCTCGGCCTCGACGAGATCGTGACGCTCTTCTCAGCTCGTGGTCCCGAGGTTGCGGCGATCTGCGAGCTCGCCGATTCTGAGCGGCAGCGGATCGTCGGCGACGAGATCACCTTCGTGATCAATCGCAACATCAACTACACGAACGTGTGCACCTTCAAGTGCCGGTTCTGCGCCTTCTCCAAAGGCCCACTATCGCTGAACCTGCGAGGCGATCCGTATCTGCTCGAGCTCGGCGAGATCACCGACCGAGTGGCCGAAGCCGAGGCTGAGGGTGCAACAGAGGTCTGCTTGCAGGGTGGTATCCACCCTTCCTTCGATGGCGACTACTACCTCGACGTCCTCGATGCCGTGCGTGCGGGGTCGTCGTCGATCCACATCCATGCCTTCAGCGCCCTCGAGGTCTTCGAGGGCGCTCGTCGAAGTGGATCCACCCTGGCTGAATACCTCGAGGCGCTCAAGGCTCGCGGCCTCAAGACGCTCCCTGGGACGGCGGCAGAGATCCTTGACGACGAGGTGAGGAAGCTGCTCTGCCCAGACAAGATCAGCAGTTCTGAATGGCTTGAGGTCCATGAGACCGCCCATGGGGTCGGGCTCCGATCGAACGTGACGATGATGTTCGGTGCGGTCGAGCAACCGATCTCATGGGCCCGTCACCTCCTCGCGACGAGGGAGCTCCAGGCCAGGACCGGGGGCTTCACCGAGTTCGTCCCGCTGTCCTTTGTGCACATGGCGACGCCGATCTTCCTCAAGGGGCGGGCGCGGCGGGGGCCGACGTTCCGAGAAGCGGTGCTCTTGCACGCGATCGGTCGCATGGCCTATCGAGGCCAGATCGACAACATCCAGCTCAGCTGGGTGAAGCTTGGTGCTGCGGGCTCCCGACAGGTCCTCCAGGCCGGCGCCAACGACATGGGCGGCACCCTCATGGACGAGAACATCTCACGAGCAGCAGGGGCTGCCCACGGCCAACGAATGGAGCTTGCAGATCTCGAGGAGATCGTGGAGCCACTCGGTCGCCCCCTGGTACAGCGCACGACCCTCTACGGTCGCCCGTGACGCCCGAGCGCCAAGAGGTCTGGGAAGGACTCCTCGATCAGACCGGCGCCGACGCGGTCTTGGATCCGACTGAACTGAGCATTATCCGCTCCATGCTGGCCACGGTGGGCTCCTTGGCCGATGGTCAGGCCGAGCTGCTCGACCTCAAGATCGCTGACAGCGCCCTGGCCGAGATGGTCGAGGCATTCCGCATCTTCCGCCCCTACCGCAACGTCCCGAAATTGACGATGTTCGGGTCAGCTCGGACAGCGCCACACGATCCCGTCTACGGCCTGGCACGCGATCTGGCGGCCCGGACAGCTTCGGACGGATGGATGGTGGTCACCGGGGCCGGTCCTGGCATCATGCAGGCCGGCATCGAGGGAGCGGGTCCCGATCGCTCATTTGGCGTCAACATCAGGCTCCCCCATGAACAGGGGGCCAACCCCTTCATCGCGCAGGATCCCAAGCTGGTCGAGATGCGGTACTTCTTCACCCGCAAGCTGATGCTGATCAAGGAATCTGACGCATTCGCAGTCCTTCCTGGAGGCTTCGGGACCTTGGATGAGGCGTTCGAGCTCTTGACCCTGCTCCAGACCGGCAAGGCCCAACCGGCCCCGATTGTCCTCGTGGAGACCCCAGGTGGGACCTACTGGCACGGCTGGCAGCGCTTCGTCGAAGAGCAAGCGGTGGCGCTTGGCTATGTCTCGGCCGAAGATTCCTCGCTGTACAAGGTCACCAACACCGTCGACGAGGCGATGAAGGAGATCCACGGCTTCTATCGCAACTACCAGTCGCTCCGGATGGTCGGTGATCGCATGGTGATCCGTCTCAAGGTCCGACCGTCGGCTGCAGAGCTCCGTGAGCTCAACGACTCATTCGCCGACATCCTCGTCGATGGCACGATCCGACCCACTGATCCCTTGCCGCCTGAGCGATCGAGCGAGGATGCCCTCCACCTCGACAGGGTGCTCCTGAGATTCGACCGCAGCAGCTATGGACGGCTTCGTCAGCTGATCGACGCGCTCAACCGCTGCACGGGCTGAGCCGGCCGCTCAGCTCCCGCGATCGATGCTGCGCAGGAGTTGATCAGCCTTCTCAACGCTGCGTCGAGCCCTGGTGACGAGCCTCTCTTGCTTGGCGGCGACGGACTGCTTGGGGTCCGGGTCCGCCATTGCCTCGTGCAACAGATCGAGGGCAACATCAGCGAGGCGCTCGCTCAAGGACGCAAGGTCGCCGCGGATCAGGTCAAGCTGCTCGCTCGACATCATCAGGCCTTTGCAGCGTGCGGATCGACGGTGAGGACGAAGAGCTCCCCGTTGGCGATCTTCGCTCGGATCACCTTCTTGTCGAACTTCCCCACCGAGGTCTTGGGGATCTGATCGACGAAGGCCCAGCGCTCAGGAAGCCACCATTTCGCAACGCGTCCCTCGAGGAATTCGAGCAGCTCTTCGACACTCGGGCTGGTGTCCGGGGCGGGGACGACGCAGACCAGTGGCCGCTCCTCCCAGCGGGGGTCAGGCACCGCGACGACTGCCGCCTCAAAGACGTCGGGGTGCGCCATCACTTCACCTTCGAGCTCGACTGACGAGATCCACTCGCCCCCGGACTTGATCACGTCCTTGCTGCGATCAGAGATCGTCATGAAGCCCTCGACGTCGAGATGTCCGACGTCGCCGGTACGAAGCCAGCCATCGTGAAACTTCTCTGGGTCGCTCTCGAGGTAGTACGAAGCGGTGACCCAAGGCCCGGCGATCTCGAACTCACCCACCGACTCGCCATCGTTGGGCAGGATGCTCCCGTCCTCGTCGACAACACGAACCTTGACGCCAGCGACGATCCGGCCCGCCTTGACCCGGTACTCCATCGGATCGATGTCGGTCGAGCGAGATGGGGGGACGGCAAAGGCGGCCAGGGGGCTTGTCTCCGTCATCCCCCAGCCCTGGGCGATGGCCACGCCAAAGCGCTTCTCGAAGCCCTCGATGAGCGCTCGCGGGACAGCGGAGCCTCCGGCGGTGACACTTCGAAGCGAGCTCAGGTCGATGTCGGTGTCACCCGCGACCTGGAGCAGGTCGTTCCAGACCGTAGGCACCCCGCAGGCGAGGGTCGGTCGCAGCTCCGGGATGATGCGAGAGAGGGCCTTGCCCATGAGATGGTGCTGAGGCAGGACGATGTCGCTGCCGCTCATCCATGCTGAGTACGGCGTCCCCCAGGCATTGGCATGGAACATCGGGACGATGACCAGGATCCGGTCGCTCTCGGAGAGGCCGATCGAGTTCGCCGCGGTCTGTGCCATCGAGTGGAGGTAGGTCGAGCGATGTGAATAGACGACGCCCTTTGGGTTCCCGGTGGTGCCGCTCGTGTAGCACATCGCCGCGGCATCGTTCTCATCGAGGACCGGCCAGTCGAAGCCCGTTGCGGCCTCCTCGAGAAGTGTCTCGTAGCGCAGGACCTCGCGGCCAAGTGCCGATGCGTCATCATCACCGACCACGATGATCGTCTCGACGGTGCTGAGCTCGTTGATGACCTGAGCGAGCACGGGGATCAGCACGTCGTCGACGATGATCACCTTGTCTTCGGCGTGATTGATCACATAGGCGAGCTGTTCGGGAAAGAGCCTGATGTTGAGGGTGTGCAGCACTGCGCCCATCGACGGCACCGCCAGATAGGCCTCCATGTGGCCCTGGTTGTTCCACAAGAAAGTGCCCACCCGCTCGCCGCTCGCCACGCCGAGGCCGACCAGGGCGTTCGCCAGGCGCTCGGCGCGTTCGGCCACCTCGGCGTAGGTCGAGCTTCGGTAGCCCTCGTCGAGGACGGTGATCACCTGGCTGCTGGCGTGCACTGCCAACCCGTGCCGCAGGATGTCGCTGATCAGCAGCGGCGGCGTCTGCATCGTGCTCTTCACGGCTCTCCCCCATTCAGTGCGCCATCGCGCAGAGCTCGATCGTATCTTGCGACCGATTCGCCATCGCCTCGAGACCGTTGCGCATCGTGCGAGCAAAGGCCCTCCTCGTCCTGATGATGGTCCTGGTGATCCTCGTGGGCTGCGGGGTCGGCTCGGGTGTGGTGGTCATTGCGGCGACGGCCGGAAGTCAGCGGGGCGAGCGTGATCTTGGAAACCTGCACGGCCCGGCCGTGCCGCCGATGTGGCGCGTCGTCGAGAGGACCGCCGCAGCGCAGTGCCCCCC
>Ga0075017_100002561_pt1 | contig 11399 bp, 6 predicted proteins | sample AleBraG_ABR_2012_FD_71475 | JGI IMG/M metagenome (GOLD analysis project Ga0075017, IMG submission 71475) | Freshwater sediment microbial communities in response to fracking from Pennsylvania, USA - Alex Branch Run_MetaG_ABR_2012 | ecosystem: Environmental > Aquatic > Freshwater > Creek >...
CCACGGATTGCGGCTTTCCATAAGTCGACCAGCGGCCCAACCGTCACATCAAATTTCCCCGCTGAAAGACGGGAATACTGCAAAGCTTCGCCGATTACGCGGTACAAATCAGGTGGAACGGATTGGGGGCGAGCGTGCGAAGAATGGTTCAAACGACTCAGGGCGCTGTCGGCCTTGTAGTTACTCATCACATCGTCGAGCCGGACGATTTCCCGGAAAGCCAGATCGACGGCATCTGATGCCTGCTCCGGCGATTCGCCATAGGCAACGATCTCAAAGACTGTGCCCATGACGTACTTTTTCTTATGAACAAAGGGTGCCTGGGAAGTCTCGGTTGCGGCCAATACCACTGACGCGCAAAGCAAGACGACGGCTAGTGGCTTATTCCAGTGCATAAACCTCACCGTCGTTGGTGGCCACGTAGATTGCGTCTCCGGTCAGCACCGGGGCTGACTGGACTGCTCCTCCTAAGCCAGCCCTCCAGACCAACTTGCCGGTGGCAATGTCGAAGGCCTGCATTCCTCCAGCCTGAATGCAAACCACACCGCTACTGATGACCGGGGGCGCGGTGACCGGATCGCTGATCTGGACCTTCCAGCGCAACTGGCCGCTTTGAATCTCAAGTGCGTAGAGAAATCCGTCCTTGCTGCCGACCACGGCGAGATCTTCGTTGACCGCGGGAGACGAGGAGATTCCCAATCCAGTCTCATATTTCCAGCGCACTGACCCGGTATTGGCATCAAGGGCGTAAAAGAAGAAGTCTTCCGATCCGATCAGTACGGTATCACCGGAGACAGCGGGCGAGGAGTCTATGCCATTTCCCGTCGGAGTGCTCCATTCCGTTCTACCGGACGAAACATCGAGACAGTAGACCTTGCCATCACCGCAGCCGACGTAAAGATGCGGTTCCCCGACGTAGGCAGTTGAGTAAACCCGACCGCCCAGTTCCCGCGTCCATCGCTTGAGGCCGGTATCGACGTCCACGGCATATACGCGGGAATCGGCACTGCCAAAATAGGCTACGCCATCACGGATGACCGGCGAGGTCCAGACTTCCGCGACCGCGCTCGCCTCCCACAAACTCTTTCCGGAATTGCAATCCACGGCATACACCTTACCCGAGTCACAGCCAAAGAGGACTTTGTGCACGGACAGAGACGGAGTGGAGTGGATATGGTCCGCGGCCTGAAATTGCCATTTCTGGCGCCCTTTTTCGACATCAATGGCATGCAGGTTTCCCGCCATCGAGGTCACGTACAGAACTCCGGCGCGCAGGACGGGCGCGGAACGGACGGAGCATCCCATGGGAACGTGCCACCGAACATGGTCGGGCGTCTTGGCGGCGCGAATTCCCTGCCCTCCCGTTCGCAGGTTGTCCTGAAGCAGGGTGGGCCAGTCGGTTTCAACTCTCGAGGGCTCGGAGGTCCTGAGCGGTCCTGGCATTGGGTCGTTTAGCCGAGGCGGATTCGACCGTGATCGATGCGCTTGAGGTCGGCGATGCCCAAGCCCAGCTTTCCCGCGGATGCAATATGCCCGGGGCGGCGATAGAACAGGTTCTTTTTTGGATCGTGGTAAAACTCGTGACTGTTGCTGGTAATGCTGTCGGCATCGTGCTCCCACACGGAAGGTACGCCTTCTTCGCGCCGCTTCTTTTCGATGGCCTCCAGTTCGACCGTGTCGATCGCCACCGGGTCGGTACCGAAATAGAGAATTCCCGCCTGATAGATAAAATCCTGGACCTGGGTCAGAGGGCCGCCGTGCCATACCTGGCGCATGCCATCCATGATGTGCAGTACGGCCTTCGAACGCAGCGGTTCAACGGAGCACATAACTCCGATGAGCGGATCGGTGAACGAGTAGGGAGAGCGATGCGAGCGGGCCACATTATTAAAGGTGCCGTAACCGAGGTTCTTCAGGCAGCCGGTGACACCGGAGGCGGAGTGGTCCTTCATCGTAGGAACGTTGATAATCTTGGTGAGGCCGTGGGCCACAATGCTGGCCATATACGAACGGTTCTCCCACTCGCCGAAGAAAGTGGCCTGACAATAGACGTTGGCATCGTAGCCTGCGTCAACCAGCCCGTCCTGGATACCCACGACGCGGACACCGGGAGGGAGCAGTGCCTGATAGCTGCCGATGTCAATTTGGTATTCGTAGCGGTCGTATATGACGATGTTGCCCACGGGCACGCCGGCGGACTGAACCCCGTTGATGATCTCCCTTACAATCTCGGGGGACGAGCAGCAGGCTGGGGCGCCGGATGGATTGATCTTGATTCCGACAATATCGGAGGGCTCAACAAATTTCGTCCAGGCTGCCGCGACCGAACGCTCGCCAGTCAATTCCTTCATGCCGCGCTCGATCATGGCGCGGACTACCGGCTGGGAAACTCGGTTGCGCACGATAGAGTTCGAGTCGGAGACTTCGACAACGCGCCCCGGAAATAATCCGGGCATGCCGAGCGCGGACTTGGCGGGCCGCAGCCCATGGACGATGTCGATCGGGGGCGGCTCCGGCATTGTCACATCGCCAAGGGCTTTTGGATCGAGACCATCGAGGAACAGGCTGGCGCTTCCCAGACAACTGGCTTTGACGAAGGTTCGCCGATCCATAAAGGTGACCCCGAGCGGGTGAAAGGTACCGCTCAGGCTACGCCATGCTTCCGGCCATTTCAAGGGGGCTTTGGGGGCTTCATATTTCTCGTTAACCAATGATGACAATGCTGCTTTGACTGGGTAAACTTGCTCGCTTGGCGAAGGGCGCGTACAGGTTCTTACGATTTCTCTGTGTCCTCCGCATCCTCGGTGGTTCATTCGTACGATCTCGGGTTGACCCCGGAGCACACGGAGGACACAGAGAAGTCTTATAGAGAAAGGCCCACATGCGGGAATGGACTAAGACACCACTCGGAGCCGCTGCATCGCTCGTTATAATTCTCGGTATGCCGGCGAACACATTAGCCCAGACGCCCCGCTACGACTTGCTGTTGAAGGGCGGCCATGTAATTGATCCCGCGAACCACGTAGACGCGGTGACGGACGTCGCGGTGTCGAAAGACAAAATCGCCGCTGTCGAAAAAGAAATTCCCGCCAGTCAGGCGGAGAAAGTGGTGGACGCTTCAGGGCTCTACGTCACTCCCGGTCTTATTGATATTCACGTCCATATCGGCCATGGCGGCGCGCCGTTAGACTGGTTTACTCCCGAGGGCCGCGCCCATACAGCTCCATACGGAATCCCCGCGGACCTCGCGCTGCAGGCGGGCGTAACCACGATAGTGGACGCAGGGAGTTCGGGCGCGGAAACATTTCTTCTGGAAAAACAAGAGGTCATTGATCGCGCCAAAGTGCGGGTGCTGGCCTTTCTGAACATCGTGGCCAACGGCATGCAGGGTGGCTTGGAACAGACAGTGGACCAGATGGATGCCGAGCGTTGCGCCGAGACCATCAAGAAGTATCCCGACATCATCGTCGGCGTGAAGACGGCACATTACTGGACCGAAGAGCCTTGGGATGCCGAACACACTCCATGGGCTGCGGTGGACAAGGCAGAAGAATGCGGGACCGCGGCCAACGTGCCGGTGATGTTTGATTTCTGGCCCCGACCGGACCGGAGCTATGCCGAGCTCATATTAAAGAAGATGCGCCCGGGCGATATACATACTCACGTCTTCGCCCAGCAATTTCCCATCCTGCTACCGGATGGCAAGATCAATCCCATCCTGGCCGAGGCTCGCGCCCGCGGAGTGATTTTTGACGTTGGCCATGGGGCTGGAAGTTTCTGGTTCCGTAGCGCCGTGCCTGCGGTCAAGCAGAGTTTTATCCCGGATTCGATGTCCACCGACTTGCACACGGGGAACTTTACGGTGCTCAGCCTGACGGAGGTGATGTCCAAGTTTCTGGCGATGGGAGTGCCGCTGGAAGATATCATTCGGCGGTCGACGGTCAATCCGGCGCAGGAGATTCATCGACCTGAGTTGGGAACTCTGTCGGTCGGGAAGGAAGCTGATATTGCAGTGCTGGAACAGCTCAACGGTTCCTTCGGTTACGTTGATTGCGGATTTGCCCGGATGGATGGGAAGGTGAAGCTTGTAGCACGCATGACGGTGCGGGCGGGGCGGATTGTCTGGGATCCCTCGGGTCTCAGCATGGTCGAGTGGGAAAAAGCCCGTCCGCAGTATTTCAATATGCCAGGGCCGGGGCATCCCGCGCCGGCAAAGGCCGATGATTTTCCCAGGTAAGGAGGGACTGGGGATATTCGCAGCCAACAATCTCGAGAGCAGACTGAAGGGAGATCCAAATGCCAGGAACCATCAGCCGTCGGAAGCTGTTGCGTATCGGAGGGCAGGCGATTGTTGCCGGCGGCGCCGTAGTCTGTGCCGGCTCATCCTTGCCGGCGGTTGCGTCATCACGCCCACAGCTGAAGGGCGTGGACTATTACCAGAAGTTGGGTGTCACTCCCTTCATCAATGCTGCCGGGACCTACACGACGCTTACTGCTTCTACCATGCCGGATGAAGTGCAGGCAGCCATGGCTCTGGCTGCGCTGCGGCCGGTCAACCTGATTGAATTGCACGAGGCAGCGGGCCAGTACCTGGCGAAGCGGTTGCGTTGCGAAGCCGTTCTGATCACCGCCGGGGCGGCCGCGGCGCTTACGGTAGGGACGGCAGCTTGCGTTACGGCCGGCGGCGATCCTGCCATCCTCAGCATCCCTACGGACATGAATGGGTTGAAGAATGAAGTGATTGTCCAGAAGTCGCATCGCTATGGGTATGACCACGCCATCCGCAATTGCGGAGTGCGCTTTGTTGAGGTGGAAACGCTCGACCAGTACGAGCAGACTTTCAACGAACGGACGGTGATGACCCACTTCTTTAACGCCGGAGAAGAGCACATCAGCCGCGAAGACTGGTTGCGCGTCGCCCATAAACATGGGGTCCCGTGTTTCAACGACGCTGCCGCCGACGTTCCGCCGATTTCGAACCTGTGGAACTACACCCAGATGGGATTTGACCTGGTGACATTTTCAGGAGGCAAGGGCCTGCGGGGTCCGCAGTGTACGGGCTTGCTGCTGGGGAAAAAGGAACTGATTGACGCCGCGAAAAAGAACAATTCGCCAAACTCGAATACTATCGGCCGCGGATTGAAAGTGGCCAAAGAGGAAATTGTAGGTCTGGTGGCGGCCGTCGACTGGTTCCTGGCCCAGGACGACGCCGCCATGGAAGCCGAGTACCGCCAGCGGGCGGAGCGGATTGCCGGACAAGTGAAGAGCATCCCCACGGTGCAAACTCAGATCTTTGTTCCTCCGGTCGCGAATCATGTTCCCCATCTGCTGGTTACGTATGACCAGAGCCGAGTCAAGATCACTGGAGCCGAGGTGATGCAAAAGATGCGCCAGGGCACACCAAGGATCGAGCTGAATCCTGGAACTGGAGGCCCTCCCGCGAGCGCGGGCCTGCCCGGCGGCAGCAACACGATCGTGGTCGGAGTGTGGATGATGCAGCCCGGAGAAGCCCTGGTGGTGGGGAAGCGGTTGCGCGAAGTCTTGCAAGGTGCGGTCGGCTCTTAGCGGGCCGCTGCGGGCCGGCGACCCAACTGCTGGAAGTCCAGATGATCGCTGCCTTCCTCGATGAGATAGAACTTGTCGGCTTCTACGTTGCGGAAGGTTTGCTGCAGACCGCTGGGCCACTTGACCTCGACGGTTTCAGCGCGAGCAGCCTTGCCCAAGCCAAAATTGGCCCGCAGGTCGCTCTGCGAAAGATAGCTTCCGCCGCCTTCGATTTCTCGAATTTGTGAAATGCCGCCGGCCAAGACCCGTATCCGCGCTCCCATCGCGTCACGATTGCTCTTCGTGCCCACCAGCCTGAAATTCAGGAAGTGGTTCCCGTTGCTGCCGCTGTTGTGCAGGAGCAGAGGTACATCTCCGTTGTTGGCGACCACAACATCCACGAATCCGTCGTTGTCGAAGTCCGCAAACGCGACCCCGCGACCGACGTCGGGAGTTTGAAACCCATCCCCCGCGGACTTGCTCACGTCTACGAACTTGCCATTGTGCTCGTTGTGAAACAGTGAATTGAACTGCTTGTAATGGGTACCAGGTGTGGCTTGCTCCACTTCGGGATAGACGTGACCGTTGGCAATAAAGATGTCCAGCCAACCGTCGTTATCGTAGTCGAAAAAGCCTCCCCCGAAGCTCAGCACGTCATGAGTAGCGCGGGTAATGCCGGACTGGTCGCTGACTTCGTCGAAGAAGCCCTTGCCATCATTCTGCCAAATGTGGTCGGAGGACCTTTGAAAATCAGAGATGTACAGGTCGAGCCAACCATCGTTATCAAAGTCTCCAAGTGAGATACACATGGCCGCCATGGTAACGCCCTGTCCGGTAAAAGCCATGCCGCTCTCTAAACCGATCTCCTTGAAGGTGCCATCATGCTGGTTGTGGTAGAGGTAGGCATTGAGCCCGTCGTTGGCGACGAACAGGTCGGGCCAGCCATCGTTATCGTAGTCGCTGGCAGCCACGGAAAGATTCTTGCCCTCGGGCTGGTAGATTTTGGCTTTGACGGCGACGTTCGTGAAGGTTCCGTCACCATTGTTATGGTAGAGGGCGTCGGGGCTGCCCCGGTAGACACTGGGAGGGCAACTGCTTTGCACTCCGCCCAGGTCGCAATAACGCCGGTCACCCAGGTTGACATAGCTGCCGACGTATAGATCGAGCCGGCCGTCGCGATCATAGTCAAAGAAGGTCGCGCCCGAATGGAACGTCCCGGAATCAGTGCCGGCAACCCCGGCCTTTTCGGTTACATCGGTGAAAATCCCATTTCCGTTGTTGTGATAGAGAACGTTGCGGCCGTACTGGGTAACCAAGAGGTCGGGAAATCCGTCGTTGTCATAGTCGCCCCAGGCGCACCCCAAACCGTAACCCGTGCCGGGAACGCCAGCCTTTTCGGTGACATCCGTGAAAGTGCCATCGCCGTTGTTGCGATAAAGCGCGTTGCGGACGGAGATGCCGCGGTTGTACATGTCTCGGCCGTTCACGAAGTAAATGTCCTGCCAGCCGTCCCCGTCAAAGTCGGCCACGCAGACCCCAGGGCCAAATTCCTCGCGGTTGATGGAGATGCCGTTATTGCCCTTGAAGTGGACAATCTTGATGCCAGCCGCCGCCGTAGTGTTTGTAAACTGGATGGAAGCCGGCGGCGATGCTTGCGCATGGCTGGAAGTGCCTAGGACACCAGGAAGCACCCATAGCAGGACGAACCCAGCAAACAGAAGTTGGGCGCGGACGCACCGATATAGCGGACGAAACAGGTTTGCGCCGTGCCGGTCCAGACCGGATTGCCGGGCCGACATATGCAAAACCCGCTCTGAACCCGTGACCGATTCCCGAGATGTAGTCTCCCCGGTCACCTCGCCCATCCTTAGCCAGTTCGGCATGACGATTCAAATAAGAGTACAACGCGATTTCAAGGAGTACCATGTGGATTGCATGCACGCCCGCGACCACCGTCTGATGCCTTTCGCGTTACGAATCCTTGTTCTCCTGTTGTCAGCAGGCCTTGTGGCGGCCAGGGCCGAGGTGCGGGTCTGGCAGGGAACAATGTTGCTGCCGACGTACGAGGAAGGTCCGCCCGATCCTAACCCGCCATTCGATCTGTTCGCCACCAGCCGCTTCAACTATCCCTATACCCTGCGCAACAATCTGACTGGCCGTCGCGTTGCACATGAATGGCGCGCCATCTACCTGGAAAATGAATATCTGAAATGTTCGGTGTTGCCGGACATTGGCGGGCATCTCTACACCTGCGTGGACAAGATTAACGGCCAGCCAATCTTCTACGCGAATCCTTCCATCAAGAAAGCGGAGATCGGTTATCGCGGGGCGTGGGCGGCGTTCGGAGTTGAATTCAACTTTCCGGTTTCCCATAACTGGGTCTCGATGTCGCCGGTGGATTTCGCTTTTACCAAGCATGAGGACGGGAGCGCATCGGTAACGGTGGGAAATATCGATCGTGTCTACGGCATGCAATGGGCGGTGGAACTGGTGCTGCGGCCACAGTCCACGGTGCTCGAGCAGCGCGTGACCCTCAACAATCGCAGCGATGTAAGGCATCGCTTCTACTGGTGGAACAACGCGGGGGTGGAAGTCTGGGACGATTCGCGGATCCAGTATCCCATGCGATTTGCCGCCAGTCACGGTTTTACCGAGGTGCAACCCTGGCCCGTGGAAGCGGACGGCACAGATCTGAGCCTGATCAGGAACCAGACGAAAGGTCCGGTGTCGCTATTCGTGCATGGCAGCCGCGAGCCCTTCATGGGCGTCTGGAATCCGCGGACGAACTCCGGCATTGTCCACTTTGCCAATTATGCCGAGCTTCCGGCCAAGAAAGTCTGGTCGTGGGGTGTCGACGCCGATGGCCTCGACTGGCGCAAGACACTATCGGATAACGACAGCGTGTACGTGGAGGTGCAGGCGGGGCTGTTCCGCAACCAGGAGACGTACGCATTTCTGCAGCCCCGGCAGAGCATAAGTTTTTCCGAGTACTGGATGCCGGTGCGCGAGCTAGGTGGGATTTCACGCGCGAATCTCAGCGGCATAGTTCATCTGAGCCGCAAGGACGATGCGCTGCTGATCGGGCTGAACGTCAATCATGCGGTGAAGCATGCGTCGCTGCGCCTCTTGGACGGAAAGCAGCAGATCTTTCAGGAGAATGCCGATCTTTCCCCCGAACGGGTTTGGTTGCACCAGGTTCGATTGGCGAAACAGGGGGACAAGTACAGCTTCGAACTTCGGGATGACCACGGGGTGGTGCTGCTGCGGCAGACCGAAGAGGAATACGATTGGACGCCGGCGGCAGAGATTCGTGTGGGTCCGCAGGCTTCGTATCCCATGCCTGCAGCGGAGAAGCGAAGCGAGGACGATTGGATCCAACTCGGCAACCAGCAGGAACTCGACGGCGAACTTCTGCAGGCGCTCAGGACCTACAAGCAGGCGCTGGCAAAATATCCTGACAGTTTGGGCGGCCAGAAAGCGGCCGGTCGTCTTTGCGCCAGCCTACTGCGATTTGATGAGGCAAAAAGCCATCTTGAGGTGGTCCATGCCCGGGACACGAGCGATGCGGAAGTCTCTTACTACCTGGGCATCGCGTATGAGGCTCTAGGGGAGAGCCGGGCCGCCCGAGGGGCCTTCGAAGCGGCCCATCTCATGCCTGACTTCAAGGCTGCGGGTGCGCTCCGGTTGGGCGAGCTCTCGGCTCGCGATGGCGAATTGGGTCAGGCTGAGTCCTACTTGCAAGAGGCGCTGATGGCCGCGCCGAACGATGTTCGGACTGCCGAAGAACTGGCGGCAGTGCGCCGGGCTTTGGCAAAACCCGCGGCTCGAGACTTTGCGCAAGAATGGCTGGCACGTTTTCCCCAGAGTTATTTCTTGCGCGAGCAGCTGGGAGCTCCGGACCTGAATCATTTCTCGGATGATGCGGACCGGGTGCTGAATTTGGCAGGGTTGTACATGCGCCTCGGGATGTACCAGCCGGCGCTTGAGGTGCTCTCGCGAAAGTATCCGGCGGCCGTGCCCGATGAGACCGAACCCGGTTCGCTTCCACCCCAGCTTCATCCCTTGGTGGCGTATTTCCGGGCATATTGCATGGACAAGCTCGGCCAGCCGGCCTCCGCCGCCTATCAGGCCGCCAGCGGACTTTCTACTGCATATGTTTTTCCCAACGGCGTACAAGAGCTCGACGTACTGCGCGCTGCTCTTAGGGAAAATGCCGAAGATGGTAAAGCCCGCTATCTTCTGGGCACACTCTACTTTTCTCTCGGCTTGACCGAGGAAGCGCTGGTGGAATGGAACGTCGCGCGCAAGTTCACTTCAGGTCTGCCGGTTTTGCATACGAGCATGGGACGGGCCTTGTTGCAGGTGAAAAATGATCCCGAGCAAGCGCTCGCGGTATTTCGCGAGGGGCTGGGGAGCGATGGCAACAATGTTGAACTCTACGTTGGAATCGACCAGACTCTCAGCCTGTTGAAACGAAGCGCCCGCGAGCGAGTGGAGGCTCTGGAACTGTATCCCGAGCGCGCGAAGATGCCGACGCGGCTGATCTATGAACTGATTTTGAATCTGGCGGAAGCTAGAGATTACGATACCGCCACTGCCTTGTTTCGAGACCGGTTTTTCGCCCGGGAAGAGGGCGGGACGAACGTTCGTGAGGTTTGGATCGAGGTTCAGTTGCAGCGCGCGCTGGGACTGGCGCACGGCGGGCGTTGTAGCGAAGCTTTGTCGGCCGTGGAGCATCTGCCGTCAGAAGTGCCCGGCTTGCCTTTTACTCGCGATGGGCTTGAGCCAATCCTGCGCTCGGCTCGAACGAATTATTTGGCGGGGGAAGCCTATGAAAGCTGCGGCGAAGCAGGCAAAGCAAAGTCCCGATTTGAGCTGGCCACGGCGCAAATCGGTCCAGATCAAATTGTCTGGGCTCATATGTCAGCGCGAAAGCTGCCCGGCTTTGACCAGGGGCAGTGGCAGCAGCGGCTTAGGTCTGCGCTGGAGAGCAGCAGGAACATCCAGACCAGTTGGGGATTCTACAACCGTGGATTAACCAACGACGCACTCGGTCATGCCGGGGATGCCGAAGCTGATTTCCGCCAAGCTCTTCTGATGCCAGATAGTCTGTTAGCCTATCATCTTACCCGGCTGGCTCTTGCCCAGCACTCGCCTGCGGTCGAGGCAGTCCGTGGAAACTCCACGCATCTGCCGGATTCGCCCTGAAATGTACTGCTGCCTTCTAGCTATGCGGCACAAATTACGCTAGTTCCCGTCAGTTCAGGATGGTCCCAGACCTCGGGGCATGTTGGTGTAACACCTTGCCGCCCTGGGACGATCTTGAGTTCAAGGACTGGAGAGGGGTTGCTCTCCGCATGCTACAAGAGCACACCACGTGCCAGAGGTGACGCCGAAGGACAAGAAACCAGAGGTGACGGTTACCTACACACGACGGGTGCTGACGCCTGAGCAACAGGCAGCGCACGATTGGAAGATGGAAAACTGGCTGCGATGCCGTTGAGAGTGTGACGATCTTTTCGACATGTGCTTGAATTACATCACGCATCGGCAGGCAAACGATCTGGTGAATTAGGGGGCGGACGATGAAACGGCCAAACGCGGTCAGTTGAAAGAAATATCGGCATCGCACGGACGGCTGCTCGTGCCCGAGCCGTACCTATTTGCCTCTGTGAGCCCGATGTCCTCGAATTGGTGGGATCGGACTTTTTCCCGGAACTGCCATAGCAGGCTCTTGAGTTGCTCATCGATGGTGTTGACGGGCACAACTATCGCGCTTGGCTCGTCCGACTTAAATCTATAGATTCTAAATTTCGGTGGGGGGATCGAGAGACGGGCTCTGCGGCTGCGGCTTA
>Ga0075017_100002562_pt1 | contig 11399 bp, 10 predicted proteins | sample AleBraG_ABR_2012_FD_71475 | JGI IMG/M metagenome (GOLD analysis project Ga0075017, IMG submission 71475) | Freshwater sediment microbial communities in response to fracking from Pennsylvania, USA - Alex Branch Run_MetaG_ABR_2012 | ecosystem: Environmental > Aquatic > Freshwater > Creek >...
CCTATAATCAGCATGTTCGGCTCCTTTCCTCCGAGCCCTTTGGTTGGTTTGCGCCTCCAAAGTTTACTCGGGCCTGGGAGCCGACATTGTTATGGAATCATTACACTCATTGACCCCGCTAGCCAGCGCTCCAGCCCTCAATGAGTGTAATGGCCTGTTAACAACAGTTGAGCATCGTAGGATAATTGCGATGGAGGCTTTTGCCCATGAAGCAGTTGCTGCTGGGGCTTTTTGCGGTGCTGATGCTCGTAGCATTTGCAGGCATCGGCATAGCCCACATCTTCAAACCGGACTACTTCATAAAACGCTCGGGTATCCGCAGAGGCGGCGAGATGCTTACCGAATCAAATCGCGCCAGTTTTCAAATAGCCGGAGCGATCTTTGCTGCCGTCGCAATCTATCTCTTGTACACGTTTTTTCGACACTAGCCACCACGATGAGTGCTATGGCCTGTTTTCGTCACCTTGGCAGGATAGGCATAGAATTGGTCGAGCCATGAAGGTCACAGGAAAACCTGTTCGGACAAGCGTCGGCCTGTTCTTCATCGCTTTTGCCGTTATCGCTGCCATCTTCGTGCTGCCCGGTGCGAAGGGAGCACGATCGCCGTTTCTGTACATCTGCATCGCTGGCGGTCTGTTTGTGGGAATTCCAGCCGCATTAGGGATCGCGGTGGTTCTTGAGAATCGAGGGAAGCGAGAATAGCGTCTTGGAAAGGAGCGCCAGCGTGAGAAGACCGGAGCGCCCGGCTTGGGAAATTTCCGTGCGAAAGATTGGGAACACCGTGTTCGCGGTCCTGTTTGCTGCTTGTGCGGCATTATTTGTCTGGAAGCTGTCGATTTGGCAAGCGATCGGGCCGACCGTCGGTTTTGTATCCTTCCTCGTAACCTTCATTGTTTTCGCTGCGGTATTTTACTCTTTTCTCGAATGGTTCAGGAAAAGGCCAGATGAAATCGCTAAGAGGGTCCCCATGCCTAGCAAGGAAACGCGGCGTAGAACGAAGCAGTTCTTCGACAATCTGCAAAAGTGAGCCGAGCGAACTGTTGTAACATCTCCATTACACTCATTGACCTCCGTCAGGCAGCCCGCCGATCCTCAATGAGTGTAATCGCCTGTTTACAACAGCCACCCTTGCACTACCACGACTGAGGCTTGCCCCCTGAGCGACAGCACATAAATTAGGCACCCTTGTTGGGAAAACACCTATATAGTTGTTCCGGCAGCCTGGAGGCTTTGAAAGATGAGCTCAACGAAACTATCGCGTGCGAAGATCATTAAGGAACTTGCCGCAGACGGCGTGGACACTGTGCCAAAGCTGGTGGACCGCCTGCTTGCTTTCCAGGAATCTCACCTTCGCAAACCGCACCCAGCGGCCGTTCCCGTCGTTGCCGCATTGGCGAAAATCGGGGTTCCTTCACAAGGCCTCAAGAAAATTGTCCACCGGCCACCTAAGGCCCCGCTCTACGTCGACGGTGTCTTGATCGAACCCAAAGAAATCTCGCGATTCAATGGTCAGCCGCTCCACTACGTGCTGGGAACCAAGAGTCCGGACAAAGGCAAGCCGGTCATGCAAGCCTTCACGGGCAGCGACTATCTGAATTTTCTGAAGACCACCTATGTCGCTTCACTCGTTACCGAAGACGTATGTCCTGGGGGACCGGGATGTGGGGGGCCGGGTCTACCACACATGGGGAGCTACCCAGGAACCTTTGGCCTTGTTGCGGCGTATGATCAAACCAATTACAACGGCTTGGTACTCGAACTTGAAGCCGGACGAGCCTTTTCGGATCTCGGGATCGTATTTAAAGGGCTTCCTTGGATGGGAACCTGGAACGACACCATCCAATCCACCCGGTTTTGCAACAATATAGTGACGTACTTCTCGGACATAAACTTCAGTGGCAACCAGCTCACAGTACCTCGTTGGACGGACGAACCTGACTTGTCTAGCTTGAGTTCGAGTTGGAGTGACGTTATCTCGTCAATTGTCAACTGGGGCTAAACGTTCCCTTGGGTGTCGGAGTGGCGTTGTGGCCCAGCCACCTGGGATGAGCAGGTGACGGTTCAGGCTGAGGCTGCCCCACCGTTCGCGAAACAAACTGTTAAAACATCGCCATTGCACTCAAAGTCCTACAAGTGAGCGCGTGGCTGGTGTCATTTTGACGGTAGGTCCAATGTGCGGACCGTTAGGAGCACGGGCGTGTGATGGTGCCCTGTGTGTTCGCCGAATAGGGTTCCGGTTGCAAGAACCTTCCTGCCTACTAATCCCTTGTGCTGCTGGTATTGCTCCGGTTTGACCACCAACTAAATCTCGCGGATGCCATTCTGCTGTGGGTTCAGGTCTGGTTCGGTTTTGCTCTCGTTGACGCAGACGCTTTCCGGCAAATCGAGAAACCAGCTTGTCTCAGGTCTGTCGCCCTTTTTGACGCTTTCGTAATTCGGCGGCCCCGGAAACGTCTTGCGTACGAGAGTACCGCTGAGTGTCACGACAATGGGTTCATACGACAAACACTGGGATTGAGGCGGGCTCTGACCCATAGCTGAGTGCATCGAGATGAGAATGATTACCGCGATGATCCCGGCAGAGATGAATTGCTTCGACATGACCTGAATTGTAGCTGTTGAAACATCCCCATTGCACTCATTGACCCGGTCTGCCCGCTATGGCGTAATAGACCTTTCAATGTCGCCGACAGTTACGATCGCCGTAATATCCGCTGCGAATCTGTGTTTGCTGATGACGGCTGCCCTTTATCCTGAGCCGGAATCGCAGAAGCAGGTGACACCATCAAGGCGGATGGCGGGATTGACGGCAGTCTTCCTTGGACTGGGTGGGCAGAGCCTTTATCTTTTGTTCTTCGCTTGGACATACTTCCATCCAGAGGATCGGATAGCCCACCTGTGGAATACAGCCGGGGGCTGGTGTTCGATATTGACCTTTGTCGTTGCGCTGTTTGGTAAGAGGCTAAAGCGCTACGCGGGCCTTGCATCTGGTGTTACGACTTTCTTCCTGTGGGGATTGGCTGGACTCGGCAATCTTTTGTCAGGGCACTGAGCAAATGCCGTGTTGCCGGTCAGTGTTGCCGGTCAGTTGGTGAAACATCCCCATTTCACTCATTGTCCCGCAAAAAGGCGAACAGACGGCGCAAGCTTGTGCTATCGCCTGATTACAGCAATTAACGCCTTGGCGGCAGTAGAATGTTCACCACGAGAGATTCTTAATGAAGCCGCTATGTTTGAGGTTGGGAACATCGATGCTGGTGCTGGGCATTAGCGTCAGTGTGGTTTGGGCACAGATGGATGACCAAGTCATTGCAAAAAAGAAGTATGAAGCCTACAAGGCGAAGGTGATGGCCGGGGATATGAACATCGACTGGCGTGACTTTCGGCTTACCGCCGCATTAGGTGAGGTAAGCCAAGGGTTCGATTCGCAGCCTGTGCATGATCAAGTTGTAGATGACCTTGCTGCCGGACGATACGAGAAGGCACTGGCCGAGGCACAAACTGTCATAGATCGCAACATGGCGAACGGTGAAGGACACCTGTTGGCGATGACGGTGCTGCAAAAGATGGGCAGGAATGAAGAAGCCAAGAAGCATGAAGCCATCCTTAACGCGATCGGAGACTCGATCATGGAGTCGGGTGATGGGAGTTCCGCCGCGACAGCGTGGTTTACCGTTGCTCCTAGCGAGACGATCCTTTTCATGACAGAGGCGCTAGGGGCGGAGATCGAGGACCATGAGCTTGTTCGTGTCAATGGTCACGCCTACGACAAATTAACTGTGCGTGATCGACAGGGCAAGAGGCGAGTCGTGTGGTTCAATACCGATACCAATGAGCTACTAAGGGACCGCGCACTGCATCCGAAGGCTGCTCCACAATAGGGCTGTCGCTTCCGCCAAAAACTTGGTACAGCGTCCTGCGAATCTTGCGCGCCGACACCGCTGCTGCAGCGAAACGCGATAGTTGGCATAACATCCCCATTACACTCATTGACCCTTCCCGATGGCGGGCGTCGCACACGCCCGAGGCCATCCCGGTTAGTTCTTAATAGTTTTGTTTTGCAGGTCATGGATGGCCTTTGTCAGCTTTCGCAAAGTACGGGGCTTGATGGTAGATATTTCGGGCCGACTGCTCTTTCGTACTCGCGGCTAACGGTTGCACTACCGAGTGTGTTCCGCATTGACCCGACCAGGGTTTGAGGGGGTACAATGCCATCGGATTTTGGAGTCAGGAGGGAATTCCTGCCAGAAGGGTTCCCCATCCGCCACCCTCATCAGTCCTTTCCAGAAAAGAGGCCCGACATGGAGCCCACACCAGCAACTTCTCAACCTCTGCACGGTGACGATCGGGAGAAGCATGCGGAATCGCCCAGCCGCAGGAGTTTCCTGGGCAAAATGGGTGGCGTTGCAGCCACCGTCAGCGCTATCGGACTTTCCCCAATACTCAATTCTCCAGGCACGAAGGCGGAGGCGGCTACAGCGCAGATCCCCACCTCTGGCAACACCCGCGTAGCCAAGAGTTTTGCATTGCGGGTTGCGGCTGCGACCAAAGATGCTCGAATTCCGATTCCTCCCCACACCACCAACGGCGATGAAGCGCTTTACCCGGATAAATCCGGCAGCTACACAAAATGTCTGCTGCAGGATGGCTACGGGCGGGTCAATCTGAACGCTTACAACAGCATGAAAACGGCCTTCGGCACCGGCAATCCTGCTGACTTCGAGAAGATCATCCTGGGCGGAACGCGCAAATTGAACGGACCGCAAGGGGCGCTCTGCTTTGACCTGCAAGGCTGCGACGCAGTGCAATTCGGCAACGCTGCCTCCACCGCCAATCAGGAAAGTGTCGTGATCGTTCCACCGCCTCCGGCGGTAGCCAGCGCGGCTTACGGAACGGAATTGGTGGAACTGTACTGGGGCTCGCTGTTGCGCGATGTCGCCTTCACCGATTACGCCGGCAACGCCACGGCGGCGCAGGCGGCCGCGGAACTTTCCACGATGCCCTCCTACGCCGGCCCCAGAAATAGCAGCGGCCAGGTGACGCCGAATCTGCTGTTTGTGGGGGCCTTTCCCGGCGGAACCGTGGGGCCGTACCTCTCGCAATTTCTCTTTACACCGACCGCGCTCGGCCCGCAACCGGTCAATCAGCAACTGATTACCTACCTGCCGAACATTGACTACATGACCGACCTCACGACCTGGTCAGAAGTCCAGAGCGGCATTTCTACCGGACTCTCGAACCAGGCGGATCCACAGCCGCGTTACCTGCGCGACGGCCGCGGTCTCGGCGCATATACCCACGTCGACGTGCTGTATCAGGCGTACTTCACTGCATTCCTGGTACTGAGTACGCTGGGCGCGCCGCCGAATCCTGGCAATCCCTATGTGAGCAGCAAAACGCAGGTTGGCTTCAGCACCTTCGGCGGCCCCGATATAGCAGCGGCGCTGGGCGAGATTGCGGCCCGCGCGTTGGACAGGGCCTGGTACCAGAAGTGGGTCGTCCACCTCCGCCATCGTCCCGAGTCCGGCGGCGGGATTGTCCAACTGATCCAGACTGGCCAGGGAAGCACCGTTAATGCCACTTTGAATAGTAATGTGCTCAACTCGCAAGCGGTTCAGGCCAGCTTCAGCAAATACGGTACGTATCTGCTTTCGCAGGCATTTCCTGAAGGCTCGCCGGCGCACCCGGCGTATCCCACCGGCCATGGCGTCGTCGGAGGCGCGTGCATCACGTTGCTGAAGTTCTTCTTCGATGGCACCTTCGTGATTCCCAATCCCCTGGTGCCCACCAACGACGGTTTGTCCCTGGTGCCCTACACCGGTTCGGATGCGGGCCAGATCACAGTCAATGGCGAGTTGAACAAACTCGCGCACAATGTCAGCTTTGGTCATGGCATCCACTCGGGAATTCACTGGCGCAGCGACACCGACAGCTCCATGCTTCTGGGCGAAGCCTTTGCCATCAGCCTGCTGCAGGACAAGGCCAAGACCTACAACGAGAAATTCTCCGTCAGCTTCACCAAGCTGGATGGGACCTCAGCGAAGATCACCAACCAGTAACTTCCGCGAGTTGGCCAAAAAGAATGCCGCCCGAGGTCTGGGCGGCTTTTTCTTACTACACCTAGGATGAACCTTAGCCTGAGAAGGGTGCCGTTGCGATTACATCACAAGGTGTGGATGTGTAATCGAGATTTTTCACCAACGACCGCATAGCTTCGCTTGCCGACCGTCTTTCAACTAGAAGACGTGAGCAGGAAAAACAGCCTGGTTCTTTCCTGGCGACAGGCGATCGCGTGTTTGAGAATCGTTCATCCCCACTCAGACTATGCAGCCTTACGCCCTCCGGTCGTGTCGGTCTTGCCCGGGTCGGTTTTTGCTTCCTTCGTGAAGGAGAGATTTTCGCCTTTCGTCTGCTCCGCGAGTTTTCGTCTTCTCCACCGGTTGTAAAGAGGGACTCCTGCGCCGATGAGGAGCACCGCAACGATCGCAATTATCATCCCTGCTGATCGGCTCATGGAGGTCTTCGGGGCAACTGCAGCGGGTGTACTGGCAGTCTCCGGAGACGGGCCCTCAGGCGCCACGGGTACAACCTCGTGCGCGGCAGGGGTGCTGACCGGCTCAGCGGGTGCAGCCGCCGCAGCGGGCGTGGCTGCCGGTTTCGCAGGTCGTGCTGACGGCTGCGCTCTGTGGACAGGTGCAGCAACAGCGGGTGCGCTGGCAGTTTCTGCAGGCGCGCTGACCGTCGCTAGCGGCGTAATCACAGCCGCAGCAGGTTCAGTCGCAGCAGGTGCCGTCACAGGAGGTTCACTCACAGTAGGTACGACGACAGGCGCAGGAGGTGTGCTGGCAATCTCCGCGGGCGCGCTGGCAGTTGGATCTGGTGCAGCAGCGGCTGGTACGACGGCAGGCGCAGGAGGTGTGCTGGCAGTCTCCGCAGGCGCGCTGGCAGTCGCAGCTGGTGCCGCGGCGGCGGTGCAGTGTTCGGAAATCATGCTCACTTCCGTGATGCTAAAGCTGTTCTCAGTATTAGCTGCTTTCTGCCCGACCAGATTTACGTCATGGCCCACATGGGGCTTGAGATCAGCGCTGCTGGTAGTGATCTTGAAGATCTTGCCAGTGTTGTCTTCCACAACGGAATAGTTACCGTCCGAGCCAGCCAGGCAACCTTTAACGTTGACCTGATCTGTATTGCCATTCGCCGCGGGAGTCTGCGCAAACCCCAGCGTGACCAGCAGGGCCGGTACAACGATCAGCAGAAATACTCTCTTCATGGAATCCTCCGAGAAGTCTCGCCTTGCGGCGGTCTGAATTCCGCTTGGGTTTGCTTGTGCTTCCGATTTCTCTGTCGAATTCGTGGGCGTTGAGCGCCCCGGCTGGAGAACTTGGAACATCCAAGTGAAACAACAACACAACCTTAGGGGTAAGAAGTCGGCCTGTCTGTTCAAAACGGCTCACATTACCGCGCACATCTGGAGAAGGGCGAACTGGGTCGATCATTCTTCCAGATTGCGCTGCCTGATCGAGTCCGTCTCTATAACAAGGGATGGGGTTCGGTTAGCCTAACCAGGCGTTACATCATTAACGGTCCATGAATTTAGCTCCCGCACGATTTACAATCACCGCATGAAGCGTACATGCACGTTCGCTGCTGCTCTGCTGTTTACCCTGTCTTGCCTGACGGCTTGTGAAAAATCGACGACCCCGGCGACACCCCCCAGTGCCGCTGCTTCGAATCCAGGTGCGTCTCCGGCCTCGAAGTCCACCGACCCCGCGCTTGAGAAGTTGCAGCAGGACTCCGGCAAGGGCGCGACCGATTGCGGCCGTTTAGGCGTGAGCGCCACTCCCGAGCAACTCAAGAGCGCCAGCGACTGCGCGATGCAGGCCAGTCAGGGCAAGCATCCGTTCTACGTCGCCTACGACATGCCTGGCATGACCGTCGGTGTTGCCGGGAATTCCGAGGCCAAGCTGTTTACGGTGCAATCGCACGGTGCCGGATCGGAGGACGTGACCAGCGGTGACTGTCCGTCGCAACTGCGCATCGCCTCCAGCGGACGCCTGACCTGCTTTGCTCCCGGAGATATGAGTTCGATGAGCGGCAGCCACACCGCGGGCGCCATGACGCCGGGTGCTGCCAATCCTCATGCCGGCGGCACCATGCCGAGTCACAAGCCATAACGCTGGCCAGGCTAAGGAATCAGCCCGGAATAACGCCAGGCGCTGGTCTGTGATCCTGATCACACCCTTTCGTGACCCTCTTTGTTTACCCTATCTTTACGCCGGTAGGACAATGTCCGCGGTGGTACAAGTGGTTGCGGTACGGAACCCACGAGTTGGGGTAAACTCAGGGGATTCTGGGGTTACTAAGGAATTAACGCTGGAAGGCTTATGTCACTGCTTTGGCTCCGCTTCGCGCTGGGGTGCTATTTTATCGGCCTGATCTACGCCTTCGTGGCGCTGACCCGCACCAGCGATCTGTTCAGCCGCATCGCGCTGCATGCTGCCAGCCTGGGCATGGTTTTCCACTTTGTATCTCTGGTTGAACTTTTTCTCACCGGCCACGTCCTCTGGGCCTCCGTGCATAACGGGGAGTCGCTGCTGGGATTTCTCTCGATGACCTTCTTCATGGTCATCTATTCGATCTACCAGACGACGTCCCCAGGTGTAGTCGTCTTCCCGGTCGTATTCTTTCTAACCTTCGTTGCCGCCGTCGACGAGCAGCCTGTACTGCAAATGGCCTTCATTCAGCACAAAGGCTGGCTCGTCGCCCATATCATTCTCATCTTCACCGGATATGCCGCACTCGTCCTCAGCTTCGGCGCGAGCCTCCTCTACCTGATTCAAGAACGCCGGTTGAAAGCCAAGAAGCCCAGCAGCCTGATTTCTTTTCTGCCTGCACTGGAAGTCATCGACCAGATCGGCTACCGCTCGCTGCTTCTCGGTTTTCCGTTCATGACGCTCGGCCTGATCACCGGCTCTATCGTGGCGATGTCGGCCTACGGCCACATCGATTTCACCGACCCCAAGATTTTGCTCTCGCTGCTGATGTGGGCCGTGTACATGATCATGGTCTTTACCCGCTGGAACTCCGGCTGGAGAGGCCGCCGGGCCGCCGTTCTCGCTACCTTCGCTTTCGTTGCCGCTATCGTGGCCTGGGCCGCCAACTACTTCTCCACCATCCACAGGTTTGCCGCATGAGATTTCAACTCATCGGCGTGAATCACAAGAGCGCTCCGCTCGAGGTCCGCGAGCGGCTGGCCATCCCGGAATCGCGCCTGCCCGATACCTGCCGTGAACTGGCCGCATATCCCGGGATTGAAGAGGGCATGGTGATCTCCACCTGCAACCGGGTCGAAGTGGTCACGCACACGGTGAATGGCGCCGCCGACCTGCGCGGATTTCTGCACGATCACTTTCATCTGAAGCCGGAAGAACTGGACGCGCATTTGTACGAGTTCCGCGAAAAAGATGCGGTGCGGCACATCTTCCGCGTAGCCGCGAGTCTGGATTCGATGGTGGTCGGCGAAGCGCAGATTCTGGGCCAGGTGAAGGAAGCCTACGCGACTGCCCGCGCCGTAGGGGCCTGCCGCGGACAACTGGATCAACTTTTCAGCCGCGCGTTTGCCGTGGCCAAGCGCGTTCGCACCGAAACTGCCGTGGGATCGTCTTCGGTCTCGATCGCTTCGGTCGCGGTGGAACTGGCGAAAAAGATCTTCGGCACGCTGCAGGGGAAGAACGTATTCATCGTCGGCGCTGGAAAAATGAGCGAACTGGCCGCCCGCCATCTGATGGCGCATGGCTGCGCTTCGATCTTCGTAGCCAACCGCACCTACGACCGGGCGATCGGGCTGGCGCAGAAATTCAATGGCCAGGCGATCAAATTCGAAGATCTCTATAACACGTGCGACAAGGCCGACATCGTGATCACTTCGACCGGCGCGCCGCATGCCATCTTCCGCCGCGAACATGGCGAGCAGTTCCTCTCCCGCCGCAAGAACAGGCCGATGTTCTTTATCGACATCGCGGTGCCGCGCGACGTTTCGCCGGAGATGGCCAAACTGGACGGCATCTTCGCTTACGACATCGACGACCTGCAGCAGGCGGTGTCGAGCCACGTTGCCGACCGCCGCAAAGAAGCCGAACTCGCCGAGGCAATTATCGCCGGCGAAGTTGAGCGCTTCGAGGCCCGGCTGCATACGCTCGACGTGGTGCCGACGATCGTGAGTTTGCAGGATCACCTGGAGACGATTCGCCAGGCGGAAATCGATCGTGTGCGCGGCCGCATGGGCCAGTTAACGCCCGAGCAAGAAATTGCCATCGAGGCCCTGACCCGCGGCATCATCAACAAAGTCATGCACACCCCGATCACCACGCTGAAGACGGCGGCGCGCGAATCAGAGGCCACGACTGTCGTCGATGTAGTACGGCGGTTGTTTAATCTGCAGGTTAAAGGCAAAGAGGATACGGTGCCGGCGACAACGAAAGACGAATTGGGGACGCGGCACTAATGGCTCGCTTGCGCATCGGCTCTCGCGGTTCCCAACTCGCGCTCTGGCAGGCCAACCACATCTCCGCGCTGCTGCGTGCGCGCGGGCACGAAGTTGAAATCGAAATCATCCACACCACCGGCGACAAGATCACCGACGTTGCCCTCGCCATGGTCGGCACCAAGGGCATGTTCACCAAAGAGATCGAAGAGGCCCTGGCCGCCGGGCGCGTCGATCTGGCCGTGCATTCCCTGAAAGATCTGCCTACCGAACTTCCGCCCGGATTCGAAATTGCCGCCATCACCGAGCGGCAAGATCCGCGCGACGCCTTCTGCTCGCGGCATTACGCAAGCTTTCAGGAATTGCCGCAAGGTGCGCGCGTAGGAACTTCCAGCCTGCGCCGCCAGGCGCAACTGAAAGCCATCCGCCCCGATCTCGACATCCATCCTCTGCGCGGCAATGTCGACACGCGACTGCGCAAGCTGGAGCAAGGCGAATATGACGCAATCATTCTCGCCTCTGCCGGATTGAAGCGCCTCGGCAAAACAGAGTTGATCAAGCAGATCATTCCCGCCGAAATCATGTGCCCCGCGGCGGGGCAGGGAGCTCTAGGCATCGAGATTCGGCTCGGCGACACCGCCACTCGCGGGCATCTGGCATTTCTGAATGACCCCAATGCCCGCGCCGCGACGACCTGCGAGCGAGCCCTGCTGAATAGCCTCGGTGGAGGCTGCCAGGTCCCCATCGGTGCCTTCGCTGAAGTAAAAAACGGCAAACTGCATCTGGAATCGATCGTCGCCGACCCCGACGGCTCGAAGTTGCTGCGCGACTCGCGTGACGGGGATGATCCCGAAAAGCTTGGCAACGCGGCCGGCGCGGCCCTTCTGGCGCGTGGTGGCGATCAAATCCTCGAAGC
>Ga0075017_100002563_pt1 | contig 11396 bp, 12 predicted proteins | sample AleBraG_ABR_2012_FD_71475 | JGI IMG/M metagenome (GOLD analysis project Ga0075017, IMG submission 71475) | Freshwater sediment microbial communities in response to fracking from Pennsylvania, USA - Alex Branch Run_MetaG_ABR_2012 | ecosystem: Environmental > Aquatic > Freshwater > Creek >...
CCCTCCTCGATGCGCTTGGCGATGCGGATCTCGCCCTCGCGCGTCAGCAGCTCGACGGTGCCCATCTCGCGCATGTACATGCGCACCGGGTCGGTCGTGCGGCCGAACTCGGCGTCGACGGTGGCGAGCGCCGCGGCCGCTTCCTCGACCGCCTCGTCGTCGGTCGCGACCGGCCCGTCGGCCATGATCAGCGACTCGGCATCCGGTGCCTTCTCGTACACCGGGATGCCCATGTCGTTAATCATGTTGACGATGTCTTCGATCTGCTCCGGATCGACGATCTCGCTCGGCAGGTGGTCGTTGACTTCGCCGTAGGTCAGGAAGCCCTGCTCCTTGCCCTTGGCGATGAGCAGCTTGAGCTGCGACTGGCGCTCGTCGGCGACGTGGACGACCTTCTTTTCGCTCAAAGCGAGTACCTCTGTCCGGGCATAAAACAGCCGTACATTTTACACAGACCTTCCCGTCAGCCCAAGGTTCAGCCACAAACGGTGTGGCGTGTCAAGAATCATGCCGCGGGCGGGCCTGGAGCTCGCGAAGCTCGCGTTTTTCCTCGTCGGAGAGCCCGATGGTCTCAGCGCGCACGATCAGCTCATCGAGGCGGCGGGCGGGGCCTGCCTCGGCCAGCAGCTTCGCCGCCGCGCCGGCCAGCTCCCGGCCCACCGCGGCGTCCTCGAGCTCGGGCAGCGGCCAGGCAGCGAGCTCCTCGAGGCGGGCATGCTCGGGCCGGTCGCGCCAGCGCTCGACGAGCTGCGCCGGTGTGAGATGGGGCTCGTGCCGCGCCATTTCAACGAGCTCGCCGAGTACCTCAAGACCGCGGTCGCCGCTGCCGCGCAGCGCCGCAGCACTGCCGACCGCGCCGGCCGCGGCCGGCTGCTGCAGCACTCGCGCGATCGCCTGGCTGACGAGCGAGCTGCGGCCCGCCAGCCGCGCGCCGGCGTGCCGGGGCGCGCCCTCGCCCGGGCGCGGCGGGCCGGTGCCCACGCGCTGTGCACGGCCCGCGCCGCCGGGCGCGGCTGCGTCGAGGCCGAGCAGCGTCGCGAGCCGCGGCGCGGGCATGCGCACCTCGCGCGCGAGCCGCTCGATCAGCAGCTCGCGGTAGATGCCCGCCGGCAGGCGCGCGACCAGCGGGCGCGCGAGCTCGCCGAGCCGCGCGCGGCCGTCGACCGTGGCGAGGTCGACCTGCGCGGCGAGGTGGCCGACGAGGTACTCCGACAGCGGCAGCGCGCCATCGAGCCGCGCCTCGAAGGCGAGCCTGCCCTCGGCCGCGACCAGCGTGTCCGGGTCGTGGCCCTCGGGCAGGAACAGGAACTTGAGCTGGCGGCCTTCCTTGGCCTGCGGCAGGCAGGTCTCGAGCGCGCGCCAGGCCGCCTGCCGGCCCGCGCGGTCGCCGTCGAAGCAGAACACGACGTCGCTTGAGACCCGGAACAGGCGGTTCAGGTGCTCGGGCGTCGTGGCCGTGCCGAGCGTGGCGACCGCGTAGTGGACGCCCTCCTGGGCGAGCCGCACGACGTCCATGTAGCCCTCCACGACCAGCAGCCGCTCGATCGTGCGCAGCTGCTGGCGTGCCTCGTACAGGCCGTACAGCTCGCGCCCCTTGTGGAACAGCGCCGTCTCGGGCGAGTTCAGGTACTTCGGCTCGCCTTCGCCGATGACGCGCCCGCCGAAGCCCGCCACGCGGCCGCGCGCATCGCGGATCGGGAACATGATGCGGTCGCGGAAACGGTCGTACCAGCCCGGGCCGCTGCTCTTCTGCTGATCGGCGCTGCGCTCGATGATGAGCCCGACCGCGAGCAATGCCTCGCGGCCGGCCTCGGTGGCGCCGAACTTGCGCAGCAGGACGTCCCAGCCGGCCGGCGCGTAGCCGATGTGGTAGCGGGCGGCCGTCTCGCCCACGAGGCCACGGCCAACGAGGTATTCCTTGGCGCGCTCCGAGTCGCGCAGCGCGTCGCGGAAGTGCTGGTCGACGTCGGCCATGAGCGCAAACAGGTCATCCTGCTGCCGGTCGCGCGGCGCCGCCGCGCCGCCCTCGCGCGGTACCTCCAGGCCAGCGCGCGCCGCGAGGTCCTCGACCGCCTCGGGAAAGCTGAGCCGGTCGTGCTCCATGAGGAACGTGAGCGCCGTGCCGTGCGCGCCGCAGCCGAAGCAGTGATAGAACTGCTTCTGCTGCGAGACCGTGAAGCTCGGGGTCTTCTCGCCGTGGAACGGGCAGTTCGCCTTCCACTCGCGGCCCGCTTTCCTGAGCGGGACCCGCGCGCCGATCACCTCGACGATGTCGGTGCGGGCGAGCAGCTCGTCGATGAATGCGCGTGGAATCAGGCCGGCCATCGGGCAAGGATACCCGCGGCGCGGGAGCGTCAGCCGCCGAGTGCCGCCTTGACCCGTGCGCCGAGCAGGGCCATGTCGGCACGGCCCGCGGCCTTCGCCTTGACGATGGCCATGACCTTGCCCATGTCCTTGACGGTGGCGGCCCCGCTGCCGGCGATCGCCTCGCGGACCAGGGCCTCGAGCTCCTGCTCGGACAGCCGGGCCGGCAGGTAGGCCGAGAGCGCGGCGATCTCGGCCGATTCGCGCGCGACGAGGTCGGCGCGGCCGCCGGCCTGAAAGTGCGCCACCGACTCGCGGCGCTGCTTGATCATCTTGTCGATGACGGCCAGGGTCTCGAGGTCGCCGAGCGTGATGCGCTCGTCGACCTCGCGCTGCTTGATGGCCGCCTGCAGCATGCGGATGAGCCCGAGGCGATCCTTCTCGCCCGCGCGCATCGCGGCCTTCATGTCTTCGGTGATGCGTTCGCGCAGGCTCATGGGGCCACCCGGCGCCTCGCGGCCGCGATCTTCAGCGCGGCGCGCGCATGCCTTCGCGAGAGATGCGCTTCAGGTGCCGCTTCACGGCGGCGGCCTTCTTGCGCTTACGCTCCTGCGTCGGCTTCTCGTAGAATTCCCGGCGCCGCAGCTCCGTGAGGACACCGGCCTTCTCGCAGGCGCGCTTGAAGCGCCTCAGGGCGGCGTCGAAATACTCGTTCTCGCGGATGCGTACGCTCGGCATTGCGATCGACCTTCCTCGGGCTTTACCCGGCGCACGCCGGGCGACACACTGACGCGACCGGCACCTGCCGGGCGAAAGGCCGGCAAGTTTACGGATGTCCCATAAGAAAATCAAAGATCTGGCCCCATCGAGGCTCGCGGCGCTACCGGGCCCCGGCGCACTGCCATGAGGGTGCTCGGCATCGAGACCTCCTGCGACGAGACCGCGGTCGCGCTGTACGTAGGCGGGCAGGGCCTCGCGGCGCAGTGCATCTACACGCAGACCGACCTGCACGAGGTCTGGGGCGGGGTCGTGCCCGAGCTCGCCTCCCGGGACCACGTGCAGCGCCTCGCGCCGATGATCCTCAAGGTGCTCGCCGACGCGGGGCTGCCGCTGGCGCGCCGCCCGGGCGCCGCGCCGGCTGGTGCGGCAGCGCCCGTCGACGGCGTGGCGTACACGGCGGGCCCGGGGCTGGTCGGTGCCCTGCTGGTCGGCGCCGGTGTCGCGCGCAGCCTCGCCTACGCCCTGGGCGTGCCCGCCGTCGGCGTGCACCACCTCGAGGGGCACCTGCTCGCGCCGCAGCTCGAAGCCGGCGCGCCCGCGTTCCCGTACCTCGCGCTGCTCGCCTCGGGCGGCCACACGATGCTCGTGGACGTACAGGCGGTCGGGCGCTACGTGGTGCTCGGCGAGACGCTCGACGACGCCGCCGGCGAGGCCTTCGACAAGACCGCCCAGCTGCTGGGCCTTGGCTACCCGGGCGGCGCGCGGCTGGCGCGGCTCGCCGAGTCCGGCCGCGCCGGTGTCTACGAGTTCCCGCGCCCGATGCTCGACCGGCCGGGCCTGGCCTTCAGCTTCAGCGGCCTGAAGACCGCGGCGTTGCTCGCGATCCGCGGCCGCACGCTCGACGCGCAGGCGCGCGCCGACGTGGCGCGCGGCTTCGAGGAGGCGATCGTCGCCACGCTCGTGGCCAAAACGCTGCGCGCCCTGGAGGCCGTGCCGCGCGCGGTGGTCGTGGTCGCCGGCGGCGTCGGCGCCAATGCGCGCCTGCGCGCGCATCTGGCGGGGGCAGCGGCGGCGCGCGGCGTGCGCGTCGTGTACCCGCGGGCGGAGCTGTGCACCGACAATGCTGCGATGATCGCGTACGCGGGCCACGCGCGGCTCGCCGCCGGCGAGCGCGCCGGGCTGCCCGTGCTGGCGCGGGCGCGCTGGCCGCTCGAGGAGCTCGCGCCGCCCGCCGCCGACCCCGCAACGACCCACAGGACCACCCCATGAGCGACCGGATCTTCCTGCGCGAACTTAAGGCCGAGGCCATCATCGGCATCTACGACTGGGAACGACGCGTGCGGCAGACGATCAGCGTCGACCTCGAGATACCGGGCGACGTGCGGCGCGCGGCGGCCAGCGATCGGATCGAGGACACGCTCAACTACAAGCTCGTCGCGAAGCAGGTGCTGGCCTTCATCGAGGCCAGCGAGTACCACCTCGTCGAGACGCTGGTCGAGCAAATCGCGCAGCTCGTGCTGCGCGAGTTCGCGCTCGAGTGGGTCAAGGTATCGCTCAGCAAGCCCGGCGCGATCCGCGGCAGCCGCGACGTCGGCGTCACGATCGAGCGCAGCCGCGCGGACCTCAGGGCCTGATGGGCGCCGTCGCTGGTGCGGGCGCGAGTCCGCCGCCCGGCGGGCGCGTCGCCGTGTACGTGGCGGCGGGCTCGAACATCGAGCCGCAGCGCAACCTCAATGCGGCGCTCGCGCGGCTGCGCGCGGAGTTCCCGGACCTGCGCGTCTCGCCGGCCTACGCCAATGCCGCCGCCGGCTTCGCCGGCGCGGACTTCATCAACCTCGTGGTCGGCTTCACGACCGAGCTGCCGCTCGCGACGCTGCTCGAGCGGCTGCACGCCATCGAGGCCGCCTGCGGGCGCCCGCGCGCGGCGCCGCGCTGGGCGCCGCGCAGCATGGACCTGGACGTGCTGCTGTATGGCGATGCGGTCGGCGACTTTGCCGGCGCCGAGCTGCCGCGGCGCGACCTGGCGCGGCGCGCCTACATGCTCGGGCCGCTCGCCGAGCTCGCACCCGAGCTCGTTCACCCGACGCTCGGCGTGCCGGTCGCCGAGCTGTGGCGGCGCTTCGACCAGGCGGCGCACGCGCTGCACCGCGTCAGCCTCGACGGGTCGCGCGCACACGACGCGCGCGGCGCGTGAGCTCAGAGGCCGCCGACCGTGCGGCCACCGTCGACCGGCAGCACCTGGCCGGTCACGTAGGGCGCGTCCCTGACGAAGAACAGCGCGGCCCGCGCGACGTCCTCGGGCGTGCCGATGCGCTTGAGCGCGGTGCGCTCGATGACGCGCGCCTTGAGCGCCGGATCGATGCCGGCCTCGGGCCAGAGGATCGGTCCCGGCGCGATCGCGTTGGCGCGCGCCTCGGGCGCGAGCTCGCGCGCGAGCGACTGCGTGAGCATCACGAGCCCGGCCTTGGCCGCGCAGTAGACGGGATGCTGCCGCAGCGGCCGGAAGGCGTGGATGTCGGCGATGTTGAGCACGAGGCCGCGGCGCCGCCGCAGCTCGGCCGCCGCCGCCTGCGCGAGGAACAGCGGCGCCCGCAGGTTGCTGCCCATCAGGTCCTCCCAGTGCGCGAGCGTGATCGCACCGAGCGGCGTTGCGTAGAACGTCGAGGCGTTGTTGACGAGCACGTCGAGCCGGCCGAAGGCGTCGAGCGCGGCCTGCACGACGCCGGGCAGCGCCGCGACGTCGAGCAGGTCAGCCGCGTACAGCGCCGCCGAGCCCGGGCGCGCGGCGTTGAGCTCATCGGCCAGCGCCGCCGCCGCAACGCGCGAGGCGCGGTGGTGGATCAGTACCTGCGCGCCGTGCGCGTGCAGGGCACGCACGATGGCGGCGCCGAGCCGGCGCGCGCCACCGGTGACGAGCGCGACCTGGCCGCGCAGCGCTGGGTCAGCGGGCTGCATGCGGCGAGGATAAGCGATCCGGGCGCGCGCGACATGCGGGCCCGCCGCAAGGCCGGGCGCGCGGCGCAGCGCGCGGCACGGCGCGCGGCGCAGCGCGGCGGCGCCGCACGGCGATGCTGACGCGGCTGCCGCTCGCGCCGCTCGACGCCGACGAGCGCGCGCACGAATCGCGCGTCGTCGCGCACATCCGCGCCGCGCTCGACGCCGCCGGCGGCTGGCTGCCGTTCGCCGACTACATGGACCTGGCCCTGTATGCGCCCGGCCTCGGCTACTACTGCGCCGGTGCGCACAAGCTCGGCGCGGGCGGCGACTTCGTGACGGCACCGGAGCTCTCGCCCGTGTTCGGCCGCTGCGTCGCGACGCAGTGCGCCGAGGTGCTCGCCGCGCTCGGCGGCGGGGAGATCCTCGAGCTCGGCGCCGGCAGCGGCCGGCTCGCACTGGAGGTGCTCGCCGAGCTCGCGCGCCAGGGTGCGCCACCGGCGCGCTACCGCATCCTCGAGCCGAGCCCGGAGCTGCGGGCGCGGCAGGCGCGAACGCTCGCGGCGCTGCCGACGCCGCTCGGGGCCCGCGTCGCGTGGCTCGAGCGCTTGCCGCAGGAGCCGTACGCCGGCCTGCTGCTCGCCAACGAGGTGCTCGACGCGCTGCCGTTCGAGTGCTTCCGCTGCCGGCCCGGCGCGGCCGGCGCGCCGCCGGCCGTCGAGGCGCTCGGCGTCGGCTGGGACGGGCAGCGCTTCGCATGGCGCGCGGCGCCGGCCGGCAGCGCGCTCGCGCGCGCGGTCACGGGGCTGGCCGCGCAGCTGCCGCAGCCGTTCGCGGCCGGTGCCCGGGGCGAGGTCTGCCTGCGGCTGCCGGCCTGGCTCGCGGCGGTCACGGCCCCGCTCGCCGCGGGCGTCGCTCTGTTCATCGACTACGGTCTGCCGCGTGCCGAGCTGTACGCGCCCGAGCGCGCCGGCGGCACGCTCGCCTGCTTCCACCGGCAACGCCGCCACGACGATCCGTTCGTGAACGTCGGGTTGCAGGACCTGACGGCCTGGGTCGACTTCACGCGCGTCGCCGCCGCGGCCCTCGAGTGCGGCCTGGCCGTTGCGGGCTACACGACGCAGGCGCTGTTCCTGCTCGGCAACGACTTCGACCGGCACGTGGCCGCCGTGGCGGCCGGCGCGGGCGGCGCGCCGGAGCCGCTCGCGGCCGGACGCGCCGCGCGGCTCGTGCTGCCCGGCGAGATGGGCGAGCGCTTCAAGGCCATCGCGCTCGCGCGCCGCTGCGAGGCCGCGCTGCGCGGCTTCGCGCTGCGCGATCTGACCTTCCGCCTGTAGCGTCAGTGCGGCAGGGCGGCGAGGGCGGCCAGGCGCCGCGCGCGCAGCGCCGCGGCGATCGCCGGGCCCGCGAGCATGGCGCGCTCGGCGGCGCCGGGCACGACTGCCTGCGCGGCGGCGAGCGCGGCCCGCAGCCGGGCGCCCTGCGGGTAGTCGCGCGCCTCGAAGCCCGTGCGGCCGCGCATGTCCGCCTCGCAGGCGAGCAGGAATTCCGCGAAGCGCTCGGGTCGGCGCAGCGCGTCGGTGCGCTCCAGCAGCTCGAGCAGGCTGCCGGGGCGCAGCTCGAGCGCGCGGTGGCAGATACCGTGCCAGCGCGCGACCAGCAGCGCGAGCTCGCGGAATTCGTTCGGAACGCGCAGCCGGTCGGCCAGCACGCCCACGAGCCGCACGCTCTCCTGCTCGTGGCCCTGGTGCCGTGGCCAGCGCTCGCGCGGCGTGGAGCCCTTGCCGAGGTCGTGCGTCAGCGCCGCGAAGCGCACGCGCGCGAGCGGCGAGAGCGCCGCGGCCGCGGCGACCACGAGCAGCACGTGTACGCCCGTATCGACCTCGGGGTGCCAGCGCGGCGGCTGCGGCACGCCGAACAGCCGGTCGATCTCCGGGTAGACGACGGCCAGCGCGCCGCACTCGCGCAGCACGCTGAAGAACCTCTGCGGCTCGGGCTCGGCGAGCGCCTTCGCGGTCTCCTGCCAGACGCGCTCGGCGACGAGCGCGTCGACCTCGCCCGCCGTCACCATGCGCTGCATCAGGGCCTGCGTCTGCGGCGCGACGCGAAAGCCGAGCGGCGCGAGGCGCGCTGCGAAGCGCGCGACGCGCAGGATGCGCACCGGGTCCTCGGCGAAGGCGTCCGAGACGTGGCGCAGCAGCCGGCGCTCGAGGTCGGCGCGGCCGCCGTACGGGTCGATCAGCGCGCCGCCCGCGTCCTGCGCGATCGCGTTGATCGTCAGGTCGCGGCGCCCGAGGTCGTCGGTCAGCGTGACCTCGGGCGCGAAGCTCACCTCGAAGCCGCGGTAGCCGGGGCCGGTCTTGCGCTCGCGGCGCGCGAGTGCGTATTCCTCGTGCGTGTCGGGGTGCAGGAATACCGGGAAGTCGCGGCCCACCTGCCGGTAGCCGAGCCGCAGGAGCTCGTCCGGGCGCGCACCGACGACGACCCAGTCGCGCTCGCGGACCGGCAGGCCGAGGAGGGCATCGCGGACCGCGCCGCCGACGAGGAAGCTCTGCATCGCTGCATTCTAGCCGCTCGCGCACACGCGGCCGCTTGCGGGCGCAGGCCGCGTGCCGCAATCATGGCGGCGATGCGCCCGCCGGCCCTTCTCGAACCGCTCGCCGCGCTGGCCGCGCTGCTGCCGCTCGCGGGCTGCTACCTGCTGCAGGCCGCGGGCGGCCAGCTCGACCTGAACGCGCGGCGCGTGCCGCTCGAGCGCGTGATCGCCGCGCCCGCGACGCCGCCGCCGCTGCGCGCGCAGCTCGAGCTCGTGCGCCGCGCACGCGACTTCGCGACCCGCGAGCTCGGGCTGCCCGACAACGGCAGCTACCGCGCCTACGCGGATGTCGGCCGGCCGTACGTGGTCTGGAACGTGTTCGCGGCGCCCGAGTTCTCGGTCGAGCCGCGCACCTGGTGCTTCCCGATCGCCGGCTGCAGCGCCTATCGCGGCTATTTCGCCGAGGCGCGCGCGCGGCGCTTCGCACGCGGCCTCGAGGCGCGCGGCTACGACGTGCTGGTCGGCGGCGTGCCGGCCTACTCGACGCTCGGGCACTTCGCGGACCCGGTGCTCAACACCATGCTGGGCGCGAGCGACGAGGAGCTCGTCGCGACCATCTTCCACGAGCTCGCCCACCAGCGGCTGTACGTGCGCGACGACAGCGCCTTCAACGAGGCGTTCGCGACCGTGGTCGAGGGCGAGGGGCTGCGCCGCTGGCTCGAGGCCGAGGGCCACGCCGGGGCGCTCGCCGAGTTCCGCCGCCGCCAGGACCGCTACGCCGAGGTCGCCGCGCTCGTCGGCGAGGCACGCGCGCGCCTGCGGCAGCTGTACGCCGAGCCGCTGCCGCGCGAGCGCATGCGCGAGCGCAAGGCGGCCGAGTTCGCGCGGCTGCGCGCGGCCTACGAGCAGCGCCGTGCGCACTGGGGCACGGGCGGCTACGAGTGGCTGTTCGGCGCGACGCTCAACAACGCATCGCTGCTGGCGGTCGCGACCTACCAGGAGTGCGTACCGGGGCTCGAGCAGCGGCTCGCGGCCGCCGGCGCTGATCTCGCGCGCTTCTACGCGGCAGCCGGCGAGCTCGCGCGGCTCGCGCCCGCGGCGCGGCACGCGGCCGCGTGCGCGGCTCAGCGCCCGAGCGTCAGCGCGGAAACGGCCACGAGCTTGAGCTCGCCGCCGCGGCGCTCGATGCGCGAGGTCTCCTCGCTCGCAGTCACGGTGCGCTCGCCATTGAGCACGAGCGTCTCGGTCACGCGGCTCACGACCGTGGCCGAACCGTCCGCGGCGAGCGTGACGCGCACGTCCTCGAGCGCGTAGTCGTAGCGCTCGAGGTCCTTGAAGGCGGCATAGCCGTTCTGCAGCAGCTCGACGTACCGGGCACGCGTCAGCACCGTGAGGTGCTCGCGGCCCTCAAGGCGCGTGCGCAGCTCGACGCGGCAGTCCTCGGCGAGCGCCGCGCCGAGCGCGGCGACGTCGCGCGCGCGCGCGGCGTTCTCGATGCGGGTCATGAAGGCCCGCACCTCCGGCTCGGCGAGCGGCGCGACGTGCACCGCGGCGGCCGGCGCGACCGCGGCCGGTCCGACCGCAGCCGGCGGCGCGCCGGCCCGGGCGGCGGGCGCCGCGCCGAGCGTGCCGCACGCGGCGAGCAGGACGGCGAGGGAGTTGCGCACGGTCTTAGTATGGCCGGGCGCGGCAGCCGGGTCCGGGAGGCGCGTCACGCCCCGCCGCGGTGCACGTCGCGGCGCCATTCGTCGAGCCGGAGCTCGCGGCGGCGCTTGCCGAGGTAGCCCGGCACGACCGCCCGCAGCGAGGTCGGCACGATGCCGAGCCGCGCGAGCCCGGCCTCGGTGCAGACGCTGTCGAGCCCGAGCGAGCGGAAGTTGTCGAGCGAGAGGGGCTTGCCCGGCACGAAGTCGAGCACGAGCGCCTGCAGGTAGCCGAGCGCGTCGGGCAGGCCGAGCACGCCGCGCTTGAGGCCAAGCACGGCCGCGACGTAGCGCACGAGCTCGCGCAGCGTAAACACCTCCGGGCCGCACAGCTCGAGCGACACGCCGTGCGTGTGCGGCTCCTCGCAGGCGCGCGCGAACGCCTCGACCACGTCGCCGACGTAGACCGGCGCGAAACGCGCCTCGGCGCGCGCGAGCGGCAGCAGCGGAAACAGGCGCAGCAGGTCCGCGAAGCGGTTCATGAAGCCATCGCCCGGGCCGAAGATCACCGAGGGCCGAAAGATGGTCCACGCGATCGCTGCGGACTCCGCGCGCACGGCGCGCTCGGCCTCGCCCTTGCTGCGCAGGTAGTGGCTCGGCGCATCCGGGCCCGCGCGCAGCGCGCTCATGTGCAGCAGCCGTGGCACGCCCGCCGAGCGACAGGCCGCGACGACCTTGCGCGCGAGCTCCGCGTGCGCGGCGCGAAAGCCCGCGCCGCTGCGGCCGCGCTCGTTGAGTATGCCGACCAGGTTGACGACCGCGTCGCGGCCGCGGAACTGCTCGGCGAGCACGCCCGGCTCGTGCACGTTGGCGTTGACGAGCTCGAGCCCGGGCAGGACGAGCAGCTCGCGGTGCCGGTCGCGGTTGCGCGTCAGCACGCGCAGCGCGTGGCCGTCGCGGATCAGCCGGCTGCACAGCTGCGAGCCGACGAAGCCGGTACCGCCGAGGATGCAGATCGACAATGGGCGCATGCGGAGGGCTCGAGCTCGGGACGCCGCGTGGCGTGCGACACAGGCGAGTATAGCGGCGGCCGGCGCCGGCACGGCGCCGGCTCGGCCCGGCCGGAGGTCAGCGGATCGGGACGATCAGCGTCGCCGTGCCGCGCCGCACGTTGAGCACGAGCGAGCCCTGGTCCTTGACCGCGGCGCGCAGCTCCTTGAGGCTCGCGACGCGCGTGCGGTTGACGCCCACGATGACGT
>Ga0075017_100002565_pt1 | contig 11387 bp, 7 predicted proteins | sample AleBraG_ABR_2012_FD_71475 | JGI IMG/M metagenome (GOLD analysis project Ga0075017, IMG submission 71475) | Freshwater sediment microbial communities in response to fracking from Pennsylvania, USA - Alex Branch Run_MetaG_ABR_2012 | ecosystem: Environmental > Aquatic > Freshwater > Creek >...
CGTGTGCTCACCGCGCCGCCGGACCGCCTCGAGGTGACCGAGATGCCCCAGCACGTGCTCGACGCGCTGCGCTCCGCGAGCATCAACGACGTCCACGTCCTGGGGCGCCGCGGGCCCGCGCAGGCGACCTGGACGACGAAGGAGCTCAAGGAGCTCGCCGAGCTCGAGGGCGTCGACGTGCTCGTCGACGACCCGAACGACCTCGACCTCGAGCCGGTCAGCGCCGCCCTCGTCGAGAGCGACCGCGTCGTGGCGCGCAACGTCGAGGTGATCAAGAGCTGGTCCGAGCACGTCCTGGACGGCACGCACCGGCACATCCACCTGCACTTCCACTCCCGGCCCGCCGAGCTGCGTGGCGGCGACCGGGTCGCCTCGGTGCTCGTCGAGCGCACGACCGTCGACGACGGCGGTGCGGCGCACGGCACGGGGGAGACCTACGAGATCGGCGCCCAGCTGGTGATCCGCTCGGTCGGCTACCGCGGCGTGGCCCTCGACGGCGTGCCGTTCGACAGCCGCCGCAACGTGGTGCCCAACCTCGACGGCCGCGTCGTCGACGCCGACGGTGCACCCGTGCCGGGGTTGTACGTCGCCGGGTGGATCAAGCGCGGTCCCACCGGGATCATCGGGACGAACAAGAAGGACGCCGCGGCCACGGTCGCGTCGTTGCTCGCGGACCTCGACGACCGGCAGCCCACCGGCCGGCAGGGCGTCGAGCGTCCGCTGCGCGAACGCGGGGTCACCGTCGTGACGCTGGCGGGCTGGCGGTCGATCGACGCCGCCGAGCGGGCCCTGGGTGCCAGTCGCGGGCGCGAGCGCACCACGATCCACGAGTTCGACGCCCTGCTCGACGCCTCGCGGGGCTGAGCCCGGGACGCCTCAGACGTCGCGCGGGGTGATCGTGCCGGTGTGGACGTCGTAGAGGGCGCCGGCGACCACGAGGCCGCGGGGCAGCAGCGGGTAGGACCGGATGCGTCGCACGTCGTGGGCGAGCGCGAGCTCCTGGTCGGGAACCGTGCGGAACTCGACGGAGTTCGTGTCGACGCCGTACTTCTCGAGGATCGACGCGTGGATCTCCTCATCGGTGGCGCTGGCCATCTTGCAGTGCGTGTGCGGCATGACCAGGACGCGCGTGACGTCGAGCAGGTAGGCCGCGAGGACCAGGGTGCGCAGCACGTCGTCGGTGACCCGGGCGCCGGCGTTGCGCAGGATCTTGACGTCGCCCTGGTCCATGCCGAGGAGCTGGAGCGGTTCGATCCGGCTGTCCATGCAGGTGACCAGCGCGAGCCCCTTGGCGGCGCGGCCGGTGAGACCGGTGCCCGGGAAGCGGGCGGCGTAGGCGGCGTTGCCGGACAGGACGTCGGCGAACGCGTCGTCGGGGAAGGCGAAGGTCACGTCTCGACGCTAGCGAACGGGTACGCCTGCGCACACGCGGGTAGGCGCTCAGCGCCACGACGGCGCGGGCCGGGCCGGCCCGGCGCGCCACACGTGCGCATCGACCGCCCTCTTCCCGCACGACTCGGGCTTGGGCTCCGGCAGCGTCTCGCGCACCACGCGCACCTGCCAGGCACGCCCGTCGCGATGGCGCACCTCGGCCTGCGCGACGAGCCCGTCGCCGTCCCAGCGCAGGCCGGCCGCAACGGCCCGGTCGTCGACGCGGCGCAGCACGTCGAGCACGTCGAGGCCGGTGACCCCCTCGCTCACGCGCACCGCGGTCTCGGCAGCCTGGGCCGCCTGCCCGAGCGCGGTGCGCCCGCGGTGGTGCTCGAGCGCACCGAGCTCGCCGTTGAGGGAGGCGTCGAGGACGTCGCGGGCCGCCGCCGGGTCGAGGCGGCCGAACGCGTGCCCGGTGGGGAGCAGGAGCGCGGTCGGGGCGAAGCGGTGCCCCCCGAGGTGGCTGACCTCGAGCACGCGTGAGGCGTAGGCGGGGTCGGCGGCCAGGCTCTCCGCGACCGGGCGTCCCTCGAGCGCGCAGCACAGGTCGCGCCGGGAGTTCGTGCACACCAGCAGCAGCGGGTCGGTGCTCGTCGCGCCCCAGGGCGGGAGCTCGCCGCGGGCGGCCGAGGCGAGGATCTGCGGAAGGTCGGGACGGGTGAGCTCGGCGTCGTCGAGGTCTCCGCAGCGCAGCCGCACCCCACCCGGTGCCACGTGGGCGAACCAGAACCGGCGACGCTCGATCTCGGCGTGCTCGTCGGCGTGGCGGCCCACCCGACGGGCGAGGAGCACCGTGGCCCCCGAGTCCTTCGGCAGGGCGCCCAACGAGGCACGCACCGCCTCGGGCAGGTGCGACTCGCTCAGCGCCGCGAAGCCGTAGGGGCCGGGTTGTTCCAGGACGAGCCACGCCCGGGCCCGCGGCGCGGTGCCCGCCAGCGGCTCACCCGCGTCGCGGGCCAGCACCGAGCAGCGAGCGCGATCGGCGACGACGGTCATGGCGACGGTGCGGACGTGGACCTGCGCGGGCCGCCGGGCGAGAGCGGACCACCCACCGCCGCCACCGGCCGGGAGGTGGGGAGCCCGGAGCCGTCGCGACGAGGATCGACCGGGGGCAGCGGTGCGGGGGAGCCCTGCGGGGTCGAGGCGCGCGCGGGCGCCGGCCCGACCCACGCCACGAGCAGGGTGTCCTCGCCCCTGAGGAAGCGCTGCGCCCGCACCCCCCCGGTGGCGCGGCCCTTGCCCGGGTACTGCGTGAAGGGCGTCACCTTGACCGTGGCCCCCGACGTCCCCGGCAGCGCCCCGGTCGTGCCGGCCGCGGTGACGACCACGCAGTCGCGGTCGGGGTCCAGCGCGCCGAAGAACACCACCCGGTGGCCGTCGGAGAGGCGGACGCCGGCCATGCCGCCCGCGGGTCGTCCCTGCGGTCGCACGGAGGCGGCCGGGAAGTGCAGCAGCTGGGCGTCGCTCGTCACGAACACGAGCGCCTCGTCGCCGGTGGCGAGCTCGACCGCGCCGACCACCCGGTCACCGTCCTCGAGCCGGATCACCGACCACGAGTCGGCCGACGCCGGGACGTCGGCGGCGACCCGCTTGACGACGCCGTCCGCAGTGCCCAGGGCGAGCCCGGGGCCGTCGCCGGCCAGCGAGCAGAGGCCGACGGGCTGCTCGCCCGTGTCGAGCTCGACGAGCGCGGCGAGCGGGACCCCGCCCGCCAGCGACGGCGCGCCGTGCGTCTGCGGCAGGGTCGGCAGCTCGAGCACCGGGACCCGGAGCACCCGCCCGGTGCTGGTGACCAGACCGATCTGGCCCCGTGCGGTGCCCCGGACGGCCGAGACGACGACGTCGTGCGGCCCGCGCTCGCCGTCGGAGGGCAGGTCGCGGTCGTCGCCGGTGCGCGCGAGCAGACCCGTGCTGGACAGCAGCACGACGCACGGGTCGTCGGCGACCTCGAGCGGCACGGCCGTCCGCGTCGGCGCCCCCGCGGACTCGAGGAGCACCGTGCGCCGCGGCGTCCCGTGCTCCGTCGCGACCGCCGAGAGCTCGTCGCCCACCACGCGGCGCAGCCGCTTGTCGTCGTCGAGGATCTCGCTCAGCTCGCCGATCCGTGCGCGCAGCTCGTCGCGCTCGGTCTCGAGCTCGAGACGGCTGAACCGGGTGAGCCGGCGCAGGGGCATGTCGAGGATGTAGGTGGCCTGGACGTCGGAGAGGTCGAAGACCTGGATCAGCCGGACCTTCGCGGCGGCGGCGTCGTCGCTCGAGCGGATGAGCGCGATGACCTCGTCGATGTCGAGGATCGCGACGAGGAGGCCCTCGACGAGGTGCAGGCGCTCCTGCGCGCGACGGCGTCGGTACGCCGAGCGCCGGCGCACCACCTCGAGCCGGTGCTCGACGAAGACCTCCAGCATCTCCCGCAGGCCGAGGGTGCGCGGCTGGCCGTCGACGAGCGCGACGGCGTTGATGGCGAAGGAGTCCTCCATCGGCGTGAGCGCGTAGAGCTGCTCCAGCACGGCCTCGGGGTGGAAGCCGTTCTTGACCTCGATGACCAGGCGCTGCCCGGACTCCATGTCCGAGAAGTCGTCGACGGCGGCGATGCCGGCGAGCCGCTTGGCGTCGACCGCCTCCTTGATCTTGGCGATCACCTTCTCCGGGCCCACGTTGTAGGGGAGCTCGGTGACCACGATGCCCTTGCGCCGCGGCGTGACGCTCTCCACGTGGGCCGTGGCGCGGATCCGGAACGAGCCGCGGCCGGTCTCGTAGGCCTCGCGGATGCCGTCGAGACCGATGATGCGCCCGCCGCTGGGCAGGTCCGGACCGGGGACGAAGCCCATCAGGTCCTCGAGGGTGGCCCGCGGGTGCAGCAGCAGGTGCCGCGCGGCGGCGACGACCTCGACGAGGTTGTGCGGTGCCACGTTCGTCGCCATGCCCACCGCGATGCCCGCCGCACCGTTGACCAGCAGGTTGGGGTACGACGCCGGCAGCACGACCGGCTCCTGCTCGCGTCCGTCGTAGTTCGGGTTGAAGTCGACGACGTCCTCGTCGAGCGAGCTCGTCATGAGCAGGGCGCTCGGGGCGAGCCGGCACTCGGTGTAGCGCATGGCGGCGGGGCCGTCGTCGAGCGAGCCGAAGTTGCCGTGCCCGTCGACCAGCGGCAGGCGCAGCGAGAACGGCTGCGCCATGCGCACGAGCGCGTCGTAGATCGCGCCGTCGCCGTGCGGGTGGAGCTTGCCCATCACGTCACCGACGACGCGTGCGCTCTTCACGTGGCCGCGGTCGGGGCGCAGCCCCATCTCCGACATCTGGAACAGGATCCGCCGCTGCACGGGCTTGAGGCCGTCGCGGGCGTCGGGCAGGGCGCGGGAGTAGATGACGGAGTAGGCGTACTCGAGGAACGAGCCGCGCATCTCCTCGCCGACGTCGATGTCGACGATCTTCTCCGGGACCGGAGGCGGGGGTGGTGTCGTGCGTCGGGCCATGCGGTGTCGGGTGCTCCTGCGTCAGGGCGCCGATCGGTCGTCGGCGCGTCGCGGTCAGCGGGCGGAGGGCAGTCGGGTGTCGGTAGCGACGGCGGCCAGCACCAGGGCCACGAAGCCCATGACGACGCTGCCGTAGGCACCGACCTGGATGAGGTTGAGCGGCACCCCGGTCGATCGGGCGACGGCGTTGCTGAGGATCCAGATCGACGGCAGCGCCACCGTGACCAGACCGCCCAGGATGACCAGGGCGCGCGAGTTGACCAGCGACCCCAGCAGCAGGATGGCCGCGGCGATCGCGAGGCCGAGGCCGATCGAGGCGACCATCGAGCTCCCCGTCGTGCGCGCGGGGCTCACGAGCGAGCGCAGTGGGAGGTCCCAGGCGTTGGCGGTCTCGACCCACGGCAGGACGCTGCAGGCCACGACGGCCAGCGACAGCAGGAAGGCGATCAGCCGGGCGAGCGTGGTCATGGCGCCCACTCTGCCACCGGGGCGCTTCCCCGCGACGCACCCGTCCTCGCATCCGGTCGTGTCGCCGGCGGCCCGGCCGCGGGGCGGCGTGCGGCGACCCGGTCAGGGGCGTGCTCCGACCCGCGCCACGACCTGGGCGGCGACCCGGTTGCCCCGTTCGAGGGCCACGACCGCCTCGACCCCCTCGCGCCAGGCGGGCAGCCAGCCCGCGGCGAAGGCGTCGCCCGCACCGGTCGTGTCGAGCACGTCGACGCCCTCCGCGGGCGCGTAGGCGGTCGACCCTGCGGCGTCCTGCACGTAGGCGCCGCGGGCACCGAGCTTCACGACGGCCGCGCCGACCGACTGGCACAGGGTGCGTGCGGCCAGCGTGGCACCGGCCAGCGAGACGGCGTCGTCCTCGTCCGGGCGCGGTGCGGGCAGACCGGCCAGCAGGGCCGCCTCGGACTCGTTCGCGAGCAGCACGTCGACCCCGGTGACCCAGCCGAGGAAGCGGTCGCGCCCCACGTCGGCGAGCGGGCCGACCGACGCGACGTCGACGCTCGTCGTCATGCCGCGCAGCCGGGCCCGGTCCAGCGCGGACAGCCCGGCCATCCGGCTGCCGTCGACGAGCAGGGTGTAGCCGGACAGGTGCAGGTGACGGCCCGGGGCGAAGAGCTCGTCGGCGAGGTCGTGCGGCGCCAGCGCCTCGTTCGCGCCGGGGTCCGGGATCATCGTGCGTTCGCCGTCGGGGGCGACCAGCACGATGCAGGTCCCCGAGGGCCGGCGCATGTCGACGGCGAGGCAGCACTCCACCCCGATGGCCTCGAGCTCGGCGCGGCCGGCCCGGCCGAGCAGGTCGTCGCCGATCCGCGCGACCAGGGTGGTGTCGTGCCCGCCGTGGGCCAGCCACGCGGCCGTGTTGGCCGCGGCGCCGCCGCCCAGCACCTGCACCGACGCGTTGGTGTCGGTGCCCTCGCGCAGCGGACCGGGCAGCTCGGCCACGACGTCGGTCATCCACTGCCCGACGACGACGTAGCGCACGCCGACCCCGCTCATCTCGCGAGCGCGGACGCGATGGCGGCGGCGAGCGTCGCGTTGCTGCGGACCAGAGCGACGTTGACGGCGAGGCTGCGACCGTGCGTCGCGGTGTGGAAGTGCTCGAGCAGGAACGGCGTCACGTCCTTGCCGTGGACGCCCGCAGCGTCGGCGGCGGCGAGCCCGGAGACGAGCACCTCGTCGTGCACGCCGCGGTCGAGCTCCTCGGCCTGCGGCACCGGGTTCACCACCAGGACCCCGCCGTGGCACTCCAGGGCCGCGCGGGCACGCAGCACGTCGGCGATCTGCCCCGCGGACTCCACCCGCCAGTCCAGGCCGTGACCGGAGTCGGCGAGGTAGAACCCGGGGAAGCGGTCGGTGCGGTAGCCGAGCACGGGGATGTTGAGCGTCTCGAGCCGCTCCAGGGTGGCGGCGACATCGAGGATCGACTTCACCCCCGCGCACACGACGGTGACCGGCGTCGTCGCGAGGGTGGTGAGGTCGGCGGACTCGTCCCAGGTCTCGCGGGCGCCGCGGTGCACGCCGCCCAGGCCCCCCGTCGCGAAGACGGCGATGCCGGCGAGCGCGGCCAGATGCGACGTCGCGGCCACGGTGGTGGCCCCGTGCCCGCCCCGGGCCACGAGGGTGCCGAGGTCGCGCACGCTCACCTTCACGACGCCGTCGTCCTCGGCGATCGTGCGCAGCGCCGCGTCGTCGAGCCCGATGCACGGCACCCCGCCGACGACCGCGATCGTCGCCGGGACGGCACCGCCCGCGCGGACGCTGTCCTCGATCTCGCGGGCCACGCCCAGGTTGTCCGGCCGCGGCAGCCCGTGGCTGATGATGGTGGACTCCAGCGCGACCACGGGACGTCGCGCGGCGAGCGCCCCGGCGACCTCGGGGTGGATCCGCAGCAGCATGGTGGCCACGCTACCGGCGCCTCACCCGCGACGGGCGGTGAGCGTCTGCGGGGACGCATCGGCCACTACGGTGGGCCTGTGACCACGGGGACGGAGCCGGTCCAGCCCGCGCCGGCGCACTGGGAGGCCGACGTCGCCGTCCGCGACGGTCGCACCGTGCGGATCCGTCCGATCGCCCCGGACGACGGTGAGCGCCTCGCGCGCTTCCACCGCTCGCTGTCCGACGAGACCGTCTACTTCCGGTTCTTCGCCCCCTACCCGGAGCTCACCGAGCGCGACGTCCATCGCTTCACCAACGTCGACCACGACGCGCGGGTCGCGCTCGTCGCCACGGTCGGCGGGGAGCTCATCGGCGTCGCCCGCTACGACCGGATCGACGACCGCGACGCGGAGGTCGCCTTCGTCGTGCGCGACGACCACCAGGGCCGCGGGCTCGGATCGGTGCTGCTGGAGCATCTGGCGGCCGCGGCGCGCGAGCGCGGCGTGCGACGCTTCATCGCCGAGGTGCTCCCGACGAACCGACGCATGCTCTCGACGTTCGAGGAGGCCGGCTACCACCCGTCGCACCACATCGAGGACGGCGTCGTGAGCCTCGCGTTCGACATCGAGCCCTCCGACTCCTCGGAGCAGGTGCGCGCGGCGCGCGAGCACCGCGCCGAGGCGCGCAGCGTCGCCCGGCTGGTGGCCCCGGACTCCGTGGTGGTCGTCGGAGCGGGCCGCGACCCGAGCTCGCTGGGTCACCGGTTGCTGCACCACCTCGTGGCCGGCGGCTACACGGGGCAGCTGTGCGCGGTGAACCGCGGCGCAGCCGCCGAGCAGTCCCGCGTGCACGACGTCGCGACCTACGCCTCGGTGTCCGACATCCCGCACCCGGTCACCCTGGCGATCCTCGCCGTGCCGGCCGAGGAGGTGCCCGGCGTCGTCGACGAGTGCGGCGCGGCCGGGGTCGCCGGACTCCTGGTGGTCTCCAGCGGCTTCGCGGAGAGCGGGTCGGAGGGTCTGGCCCGCCAGCGCAGCCTGGTGCGGCGCGCCCGCGGGCTCGGGATGCGCGTGATCGGCCCGAACGCGCTCGGCATCGTGAACACCGACCCCGCGTGGTCGCTCAACGCCTCCCTCGCCCCGGCGATGCCCGGGCGCGCGCCGATCGGCTTCTTCTGCCAGAGCGGCGCCCTCGGCGGCACGATCCTCGCCCGGGCCGTGCGGCGCGGGCTCGGCGTGTCGACCTTCGTGTCCGCGGGCAACCGCGCCGACGTGTCCGGCAACGACCTGCTGCAGTACTGGCAGGACGACGAGCAGACCTCGGTCGTGCTGCTCTACCTGGAGAGCCTGGGCAACCCGCGCAAGTTCACCCGCATCGCCCGGCGTCTCTCGCGCACCAAGCCGGTCGTCGCAATGCGTACCGGGCGCTCCACGCAGGCCTACCCCCTCGGGCACACCATCCGCCGCACCACCCTGCCGCCGCGCGCCGTGGACTCGATGTTCGAGCAGGCGGGGGTGATCCAGGTCGACTCGTTGGGCCAGCTCTTCGACGTCGCCGGCCTGCTCGCCTTCCAGCCGCTGCCGGCCGGCCCGCGGGTGGCCGTCGTCGGGAACTCCGACGCGCTCGCCGTGCTCGCCGCCGACGCGTGCGAGGGCGCGGGGCTCGAGGTCGTGGGGGCACCGGTGACGTTGAAGAACGACGCCACCCCCCAGGAGCTCGCCCGCGCGCTCGCGGCCGTGCTCGACGACCCCGCCGTGGACTCGGTGGTGGTCACGCACATCCCGATGCTGGGCATGCACGGCCGCCCGTGGGAGCGCGTCGTCGCCGAGACGGTGGTCCGCGGCACCAAGCCGGTGGTGGCCGTCCTCGTCGCCGCCGAGGACGAGAGCGGGCTCATCGCCCCGCCCGGCGGCGTCGAGGACATGCCCGAGCACGGCTCGGTGCCCTTCTACGGCACGGTCGAGGAGGCCGTCCTCGCGCTGCACCGCGTCACCCGCTACGCCCGGTGGCGATCGCGCGAGCTCGGCGAGGTCCCCGAGCTGGCGGACGTGCACCCGGTGCAGGGCCGCGCGGTCGTCGCCGAGGTGCTGGCCGCGGACCTCGTGGACACCGACGTCATCCCCGTCGTGAGCGTCGAGAGCCCGCCCGAGGAGGACGACGCCGACGCCAGCGCGACCGAGGTCATCCTCCTCGCCGAGCACCCGCAGGACGCCCTGACCCGGCTGCTGGCGGCCTACGGCGTCGCGGTGTGGCCGGTCACGCCGGTGTCTGGCGAGGAGGAGGCGGTGGCCGCCGCCTCGGCGGCGGGCTACCCGGTGGTGCTCAAGACGCTCGACCCGCGCTTCGCCTCGCGGACCGACCTCGGCGGGGTCCGGCTCAACATCGAGAACGACCGCGCCGCGCGCACGGCGTACCTGTCGATGGTGGCCTCCCTCGACCCGGACGCGGTCAGCCACCTCGTCGTGCAGCGGATGGCGTCGCCGGGCGTCGCCTGCGTCGTGTCCTCCGTCGAGGACCCGCTGTTCGGACCCGTGGTGTCCTTCGGGCTGGCCGGCGTCGTCCCCGCGCTGCTCGGTGACCGCGCCTACCGCATCCCGCCGCTCACCGACGTCGAGGCCGCGGATCTGGTCGCCGAGCCGGGCGCGTCCCCGATGCTGCACGGGTACGGCGGGTCCGCGCCGGTCGACTCCGCGGCCCTCGCGGACCTGCTGCTCCGCGTCGGCGAGCTCGCCGACGACATCCCCGAGCTGGCCGAGCTGCGCCTCGAGCCGGTCGTGGTCTCCGGGAGCGGCCTCGCCGTCCTCGGCGCCCGCGCGGTGCTGCGCCGCGCGGCGGCCCGCGCCGACACCGGAGCGCGGCGCCTGAGCACGTGAACCAGGCGCGGGCGTGCGACGCGACGGATCTCACGTCGAACCCGGGACGCCGGTGTCGGGGGTCCGTGATGGGATCGCCAGCATGAGCCGCGACGCCGGCGTCGCGGAGGAGTCGATCCGCGCCGTCCTCACCCCCTCGCTCTCGCGCATGCTCGCGGGCATCGGCGCGTCCGCCGTCGGCGGCGGCCTCACCATGGCCCTGTTCGTCGTCTACCTGCACTCGGTGCGCGACTTCCCCCTGCAGACCGCCGGTCTCGTGCTGACCTATCAGGCGCTGCTCGGCCTGCTCCTCGCCCCGCTCGTCGGCACTTTCGTGGACCGCATCGGACCGCAGCCGGTGCTGCTCGTGGCGTGCCTGGTCGAGGCGGCGGCGACGTTGTCCTTCGGCCTGGTCACGACGGTGCCGCAGGCGGTCGGCGTCGCGACGGTGATGGCCGTCGGCAACGCCGGCACGTGGCCGCCGCAGGCGGCCCTGCTCTCGCGGCTGTCTACCCCCGAGCGCCGTCAGCGGGTGTTCGGGCTGCAGTTCATGCTGCTCAACCTCGGCCTCGGGCTCGGCGGGCTCGTCGCTGCCTCGGTGCTCGACGTGACCCGACCGTCGACCTTCACGCTGATGTATGCGGTCAACGCCCTGTCCTACGTCTTCTACTTCGCCGCCGTGGCCACGCTGCGCGGCGTCCGCGGTCCGGAGGCGCCCGAGCCGCCCGAGGGAGGCGGCCCCGGCGGCTACCGCGAGGTGCTGGCCGACGTCCGGCTGCGCCGCTACCTGATCGGCGCGCTCGTGATGCTCACCTGCGGCTACGGCTCGATGGACGCCGGGCTGCCCGCGTTCATGACGACCGTCGCCCACCTGCCGGTGAACGCGATCGGTGTGGTGTTCTTCCTCAACACCGTCGTGATCGTCCTCGCGCAGGTGTGGGTGCTCAAGCGGATCGAGGGTCGCTCGCGGACCAGGATGCTCTCGCTGGCAGCACTGGTCTGGGGCGCGTTCTGGCTCGTGGTGGCAGCCTCCGCGGGCTTCAGCCCGATGGTGTCCGGGGTCATGATCGCGCTCGGCTTCGGCGTGTTCGCGCTGGGCGAGATGATCTTCTCCCCGGTCGGTCCCTCGCTGATCAACTCCTTCGCCCCGCCGCACCTGCGCGGGCGCTACAACGCCTTCGGTGGTCTGACCTGGGGCGTCGCGAACGCGATCGGCCCCGCGGTCGCGGGCGTGGTCATCGGGGGCGGG
>Ga0075017_100002566_pt1 | contig 11387 bp, 11 predicted proteins | sample AleBraG_ABR_2012_FD_71475 | JGI IMG/M metagenome (GOLD analysis project Ga0075017, IMG submission 71475) | Freshwater sediment microbial communities in response to fracking from Pennsylvania, USA - Alex Branch Run_MetaG_ABR_2012 | ecosystem: Environmental > Aquatic > Freshwater > Creek >...
TGGCTGCGCGCGGACCTCGACGAGCGCACGCGCGAACCCTGGTTCGACCCCTCGGGGTTCCTGCTCTTGGAGATCGACGGACGACTCGCCGCGTCGTGCTGGACCAAGGTCCACGAACTGCACCCCGATCGATTCGGCGAGATCTACGTGATCTCCGTGCACCCGGACTTCCAAGGCCGCCACCTTGGTCGCGTCATGACGACCCAGGGCCTCGCGTCCTTGCAACGCCGTGGCGTGACGAACGCGATGCTGTTCGTCGACGAGTCCAACGACGGCGCCAAGGCCCTCTACGAATCGCTCGGCTTCGTGGTCGTGCGAGACGACCGGCTGGTTCGCTTCCGCGCCGCGCACGCCAATCCGTTCTGATGACGTCCTACGTCGTGCCGACCGCGCGACCGATCCCGAAGGTCACGAGCGCCGCGAACCCTCCGATCGCGAGCTGACGGAACCCCCAGCGCACGATGCCGTTGCGGGTGAACCAGCCGATGAGACCGCCGACCGCAAAGAGCGCGACGGCCGCCAGGATGATCGACCACAGGATCGGGTTACCGGTCGAGGTGAAGACCCAGGGCGCGAGCGGGATGAAGGCCCCGATGGAGAACGAGAGCAGCGACGATCCGGCGGCGCGCCACGGCGAACCCGTGGCCGACGGGTCGATACCCAACTCCTCACGCGCGTGGGTGCGCAGCGCGAGGTCGGGGTCGCTCATGATGTCGCCCGACAGCCGATCGGCGACCTCGGGGTCGATGCCCTGGGCGATGAACATGTCGCGCAGCTCGGCGCGTTCCTCGCTCGGGAAGTTGCGCAGCGACGTGCGCTCGACGTTGATCTCGTACTCGAGCAGTTCCTTCTGCGCGCGCATCGACACGTACTCGCCACTGGCCATCGACAACCCGCCGGCGAACAGACCCGCGAGTCCGGCGAGCCGCACGACGCTGTGCCCGGGGCTCGCCCCGGCGAATCCGAGGATCAGCGACGCGTTGGTGACCAGTCCGTCGCTGACGCCGAAGACCGCCGCGCGAAACCACCCGTTGGCGATCTGACGATGCTGATCATCGTGGACGACGTGGACCATTCACCAATACTACGAGGCCTTCGGTGATGGGACGCCGGGCTCGGGGGTCTCGATAGAGTTGACGTGGTGGTCACGACGGCCCACGAACGACACACGAGGGATTGACGAGGAGTCTGGCATGGCGACACACGTGAACAACATCGAAGAGCTGGCCCCGCTGGTCGGGACGCACCTGGGCTACTCGGAATACCTCACCGTCACTCAGGAGCAGGTGAACCTCTTCGCCGACGCCACCAACGACCACCAGTGGATCCACGTCGACCCCGAACGCGCCAAGAGCGGTCCCTTCGGCCAGGCCATCGCGCACGGCTACCTCACGCTCTCGTTGATCCCCGAGCTCCTGGCGAGCGTCATCAAGGTCGACGGCGTCGCGATGGGCGTCAACTACGGCACCAACAAAGTCCGATTCACCAGCCCCGTGCCGGTCGGCGCGCAGATCCGCGCCGGGGCGACCCTGGCCGCGGTCGAGCCGATCAACGGCGGTGCCCAGGTCGCCCTCGACGTCGTCGTCGAGGTCAAGGACGCGCCCAAGCCCTCGTGCGTCGCGCAAGTGGTCTACCGCTACTACGTGTAGGTCACTTGGCGTCCACCCCACTTCCCCAGGGCGAAGAGAAGACTCGTCAGGTTCGCGCCATGTTCGACGCGATCGCGTCGCGCTACGAGTTCGTCAACAAGCTGATGACCTTCGGACTCGACTCGCGGTGGCGCCGGCGCGCCGTGAGCGACCTGCGCCTGACCCCGCTCAGCGTCGTGCTCGACGTGGCGGCCGGCACCGGTGACTTCACGCGCGAGCTTGCCCGTCAAGGGCATCACGCCGTCGCCACCGACCTCAGCTACGGCATGCTCGACGCCGGACACGAGATGCCCGAACGCGTCCAGGCCGACGCGTCCGCCCTGCCCTTTCGCACCGGTGTCTTCGACGGCCTCACCTGCGGGTACGCGTTACGCAACTTCACCGACCTCGCGGCCACGTTCGACGAGATGGCCCGCGTGGTCCGCGGCGGGGGCCGGCTCTCCCTGCTCGAGGTGGCCGAACCGACCGGCGGACTGTTGCGCGCCGGATTCCGGATCTGGTTCCGCCGGGTCGTGCCGTTCATCGGTTCGCTGGTCTCGGACCGCGACGCCTACCACTACCTGCCCGAGTCGACGGCCTATCTGCCAACGAGTGAGGAGATCGTCGCGATGTTGAACCGCTCGGGCTTCAGCGCCGTCAATCACCGGCGGGTCATGGGTGGGCTCAGTCAGCAGTTCGTCGCGACGAGGGTCCAATGAGGTTCGTGCGCCAGCGCATCACGCCCCAGCGCCTCGACACGCTGCGCACGGTCGGCGCGCGCGAGGGCTGGCTGATCGAGACGGCCGACGTGATCCGGGTCGGCTTCGGCGACGCCGTCGACCGTATCGAGCTCGACGAAGGGCTCGAGGCCCCGTTTGACGCGACCGCCGAGCTGGCGCGCCACGACCTCATCGGCGACGACGGTCCCGCGGGCACCGGCATCGTCGCCTTCGGTGCGCTCCCTTTCGACCGCTCCGCGCCGGCCCGTCTCGACGTACCGCGCTTCACGATCACCCAGTCCCGCGACGGTGACGCCTGGCTCACTTCGCTCGACGAGCCGGTCGGATGGATGGAACTCCTCGCGCGGGCCCAGGCCCCGGTCCAGGAGACCCAGAGCCTGCGCTCGCTCACCATGCAGCCCACGCCCGAGGAGTACGCGCACAACGTGGCCCTGGCGGTGGAGGTGCTGCGGACCAAGGAGATCGACAAGGTCGTGCTCGCACGCGCCGTGCTCGGATCGGTGCCCGAACCCATCGACACGGCAGCGGTCGCCCAGCGCCTCCGCGCCCGCGAGCCGATCTGCGCCACGTACTCGATGCCTACCGACGACCAACGCCGCTACGTCGGCGCCTCGCCCGAGCTCTTGCTGCGTCGCACGGGACCGCACGTGGTGTCGCATCCGTTGGCGGGCACCATCGCCCTGCCGCCCAACGTGGCCCCCGACGACTACCAGACGTGGCTCCTGGGCAGCACGAAGAACCTGCACGAGCACAGCGTGCCCGTGAATGAGATCGTCACGGCCCTCGCGAGCGTCTTCGACGACGTCGTCGCCGAACCGACCCCGTCGATCGTGACCCTGCGGACCCTGGCGCACCTGGGCACGTGGATCCGGGCGTCCAACGTCGACTCGACGCCCGGACCCGACGCCCTCGAGGTGCTGCGACTCCTGCACCCGACGTCCGCCGTCGGCGGCGTACCGCGGCGCAGCGCCTACGACTTGATCCAACGGCTTGAACAGCACGACCGCGGCGTCTACGCGGGACCCCTCGGTTGGATCGACCACAACGGCGACGGCGAGTGGTGGATCGGGTTTCGCGGCGTGCTCGTGCGCGGCACCGAGTTCGAGGCCTGGGCCGGTGCGGGCATCGTCAGCGAGTCCGACCCGACGGCCGAGCGTGAAGAGACCAAGGCGAAGCTGCTGAGCGTGCTCTCGTCGGTCCTCGTCGACAGCGTTCAGTGAGTGGTGAAGGGGCGCTTGATCGCCCAGACGGTCACGAGCCACAGCGCCTCGACCACGATCGCGCTGGACATCTTGGAGTCCCCGAGCGTTCGGTCGGTGAACGAGATCGGCACCTCGACGATCGACGCGCCCGAGCGCCGGGCCCGGTAGGTCATCTCAATCTGGAAGCCGTAGCCGTCGGCGTGGACCGTCTGGAAGTCGATCTTGTCGAGCGCCGACGCCGTGTAGACGCGATACCCCGACGTCGAGTCGTTCACCCTGAGCCCGAGCATCGCCGAGGCGTAGCGGTTGCCTCCGCGCGACAACAATCGGCGCGCCAGCGACCACTTCGGGATGTGGCCGCCGTTGATGTAGCGCGAGCCGATCACCACTTCGTGAGTCGTCGCCGCCTCGAGCAACGCCGGCAGCGCGCCGGGGTCGTGCGAGAAGTCGCAGTCGATCTCGACGAATCGGTCGAAGCCGCGTTCGAGCCCCCACGTGAAACCGGTGCGATAGGCGCCACCGAGACCGCTCTTCTCGCGTCGGCGCAGCACGTGGATGTGTCCGAGCTCCTCGCCCACGCGCGCGGCGGCGTCGCCCGTCCCATCAGGGCTGCCGTCGTCCACGACGAGGATGTCGCCGTCGGGCACCACCTCGCGCAGCGTCCGCAACATCCGTTCGACGTTGAGGATCTCGTTATACGTGGGCAGGACCACGAGCGTGGGCATCGAACGATTCTACCGGCGTCACTGCGGCGCGGGAGTTGTTGAAGAATCCCGTAAGGGCCTCGTAAGGTGGTCGTGTGGGCGATCCGGTGAAGAAGAAGCGTTTCGCGCTGCCCCGCGAGGTCCGGATCATCCTGAGCGTCGGGATTCTGGTCTTCGTTTTCGAGTACCTCGTGCTGCCCCAATTCGCTTCGGCGCGAAGTTCGCTCCCCCTGCTCTCGACGGTCAACCCCGTGCTGGTCGCCCTCGCGATCCTGCTCGAGATGGCCGCCATCTACGCCTACGCCGAGTTGACGCGTTCGGTGCTCTACCCTCACGCGCCCGGACGCTTCAACATCCTGCGGGTCAACCTCGCCGGACTGGCGATCAGCCACGTCGTCCCCGGCGGTACCGCCCCGGCCGGCGCGCTCTCGTACCGGGTCTTCAACGAACTCGGCGTCCCGCGCGACACGAACGCCTTCGGTCTCGCCGTCCAGGGCGCCGGGTCGGCGGTGGTGCTCAACCTCATCTTCTGGCTGGCCCTGGTGATCTCGATTCCGCTGCGCGGCTTCAACCCCGCCTACGGCTTCGCGGCCCTGGCCGGGGTCTTCTTGCTCCTCGCGTTCTTCGGAACCATCTTGTTGATCATGAGGGGCCAGCGCACGGCCGCCAACTGGATCAACGCCGTCGCGCGTCGCCTGCCCGCGATCGACCCCGACAAGGTGACGGCCCTGATCGCGAAGGTGGCGGACCGGATCACGCTGCTCGTAAACAATCGTCGCACGCTCTGGTGGGCCTTCACCTACGCGGCGCTGAACTGGTTGCTGGACGCCGCGTGCCTGTGGGTCTTCCTGTGGTCCTTCGGCAGCGTCATCTCGCCGATCGACCTGCTCGTCGCCTACGGTCTGGCCAACATCCTCGCGGCCATCCCGCTCACGCCGGCCGGCCTGGGCGTTATCGAGGGCGTCCTCATCCCGACGTTGGTCGGCTTCGGCGTACCCCACAGCCAGGCCATCCTCGCGGTGCTGGCCTACCGACTGATCAACTTCTGGATCCCGATCCCGATCGGTGGGATCGCCTACGCGAGTCTGCAGTGGCGACGCGGCGCGGTCACGAATTCAGCACTCGAGTCCGGCTCGTGACCCGACGCTTGAACTCGCTCTGAGCCGAGAACTCGTTAACCGACTGCATCCGTCGCCAGCGTCGGTCGGTCCCCAGCACCCACGTGTACAGGTCGTCGCGCCAGGTCACCTCGAAGACCTCGACCAGCTGCTCGCGCAGCACCTCGTCCTCGATCGGCACCAGCACCTCCACGCGCCGGTCGAGGTTGCGCTCCATCAGGTCGGCGGAGCCGATGTAGGCCGAGAAGTCGGGCTCGCCGAGCCGTCCGAAGATCAAGATCCTCGAGTGCTCGAGGAACTCGCCGACGAGACTGTGCACCGTGATGTTGTCCGACAGTCCGGCCACGCCCGGACGCAGGCAGCACAGCGTGCGCACCTCGAGGCGGATCTCCACGCCGGCACCACTGGCCTCGTAGAGTGCGTCGATGATCGTCGGATCGGTGAGGCCGTTGACCTTCATCGAGATCTTCCCCTGCGCGCCGCGGTCTCGTTGGACGTTGATCAGCCCGATCACCCGCTCGCGCGTCGACAGGGGGCTGACGATGATCTTCTTGTAGTTCCCGATTCGCGAGAACCCGGTCAGGAAGTTGAACAGTTCGCCGACGTCGTCGGTGATGTCCGGGTCACAAGTCAGTAGTCCGATGTCCTCGTAGGAGCGGGCGGTCTTGCCGTTGTAGTTGCCGGTGGCGATGTGCACGTAGCGCGCGGTCGTCCCGCCCTCGCTGCGCAGCACCAGCGCGGTCTTGGAGTGGGTCTTCAGCCCCACGATGCCGTAGACCACGTGGACCCCCGCGTCTTCGAGGGTCTTGGCCCACTCGATGTTGGCCGCCTCGTCGAATCGGGCCTTCAGCTCGACGAGGGCGACGACCTGCTTGCCGCGCTCGGCGGCTTGGATCAGCGACGCCACGATCGGCGAATCACCCGACGTGCGGTACAGCGTTTGCTTGATGCCGACGACCTTGGGGTCGTCGGCGGCCTGGGCGATGAACATCTCGACCGAGTCCGAGAACGATTCGTAGGGGTGGTGCAGCAGGATGTCCTCGTCGCGCATGGCCGCGAAGATGTCGCCGACGTGATCGCCGTCGAGCAGGCGCTTGGGGGTCACGGGTGACCAGCCCTCCCCCTTCAGGTCCGGACGGTCGATCGCGTAGAGCGACCACAGGTCGTGCAGGCCCAAGAGGGAATCGGTCACGTAGACGTTCGAGCGTTCGATCTCGAGCTGGTCCACGAGGAGGTTCAAGAAGTCGCTCGACATGCCGCTTTGGATCTCGACGCGCAGCGCCTCGCCGAACCGGCGGCGGCGCAACTCGACCTCGAGCGCGACCAGGAGGTCGTCGGCCTCGTCCTCTTCCAGGGTGAGGTCGGCGTTCCTGGTCACGCGGAACAGGTCCGCGCGCCCGACGGCCATTCCCGAGAAGAGACGGCCGAGGTGGGCCATGATCAGGTCCTCGAGCGGGCACCACCGGTTCGGTCCCGCCGGCAGGAACCGCGGCAGCGAGTTCGGGACCTTGACGCGCGCGCTGCGCTCCTCGCCCGACGTCTCGTCGCGCACGGTCACCGCGATGTTGAGCGACAGGTTCGAGATCATGGGGAACGGGTGGCCCGGGTCGACCGCGAGCGGCGTCAACACCGGATAGACGTTGGCGTCGAAGTAGGTCGTGAGCTCCTCCTGCTCCTCGACGCCCAACTTCTCGTACGGGGTCACCGCGATGCCGCTCTCGGCCAGCTCCGGGAGCAGGACGTCGAGCATGAGCCGGTCCTGGCGTTCGACGAGTGACAGGACCCGTTCGCGGATCGCCGCGAGCTGCTGGCGCGGACGGACACCGTCGAGCGACGGCGTCTGCACGCCGGCGGCGACCTTGTCCTCGAGGCTGACCACGCGCACCTGGAAGAACTCGTCGATCATGTCCGCGAAGATCGCGACGAACTTGCACCGCTCGAGGATCGGCAGCATATGGTCCTCGGCCAGGTCGAGCAGCCGGGCGCCGAACTCCAGGCGCGACAGTTCGCGACTGGAGAACCGCTCCGGGCCGAAGGTGTGGATGTCGATGGTCACGGGTGATCCTTCGTCGTCGGTGAAGTATTTCCTTCCATCGTAGGACTACGCTTGATTCGTGGCGAAACACGCACGGAGTGAGCCGGCGCCGGTCGCGCGCGCCACGGCCGCCCCACCCAAGGGGCGGTCCACCGAATTGGGCCTGATGCTGCTGGCCTGGATCATCGTCGGGGCGTTCTACTCGCTGGCGTCGTTAGGGGCCAAGGGGCATCTGCCCAACCGACTGGGCGTCTTCCTCGGCTCGATCGTGGCGATCTCGTTGATGATGCACTTCGCCATCCGGATCTTCGCGCCTCGCTCGTCCCAGGTGCTCTTGCCCATCGCGACCCTGCTGAACGGCATCGGCTACGTCGAGATCGCCCGGTGGAACCCCATCTACGCCGGCTACCAGGCGCTCTGGTTCCTGCTCAGCGCCATCGGCCTCGTCGTGACCCTCATGGTGGTGCGCCGTACCCAAGACCTCGACCGGTACCGGTACCTGACCCTCGTGCTCGCCATCGGCCTGCTGTTGATGCCGCTCATCCCGCACTTCGGCGAGAACATCAACGGCGCGCGACTGTGGGTCAAGCTCGGACCCGTGTCGTTCCAACCCGTCGAGATCGCCAAGATCCTCCTGGTCTTCTTCTTCGCGTCGTATTTCGCGTCCAACCGCGAGCTCCTCTCGACGCCGACGTTGCGCATCGGGAGCCAGCAGTTCGTCCCGCCCAAGGTCCTGATGCCCATCATCTTCGCCTGGGGATTCGCGATGGCCATCCTGGGTGCGGAGAACGACATCGGCTTCGCGCTGTTGCTCTTCGCGCTGTTCATCTCGATGCTGTGGGTCACGACCGGACTCAAGACCTACGTGGTGCTCGGCATCGGTGCGTTCGCCGGCGGGGCCTTCGTGGTGGCGAACATGTTCGCCCAGGTGCACTCACGCGTGACGATCTGGCTCGACCCGTGGACGACGTGCGCCAAGGGTGGCACCTGTCAACTGGCGTGGGGTTGGTTCTCGCTGTCGGCCGGTGGCGTCACCGGAACCGGACTCGGGCTCGGTCAGTCCGGTGGCATCCCCTTCATCACCTCGGACATGATCTTCGTGGCCGTCGGCGAAGAGCTGGGCTTCATCGGGATCATCCTCGTGCTGAGTCTCTTCGCGGCCTTCGTCGGCGAGGGTTTCCGTATCGCCCAGCGCGCGCACTCGGACTACGTGCGCCTCGCCGCGACGGGCCTCTCGGCGTTGATGGGCTTCCAGGCCTTCTTCATCATGGCGGGCGTCCTACGAATCCTGCCCTTCACCGGCATCACACTTCCCTTCATGGCCTACGGCGGGAGTTCGCTCTTCGCCAACTACCTCATCGTGGCCCTGCTGCTGCGCATCTCGGACGAGAACGCGACCGAGCGTCGCGGCGGCGACGTGGTCGCCATCGACTTCGAAAAGATGAAGACCTAGCCGTCGACCGCGTTCGCCGACGACGTCGGCCCGCGACCATCAACGGAGTTGCGCGAGTACCTCGTCGACGTCGTCGACCGTGACGAGCAGGCGATCAAAGGCCTGTCCGGACAGCTCGATCAGCACCGCCCGATGGCGACCATGACAGACCGCGAACGTCTTGGCGCCGTGATCGTGCAGGGTGCCGATCATTAAGAGCCCGGGCACACCCGTGCCCGGTGCACGGATCCCGTGCACTTCGCTCATGGCGTCGTCCACTGCGCGCACGCCCACGACCGACGAGCGGGGAACGATGACGTCACCGTGCAGCGCCTCCATCCGCTCGGTCGCGGTGAGGACCACGCTGATCGAGTCGGCGGTAACGAGTATTGAGGCCATGGCACGGTTCTAGCACCGCCACGGTGGGGCCTCAGTCGAAGAACTCGGCGAAGACCGCCTCGGCGCACAGCACCGGGGCCGCGACCCGCTGTCGCGTCGCGACGATGATCGCGTCGCTCGGCCTCGCGTCGAAGGTCTCGCGGCCGCGCGGGGACATGACGTCGAGCTCGGCGTAGAAGACGCCGCCTTCGTAGCGAACGATGCGCACCGCGATGACGTCGCAGTTGAGTCGCGCGAGCATCGCCGAGAGGAGTTCGTGCGTGGTGGGTCGACGACCCTCGACACCCAAGAGGGCGTTGTGCAGCGCCTGGGCCTCGGCCAGCGCGATCGGGATCGGCAGGTAGCGAAAGGGCACCTCGGCCTCGACCATGTGAATCATCGGCGAGGGGTCCGACAGGTCGAAGAGCACCGACTCGACGTTCATCACGCGAAAGACGGGTGCGTCGGGGTCACCCGTCGGGCCAACGCTCGCCGACGCCTCGATCGTCGCGGTCGACTCGGTTGCGGCGTCAGGCTCGGGGGCGACCTCGAGCCCGTCGTCGTCGGACATCAGTTACCCATCCGTCGCGACACCGACAACACCAGTCCGCCCGAGATAAAAAAGACCAGGACCGCCGAACCGCCGTAACTCAACAACGGCAAGGGAATGCCGGTGATGGGCATGATGCCCATGGTCATCCCGATGTTCTCGAAACAGCTGAAAGCGAAGAAGATGAACACGCCGATGCAGATCAACTTGCCCATCATGTCCTTGGCGAGACGCCCGATCCGGAACATCCGAAAGCCGATGAAGCCGAGCAGGAGCAGGATCATCGTCGAACCGATGAAGCCGAGTTGCTCTCCGATCACCGTGAAGATGAAGTCCGTCCACTGTTCGGGGACGTATCCGAGAGTCGTCTGCAGGCCGTGGAAGAGGCCGGCGCCGTGGATGCCGCCCGAGCCGATCGCGCTCTTCGCGTTGTTGGTCTCGTAGATGAGCGGGGCGATCAACGGGTTACTCGAGTTCTGGTTGACGAACGACGTCAGTCGGTCGATCTGGTAACGCTTGAGGACGTCCAGGTAGATCGCTGCGGTGACGCCGACCGACCCGACCACGACGAGCAGGGTCATGAACCGGGGCGGCACGCCCGCGATCACCAGCATCGCACCCACGGTCAGCACGATGATGATCGACGTGCCCAGGTCGGGCTGCTTGAAGATCAAGAGGAACGGCACGGCGCTCATCACGAGCAAGCGGACCACGTCCTTCATGCTCAGCCCGTCCGGCCGTCGCTGGCTGTAGGTCGCGATGGCGATGATGAGGATCAGGACGAAGAACTCACTGGGCTGGATCTGGATGAAACCGAAGTTGTACCACCGCTGGGCGCCGAGCGAGGCGTTGCCCACGACGAAGATGCCCGCTAACGACAGCAGTCCGATCACGTAGAACGGCGTGGCGACGATCTCGAGGCGGCGGTAGTCGATGAGCGAGACGATGTACATCGCGACCACGCCCAGCACGACGAAGAGCGCCTGGCGCTCGACGAAGTAGTGCGGGTTCAGCCCGGCGTTGATCTGGGGCACCTTGGTGGCGCCGTAGACCATCACGACGCCGATGACGCTCAACACGATCATCGCCAGGAACAGGCTGACGTCGAAGCGGTCCTTCTTGTGCAGGTGGGTCGTGAGCGAGCTCAGGGTCTCAGTCATGTGATGGCCTCGAGCAGGGTCCTCGGGTCGATCTGCACATCCCACCACCATTGCATCTGTCGTGCCGCCTGGCAGGCCAGCATCGCGAGGCCGTTCATGGTGCGACATCGCGCCTGGTCGTAGCTCTCGAGCCACGCCGACACCCGAGGGTCGTACGTGATGTCGACGGCCAACGTCGAATCCCGGACGCCCTCGACCACGGCCGCGGCGGGAGTGCGCCCCGACGTCGGCACGGTGTTGACGACCAGGTCGACCGGAACGCCGCCGGGCCCGAACACGGCGGCGGCGGCGTAGCGCTCGACGATGCGTGACACGTTCGCCGGCGTACGTCCCACGACGGCCACGTGTCGGGCGCCGTTGGCGACCAGCGCGTCGACGATCGCGAGCGCCGCTCCGCCGGCGCCCAGCACGACCGCGGTCGCGTCACGGACGTCGAAGTC